>Ga0180221_1001159_pt1 | contig 18792 bp, 15 predicted proteins | sample eDN5th37CKraftMG_FD_151339 | JGI IMG/M metagenome (GOLD analysis project Ga0180221, IMG submission 151339) | Enriched Miracle-Growth compost microbial communities from Emeryville, California, USA - eDNA 5th pass 37_C Kraft MG (version 2) (version 2) ...
CTCAAGGCGCTCTACGCCACCGGCCTGTTCCAGGACGTGAAGATCCGCCACGAGGGCAGCCGCCTCGTCGTCTCGGTGGTCGAGAACCAGGTCATCAACCGCGTCGCCTTCGAGGGCAACCACTCCGCCAAGGACGAGCAGCTCACCGCCGAGATCCAGTCCAAGCCGCGCGGCACGTTCTCGCGCGCCATGGTGCAGGCGGACGTGCAGCGCATCGTGGACATCTACCAGCGCAGCGGGCGCTACAACGTCCGCGTCGATCCCAAGATCATCGAGCTGCCCAACAACCGCGTCGATCTCGTGTTCGAGATCAACGAGGGCGACAAGACCACGGTGCAGAAGATCGTCTTCGTCGGCAACCACGCGTTCAGCGACTACCGGCTCAAGGACGTCATCAAGACCTCGCAGAGCGACTGGCTGAGCTGGCTGCGCAACAACGACTCGTTCGACCCCGACCGCATCGAGGCGGACCGCGACCTGCTGCGCAAGTTCTACCTCAAGAGCGGCTACGCCGACGTGCGCATCGTCTCCGCCCAGGGCGTGTACGACCCGGCGGTGAAGGGCTTCGTCGTCACCTACACGATCGACGAGGGCCCGCGCTACAAGTTCGGCGCCGTCGAGGTGCACTCCTCCATCAGCACGGTGGACGCCAGGGTGCTCCAGGCGCGGCTGCGCATGTCTCCCGGCAACATCTACAACGCCGAGGCGGTGGACAAGTCCGTCGAGGACATGACCGTCGAAATCTCCAAGCGCGGCTATCCCTTCGCCGTGGTGCGGGCGCGCGGCGACCGCGACGTCCAGAACCGCAAGATCGACGTGGTGTTCACGGTGGACGATGGGCCGCACGTCTACGTCGAGCGCATCAACATCCGCGGCAACACCCGCACGCGCGACTACGTCATCCGCCGCGAGTTCGACATCGCGGAAGGCGACGCCTTCAACCGCGCGCTGCTCGATCGCGCCGAGCGGCGCATCAAGAACCTCGACTATTTCAAGTCGGTGAAGATGACCACCGAGCAGGGCTCGGCGCCTGACCGCATCATCATCAACTGCGACGTCGAGGAGAAGTCGACCGGCGAGTTCTCGTTCTCGGCGGGCTATTCGACGGTCGACGGCGTGATCGGCGAGGTCGGCGTCGGCGAGCGCAACTTCCTCGGCGGCGGCGAGACCGTGAAGGCGTCGGTCCAGTACGGCCAGTATACCCGCGGCGTCAACCTGTCCTATGTCGAGCCCTATCTGTTCGGCAACCGGCTCGCCATGGGCCTCGACTTCTTCGGCCGCAAGACCACGGACACGCAGTATTTCTCGTACAGCTCCGAGACGCTCGGCGGCGCCATCCGCTTCGGCATCCCGCTGACCGACTACATCACCGGCAACGTCCGCTACTCGGGCTACACGCAGAAGATCAGCCTCGCGTCCAACCTGGACAACTGTAACGCCAACCCGGCGAACCCGAACCTGCCGCTCAACCCCCCGCCGGGCTGCTACTCCGACGGCGAGGCCTCGCTGGCGATCCGCCAGGAGCTGGCGCAGGGCCAGGTGTTCGTGTCGCTGATCGGCTACGGCCTCACCTACAACACCCTGGACAACAACCGCTTCCCCACCAGCGGCATCTACGCCAGCATCAACCAGGACGTGGCCGGCATCGGCGGCGACGTGAACTTCATCAAGACCACCGGCGACTTCAAGCACTACCTGGAGCTGATCCCGGACTGGGTCGGCATGACCCGCGTCCAGGTCGGCTACGCCGCCGGCTGGGGCGGCCAGGACCTGCGCATGCTCGACCACTTCCAGGGCAGCCCGTCGCTGATCCGCGGCTTCCAGCCCGCCGGCTTCGGTCCGCGCGACCTGACGCCCGGCACCAACCAGGACGCCCTGGGCGGCTCGGAATACTGGGCGGCGACCTACGAAATCCAGACGCCGCTGTTCCTGGCGCCCAAGGACTTCGGCATGCGGCTCGCGCTGTTCGCCGACGCCGGCCAGCTGCTGGATTACCGCGGTCCGCGGAGCTGGGCGGCCACCGGCGAGACCATCTGTCAGGGCACTGCGGGCAACGTCAATCTGGCCGACGCCTGCGACGACTCGATCATCCGCTCGTCGGCCGGCGTGGGCCTGCTCTGGGATTCGCCGATCGGTCCGCTGCGCTTCGACTTCGCCTACGCACTGACAAAGGCGTCGTATGACCGCACCCAGATCTTCCGCTTCGGCGGCGGCGCGAAATTCTGACCGGGGATCGCTCGCTGCGCCGTTGTCGGCATGACCGACCCGCTGTTCACACCGAAGCCGGCGCCGCTCACCGTGGGCGACATCGCGGCGCTGACCGGCGCCGCGCCGCTGCCATCGGCGCCGCTCGACCGAAAGATCGCAGGCGTCGCGCCGCTCGACCGCGCCGGCCCCGGCGACCTCGCGTTCCTCGACCATCCCAAGTACGCCGACGACCTCAAGACCACGCGGGCCGGAGCCTGCCTCATCGCCGAGCGCTTCATCGCCGGCGCCCCGCCGCACGTGGCGCTGCTGCGCTCGGATGCGCCCTATCCGGCGTTCGTCGCCGTGGCGCGCAAGCTTCATGAGGGCATGCTGCGGCCGTCGTCGCTGTTCGAGGCGAGCGGAGTGGCGGCGGGCGCGACCGTGCATCCGACGGCGCGGCTCGAAGGCAACGTGACGGTCGATCCCGGCGCGGTGATCGGGCCGCGGGCGGAGATCGGGTCCGGCACGGTGATCGCCGCGGGCGCCGTGATCGGCCCGGACGTGCGCATCGGGCGCGACTGCGCGGTCGGCGCCGGCGCGTCGGTCATCCACGCCATCGTCGGCGACGGCGTCATCCTGCATCCCGGCTGCCGCATCGGCCAGGACGGGTTCGGCTACGTCATGGGCCCGCGGGGCCACCTCAAGGTGCCGCAGATCGGCCGCGTCATCGTCCAGGACGGCGTCGAGATCGGCGCCAACACCGCCATCGACCGCGGCGCCTTCCGCGACACCGTGATCGGCGAGGGCACCAAGATCGACAACAACGTCCAGATCGGCCACAACGTCACCGTGGGGCGGCACTGTGTCATCGTCGCGCAATGCGGCATCGCCGGCAGCGTGACGCTGGAGGATTTCGTGGTGCTCGGGGCCCGCGTCGGCGTCGTCGATCACGCCACCGTGGGCGAGGGCGCACAGCTTGCCGCGACGGCCAACGTGCGCGGCGACGTGCCGGCCGGCGCGCGCTGGGGCGGCACGCCGGCCAAGCCGCTGAAGGTCTGGTTCCGCGAGATGACGATGCTGGAGCAGATGGCCGTCCGGGAGGAAGCCCGGCGCAACGGAAAGAACAAGAACATGCACAACGAACGGGGCGGGACATGACCGCGCCAGCCGTGGTCGAGGCGGCGGACATCGCGCAGATCCTGAAGGCGCTGCCTCACCGCTACCCTTTCCTGATGGTGGACCGCATCAGGGACATCAAGGGCGACGACTTCGCCATCGGCATCAAGAACGTCACCATCAACGAGCCGCAGTTCCAGGGTCATTTCCCGGAGAACCCGGTCTATCCCGGCGTGCTGATCCTGGAAGGCATGGCGCAGACCGCCGGCGTGATCTGCATCAAGGCCATCGGCGCCGCCGACCGGCCGCGGCTCGTGTATTTCCTCACCGTGGACAAGGCCAAGTTCCGCAAGCCGGTGATGCCCGGCGACACCATGGAATATCACGTCACCAAGATCGCGCGGCGCCGCAACATGTGGTGGTACAAGGGCGAGGCCAAGGTCGCGGGCGCGATCGTCGCCGAGGCCGAGCTCGGCGCCATGATCGCGGACGCCTGAGCGCCATGGCCATCGATCCGACGGCGCGGATCGCGGACGGCGCGCGCATCGGCGCGGGCGCCGAGATCGGGCCTTACTGCGTGATCGACGGCAACGTCACGATCGGCGAGGGCTGCCGGCTCAAGGCCCATGTCCACGTCACCGGCCACACGGTCATCGGCCCGCGCACCCGGATCGCGCCGTTCGTCTCCATCGGCGGGCCGCCGCAGTCGGTGAAATACCGGGGCGGGCCGACCCGCGTCGAGGTCGGCGCGGACTGCGACATCCGCGAGAACGTCACCATCAACGCCGGCACCGAGGACGACCGCGGCGTCACCACGGTCGGCGACCGCTGCTTCATGATGGCGGGAAGCCACGTCGCCCACGACTGCGCGGTCGGCAACGACGTGGTGTTCGCCAACAACATCCTGCTCGGCGGCCACGCCGTCGTCGGCGACCGCGTGGTGTTCGGCGGCGGCGCGGCGGTGCGCCAGTTCGTGCGCATCGGCGAGGGCGCGATGATCGTCGGCCTGTCCGGCGTGCGCGCCGACGTGATCCCCTACGGCATGGCGCACGGCCCGCTCGCCAACCTGATCGGCCTCAACGTGGTCGGCCTGCGGCGCCGCGGGCTCTCGCGCGCCGACCTGCACCGCATCCGCGACGCCTACCAGGCGATCTTCTTCGGCGAGGGGACGTTCGCGCAGCGCGTCAAGGCGGCGGCCGCGGCCTACGCCGGCGACCCGCTCGTCGGCAAGATGATCGACTTCATCAACACCGCCAAGCGGCCGCTCACCATGGCGGTGCACCGCGCCGACCTCGGCGGCGAGGCATGAGCGTCACGGCCGCCCCGGAAGGCCCGCTCGGCATCGTCTGCGGCGGCGGCAGCATCCCTTTCGCCGTGGCCGACGCGGTCGCGAGGCGCGGCCGCAAGGTGGTGCTGTTCCCGCTGATCGGCTGGGCCGACGCGGCCGCCGTGGCGCGCTATCCGCACCACTGGATCCACGTCGGCCGGCTCGGCCGCTTCTGCCGGCTGGCGAGGGCGGAGGGCGTGCGCGACATCGTGTTCATCGGCGCGCTGGTGCGGCCGTCGCTGCGGCAGTTGCGGCTCGACTGGAAGACGGTCGCCGCGTTCCCGCGCATCGTGCGCGCCTACCGCGGCGGCGACGACCACCTGCTGTCGGGCGTCGGCCGGATTTTCGAGGACGAGGGCTTCCGCCTCCTCGGCGCGCACGACGTCGCCCCCGACATCCTGATGCCCGAGGGCCCGCTCGGCCGCCGCGTGCCGACGCCGCGCGACGAGGCGGACATCGCGCGGGGCCTCGCCGTGCTGGCGGCGCTCGGCGGCTACGACGTGGGGCAGGCGGCGGTGGTGGCGGACGGGCATATCCTGGCGCTGGAGGCCGCCGAGGGCACCGACCGCATGCTGGCGCGCATCGCCGAGCTTCGCCGCGACGGCCGCGTCCGCGCGCCCGAGGGCGTCGGCGTGCTGGTGAAGGCGCCCAAGCACGCGCAGGACACGCGCTACGACCTGCCGGCGGTCGGACCGGCCACCATCGAGGGCGCGGCGCGGGCGGGGCTCGCCGGCGTCGCCATCGTCGCCGGCGCGGGCGTCGTGGCCGAGCCGCTGCGCCTCGGGCGCGCGGCGGACGAGGCGGGACTGTTCGTCGTCGGCGTGGCGCAGCCCGGGGCGGCGGCATGAGCGGCGCCGCGCTGAAGGTCTTCCTCGTCGCCACGGAGGATTCCGGCGACAATCTCGGGGCCGCGCTGATGCGCGCGCTGGCGGCGCGCAGCGCCCGGCCGGTGGCGTTCAGCGGCGTCGGCGGCAGCGCCATGGCGGCGGAGGGGCTGCGCCCGCTGTTCCCGGCCGGCGAGCTTGCCATCGTCGGCATCGACGCGGTGCTGCGCAAGCTGCCGCTGATCCTGCGAAGGATCCGCGACACCGCGGCGGCGGCGCTTGCGGCGAAGCCCGACGTCATGGTCATCATCGACAGCCCGGATTTCACCCACCGGGTCGCGCGCCGAGTGCGCGCCGCCGACCCGCGCATCCCCATCGTCGATTACGTCTCGCCCACGGTGTGGGCGTGGCGGCCGGGCCGGGCGCGCGCCATGCGCGCCTATGTCGATCACGTGCTCGCGGTGCTGCCGTTCGAGCCCCAGGCGCACCGCGACCTCGGCGGGCCGCCCTGCACCTATGTCGGCCACCCGCTGAGCGAGCGGGTGGGCGCGCTGCGGCCCAACGCGGACGAGGCCCGGCGCCGCGCGGCGGAGCCGCCGCTCCTGCTCGTCCTGCCCGGGAGCCGCGGCGGCGAGGTGACGCGCCTGCTGGCGCCGTTCGGCGCGGCGGTGCGGCTGGTCGTGGAGCGATACGGCCCGGTCGAGGTGGTGGTGCCGACGGTGCCGCATGTGGCGGAGCGCGTGCGCGCCGCGGTGGCGGACTGGCCGGTGCCGGCGCGTGTCGCGCTCGACCCGGCGGAGAAGGACGCCGCGTTCCGGCAGGCTCGCGCCGCGCTCGCCGCCTCGGGCACGGTGACGCTGGAACTGGCCGTGGCCGGCGTGCCGACGGTGGTCTCCTACAAGATTTCGCCGATCGAGGAGATCGTCGGCCATCTCCTGGTGCGCATCCCGAGCATCGTGCTCGCCAACCTGGTGCTCGGCGACAACGTGATGCCGGAGGTCCTGCAGCGCCGGGCGACCCCGGAGAACCTCGCCGCCGCGCTCCTGCCGCTGCTCTCCGACACGCCGGAGCGCGCGCGCCAGGTCGCGGCGTTCGGCCGGATCGACGCCGTGATGGAGATCGGCGGCGCCGCACCGAGCGCGCGGGCGGCCGAGGTCGTCCTGGCCACCGCAGCCGGGGCCGGCGTACCATGATCCCATGTCCTCCCGAATCCGCCGCATGACCCGAAAACCGTCCAGGCGACGAGCCACCACCGTGCGCGCGGCGATCACCGGCGTGCACGGCCACCTGCCGCAATACGTGCTCACCAACCAGGAACTCGCCAAGATGGTCGAGACCACGGATTCCTGGATCGTCGAGCGCACCGGCATCCGCGAGCGCCGCATCCTCAAGGGCGAGGGGCTCGGCACCTCCCACATGGGCGCGGAGGCGGTGCGCGGCCTCCTGGAGAAGACCCGCACGCCGGCGGGCGAGGTCGATCTCCTGATCTGCGCCACCACGACGCCGGACTTCGTGTTTCCCTCCACCGCCAACCTGATCTGCGACATGGTCGGCATCCGCAACGTCGGCTCGTTCGACGTGCAGGCGGCGTGCTCGGGCTTCATCTACGCGCTGACCATCGCCAGCCAGTTCATCGGCACCGGCAAGTACCAGAAGGTGGTGGTGGTCGGCGCCGACAAGATGTCGTCGATCATCGACTACACCGACCGCGCCACCTGCGTGCTGTTCGGCGACGCCGCCGGCGCGGTGCTGCTGGAGCCGTCGCGCAACCACCGCGGCATCATCGACACGCTGATCGCCTCCGACGGCGCGGGCATGCCGTTCCTGCACCAGAAGGCCGGCGGCAGCCGCATGCCGCCGACCGCGGAGACGGTGGCGCGGCGGCTGCATTTCGTCCACCAGGAGGGCGCGCAGGTCTACAAGTTCGCGGTGGCACACATGGCCGGCGTGGCGGCCGACCTCCTCGCGCGCAACAAGCTCGACGGCAAGGACATCGACTGGCTGGTGCCGCACCAGGCCAACAAGCGCATCATCGAGGCCACCGCGACGCGCATGGGCCTGCCCATGGACCGCGTGATGATGACGATCCACAAATATGGCAACACCACCGCGGCGACGATCCCGCTGTGCCTGTGGGACTACGAAAGCCGGCTCAAGCTCGGCGACAAGCTCATCATGGCGGCGTTCGGCGGCGGCTTCACCTGGGCGGGCGCCTACGTCACCTGGGCCTACGACGGCGCCCGCGCGGCCGGACCGATGGCGGTCGCGCCCTGATTACAACCGCTGCCGGTACGGCCGACACCGGATCTGGGCAGGTTCGATCACCACGAGCTCCGGGCCGGGCGTGCGGCCCAGCGAACTCACGGCCTCCGCTGCGCGCTTCACGCGCGCCATCCGGTCCAGCGGATAGAGCCGCAGCAGAAGGATAGTCGGCGGGTTCTCCTGCTCGCGCTCGGCCAGCAGGCCGAAGTCGCGGTCGTCGGTGAGGATTGCCCGGTGCTCCGTTTGCGCCTGCCGCATCAGGTCGGCGTCGCTTGAACCGCGTGCAATCTCGGCCACATAGACGACGTCATGCCCCGCCTCCCGCAACGCGGCGACAAGCAGACGGTCGCAATTCTCGTCGGCGAGAAGCCGCACCTTATTCCACGTCGACGAGAATCTGCTCTTCGGCGAGCCGCGCCGCCGCATAGGCGCAGGCCGCGCGGATGTCCTCCGGCGTCAGGCGAGGGTGGGCGTCGAGCAGATCGGATGCCGTCATCCCGCCAGCCAGTTCGCGCAGAATATGCTCGACCGTCAGCCGGGTCCCTTTGATGACCGGCTTGCCGGCCATCACTTTGGAATCGATCGCGATGCGCTTGAGCAGGTCGCCCATGGTTGCTCCAGTTTTGGGTCGCTCCAGATTTGGGCCGCTCCAGATTTGCCGACTGACCAATATATAGGGAGCTTCCGGCCGTCGCGAGACGATAAAGTCACGCTGTAAAAATGAACGGCCGGGACAGGCCCGGCCATTCCGACTGTCGGCGGCGCCGAAACTACTTCCGCTTCGAGATCGGCACGTAGTCGCGCCGGGTGTGGCCGGTGTAGAGCTGCCGCGGCCGGCCGATCTTCTGGCTCGGGTCCTCGATCATCTCCTTCCACTGGGCGATCCAGCCGACCGTGCGCGCCACCGCGAACAGCACGGTGAACATGGTGGTCGGGAAGCCCATGGCCTTGAGGGTGATGCCCGAATAGTAATCGACGTTCGGGTAGAGCTTCTTCTCGATGAAATACTCATCGTGCAGCGCGATGCGCTCGAGCTCAACCGCCACGTCGAGCAGCGGGTCGTCCTTGATGCCGAGCTCGTTGAGCACCTCGTGGCAGGTCTGCTGCATCAGCTTGGCGCGCGGGTCGTAGTTCTTGTAGACGCGGTGGCCGAAGCCCATCAGCCGGAACGGGTCGTTCTTGTCCTTGGCGCGCTTGATGAACTCGGGGATGCGGTCGACGTGGCCGATCTCGGCCAGCATCTTCAGCGCCGCCTCGTTGGCGCCGCCGTGCGCCGGGCCCCACAGGCAGGCGATGCCGGCGGCGATGCAGGCGAACGGGTTGGCGCCCGAGGAGCCGGCGAGCCGCACGGTCGAGGTCGAGGCGTTCTGCTCGTGGTCGGCGTGCAGGATGAAGATGCGGTCCATGGCCCGCGCCAGCACCGGGTTGAGCTTGTATTCCTCGGTCGGCACCGCGTAGCACATGCGCAGGAAGTTCGACGCGTAGTCGAGCTCGTTCTTCGGATAAACGAACGGCTGGCCGATGTTGTATTTATAGGCCATGGCCGCCAGCGTCGGCATCTTCGCGATCATGCGGATCGACGCGATCATGCGCTGGGTGGGATCGGAAATGTCGGTGGAGTCGTGGTAGAACGCCGCCAGCGCCCCGACGCTGCCGCACATCACGGCCATCGGGTGGGCGTCCCTCCTGAAGCCCTGGAAGAACCGGCTCATCTGCTCGTGCACCATGGTGTGGCGCGTGACCCGGTAGTCGAAATCGGCCTTCTGGGCCGCGGTCGGCAACTCGCCGTAGAGCAGCAGGTAGCAGGTCTCGAGGAAGTCGCCGTTCTCCGCGAGCTGCTCGATCGGATAGCCGCGGTAGAGCAGGATGCCCTCGTCGCCGTCGATATAGGTGATCTTGGACTCGCAGCTTCCCGTGGACGTGTAGCCGGGATCGTAGGTGAACGCCCCGGTCTGGCTGTAGAGCTTGGAGATGTCGATGACATCCGGCCCGATGGTCCCCTCGTACACCGGGAAGGTCGCTGTTTTGTCACCAACCGTCAGCGTGGCGGATTTGGTGTTGTTCTTCTTGTCGGGGGTTGCGTCCATGGTAAGTCCCTCGCTGAATGCGCGGGGGGACTTTGCACCCATTCCTGTGTGCGCTGCAAGATGCGTTTCGGCGGCCCGTCCGCGCCTCCTGTCCGCCGCACGCATGGCTCAGCCCGCGCTTCGTTCCGCCTGATCCTCGAGCCGCGCCAGGCTCTCCGGCTTGCCGAGCACGGCAAGCACGTCGAAAATACCCGGCGACGTGGTCTTTCCCGTCAGGGCCGCGCGCAGCGGCTGGGCCACGGCGCCGAGCTTGAGTCCGTGCTGCTCGGAAAACGCGCGGACCGCTTCCTCCGTCGCCTGCGCCGACCAATTTTCGATGGCCGAAAGTTTAGGAACCAGCGCGCCGATCAGGGCGCGGGACGAGGCGGTGAGCAGGCTCGCCGCCTTGTCGTCGAGCGGGATCGGCCGGTCGGCGTAGAGGAAGCGTGCGCTCTCGATCAGCTCGATCAGGGTCTTGGCGCGCTCCTTGAGTCCCGGCATGGCGGAGACGAGCTTCTCCCTCAGCGCCGGCGTCATCTTGGCGGCGAGCTCCGCGCCCTGGTCGATGTGCGGCAGCAGCTTCTCGATCTCCGCCACCAGGTCGCGGTCCGGCGTGTTGCGGATGTAGTGGCCGTTGAGGCTTTCGAGCTTGGCGAAATCGAACCGGGCCGGCGAGCGGCCGATCTGCGGCAGGTCGAAGGCGGCGATCATCTCCTCGGTGGAGAAAATCTCCTGGTCGCCGTGAGACCAGCCGAGCCGCACCAGGTAGTTGCGCAGCGCCGCTGGCAGGTAGCCCATGGCGCGGTAGGCATCGACGCCGAGCGCGCCGTGGCGCTTGGAGAGCTTGGAGCCGTCCGGCCCGTGGATCAGCGGGATGTGCGCCATGGCCGGCACCGGCCAGCCGAGCGCGTCGTAGATCTGCCTCTGGCGCGCGGCGTTGGTGAGGTGGTCGTCGCCGCGGATGATGTGGGTCACGCCCATGTCGTGATCGTCCACCACCACGGCCAGCATGTAGGTCGGCGTGCCGTCGCCGCGCAGCAGCACGAGGTCGTCGAGGTTCTCGTTCTGCCAGGTGACGCGGCCCTGGACCAGGTCCTCGATCACGGTCTCGCCGGCGAGCGGCGCCTTGAGGCGGATGGCGGGCTTGACGCCCGGCGGCGCCTCGGCCGGATCGCGGTCGCGCCAACGGCCGTCGTAGAGCCGGGCGCGGCCCTGGGCGCGGGCCTTCTCGCGCATCTCGGCGAGCTCTTCCGCGGTGGCGTAGCAGCGGTAGGCGCGGCCGGCGGCGAGCAGCTCCTCGGCCACCGCGCGATGGCGCGCGGCGCGGGAGAACTGGAACACGGCCTCGCCGTCCCACTGGATGCCGAGCCAGGTGAGGCCGTCCAAGATGGCGTCGATCGCCGCCTGGGTGGAGCGCTCGCGGTCGGTGTCCTCGATCCGCAGCAGCATCCTGCCGCCGCGCCCGCGCGCGTAGAGCCAGTTGAACAGCGCCGTGCGCGCCCCGCCGATGTGGAGGAAGCCGGTCGGGGAGGGGGCGAACCGCGTGACGACGGAGCTGGTCATGATCCTTGGCTGTTTGCGAACCGTAAAACGCGCGCCATGTAGCACAGGCTCCCGCGGCATGTCAGGCATGGCGCACGCGATGGCTGCGCTGTCCACGCCTTCCGGCGGATTCGTTCCGGCGGGCTTGGCGCGCCGCGCCGGATTTGGCACACAGGGGCATGGCAACCACCCGCAGAACCAGGACCCCGGCAGCATGACGGCCACCGAGGCAGACTTCGCCGCCGCAGGGCACGATTTCATTCGCGACATCGTGCGCGCCGACCTCGCGGCCGGGCGGCACCAGACCGTCGTGACCCGGTTTCCGCCGGAGCCGAACGGCTACCTGCACATAGGCCACGCCAAGTCCATCTGCCTCAACTTCGGCATCGCCGAGGAGTTCGGCGGCCGCTGCCACCTGCGCTTCGACGACACCAACCCAGTGAAGGAGGAGCAGGAGTATATCGATGCCATCCAGCGCGACGTGCGCTGGCTCGGCTTCGACTGGGGCAAGCACCTTTATTACGCCTCGGACTACTTCGAGCAGCTCTACGAATGGGCCGAGCATCTCATCAAGGCCGGCAAGGCCTACGTGGACGACCAGACCCACGAGCAGATGCGCGCGAGCCGCGGCACGCTCACCGAGCCCGGCCGCGACAGCCCGTTCCGCGATCGCAGCGTGGAGGAGAACCTCGACCTGTTCCGCAGGATGCGCGCCGGCGAGTTCCCCAACGGCGCGCGGGTGCTGCGCGCCAGGATCGACATGGCGTCCGGCAACATCAACCTGCGCGACCCGGTGCTCTACCGCATCCTCCATGCGCGTCACCCGCGCACCGGCGAGACGTGGAAAATCTACCCGAGCTACGACTTCGCCCACGGCCAGTCCGACGCCATCGAGCACGTCACCCACTCGATCTGCACCTTGGAGTTCGAGGACCACCGGCCGCTCTACGACTGGTTCATCGACAACCTGCCGGTGCCGGCGCGGCCGCACCAGTACGAGTTCGCGCGGCTCAACCTCACCTACACGCTGCTGTCCAAGCGCGTGCTCACGGAGCTGGTGCGCCAGGGCCACGTCGGCGGCTGGGACGATCCGCGCATGCCGACGCTCGCCGGCCTGCGCCGCCGCGGCGTGCCGCCGGAAGCTCTGCGCGAGTTCGTGAAGCAGGTCGGCGTCGCCAAGGCCAACAGCACCGTGGACATCGCCATGTTCGACCACGCGGTGCGCGACGCGCTCAACCGCACGGCGCTGCGGCGCATGGCGGTGCTGCGGCCGCTCAAGGTGGTGATCGAGAACTACCCGGAGGGTCAGACGGAGACGCTGGAGGCGGCGAACCACCCCGACGATGCGGCCGCCGGCCGCCGCACCGTCACGTTCGGCCGCGAGCTTTTCATCGAGCGCGACGACTTCATGGAGAACCCGCCGAAGAAATTCTTCCGGCTCTCGCCCGGCGCCGAGGTGCGGCTGCGCTACGCTTACTTCATCACCTGCCGCGCGGTGGTGAAGGATGCTTCCGGCGAGGTGGTCGAGCTGCGCTGCACCTACGACCCGGCGACGAAAGGCGGCGACGCGCCCGACGGCCGCAAGGTGAAGGCGACGCTGCACTGGGTCGCCGCCGCCGACGCGGTGACCGCGCAGGTAAGGCTCTACAACCCGCTGTTCACCGCCCCCGAGCCGGACGCGGCGAACTTCGCGGCGCAGATCAATCCGAACTCGCTCGAGGTGCTCTCCGGCTGCAAGCTCGAGCCGGCGCTCGCCGCCGACAACAGCGACGCGGCCGTGCAGTTCGAGCGCCAGGGCTATTTCTGCCGCGACAGGGATTCCGCGCCGGGCCGGCTCGTGTTCAATCGCACGGTCGGCTTAAGGGATACGTGGGCGAAGGTGGCGGCGGCAGGGTAGCCCGCCGCGCGCGGCCGGAGTACGCCGCCTCGACACATTCTCCATCCGTTCCGCTGTCGGCCCGGCCGCGTCTTCCGCTAGCATCGGCCCGAGGATCACGCGCAGGGCGGCGCGATGGAGGAACGGGAGCGGGGCAGGGAACGCGCCGGCGCGCGGGCCACCACGTGGCCGAGGCCGCGCGTGCGCGGCCTGCGCGGCGAGCCGTGGCCGCGTCCGGGCGAAGCGCTGCACGCCGCCGCCGCTTATCTCAAGGACTGCGCCGCGGTCGATTTCGGTCCCGGCCGGCTGGTGCCCTGGGTGCCGGTGGCGTTCGGCCTCGGCGTCGCGTTCTATTTCACCGCGGAGCACGAGCCCTCGGCCGTCGCGGCCGTGCTGGCGTTCGCCGCCATGGCGGTCGTCGCCTTCGCGGCTCGCCGCCGCGCGGTGGCGTTCCCCGCCTGCGTGCTCGCCGCGGCCGTGGCCGCCGGGTTCGCCATGGCGACGCTGCGGACCGTGCGGCTCGCCCATCCGGTGCTCGACCGGCCGGTCTACGGCGCCACCGTCTCCGGCTTCGTCGAGGCGCGCGAGGAGCGCGAGCGCACCGACCGCATCGTGGTCGCCGTGGAGCGCTTCTCCGGCGCGCGGCTCGACGAGCCGCCGCGGCGCGTGCGCGTCACCGTGAAGCGCGGCGCGGCGCCGCCGGTCGGCAGCTTCGTCACCTTCAAGGCGCGGCTCTCGCCGCCGCTCGCGCCGCTCATGCCCGGCGGCTACGACTTCGCCCGCGACCTCTATTTCCAGGGCATCGGCGCGGCCGGCTTCGTCACCGGCGCGATCATGGCGGAGACGCCGCCGCGGCCGGCGAGCCTGCGCCTCGCCTATCTCGGCCTGATCGATGCGATCCGCGACGGCGTGGACACCCGCATCCGCGCCGCCGCGCCGGGCGACGAGGGCGCGATTGCCTCGGCGCTCATCACCGGCAAGCGCGACGCCATCTCGGCGCCGGTGAACGACGCCATGTACGTGTCGAGCCTCGCCCACGTGCTGTCGATCTCCGGCTATCACATGGCGGTGGTGGCGGGCGTGGTGTTCTTCATCATCCGGGCCGGGCTCGCGCTGATCCCCGGGTTCTCCAGCCGCCATCCGATCAAGAAATGGGGCGCGGCCGGCGCGCTCGCGGCGGCGGCGTTCTACCTCGCGCTGTCTGGCGCCGAGGTCGCGACGCAGCGCGCCTTCGCCATGACCGCCATCGTGCTGATCGGCGTGATGACCGACCGCGCCGCGCTGACCCTGCGCACGCTCGCGGTCGCGGCGCTCGCCGTGCTGCTGCTGGCGCCGGAAGCGGTCGCGCATCCGAGCTTCCAGATGTCGTTCGCGGCGACGCTCGCGCTGGTCGCGGCCTACGAGCACGGCCTGCCGTGGACCGCCGGCCGCGGCGGATCGCTCGCCGAGCGCGCCGCGCTGTGGGGCGGGCGCGAGGCCGTGGCGCTGGTGTTCGCCTCGCTGGTGGCCGGCCTCGCCACCACGCCCTACGCGGCGTTCCATTTCCACCGCGCCGCGCCCTACGGCGTCGTCGCCAACCTGCTCGCCATGCCCGTGGTCTCCGCCTGGGTCATGCCCATGGGCATGCTGGCGCTCGTCGCCATGCCGTTCGGCTTCGACGCCGTGTTCTGGCGGCTGATGGCGCACGGCATCTCATGGATGGACGCGGTGGCGCTGTGGGTCGCGGGCCTGCCCGGCGCGGTCGGCCGCGTGCCGGCGTTCGGCGTCGGCGCGCTGCTCGCGGCGACGGCGGGGCTCGTGGTGCTGTGCCTGATGCGCAGCCGGCTGCGCTTTGCCGGCGCGGGGCTTATCGCCCTCGCCATGGTCATGGCGGCGACCGCGCCGCGGCCGGACGTGCTGGTGTCGGGCGCAGGCGACGCCGTGGCCGTGCGCGGGCCGGACGGCCGGCTCGCGGCCATGCGCAGCGGCGGCGACAGTTTCGCCGTGAAGGAGTGGCTGGCCGCCGACGGCGATCCGCGGACGCCGGCCGACCCGTCGCTGAAGGCGGCGTTCTCCTGCGACGCCATCGGCTGCGTGGCGCGGCTCCCCGACGGCGGTCTTGTCGCGCTGTCGCGCGCGGCGGAGGCGCTGGCCGAGGACTGCGCGCAGGCGGCGCTGGTCGTCACCGCGCGCGAGGCGCCGCCCGGCTGCGCCGCGAAGGCCATCGACCGCGCCACGCTGCGGGCGCGGGGCGCGCTCGCGCTGCGGCGGGACGGGCAGGCTTGGCGGATCGAGGGGACCTATCCCATAGGCGGCGACCGGCCGTGGATGCCGCGCGCCCGGGCTCCCGAACGCGCATCGCCGTCGTCGCATGACGCCACGCCGCGCGCCGAGGACCTCGACGCCGGCGATTGAGCGGACGGCAATACTGGCCGACCTCAATACTTGCGGAACAGGCCGACCAGCTTGCCCTGGATGCGCACCCGGTTGGGCGGCAGGATGCGGACCTCGTAGGCGGTGTTGGCCGGCTCCAGCGCGATGGAGGCCCCGCGGCGGCGGAACCGCTTGAGCGTCGCCTCCTCGTCGTCGATCAGGGCGACCACGATGTCGCCGGTGTCGGCGGCGTCGGTCTTCTTGATGAGCGCGGTGTCGCCGTCGAGGATGCCGGCCTCGATCATCGAATCGCCGCGCACCTCCAGCGCGAAATGCTCGCCGTTGGGGGAGAGCAGGTCCGGCGGCATGTTGATGACGTGGCTCCGGGTCTGGATCGCCTCGATGGGCGTGCCGGCGGCGATGCGCCCCATCACCGGCACGGCGATCGGGCGGTTGCCGTCCTCTTCCGCGGAGGGGCTGCGGCCGCGGCCGAGGTTGCCCTCGATGACCGAGGGCGTGAAGCCGCGGGCGCGGCCGGCCAAGCCGCCGCCGACCGTCTCCGGCAGCTTGATGACCTCGATGGCGCGGGCCCTGTTCGGCAGGCGGCGGATGAAGCCGCGCTCCTCCAGGGCGGTGATGAGGCGGTGGATGCCCGATTTCGAGCGCAGGTCCAACGCGTCCTTCATCTCGTCGAACGACGGCGGGACGCCGGTCTCCTTCAGGCGCTCGTGAACGAAGCGCAGGAGCTCGAACTGTTTGCGCGTCAGCATTCCGGCTTTCCCCTCTTTCCCATCGGCCCCGGTTCCCCTCGACCCCTGCGGCGGCTTTGCGGCGCCGCAAAAACAAATCATGAACAGACACTATCTGTTCGATATGTGTTCCGCAACTGTTTAATATCGGGTGAAGGGTTTTCGCGGCCGCTATAACGCGAGCTTCACGATCCGGCACGGCGTGCCGGCGGCCGCGGCGGGCTCGAACGGCTCGCGCAGGATCAGGCAGTCGGCCCGCGCCAGCCGGCCCATGGTGGAGCTGTCCTGGAGCGGGAAGGCGGTGGCCACGAGCCGGCCCTGCGAATCACGGGCCAGGGTGGCGCGCAGGTAGTCGGCGCGCTCGTCGTTCTCGGCAAGGTCGGCGCCGAGGATCGCGGTCTCGACCTCGGACTCGAGGTCGGTGCGGCCCGCGAGCCTGCGGATCAGCGGCACCCCGAACAGCAGCGCGCAGATATACGACGATACGGGGTTGCCAGGCAGGCCGAGCACGTGCATGGCGCCGACGAGGCCGTGCATCAGGGGCCGGCCGGGGCGCATGGCGATGCGCCAGAACGACATGGACGCGCCCTCGGCCTTGAAGGCCTGCTGCACCAGGTCGTGATCGCCGACCGAGGCGCCGCCGGTGGTCACCAGGACGTCGGCGCCCAGGTCGCGGGCGCGGCGCACGGCCGCGACGGTCTCGTCGAGCCTGTCCCGCACGATGCCGAGATCGATCACCTCGGCGCCTTCGGCGCGGAACAGCGCCATCAGGGCGAAGCCGTTGGAATAGACGATCTGCCCCGGCCCGGGCGTCGCGCCCGGCGGCACCAGCTCGTCGCCGGTGGCGAAGGTCGCGACCCTGGGCCGGCGGTGCACCGGCACGGCGGCGTGGTTCATCCCCGCGACCAGCGACAGGTCGCGGGCGGCGAGGCGGTGGCCGCGCGCGAACAGCACCTCGCCTTCCTTGAAATCGAGCCCTTCGGGACGGACGTTCTTGCCGGGCCGGGTGGGACGGCCGATGACGACGGCGTCGCCCTCGCGCGTCGTCTGCTCCTGCACTACCACCGCGTCGGCGCCCGCGGGAAGCACGCCGCCGGTGAAGATGCGAGCGGCCTCGCCGGGCCCGATGGCGCGGTCGAACGGACGGCCGGCCGCGACCTCGCCGACGACCTTGAGCCGCGCCCCGGCCTGCGCGACGTCGGCGGCGCGCACCGCGTAGCCGTCCATGGCCGAGACCGCGGCCGGCGGCTGAGAGCGCCGCGCCGCAAGGTCCTGCGCCAGCACGCGGCCGTAGGCGTCGGTCAGCGGCGCATCGACCGCCGGCAGCGGCTGCGCGTCCGCGAGCACGAGACGGAATGCGTCCGCTACGCTCAACAACGCCATGTCAGGACTCCGCCCGGAACGTGCCGGACTTGCCGCCGCGCTTCTCGATCAGCCGGATGCCTTCGATGCGCATGTCGCGCTCCACGGCTTTCACCATGTCGTAGATCGTGAGGCAGGCGACCGAGACGGCGGTCAGCGCCTCCATCTCCACGCCGGTGCGGCCGCTGACCTTCACGGTCGCGCGGACCACGATGCCCGGCAGGTCCTTGTCCGGGACGAGATCGACCTCGACCTTCGAGACCGGCAGCGGATGGCACAGCGGGATCAGCTCGTGGGTGCGCTTGGCCGCCATGATGCCGGCGATGCGCGCGGCGCCGAGCACGTCGCCCTTCTTGGCGTCGCCGTCGCGCACCAGCTTGAGCGTCGATTTGCGCATCACCACGCGGCCCTCGGCGACGGCGACGCGCTCGGTCGGCGGCTTCATCGACACGTCGACCATGCGGGCTTCGCCGCGACGGCCGAGATGGGTGAGGCGGCGGGCCAGCGCCATGACTACTCCGCCGCGGCCTGCTGCCCGCGCGCCAGCAGCGCGCGGGTGGCCGCCGCCACGTCGGCCTGGCGCATCAGACTCTCGCCGACGAGGAAGGTGGAGACGCCGGCGCGCGCGAGCCGCGCCAGGTCGGCGGGCGCGACGATACCGCTCTCGCCGACGATCACCCTGTCCTTCGGCACGCGCGGCGCGAGGCGCTCGCTGGTCTCGAGCGTGGTGTGGAAGGTTCGCAGGTCGCGGTTGTTGATGCCGATGAGGCGCGACTTGAATTTGAGCGCGCGGTCGAGCTCGGCCTCGTCGTGAACCTCGACCAGCACGTCCATGCCGTAGGAGAAAGCCGCGGCCTCGAGCTCGGCCGCCGCGGCGTCACTCACCGCCGCGACGATGACGAGGATGCAGTCGGCGCCCCAGGCCCGCGCCTCCGCGACCTGGTAGGGGTCGAACATGAAGTCCTTGCGCAGCGCCGGCAGCGCCGTGGCGGCGCGGGCGGCGGCCAGGAACTCCGGCGCGCCCTGGAACGACGGCGCGTCGGTGAGCACGGAGAGGCAGGCCGCGCCGCCGGCCTCGTAGGCGCGGGCGAGGGCGGGCGGATCGAAATCGGCGCGGATCAGGCCCTTC
>Ga0180221_1001161_pt1 | contig 18787 bp, 15 predicted proteins | sample eDN5th37CKraftMG_FD_151339 | JGI IMG/M metagenome (GOLD analysis project Ga0180221, IMG submission 151339) | Enriched Miracle-Growth compost microbial communities from Emeryville, California, USA - eDNA 5th pass 37_C Kraft MG (version 2) (version 2) ...
CTCGAGCCCGAGGTTGTCGCGCAGGGTCGTGCCGGTGTACTCGGTGCGCAGCGACCCGCGCTCCTGGAGCAGCGGGACCACGCGGTCGACGAACTCGTCGAGCCCGGTCGGCACGAGGTGCGAGCCGACGATGAACCCGTCGGAGCCGTCCTGCTGCACGAAGTCGTCGATCCGGTCCGCCACCTGCTGCGGCGTCCCCACGAACTCGGCGCGCGAGAACTGGTCGATCACGGTCTCGCGCAGCGTGAAGCCCTGCTCCTCGGCCCGGGCCCGCAGGCGGTTCGCCCAGCCCACGCGGTCGGCGTCGAGCAGGGCCCGGCCCTGGATGAACGGCGGCGCGTCGACGTCGGGCTCGACGTCCGGCAGCGGGCCGTCCGGGTCGTAGGACGACAGGTCGCGGTTCCAGATCTGCTCGAGGAGGATGAGGGCCGTCTTGCCGGTGACCTGCTGGTCGCGGACCCACCGTGCCTTCTCCTCGGCCTCGGCGGGCGTGTCGCCGAGCACGAACGAGCCGCTGGGGAGGATCTTCACCGAGCCGGGGGCACGCCCCAGGCGCGACGCCCGCTCCTGGATGTCGCGGTAGTAGGCCTGCGCCTCGTCGAGACGCGTGAACGGCGAGAAGATCGCGTCCGAGTTGGCCGCGGCGAAGTCGCGCCCCTGCGGCGAGACACCCGCCTGGAGCACGACGGGATGGCCCTGCGGGGAGCGCGGCACCGTGAACCGGCCGCGCACGTCGAACTGGCTGCCGTGGTGCTCGAACTGCCCGGGGAACCGGCCGGCGTCGTCGGCGCCCCGGAGGAACCGCCCCGTCGCCTGGTCGGCCACGACCGCGTCCTGCGCCCACGAGTCCCACAGCGCACGCACCAGCGCGACCGCCTCGCCGGCACGCTCGTAGCGCTGCGAACGGTCCAGGAAGCCTCCGCGGCGGAAGTTCTGGCCCGTGAACGCGTCGAAGCTGGTGACGACGTTCCAGGCCGCGCGCCCTCCCGACAGGTGGTCGAGGGTCGCGAGCTGGCGGGCCAGCTCGTACGGCTCGTTGAAGGTCGCGTTGATGGTCGCCGCGAGGCCGAGGTGCTCGGTGACGGCCGCGAGCGAAGCGAGGACCGTGAACGTGTCGGGACGGCCGATCACGTCCTGGTCGAACACCTGGCCGTCGCGCTCGCGCAGCGCGAGGCCCTCGGCCAGGAAGAAGAAGTCGAACCGGCCGCGCTCGGCCGTGCGCGCCGTGTGCTCGAACGACGAGAAGTCGATCTGGCTGCCGGCCTCGGGCAGCTGCCACAGGGTGTGGTGGTTCACGCCTCCGAGGTAGGCGCCGAGGATGATCTGCTTGCGGGGCTTGCCGGTCTCGCTCATGGCGGTTCCTCCGGTCGGGTCGGGTGGTCGGTGCGAGCGCGTCAGGCGCGGACGGCCGCGTAGCGGCTGGGCACGTCGGTGGGCAGGCCGAGGAGCCCGCGCAGCGTGGGCCGGTCGTAGGCGTCGCGGGCGAGCCCGCGGCGGCGCAGCTCCGGCGCCAGGTCCCGCGCGATCGCCGTCAGGTCGCCGGGGACGGTCGCGGGGCGCAGGCGCACACCTGCGTACCCGAGGTCGCGCCACGCCTCGATCCGGTCCGCGAGCTCGGCGGCGGAGCCCGCGTAGATCCCGGTGTCCGTCGTCCAGACCGCGCCCGCGGTCTCGTCGAGCCGCGCCCGCCTCGCCGGCCCCGTCTCGCCGTCGACGTCGAGGAGGACGACGACGTCCGCCCACACCTGCAGCGGCTCGCCCTCACGCCCGACCCGGGGCTCGGCGTCGCGGACCTCGCCCAGGATCCGGCGCGCGTCGGCGTCGTCGAAGGGCGTGACGAAGACCAGGTCGGCCGAGCGCGCCGCCAGCTCGTACGGCACGCGCGCGTGGGCGAGCGCCGTCACGACCGGCTGGCCCTGCGGTGAGCGCGGGGTGATCGACGGCCCGCGGACCGAGAAGAACCGCGACTCGAAGTCGACCCGGTGCACCTTGTCCCGGTCGATGAACCGCTGGGTGGCGACGTCGCGGATCTCCGCGTCGTCCTCCCACGAGTCCCACAGCCTCCGGACGACCTCCACGACGTCCGCGGCCTCCTCGAACGTCTCGGCCACGTGGGCCGCGAGGACCGGGTCCTCCAGGTCGAAGGGGACCGCGAGCTCGGGGAACTCGCGACGGCCGAACAGACCCGCCTGGTAAGGGCCCCCGCTCACCCGGACCTGCCAGCCCGCACGACCACGGCTGGTCCAGTCGAGCGTCGCGAGGGCCTTGGCGACGTGGAACGGCTCCGTGTGCGTGACCGTCACGGTCGGCACCAGGCCGATGCCCTGCGTCACCGGCGCGAGACGCGCCGCGATCAGCTCCGCGTCGAGGCGCCCCCGGACCTGGTCGAGCCGGTCGTCGGGGGCGAACGGGTCCGTCGACTGGATCCCGAACGAGTCCTCGAAGGTCACGAGGTCCGCGAGCGCCTCCTCGGCCAGGCGGACCTGGTCGAGCCAGTAGCCGGCCGTGAGCAGGTCGGCCGGCCGCGCGGCCGGCTCCCGCCAGGCCGCCGGGTGCCAGCCTGCGCCGTCGAGCGCGATGCCGAGATGGAAGGACATGACGGTCGGCCGCCTCTCCCGGGCTCGCGCCCGATCTGTGTGGTGCGCCGGACCGTAGCAACGGCGCACCGCGAAGAGACCGGGGAAGGTCGGGGTTCTCACGTCCCGGGACGACGTCACGCCCCGTGACGCACCGTCCCGCGGACGGCCGGGCGGTCAGCCCAGCGAGCCGACCCACTCCTGGGTGCCGTCCGTGAAGCCCTGCTCCTTCCAGATCGGCACGTGCGCCTTGAGCTCGTCGACGAGCTCGGCGACCGCCGCGAAGGCCTCCGCCCGGTGCGCCGACGCGACCGCGGCGACGACGGCGACGTCTCCCACGCGCAGGCTCCCGAGCCGGTGGACGACCGCGACCCGCACCCCGTGGCGCTCCGCGACGCCCCCGGCGACGCGCGCGAGCACCGCGGCCGCCTCGGGGTGACCCTCGTAGTGCAGGTGCACGACGCCGCGCCCCTCGTCGTGGTTGCGCACGTACCCGGTGAAGGTCGCGACGGCCCCGGACGTGTCGTCCCGGACGAGGTCGGTCAGCACCCCGAGCAGCGCGCCCGCCTCGTCGCCGGTGAGCTCGCCGACGTCGGCGCGCAGGACGGCCCCGGCACCCGCGTCGCCGTGGCGCGGACCCGCGGCGGCGCCGGCCGCTCCGTCGTCCGCGGGCCGCACGTGGTCCCCGCCCGCGAGCTGGTCGACGGCGTGCGGCAGGACGTCGTCGAGCGCGGCGAGCCCGTCGCGCACCCCGTCCGGGGAGCCCGGGAGGTTCACGACGAGCGTGCGGCCCGCGACCCCGGCGGTCCCCCGGCTCAGCGCGGCCGTGGGCACGCGGTCCTGCCCGGCGAGCCGGACGCGCTCGGCGACGCCGGGCAGCTCGCGGTCGAGGAGCGCCCGCGTCTGCTCGGGCGTGACGTCCGTGGGCGCGATGCCGGTGCCGCCCGTGCTCAGCACGACCGCGGCCCCCTCCGCGACCCAGGCGCGCAGCGCCGCCCCGACCGCGTCGCCGTCGGGCACGACGTCGACGCGCGGCACCGTGAAGCCGCGCTCCGCGAGCCAGTCGCGGATGGCCGGCCCGGTCGTGTCGGTCGCGGTGCCGAGCGCGCCGCGCGTCGACGCGACGACGACCCCCGCGATCATGCGCCCGCCCCGGCGTCCGCCTCGCGCTCCCACGTGCCCGACGCGCCGCCCGACTTCGCGACGACCCGCACGTCGGTGAGGACGGCGGCGCGGTCCACGGCCTTGATCATGTCGTAGACGGTCAGCCCGGCGACGGTCACGGCGGTCAGCGCCTCCATCTCGACGCCGGTGCGCGAGGTGGTGCGCACGGTCGCGCGCAGCTCGACGCGGTCGCCGGACGGCACGACGTCGACGTCGACGCCGCTGAGCGGCAGCGGGTGGCACAGCGGCACGAGCTCGTGCGTGCGCTTCGCGGCCATGATCCCGGCGACGCGCGCGACCGCGACGGCCTCGCCCTTGGGCAGGTCGCCCGAGGCGATCCGCTCGACGACGTCCGGCCGGGTCAGCAGGACGCCCGTCGCGGTGGCCTCGCGCACGGTGACGTCCTTGGCCGAGACGTCGACCATGACGGCCGCGCCGTCCTCCCGGTAGTGCGTCAGCCCGTGCCGGCCCGTCGTGCCGCCCGCCGCTGCGTCCGTCATCCGATCTCCTCGTACTCGACCTCGTCCCCCGCGTCGAGGTGCCCGACGCCGAGCGGGACGTGTACGAGAACGGTAGCGGCCGCGTAGCGGGCCAGCAGGTGCGACCCGGGGCCGCCGACGAGCACCACGCGCCCGGCGTCGTCGAGCACGCCGCGGCGGACCTGGTGGACCGCAGGCGGGGAGTCGACGGCGTCGGCGAGCGGCGCCCGCCCCCGGCCGCGCCGCGCCGGACGCAGCCCGGTCGCCTGCGCGAGCACGGGCCGCAGGAACAGCTCGAACGACACGAGCGCGCTCACCGGGTTCCCGGGGAACGCGACGAGCGGGACGCGCCGCTCCCCCGCCGCGCCGCCGGAGCCGGCGGCGCCCACCGCGACCGCCGCGAGGCCCTGCGGGCCGCCCGGCTGCATCGCGACGTGCCCGAACCACGCGTCCGCGAGCCCGTCCTCGGCCATCGCGCCGAGCGCGAGCCGCACCACCTCGTACGCCCCCGCGGACACGCCCCCCGTCGTGACGACGAGGTCCGGCGCCCAGCCGTCGACGCCGACGGTGGCGAGCGCCGCGCGGAAGGCGTCGACGTCGTCCGCGACGGTGCGCACCCGGACCTCCGCGCCGACGGCCCGCAGCGCCGCGGCGAGGGACGCGCCGTTCGCGTCGTGCACCTGGCCGGGGCCGAGCCTCTCCCCCGCCGCGACGACCTCGCTGCCCGTGCTCACGAGCAGGACGCGCGGCGGCGCCGCGACCCGCACGGCGGCCACGCCCGACGCGACGAGCGCACCGAGCTGGGCGGGGCCGAGCGGCGAGCCCGCGGCGAGGAGCACGTCGCCCGCGGCGGAGTCGCTCCCGGCACGCCGGACGAACGTCCCCGGGCCGACGGGCGCCGTGAACGACACCCGCTCGCCCGTCGCGAGCCCGAACCGGGGCGGGAGGACGTCCTCGATCCGCACGACGGCGTCCGCGCCCTCGGGCACGGGGGCGCCCGTCATGATCGGCGCGGCCGTCCCGACGGCGAGCGGGCGGCCGACGCGCCCGGCCGGGATCGGGTCCGCGACCACGAGTCCCACGGGCGAGGTCGCGGAGGCGACCGCGAGGTCCGCCGAGCGCACGGCGTACCCGTCCATCTGCGCGTTGTCGAAGCCGGGCGTCGCGACGCTCGCGACGGCGTCGGCGGCGAGGACGCGGGGGCGCGGGTCGGCGACGGCGTCCGCGACGGCGAGCTCGCTCGTCCGGCCCGGCGACCCGAGCGCGGCCAGCGACGGGGCGAGCGCCGCGGCCACGCGTCGCGCGTGCTCCTCGACGGTCCGCCGCGCGTGCTCGGCGCCCTCCGCCTCGCGCTCGCCGGCGTGCGTCGTGGGGTCCTGGGCTCGCGGGGCGGTGCTCACGGGGCCGAGTCTGCCCGTTCCCGCGGACGACGTCCCGGGAAGCTGGCGCAGGAACGCGCTGCGGGGGTCGTCGAGGACCTCGGCGGCCGGCCCGTGCTCGACGACGCGCCCGCGGTCGAGCACCACGACGTCGTCCGCGAGGGCCAGCGCGTCCGCGACGTCGTGCGTGACGACGAGCGCGGTCGCGTCGGCCAGCGCCCGGCGCAGGACGTCGCGCAGGTGCGGCACGGACGGTGCGTCGACGGCTGCGAGGGGCTCGTCGAGCAGGACGACGCTCGGCTCGGCCGCGAAGGCCCGCGCGATCGCGACCCGCTGCGCCTGGCCTCCCGACAGGGCGCGGGCGCGCCGCCTCGCGAGGTGTCGCGCGCCGACGGCGTCGAGCCACCGGTCCGCGACGTGCCGGGCGTCCGCACGGCGCAACCCCGCCGACCGCGGCCCGAACGCGACGTTCGCGCGGACGCTCAGGTGCCCGAAGAGCTCGGGCCGCTGCCCGAGCAGCACGACGCCGCGTCGCTCGGGGGGCACGCGCGTGCCCGCGCCCGTGTCCGTGAGGACGCGGTCGGTCGCGCCCGTGAGGACGACGCGGCCCGAGGTCGGCACGTACAGCCCCGCCACGACGCTCAGCAGCGTGGACTTGCCCGCGCCGTTCGGCCCGACCACCGCGAGCGTCCGCCCCGGCGCGACGGCGAGGTCCACGCGGACGTCGCGGACGTCGTCGTGCACGCTGACGCGCAGACCGCGCGGCTCCGGAGCGCTCATGCGGCGACCCCTCCGGCGAGCCCGCGCCGGAAGCCGCGCGTACCGCCCGCCGAGTGGACGAGCGCGACCACGAGCACCGCGACCACGACGAGGAGCATCGACAGCGCGACGGCGGCGTCGGGGTCGGTCTCGCGCTGGAGGTAGATCTCGAGCGGCAGGGTGCGGGTGACGCCCTGGAGCGAGCCCGCGAACGTGAGCGTCGCGCCGAACTCGCCGAGCGAGCGCGCGAACGCGAGGAGCGTGCCGCCCGCGAGCGCCGGCGCGACGGACGGGAGCGTGACGAGCCAGAAGGTCCGGGAGGGCCCGGCGCCCAGGGAGGCGGCCGTGAGCTCGGGGCCGGTGCCGCGGACCTTGAGGGCGCCCTCGAGCGTGAGGACGAGGAACGGCAGCGACACGTACACGTGCGAGATCACGACGGCGGTCGTCGTGAAGGCGATGGACACGCCGGCGTCGTCGAGGAGGTGGCCGATCGGCCCGCGGCGGCCGAACGCGTAGAGGAGCGCGAGCCCGCACACGACGGGCGGCAGGACCAGCGGGAGCAGCACGAGGGCGCGCACCACCGACCGTCCGGGGAAGCGGGTGCGCGCGAGGACCACCGCGACCGGCACCCCCACCACGACGCAGACCGCCGTGCTCACCGCCGACGTGACGAGGCTGAGGCGCAGGGCGTCGAGGGACTCGGCCGACGTGACGAGGGACCAGAAGTGCGCCCAGTCGCCCCGCGTGGCCATGACGACGACCGGCGCGACGACGAACGCGATCCCCACCGCGGCGACCGTGACGAGCCACCACGGCAGGCGGGGGGCCACGGTCCGCTCAGGGCGCACCGAAGCCCGCATCCTGGAGCACCGTCCGGCCGGCGTCGGAGGTGACGGCGGCGACGAACTCGCTCGCGAGCTCCGCGTGCTTGCTGCCCTCGACCGCCACGACCGGGTACGTGTTGACGGCCTGCGACGCCTCCGGGAAGTCGATCTGCTTGAGCGCGTTCGCGTCCTTGGCCAGGGCCCCCTTGGCGTCGGTGACGTAGACGAGCCCGGCGTCCGCCTCGCCCGAGGTCACCTTGGCGAGCACGTCGGTGACCTGGGACTCCTCGCTCACGGGCTTGAGGGTGACGCCCGTGGCCGCCTCGACCTCCGTGGTCGCGTGGCCGCACGGCACCTGCGGCGCGCACACCACCACCTTCGCGTCCGGCTTCGCGAGGTCCTGGAACGACGTGATCCCCGCGGGGTCGTCCGGGGGCGTCACGATGGTCAGGACGTTGGTCGCGAACGGCACGGGGTCGCCCGCGGCGAGCCCCGCGTCCGTGAGCTTCTTCATGGTGGGCTCGTCCGCGGACGCGAACACGTCCGCCGGCGCGCCCTCCTGGATCTGCGCCACGAGGTCCGACGAGCCCGCGAACGACAGCTTGACCGTCACCCCCGCGTGGTCCTGCTCGAACTGGTGGGCGATCGCCTGGAACGTGCCCGTGAGCGACGCCGCCGCGAACACGACGAGCGTCCGGTCCCCGCCGCCCGTGCTCCCCTGGCCGCTCGCCCCGCCGTCGTCCGACGAGCACCCGGCGAGCGCGAGCGCGCCGACCAGGGCGCCCGCGCCCAGCACCGCCGACAGCCTCGTCATCGGATCCCCTTCGGTGTGTCGATCATGACCGACGTCGCCTTCACGACCGCGGTGGCCACGTCACCGACCTCGAGCTCCAGCTCACGCACCGCCTCCGCGCTGATCAGCGACACGACCCGGTGCGGGCCGGCCTGGACCTCGACCTGCGCCATCACCCCGTCGACCGTGAGCGCGGTGACGAGCCCGACGAAGCGGTTGCGCGCGGAGCCCCCGGCGCCGTCGTCGGGGGCGTGCGCGTGCTCGCGGACGAACCGGGCGAGGTCGGCGCCGTCGACGACGCGGTGCCCGGCGTCGTCGGTACGCGACTCGAGGAGGCCGGCGGCGAGGTGGCGACGGACGGTGTCCGTGCTCACGCCGAGGAGGCGCGCCGCCTCGCTGACTCGCAGGTGCGTCATGTAACCGACCCTAGTGCCGCATCTGCGGCTCGGCCGATCGACGCGCGTTGCGGTTGCGTCACGTCGTTCTCGCAGGGCGCGGGAGCCTCGGGTGAGAACGTGAATCGGCGGCCGGGACGGGGCAGAATCGAGCGATGGCCGTCGTCCCGCTCGGGCTCCCCACCGCCGCGCCGCACGCGCGAGCGGGTGCGCCGATGCCCGCGCTGCCCGCCGACCGCCCCGACCTGCCCGGCCTGGTCGACCGCTTCGGCCGCACCGCGACCGACCTGCGCGTCTCCCTCACGGACCGCTGCAACCTGCGCTGCACGTACTGCATGCCGGCCGAGGGGCTCCCGACCCTCCCGCGCGACGCCGTCATGACGCGCGAGGAGATCGTCCGGCTGGTCGGGATCGCGACGCGGGACCTCGGCGTCCGGCAGGTCCGGTTCACGGGCGGCGAGCCCCTCCTGCGCGGCGACCTGGTGGAGATCGTCCGCGGGTGCGCGGCGCTCCCGGAGCGCCCCGAGCTCTCGCTCACGACCAACGCCGTCGGGCTCGACCACCGCGCCCACGCCCTGCGCGAGGCCGGCCTCGACCGCGTCAACGTCTCCCTCGACACGCTCGACCCCGACACCTTCGCGACCATGGCCCGGCGGCCGTTCCTCGAGCGCACGCTCGCCGGGCTCGCCGCGGCCGCCGAGGTCTTCGACGTCGTCAAGGTCAACGCGGTCCTCGTGCACGGCGTGAACGCCGAGCACGCGGCCGACCTCCTCGCCTGGTGCCTCGAGCGCGGCTTCGAGCTGCGGTTCATCGAGCAGATGCCCCTCGACGCCGACCACCGCTGGTCCCGCGACGGCATGGTCACGGCCGCGGACGTCCGCGCGCTGCTCGCTGAGCGCTTCACGCTCGTGCCCGACGACGCCCCGCGCGACGGCGCACCGGCCGAGCGTTTCGCGGTGCTCGCCCCGGGGCCCGGTGGCGGGTCGCACCCGGGGGCGCACCACGGCACCGCCGGGCGCCGGCTCGGGACGGTCGGGATCATCGCGTCCGTCACCGAGCCGTTCTGCGCCGACTGCCGCCGCACGCGCCTCACCGCGGAGGGAGCCGTCCGTAGGTGCCTGTTCGCGCACTCCGAGACCGACCTGCTCGGGCCGCTCCGCGCCGGCGCGAGCGACCAGGAGCTCGCCGACGTCTGGCGCACCGCCATGTGGGGCAAGGCCGCGGGGCACGGCATGAGCGCGCCGGGCTTCACGCAGCCGGAGCGGACCATGAGCGCGATCGGCGGCTAGGGCCGATGCGCGGCGGGACGGGTCGCGAGCGCGCGACAGACATGAGCGAGGAGGAGCACGAGTGACGACGACCGACGAACGGACAGCCGCGGCGGTCGGCACCGGGCCGGAGAGCACGGGACCGGCCGCGGCGACGGTGCGCGTCCGCGCGTTCGCGGCGGCCCGCGCGGCCCTCGGCTGGTCGGAACGCGACCACGAGACCGGGTCGGGCACGACCGTCGACACCCTCGTCGCCGGCCTGCTCGCTGAAGCGCCGGGCGCCGCCGACGTGGTCGCGCGCTGCTCGGTCCTCGTGGACGGCGTCCGGGCCGACCGCGACGCCCCGGTCCCGGCGGCCGCCGTCGTCGACCTGCTCCCGCCCTTCGCAGGCGGCTGACCGTCCGCACGCGCACTCGCCGACGGTGACGCCCGGTTCGCCAACGGTGACGCCCGGTTCGCCGAGGGTGACGCCGGTCTGGCGACCAGCGATCAGACGTGTTGTCGCCGACCGTGACGTTGCACCCGGCCGCGGCGCTGAACTGGTGACCCACACCCTGGTCGGTACCGGCCGAGGTGACCACTTGCATGCTCGGCGAGGCGCACGGGGCGCAAACCCGGCGCCAGACGGGCGGGAGGTGCGCCAGCCGAGCTGGCGGTGGTGAGAGGGCACGATCTGCAGCGTCAGAGTGCGCTCGATGCCGGACGTGACCGCTCAGGACGCGGGCGGGAGGCGACGTGTCGGTGAGGAACCGGTCGAGCGGGTGGGTGCGGGGAGGTGGTGAAGGGCGTCAAGGAGTGCGCACGGCCCCCCGGGCCGAAGCACGACAGCCCGAACCAGCTCGCCGCGCCCGCCCGCGAACCCGACCACAGCGAACCCGACCACAGCGAACACCCAACCCCGGGACGAGGGGCTCAGGCCGACAGCGCCGCCTCCGCGACGAGCAGGTCGTACCGCTCGAGCAGGCGCCGCGCCCAGAACGACATGCCCCCGCCGAAGCCCGGCCACTCGTCCTCCTCGAGCGCCCGCAGGAGGCGCTGCGACGTGACCACCTGGTATGCCGCGCACAGGACGTCGGCCCGCAGCAGCGCGGCCTCGCCGTCCTCCACCTCGGGCCACTCGGCGAGGTAGGCGGCCCGCAGCGCGGGGCGCTCGTCGTCCGGGACGTGGCTGAGCCACACGTCGACGTCCACGAAGGGGTGCCCGACGGCTCCGTCGGACCAGTCGAGGAGGCAGACGCTGCCGTCCTCGCGGATCCCGACGTTGCCGGGGTGGCAGTCGCCGTGCAGGAGCGTGGGCGGGAGACCGTCGTCCTCGGCCGCGCGGCACAGCTCGGCGAACGCGGGCAGCAGGGCCCGCAGCCGCGCACGCTCCGCCTCGTCGAGACCCCGGGTGGGTGCGAGCTCGGTGGCGAGCTCGAGGTCCTCGAGCGACGCCTCGAGGTCGGCGGCGAGCGTCGCGGGCCCACGGTCCGGGCACCCGACGTCGCGCAGCGCGTCGGTGCGGCCGACCCAGGCGCGCTGCAGTCGGCCGAGCGCCCGCAGGCCGTCCGCGGCCTCGGCGCCCTTGATCGGGCGGATCCGGGCGTCGTCGAGCAGGACCCAGGCGCGGTCGGCGTCGAGCGCGAGCACGCCCGGCACCGAGCCCGGGGCGTCGTCCGCGAGGAGCCGCGTGATCGCCGGCTCGGCCGCGAACACCGCGCCGACCGCCTTGCCGAAGAGCTGGCCGCGGTCGGTCCGCTGGCGGACGACGAGCGAGATGCCCCACTGCTGGAGGACCTCGGGCTCGCCCTGCGGCGTGGCGCCCGTGGCGCGGACGGCGGCGTCGACCCACGCGAGGAACGGCGCGATCCCGCCGGGGTTCGCCCATGCGGGCCGGTTCGCAGGGGCCGGCGCACCGTGCAGCTCGGCGACCCACCGGGCGTAGGGCGCGCGCAGCGCCTCGGGCACGGGCGGGAGCGTGGCGGCGACGTCGTCGAGCGGGCACCAGGCCCACGCCGACGGGCCGGGGAGCGTCTCGAGCGGGACGTCGAGCGCGTCGTGCACGAGGAACGCAGTGCGGGCCGTCGCGCCAGGCTCGTCGAGCGCGACCTCGGCGCGACCGGCACTGCGCAGGAACACGGGGGCCGGCCCGACCAGCCGGACGACATCGGCGAGGATCTCGTCGAGCTCGCGCGCCCTGCCGCCACGCACCGTGGGCCAGTGCCGCTCCCCCGCGCCGTCGACCTGCGCGAGGAGCGCGTCGCGCGCCGGCGACGGGACGAGGAGGACGTGGTCGTCGTAGGAGGCGGTGGCGCTCACGCGGCCGCGTCCTCGTCCGCGGGGACCGCGAGCAGCGCCTCGACCCGCGCCACCTCCGCGTCGAGCTCGGCCTGCTGCGCCCGGTCCACCCGGCCGAACAGCTCGACCTCGACCCGGCCCTCCGCCGTCGTCGACCACAGCCCTGCCATGACGCCGTCCACGAGCACCACGCTGCCGACCCCTCCGTTCGACCCCATCCAGCGGCGGCGCGCGTCGGGCGGGGTGACCCGGTCGCGGCCCGCGTGGGAGAGCCACACGTTGTCATAGCGTCCCAGGAACCGGGCGGGCGCGGGGACGGTGGGGTCGACGAGCGACGCGCCGGCGACGTCCCAGACCGTCCGGCCGTCGTCCGTGCGCAGCGGGACGAGCTCGTCGCCCAGCGCGTCGAACACCGCCCGGATGCCCGTGATCCCCGACCAGGTCGTGACGTCCGCGGGCGTCGCCGGCCCGAACGCCAGCAGGTACCGCCGGACGACGTCCGCGAGCGCCGCCGCCCGGGCGTCGGCCTCCGCGCCCGGGTCCGCACCGCCCGGGTCGAACGCGCCGTCGGGCTCGCCGAGCCACGACTCGAGCGTCACGTACGCGACGCCGCCGGGGCGACCCCACAGGCCGCGCGGGGGCACCTGGACGAGCGCCGCGCCCTCGCGCAGGCGGTTCACCAGGGCCGACGGCGGCGCATCCGTGAAGCGCTCGGCGAGCGCGGCCCCCAGGGCCTTCACGGGCACGGGGCCGTCGCTCATGAGCGCGCGCCCCTCGGCGACGAGCTCGGCGAGGGGGACGTGCGCGGCCGGGCGGCTGGCACCGCTGTTGCGCGAGACCTTGTCGAGGAACGGCTGGACGAGCGGCCGCAGGAGCCGGGCGTCGTCGGCGGTGACGGTGTGGATGGTGCCGCGCATGAGCAGCACGCGGAGCACACGACGGTCCGCCAGCGCGCGGGACAGGTCGCGCGGGTCGAAGCCGTCGACGCGCGCCGCGACCGACAGGTACGGCGGCAGCGGCTCCTGCGCCTGGAGCCCCAGCAGGTGCGCGGTCAGCGCGACGGGATCGGCGCGGGAGTCGTCCGCGGGCAGGCGCGCGAGCAGGTGCTGGCGCGCGAGCAGCGTCCGGTTGAGCACCCGGGGCGTGACGTCGGCCATACCCGGACCCTACGGGGCGCCGACGACACCGCCGGCGCCCCGGAGGTCGGACGCCCGTCGGTCACACGCGCGCGCCGCCGTCGACGCGCAGGACGACCCCAGTGACGAAGGACGCGCGGTCGCTCAGGAGCCAGAGCGCGGCTTCGGCGATCTCGGACGGCTGCGCCGCACGGCGCAGCGGGGTGGTGGCCACGAGCTGGTCCTGGAGGCCCGGCGACGTGTCCTCCCAGGTGGCGATCATCTGCGTGAGCGTGTTGCCGGGCGCGATCGCGTTGACCCGGATGCCCTCCGGCCCGTAGGTCACGGCCGCAGACTCGGTCAGGCTGTTGACCGCCCGCTTCATCGCTCCGTAGGCCGGGAGGACGGGGTTCGCGCCGAAGCTGCCGACGCTCGAGGTGTTGACGATCGCGCCTGTCCCGGACGTCCTGCGGATCGCGGCGACCTGAGCCGCCATCGAGACCCAGACGCCCCGGAGGTTGACCGCGTAGACCCGGTCGACGTCGTCCTCGAGGACCTCGTCGAGCGGGCCCGGCGGGACGAACGCCGCCCCGTTGTTGAACGCGACGTCGAGCCGGCCGAAACGCTCGACCGCACGGTCGACGGCGGCTCGGACGCTCGCGCCGTCGGCGAGGTCGCATGGTACGACCTCCGCCTCGCCGCCCGCGGCGCGGACGTCGGCCGCGACCTCCTCGAGCTGGCTCTCGGTGCGCGCGGCGAGGACGACGCGGGCGCCTTCCTCGGCGAACAGGCGGGCGGCGGCAGCGCCGATCCCGCGCCCTGCGCCTGACACGAAAGCCACCTTGTCGGCGAGCAGCCCCCGGGCGGTGCGGACGGAACGGGTGGTGGGTGGGGTCGAGATCTCCATGCCCTCGACCTTCCCGCCGGCGCGGGGCCGGAGCCAGGCATCGGGAGTGCCTGGCTGAGACCACGCCGGGCGACGAGACTGGGCGAGTGGACAAGAACGAGCTCGCACGGTTCCTGCGCAGCCGCCGCGAGCAGATCACGCCCGAGGAGGTCGGGCTGCCCCGGGGCTCCCGGCGCCGGACGCCGGGTCTGCGCCGCGAGGAGGTCGCGCAGCTCGCCTACATCTCGTCCGAGTACTACACGCGGCTCGAGCAGGGCCGTGCACCGAACCCCACCGGCGAGGTGCTCACGGGGATCGCCCGTGCGCTGGGTCTGTCCGACGTCGAGCGGGAGCACCTGCACCATCTCGCCGGGACGCCGCTCCGGCCGTCAGCGGGGCCGTCGCGCGTCGTGCGCGCGAGCATCCGTGAGCTCCTCGAGAGGCTCCCGCTCACCGCGGGGTTCGTCACCTCGGCAGGCTACGACGTGCTCGCGTGGAACGACCTCGCCGCCGCGCTCATGGAGGACTACGCGGCCGTTCCTCCCGCCGAGAGGAACCTCGCCCGCCGCGCGTTCCTCGGTCCGAGCCCCGACGGGCGGTGGCTGTACGGCGTGTCCGACGCGGACCAGTTCCGGCTCGACGTCGTGCACCGGCTGCGCGCCGCGGTCGGCCGCTACCCCGCCGACCCCGGACTGCGAGCGCTCGTCACGGACCTGCTCCGGGGCAGCACGGAGTTCGCGTGCCTGTGGGCGTCGCACGACGTCGGCGGGGCGCCCCTGCTGCGCAAGACCTTCGACCACCCGGTCGTCGGCCCGGTCACAGTGCGCTGCGACGTCCTCGACATCGCGCGCGCCGACCAGCAGCTCGTGCTCTACACGCCGGACCCTGCGTCGGCGTCCGAGGAGGCGCTGCGGCTCCTGGCCGCCCTCGGCGCGCAGCGCGTCGGCGCGTCCTCCTGACGCGCCGGCTCACGCCTGGGCGCGGTGCTCCCGGATCCGCTCGGCCGCCTGCGGCAGCACCTCGTGCAGGTCGCCGACGACGGCGAGGTCGGCGATCTCGAACAGCGGGCAGTCGGGGTCGTTGTTCACGGCCACGATGACCTGCGACGCCTGCATGCCGCCGCGGTGGTGCGGCGCGCCCGAGATCCCGGCCCCGATGTAGACGCGCGGCGCGACGGTCACGCCCGTCTGGCCGATCTGCGCGTCGTGGCCGATCCAGCCCTCGTCGACGCAGTCGCGCGTCGCGCCCACGGCCGCACCGAGCGCGTCGGCGAGGTCCTCGACGGGGGTGAAGTCGCCGAACGTCCCGCGGCCGCCCGCGACGACGTACGCGGCCTCGGCGAGCGCGGGGCGCGCCGGGCCTTCGCTCTCGCTCGCGTGCACCTCGCGCGACGTCGGCACCCCGGCCTTCGCGAGCGCGGACGGGACGACGGCGAAGCCCTCGACCGTCGTCTCGACGGCAGCCTCCGCGGGCTCGGGGACCACCGCGTTCGCGCGGACCGTCAGCACGGCGAGGTCGGTGACGATCTCGCACGACGTGTCCCACGTGCCGGCCAGGACGCGCTTGGACCCGACGACGTGCCCCTCGTCCGACAGCCCGACCGCGGCGGCGTCGATGACGAGCCCGGCACCGGTGAGGAACGCGAGACGGGCCGCGGACTCCTTGTTCGGGAACGTCGAGGCGAGCAGGACGACGGCCGCGCCGGACGCGTCGGCCGCGCGGGCGAGCGCCTCGGCGACGAGCGCGGTCGAGTGCGCGGCGTCGGGACCGAGGTCCTCGCTCACCTCAGCCTGCCGGACGAGCTCGACGCCGTACGCGCCGAGCTGGGCGAGGGTCGTAAGAGAGGGCGACTCGAGCGCGACGGCCTCGACGCGGCCCAGCGAGCGGCCGAGCGTGAGAAGCTCGAGCGCGGAGCTGCTGAGCTCGGTCGCGGGCGTGTCGAGGTGGACGAGGACGGTGCGGCGGGAGCTGGTCATGTCCGGGCCTCTCAGACGAGCTCGTGACGGATGAGGAACTCGGCGAGCGCGATGCCGCCCTCGCCCTTGTCGGTGACGACCTCGGTCTCGGGGCGCGGCGGCCGCGGCTCGGCGCTCGTCGTGCGGGCGCGTGCGCCCTCACCGCCGACGCCGGGCAGCGGGAGGCCCGCGGCCTCGGACAGCCGCTCGAGCGGCTCCTCGAGGTCGGCGAGCGACCACGCCTCCACGGGCTTGCTGCGCGCGGCCATGATCAGCTTGAAGTTCGGGAACCGCGGGTCGTTCGCGTGGTCCGTGACCGACACGACCGCCGGCCGCGGGACGGTGACCGTCTCCGTGACGCCGTCGAGCTCGCGGGTCGCGGAGAGGTCCGCGTCGCCCAGCGTGAACGCGGTGACCAGCCCGACGGCCGGCCAGCCGAGCCACGACGCCGCGAGCGTCGGCACGACCGAGCCCAGGCCGTCCAGCGCGGCCATGCCGGTGAGCACGAGGTCGACCGGGCGCTCGTCGTGCAGGCGGCGGATCGCGGCCGCGAGCGCCACCGCCGTGCCGTGGTAGTCGGAGCCCGCCAGCGCGTCGTCGACGACGTGGACCGCACGGTCCGCGCCGAGCTGGTACGCCTTGCGCAGTGCCGCCTCGGCGTCCGCGGGGCCGACCGTCACGACGACGACCTCGCTCGCTTCGCGCGCGTCCTCCGGGAGCGCCTCGACGAGCCGGAAGGCGGCCTCGACCGCGTTCTCGTCGAGCTCGTTGAGGGTGCCGTCGTCGCTGGTCCGCACGAGGCGACGGTCCTCGAAGGCGCGGGCGGACTGGATGTCCGGGACGTACTTGACGGCGACGACGACGCGCAGCGCGGCAGCCATGCGGCAGCTCCTTCTCCGGGACGGGAGGCGGTGGTGGCCGGGCGGCGGGTGCGCGGCCGGTCCCGTCCGAGACTACCGGCGCAGGTCACCGCGAGGGCGGGCGCCCGAGGGTCGGACACGTCACAGCGGGGCGCCGGAGCGCTCGTGCCACCGGCGCGACAGCCGGCTCGGCCACCAGACCCGGTCGTCGAGGTCCAGGGTCGCGGCGGGGACGAGGAGCGTGCGCACGACCAGGGTGTCGAGCAGGACGCCGAAGGCGACGATGAAGGCGAGCTGCGCGAGGAACAGGAGCGGGATCACGACGAGGGCCGCGAACGTGGCAGCGAGCACGACCCCCGCCGAGGTGATGACGCCGCCCGTGGCGACGAGCCCCCGCAGCACCCCGTCCCGCGTCCCGTGACGTGCGCTCTCCTCACGCACCCGCGTCATGAGGAAGATGTTGTAGTCGACGCCGAGCGCGACGAGGAACACGAACCCGAACAGCGGCACCGACGGGTCCGCGCCGGGGAAGTCGAAGAGGTGGTCGAACACCAGCGCCGAGGCGCCGAGGGTCGCGGCGAAGCTGAGCACCACCGACGCCAGGAGGACGACGGGCGCGACCACGGCGCGCAGGAGCAGACCGAGCAGGACCAGGACGACCAGCAGCACCAGCGGGATGACGACGTTCCGGTCGCGCACGGCCGTCGTCTGGGAGTCGAGCTGCTGCGCGGTCGCGCCACCGACGAGCGCGGACGGTGCGGCGTCGTGCACAGCAGCGCGGACCGCACGCACGACGTCGACGGCCTGCTCGCTGTCCGCGGGCGCCTCGAGGGTGGCGTCGACCTGGACGAGGCCGTCGACCACCGTGGCCTCGGAGAGGTCGGTCGTGGGCCGTCCGTCCGTCCCGACGACGGCCACGCTCGAGACGCCCGGGACGGGCTGCGCAGCCTCGACGACGGCGTCCGCCTCGTCGGCGGGCCCGATGATCACGGTGGGGCTGCCCGCACCCCCGGGAAAGTGCTCGGCGGCGATCTCCTGCCCGGTCGTCGACTCGGTGGCACGCAGGAAGACGTCGCTCTGCGACGTCCCGGACGCGCGGAGGGTCGGGAGGAACGCCGCGAGGACGAGCAGCCCGACGGTGCAGCCGATCCAGAGCGAGCGAGGCCGCGCGCCGACGAGGCGTGCGACGCGCCCCCAGAGACCCGCACCCTCGGGCGCGTCGGAGCCGAACCGGGGACGCGCGGGCCAGAACGCGGCCCGCCCGACGAGCAGCAGCACGCCGGGCAGGAACGTCAGCGCGGACACGAGCGCGCACACGATGCCGATCGCCGCGACGGGTCCGAGGCTGCGGGTCGAGGAGAGGTCGCTGACGAGGAGGCACAGGAGGCTCACTACCACGGTGCCGCCCGACGCCAGCACGGGCGTGACCGCGCGCCGCCACGCTGTCCGCATCGCGTCGAGCGGCGCCTCGTGCGTGCGCAGCTCTTCGCGGTAGCGCGCGGTCAGGAGGAGCGCATAGTCGGTCGCGGCGCCGACGACCAGGATGAACAGGATGCCCTGGCTCTGGCCGCTCAGCGTGAGCACGCCATGGTCGGCGAGCACGTACACGACGGCAGACGCCGCCGCGAGCGCGAAGACCGCCGACAGCAGCACCAGCACCGGCAGCAGGGGGCTGCGGTAGACGATCACGAGGATGACGAGCACCACCGCGACGGCGACGAGGAGCAGGAGCCCGTCGATGCCGGCGAAAGCGGTGCCGAGGTCCGCCGTGAAGCCCGCCGGTCCGGTCACGGCGTGCTCGAGCCCGTCGGGCAGGCTCGCGTCGAGCGTGGTGCGGATCTCGTCGACCACGTCGGGGAGACGGTCGCCCAGGGCCTCGTCGAGCGGCACCACGAGCTCGAGCGCCTCGCCGTCGTCGGACGGCACGGGGCCCGCCACCTCGCCCACGACGCCGTCGAGCCGGCCGATCTCCTTCGCCGCGGCCGCGAGGGCGCGGGCGTCGGCCTCGGTGACGCCGCCCTCGCGCTCGGCGACGACGACCGCCGGGACCGTCGTGG
>Ga0180221_1001165_pt1 | contig 18736 bp, 13 predicted proteins | sample eDN5th37CKraftMG_FD_151339 | JGI IMG/M metagenome (GOLD analysis project Ga0180221, IMG submission 151339) | Enriched Miracle-Growth compost microbial communities from Emeryville, California, USA - eDNA 5th pass 37_C Kraft MG (version 2) (version 2) ...
CGGTGATCCACACCGACTTCGAAAAAGGCTTCATCCGCGCCGAAGTCATCTCCTACGACGACTTCATCCAGTACAAGGGCGAAGCCGGCGCCAAGGAAGCCGGCAAATGGCGCCTGGAAGGCAAGGACTACATCGTCAAGGACGGCGACGTGATGCACTTCCGCTTCAACGTCTGACGATTTTTGCTGGATCTCGGTGGCGCTCAGTAGCGCTTGGTGGATAGATTGACCCATTTAAAATCAATGGGTTGCGTAAACAATACGGTCTACAGAGCGTTCCTATTGTTCATCGAGGTCCAGAAAATTCGGGGGTAGTGTTGGGGGTACTCGTGTTCAACCGTGGGGGTATATCTCCCCGCAGTGGAGTCCAACGATGCCCGAAAATCTACTCACCGACGCCAAGATCAGGTCGGCCAAACCAACTGATCGAGATTGGAAACTATCAGATGGCGGGGGCTTGTTCCTGCTGGTCAAGCCCACCGGCGGCAAGCTCTGGCGGTGGAAATACCGCCTGCAAGGCAAAGAGAACCTCTTTGCGATTGGCGGCTTTCCTCAGGTAAGCCTTGCGGAGGCGCGCGCTGCCCGCGAGAAGGCGCGTGCCTTGGTAAAGCAAGGCATCCATCCTGCCCATGAACGGCAGCAGGTCAAGCAGCGCAACCTGGAGGCGCTGGAGGAACGCAAGCGCGCAAAGGAAAGTTCGTTCGCCAAGGTGGCGCAGGCGTACCTGGCCGAGATCAAGCCAGTCTTTGCGCTCAGCTCCTACCGCACGAAAGAGTCCCGCATCAGGAAGTACCTGTCGCCCAAGTTCGATGGGATGCCGATGAGAGACATTGGCGTGAAGCAGATTCGCCCGCTGCTGGAGGAATGCAAGTCCCATGGTGCCTGGGCGGCCATCCATGTCAAAGGCGATCTTTCGGCCATCTTCGAGTTCGCGGTGGTGCGTGGCCTGGTCGAGGCCAATCCGATTCCCAGCCTGCGGGGGCTGCTGCGAGTGCCGTTCAGCGAGAGCAAGGCGGCGATGACGCGAGAGCAAATTCAGAGGTTCTATCAGGAGTTGCGCGGCTACCGGGGCTATCCGGAAACCTCGCTGTGCCTGCGGCTGATTGCGCTGACCGCCTGCCGTCCAGGGGAAGCGGCGGATGCCGAGTGGGACGAGTTCGACTTTGAGGATGCTTTGTGGCGTCGGCCAGCGGCGAAGATGAAGGCGCGGCGTGACCATGTCAGCCCGCTATCCACGCAGGCCATAGCGGTGCTGAAAGATTTGCAGCACATCACGAGTGGCGGACGCTATCTGTTCCCACACAGGAGCGGAAAAGGCTTCACCACGCCCAATCGGCTCACCTACGCCATGCGCGACATGAACCTGGGCCGGGGTACGACGCCGCATTGCTGGCGGACGACCTTTTCAACCTGGGCCAATGAGAACGGATACCGGCCTGATGCGATTGAGCGGCAGCTTGCCCACGTGGAAAGCAACAAGGTGCGGGCGACCTACAACAAGGCGCTGCTGCTGGATCAGAGGAGGACGCTGCTGCAGGACTGGGCGGACTATCTGAAGGCAGCGGAGGACAGTGGCGCGGCATAGGGACGATTTGGCCGGGTATCGCAGCAGCGAAGTAGGTAGAACGGCCTTTTCCTTTTCAGGATAGGGCCGTTGTCCCTTGAGGGCCGTTCCCTTGCCGTTTGCCTTTGCCCTGAGTTGGGCCTGGAAATGGGGTAAACAATGGGGGAAATAGGGTAATTGTGAAATTATTACCCTTTTTAGGCACTTCCTTCTTGGTCGACCGGCCTCTCGCAACCGGCCTACGTTCAGGAAATGGGGTAGTCAAACACTTTAATGAGGTATTTATAGAGACAATACCCCGTTTAAAGGCTATGATTACCCCATTTAGACGGCCTGGGCTTACATTTCCATGCACTCGCTCACACCCGAGTACCTTGCCGCGCTTCGCTTCGATGGCACCCAGGCCGCCACGCTGCGCACACTGGGCGAGTACCAGGGTAAGCAGCAACTCTACGCCGCGCAGTCGCCCGAAGCCCTCAAGGGCCTGCGCCAGATTGCGGTGGTGGAGTCCACCGAGTCGTCCAACCGGCTGGAAGGTGTTGTCGTCGCACCCTCGCGGTTGAAGTCTCTGGTCATCCGCAACGCAACGCCAAAGAGCCGTTCCGAGCAGGAGATCGCCGGCTACCGTGATGCTCTGGCACTGATCCACGAGTCTGCCGCGCACATGCCCTTCAGTGAGGGCGTGGTGCTGCAACTGCACACCCTGCTGTACCGCTATATGCCGCAGGCGGGCGGGCGCTGGAAGGCTACCAACAACGACATCATCGAGCGTCACCCAGACGGCACTTCGCGTCTGCGCTTCCAGCCAGTCGCTGCGCACCTGACACCGATGGCCATGGCTGATCTGACCGGGCGCTACGCCACCGCACTGGACCAGCACCTGGCCGACCCTCTGGTACTGGTGCCACTGGCGATGCTCGACTTCCTGTGCATCCACCCTTTCCCGGACGGCAACGGCCGCATGTCCCGCTTGTTGACCTTGCTGCTGCTCTACCACTTCGACTATGCCGTGGGCCGCTACATCAGCTTGGAACGCATCTTCGAAGATACCAAGGAAAGCTATTACGAGACGCTGGAAGCAAGCTCGCAGGGCTGGCACCAGGGGCAGCACGACGTAAAGCCCTGGCTCGACTACTTCTGGGGAGCCTTGCTACGGGCATACCGCGAGTTCGAGGAGCGTGTCGGCACCATCGAGCGTGGCCGCGGCAGCAAAGGTGACCGCGTGCGCGCGGAAGTCCAGGAACGCACCCTACCGTTTTCTATTTCCGATATCGAGGAAGCCTGCCCAGGCGTGAGCCGGGACATGGTGAGATTGGTGCTGCGGGCAATGAAATCAGAGGGATTGATAGAGTCAACAGGCAAAGGACGAGGGGCGAAATGGATGAAAAAAGGTTAAGGGAGTGGTGATGGAGCTGATCGACAACATCATCCGCTTGCTGGGCAACCTCCAGCAAATCATCCAGCCATGGACACGGCTGAAGATCGCGGCTGCGTGCTTTGAATCGCCTCGAAAAAACCTCAATAAGGGACTTAAAAAGTGAGTGACCAGTTCTTCGCCCAACCCATTCTGAATTCGCCGTATGAGTATCCGGCCAGGCATTGGGAACTGGACGCCAGCGGTCAACCGACCCAGAAAATCGTCTCCAGCCGTCGCCGCGCCGACTTCATCACACCGATCCCCAAACCGCGCAAGAAGAAAGGTGAATACGAGCAGGCGGGTCTGCTGTTCGATGAAGGCAAGGGCCTGTCTACTGCTAAGCAGGCTTATGACCACACCGCCATCATCAATGCGGTCCGGCAGGAAGTGGACGCTTGGCGTAATCTGCCCCCGTCGCAGTGGCGCGTCACCCCCGAAACAGCCCGTCTACTGGAACATTGGCGCAACCACAAGTTCGCTGGTGTGCGTCCGTTCTTCTGCCAGGTCGAAGCGGCCGAGACTGCCATCTGGTTGACCGAGGTCGCCCCGCAGCTTGGCAAGAACGGCGAGCGCTTCCTCGATCACTTGGATAAGGCCAGCAACGATGCCAATCCTGGCCTGCTGCGCTTGGCGCTCAAGCTGGCCACCGGGGCAGGCAAGACCACGGTCATGGCCATGCTCATCGCTTGGCAGACGGTCAATGCCGTGCGCCATCCGCAGAGCAAGAAATTCACCCGAGGCTTTCTGCTGGTCGCCCCTGGTCTGACCATCAAGGATCGTCTGCGCGTGCTGCTGCCCAATGATGCGGACAGCTACTACGCCAGCCGAGAGATCGTGCCTCGCGACATGTTGGCGGATCTGGACAAGGCCAAGATCGTCATCACCAACTACCACGCCTTCAAACTGCGCGAGCGCATGGAGTTGTCCAAGGGAGGCCGTCGCTTGCTGCAAGGCCGTACTGGCAGCGAGCTGGACACGCTGGAAACTGAGGGCCAGATGCTCCAGCGAGTCATGCCGGAATTGATGGGGTTAAAGAACATTCTCGCCATCAACGACGAGGCACACCATTGCTATCGAGAGAAGCCCGCTTCCGATGACGACTTCATCGACGACAAGGGTAACCCCCTGACCGGTGATGACCTCAAGGCGGCTAAGGAACACGTCAAGGACGAGAACGAAGCCGCGCGCCTGTGGATTTCCGGTTTGGAGGCCGTCAACCGCAAACTGGGTTTGCAACAGGTGATCGACCTGTCGGCCACGCCGTTCTTCCTGGCCGGTTCTGGCTACGTGGAAGGTACGCTGTTTCCCTGGACGATGAGCGACTTCTCGCTGATGGACGCCATCGAATGCGGCATCGTCAAATTGCCGCGCGTGCCGGTGGCCGACAACATCCCTGGCGCGGAAATGCCCATCTACCGCGAGCTCTGGAAGCACATCGGCAAAAAGATGCCGAAGAAGGGGCGGGGCAAGAACGCCCAGCTCGATCCGCTGGCTATCCCGGTGGAATTGCAGACCGCGTTGGAAGCCCTGTACGGCCACTATCGCAAAACCTACGAGGCTTGGAAACAGGCCGGCATCAACGTGCCTCCGTGCTTCATCGTAGTGTGCAACAACACCGCTACTTCCAAACTGGTGTTCGATTACATCTCAGGTTTCGAGCGCACCAACGACGACGGCTCCATCACGCGCGTGCCGGGGCGGCTGGAACTGTTCCGCAACTTCGATGAGCATGGTGAGCCCTTGGCGCGCCCGAACACTTTGTTGATCGACAGCGAGCAGCTCGAATCCGGCGAGGCGCTGGACGACAATTTCCGAGGCATGGCTGCCGATGAGATTGAACGCTTCAAGCGCGAGATCATCGAGCGCACCGGCGACCGCCGCCAGGCTGAGAACCTGAGTGACAGCGAACTTCTGCGCGAAGTGATGAACACCGTTGGCAAGCAGGGCCGCCTGGGTGAGCAAATCCGTTGCGTCGTGTCGGTGTCCATGCTCACCGAAGGCTGGGATGCCAACACCGTCACCCACATCCTCGGCGTGCGTGCGTTCGGCACCCAACTGCTGTGCGAACAGGTGATTGGTCGAGCCCTGCGTCGCCAATCCTATGAGTTGAACGAGCAGGGCCTGTTCGACGTTGAGTACGCTGACGTATTCGGCATTCCCTTTGACTTCACAGCCAAGCCTGTCGTTGTCACGCCGCCCAAGCCCCGCGAAACAGTCACAGTCAAGGCACTCCGCCCAGAGCGCGACCATCTGGAAATCCGGTTTCCACGCGTGCAGGGCTATCGTGTCGAGTTGCCAGAAGAACAACTCGAAGCCGAATTCAATGACGATCACCACCTCAGTCTGACGCCTGATATGGTCGGGGCGACCAAGACCCACAACGCCGGCATCATCGGCGAGGCGGTGGAACTGGACATCAAGCATCTGGGGGACGTGCGCCAATCCACCCTGCTGATGGAGTTGACCAAGCACCTGCTGTTCCAGCATTGGCGAGATCAAGGCCAGGATGCGCCGATTGCCTTGTTTGGCCAGCTCAAGCGCATCGTGCGCCAGTGGCTGGACGAGTGCCTGGAATGTAAGGGCGGCACCTACCCGGCGCAATTGATGTACCGCGAGCTGGCGGACATGGCCTGCCAACGCATCACCAAGGGCATCACCGCGAAGGAGCTGGAGAAGGGCCGGCAGGTCAAGGCCATCCTCGACCCGTTCAACGCAACTGGCAGCACGGCGCATGTGCGCTTCAACACCTCGCGTGAAGAACGCTGGGAAACCCTTGGCGTGGACAACCAGCCGAAGAACCACGTCAATTGGGTCATCCTGGACAGCGGCTGGGAAGGCGAATTCTGCCGTGTCGCCGAATCGCACCCCCGCGTACTGGCCTACACCAAAAACCACAACCTCGGCCTGGAAGTGCCCTACCGCTTCGGTTCGGCCAACCGTATTTACATCCCGGACTTCATCGTGCAAGTGCATGACGGCCACGGCAAGAACGACCTGCTGAACCTGATCGTCGAGATCAAGGGCTACCGGCGCGAGGACGCGAAGGAAAAGAAGTCCACCATGGACACCTACTGGATTCCCGGCGTGAATCACCTCGGCACACACGGCCGTTGGGCCTTCGCCGAGTTTGGCGACGTGTACGAAATGCAGGACGACTTCGCGAAAGAGGTCGAGGCGAAGTTCAACCAAATGATTGAAGCGGCTGCGCCGGGAAACAAGGAACACTGAGATGGCAACCAAGAAAACCCCGAAGCCCGGCAAGAGCATTGAGCAGATCACGCATACCGAGGCCAAACGCAAGAACATCCCGACCGTGGAACACCAGTCGGTGATGCAGCAACACGAGCAGGCGCCGGTAATGGTGGCCTACCCGCGCGCCAACCGGCACTGGCTGACGGAACTGTGCGCGCTGCACGACGCCGGCAAGGCGTCCCCGGAATTCCAGCAGCGGCTGAACCGCGACCTCGACCCGCAACTCATCTGGCGCGGCAAGGACCAGCAGGATTGGAGCGATTTGGTCGTCAACGCGCCGCCGCTCTACATCCAGGAAAAGGTCAAGCCCAAGGCGCTGATCGACGACCTGCGCCGCCAAACCGAAGAACAGCGCGAAGCCGCCGCACCGCAGCAGGACAAGCTGGACCTGTTCGGCGATTTCAACGGCCTGCCCGAAGGCGCGGACCGCACCGAGTTCTACCAGCATGAAGGCCACTGGCAGAACCGCTTCATCTTGGGCGACAGCCTGCAGGTGATGGCCAGCCTGGCCGAGCGCGAGGGGCTGCGCGGCAAGGTGCAGTGCATCTATTTCGATCCGCCCTACGGCATCAAATTCAACAGCAACTTCCAGTGGTCAACCACCAGCCGCGACGTGAAGGACGGCAACGCCGACCACATCACCCGCGAGCCGGAGCAGGTCAAGGCGTTCCGCGACACCTGGCGCGACGGCATCCATTCGTATCTGACTTATCTGCGCGACCGGTTGATGGTGGCGCGGGATTTGTTGACCGAATCCGGGTCGATTTTCGTGCAGATTGGCGATGAGAACGTCCATCGTGTTCGCGCATTGCTGGATGAAGTTTTTGGTGATGAGAATTTCGTTTCGCAAATTAACTTCCAATCAATGACGCCGCTCGAGTCGGGTCAGATTGAGTCGGTTTTTGACCATATTCTTTGGTATGCGCGAAATAAGTCTGCGATCAAATATCGCAACCTATTTAGAGAAAAGCAATTTGATGGAAACCCGGAATTCAAGTTCAAAAAAACCGATTTTGGTTTTGAAGAGGTTGATTCAAACAAGCTTGATGTCAAAAACTCTTCTGGCGTCTTTAAACGATCCGTATTGGAGTCTTCAGGGTTTACCCCATCGTGCATGTTTGAGCATAGGTTTGAAGGAAAGCCATTCATTCCTCGCGGCAAAAAGAGTTGGCGAACCAATTCTGCAGGTATGAGGAGGCTTGAACAGGCTGATCGCCTGTTCGTTCGAGGCATAAAGCTCTACTTCAAGTTGTATTACGATGACTTCTCGAAGATGAGCTTTTTGAACACATGGCCTGATACTGTTGCTGGCTTCGGCGACACGAAAACGTATGTTGTTCAGACACACCCGAAGTTGATTCAGCGTTGTTTGCTGATGGCATCTGACCCCGGCGATTTGGTGCTTGATCCGACTTGCGGTTCCGGCACGACGGCCTACGTCGCCGAACAATGGGGCCGCCGCTGGATCACCATCGATACCAGCCGCGTCGCGCTGGCGCTGGCCCGCGCCCGCATCATGGGTGCGCGTTACCCGTACTACCTGCTGGCCGATTCCCGCGAAGGCCAGTTGAAGGAAGCCGAGATCACCCGCAGCGCGCCGTCCAGCCAGCCCACCTGGGGCAGCATCACCCACGGCTTCGTCTATGAGCGCGTGCCGCACATCACGCTCAAATCCATCGCCAACAATGCCGAAATCGACGTCATCTGGGACAAGTTCCAGACCGTACTGGAGCCGCTGCGCGAAGAGCTTAACAAGGCTCTTGGCAAGCAGTGGGAGGAATGGGAGATTCCGCGTGAAGCCGATGCAAAGTGGAGTGCGGAAGCCAAGAAACTGCATGCCGACTGGTGGCAGCAACGCATCGCTCGGCAAAAGGAAATCGACGCCTCCATCGCCGCCAAAGCCGAGTTCGAGTTCCTCTACGACAAACCCTATGAGGACAAGAAGAAGGTACGCGTGGCCGGCCCCTTCACCGTCGAATCCCTCAGCCCGCACCGCGTGTTGGGCGTGGACGAGGAAGACGAGCTGATCGACCACGTGGCCGAAACCCAGGCCGAATACGGCCAGGACTTCGCCAGTTTGATCCTCGCCAACCTGCGCACCGCCGGTGTGCAGCAGGCACACAAAGCCGACAAGATCGAATTCACCTCACTGGAGCCGTGGCCGGGAGACTTGATCTGCGCCGAAGGTCGCTATCTGGAAAACGGGCAGGTCAAGCGTGCCGGCATCCTAGTCGGCCCCGAGTTCGGCACCGTTACCCGCGCAGACCTGGTCGATGCCGCCCGCGAAGCCGGCGATGCCAACTTCGACGTGCTCATCGCATGCGCCTTCAACTACGACGCACCGGCCAGCGAGTTCAGCAAGCTTGGCCGCATCCATGTGCTCAAGGCGCGCATGAACGCAGACCTACACATGGCCGAAGACCTGAAGAACACCGGCAAGGGCAACCTGTTCGTGATCTTCGGCGAACCGGATGTGGATGTGTTGGACACCCAAGGCCGCAGCATCCGCCGTTACGACGGCAAGCGTGACGTCATCGAGGTGCCTGCCGACGGGCAACTGATGGTCAAGATCAACGGCGTGGACGTATTTCACCCCAGCACCGGCGAAGTCCGCAGCGACGGCGCGGACGGCATCGCCTGCTGGTTCCTGGACACCGACTACAACGAGGAGTCCTTCTTCGTCCGCCACGCCTATTTCCTCGGCGCGAACGACCCGTACAAGTCGCTGAAGACCACTCTCAAGGCCGAAATCGACCCCGACGCTTGGGCAACACTCAACAGCGATACCTCGCGCCCGTTCCCGAAGCCCAGCACTGGGCGTTTTGCGGTTAAGGTCATCAATCATCTGGGCGATGAGGTGATGAAGGTTTTCAAGGTGCAATGATGGTGAATACAACTTGCCCTATTTGGGGAACTAAGGCCACACCTATTGATGTGGGCGGGCGTGACGGCATCGCCGTTGATTCGCCTAGAGCTGGCGGAGAGTTCTTCATCTCTGGCACTGCGAACGCCATGCTTGCCAACCTGGACGACAAGGGCAAGGTTCTTCTGACCTCTTGGTTGGTCAGGCAACATCGGCTGGGTGTCATCCGTCCGGAGATTTCCAGCCAAACTCTTGAAGACTTGGAGGGCTGGAGCTTCCCAGCCGTCCACGAGAGGGCAGACGACTTGTTGCACTATCTCGCAAGCAGGAGTGAGCTACTCGGCACTGTCGTCAGGTTCTGTGTGCCTGAAAAAGCAAGCAGTCCGGATGACGGCAATGCACTGATGGCATGGACGGCCTCCCGAAAAATTTCCGAGGTGATTACCCTCGCCGAATATACCCATTCTGAGAAATGGATTGAGCATCGCGTTGAAAAGCCGAGAACTCTCAGCGAGGTTGGCGACACTCATGAACTGATGCTCAGGCCGCCTGGGTATGCTCGGCTGGCAACTCTAGATGGCGGCGGTGCAGCATCGAGTCAAGCATTTGTTGCCATGTGGTTCGACCCGTCTATGAGCGAAGCGTATGAAAAAGGTATTGCCTCGGCTATTCGAGATGCTGGTTACGAGCCAATGCGGATAGATCAGAAAAATCACAACAACAAGATTGACGACGAAATCATCGCGGAGATAAAGAGATCGCGTTTCGTTGTCGCAGATTTCACGCAGGGAGATAGTGGTGCGCGCGGCGGGGTCTATTACGAGGCGGGTTTTGCACATGGTCTCAATATGCCAGTGATTTTCACTTGCCGAGCTGATGCGCTGAACAATGTTCACTTTGACACGCGCCAATACAACCATATCGCGTGGAAAGATATTGATGCGTTGAAAAGCCAACTTGCCCAAAGAATATCGGCCACTATCGGCGATGGTCCGAAGAGGAAGGCATGAGTATGGAATTCCGCATCGCCGACACCTTTACCACCAGTCTTGCCCGCCTGACTGGTGATGAACAAAAGGCTGCAAAGACCACTGCCTTCGATTTGCAGATGGATCCTGTCGGCAACGGCATGAGCTTTCACAAGCTCGACAGAGCCAAAGACCCGAACTTCTGGTCGGTGCGTGTCAGCCGCGACATTCGCCTGATCGTCCACAAGACCGCTGGCAGCCTGCTGCTCTGCTATGTCGATCACCACGACAAGGCCTATCAATGGGCCGAGCGGCGCAAGCTGGAAGTGCACCCGACCACTGGCGCAGCGCAGCTTGTCGAGGTCCGCGAACGTGTCGAGGAAATCCTCGTTCCAAAGTACGTCGAGGACAGCAGGCCGGCGACGCAACAGAAGCCGAAACTGTTCGCAAAATATGCCGACGCCCAACTGCTGGCCTATGGCGTGCCGAAGGATTGGCTGGCCGACGTGAAGGCTGCCGACGAGGATTCGCTGCTGGAATTGGCCGACCACCTGCCCGGTGAGGCGGCCGAGGCCTTGCTCGAACTGGCGACCGGCGGCACGCCGGCGTTGCCGGAAGTGGCAGGCAAGGGTGCGGACCCATTCCTGCACCCGGACGCGCAACGCCGCTTCCGCGTCATGTCCGATATGGACGAATTGGCCCGCGCCCTGGAATACCCGTGGGACAAGTGGACGGTGTTCCTCCATCCGGCGCAGCGTCAGCTGGTCGAGCGCCATTACAACGGTGCGGCGCGTGTGTCTGGCTCGGCGGGCACGGGCAAGACCGTGGTTGCCTTGCACCGGGCTGTGCATCTGGCGCACCAGGACGAAGATGCGCGCGTTCTGCTTTCCACGTTTTCGGATACGTTGGCCAATGCCTTGCGCGGCAATCTGTATCGGTTGATCTGGAACACTCCCAAGCTCGGCGAACGTATCGACGTGGCCGCCATGGATGCTCTTGGCATCCGCTTGTATGCGGTGGAACTCGGTAAACCGGTATTCGCCAGCCGTGATGAAATTTCCACGCTGTTGAAGGCGGCCGCCACGCAGGTCGATGGCCTGAAGGCCAGCGCTGCATTTTTGCTGTCCGAATGGGAAGATGTGGTGGACACTTGGCAAGTGGAAAGCTGGGAGGCTTACCGCGATGCCAAGCGGCTGGGTCGCAAGACACGTCTGCCGGAGGCGCAGCGCGCCTTGTATTGGCAGGTGTTCGCCAAGGTGAAGGAGCAATTGAAGCAGGCCGGCAAGATCACTGCGGCAGAGATGTTCGCCAAGCTGGCTGAGGCCATGCCCAAGCGCAAGCATCCGGTATTCGATTATATCGTGGTGGATGAGGCGCAGGACATTGGCGTGCAGCAACTGCGTTTCCTTGCGGCGATCGCCGGCAACCGCGCCAATGCCCTGTTTTTTGCCGGCGATCTTGGCCAGCGCATCTTCCAGACTCCGTTCTCGTGGAAGTCTCTGGGTGTGGATGTACGTGGCCGCTCGCGAACGCTCAATATCAACTACCGTACCTCGCACCAGATCCGCTTGCAGGCCGACCGGCTTCTCGGTCCCGAGGTGTCCGATGTGGACGGAAACGTCGAAAGCCGCAAGGGTACGATTTCTGTATTCAATGGGCCGGAGCCGATCATCTGCAGCTATAACGATACAAGGGCGGAAAACCAAGCCGTCGGTGTATGGTTACAGCAATGCAGCACTGGCGGTGTTCTGCCGCAGGAGATCGGTGTCTTCGTTCGATCCGAGAGCGAACTGTCACGCGCGCAGACGGCAGTCAAGGCCGCAGGTTTGCAGGGGCGCGTGCTCGGCAAGGATATGACAACGGAAGAGGGCTTCGTCAGTATCACCACCATGCACTTGGCCAAGGGCATGGAATTCCGTGTGGTTGCGGTCATGGCCTGCGACGATGAAATCATCCCTTCACAGGAGCGCATCGACACTGCTGCTGACGAGGTCGAGCTGACTGAAATCTACAACACCGAACGCCAATTGCTGTACGTGGCTTGCACCCGTGCCCGCGACCAACTGCATGTGTCAGCAGTGAAACCTGAGTCGGAATTTCTGGAGGACTTACTGCAGAAGTAGCCCCTCGCGTCTTGGATGAGCCTGGTGGTGACTGCGTGCCTTGGCTGTGCCGCCACAGGTACTTGCGCAGCGTGCGACTTAGCTTCCCAGATAGACCGCCGTCACCTGCACCCGCTCGTGCCCAAGCTCATGGCTGATCTGCTGCCGGGCGTGTCGGTCGGCCAGGCGCTGTGATAGGTCGAGTTGAGCAGTGCCAGGCCCACCTGCTGCCGGTGACTTCCACCCCGTCAACGTCTCATAACGGCTTTGCGCATACCGATGCCGCAGCCCATGCATATTGCTCAGGCCCGCGGCCTTGCTCTGCCCATCGTAGACGTGCCGTTGCTGGATGTAGGTCTTGTCTGCCGGGATCAATGACCCTGTGCCCGCCAGGCGATGTGCTGCGTGGAGCACGTCGCGTTGCTCTGTGGTGGTGATCGGCACAATGCGTTCACGCCCGCCCTTCGTCCACGAACCCTTGAGGGCGATGTGGTCACCCCGATCCGCGTAACTGGGCTGGAACTTGATCGCTTCCTCCCGACGCAATCCGAAGGCAGCCTGCAGTTGAAGGCTCATGCGCACGTGGACATCGGTGATCTGTTCAAGACCTGTGCCTAGTTCCCTGGCCTTGCTGACGTTGGTCACATAGCGACGCTCGGGCACACCAAGCTGTGTGTTGTCCGAGGGCAGGATGCCGGTCTTGCCGATCTTCTCCGCCCACCAGCGCAGGTGGGAGAGCCGATTTTTGATAGTGCCAGACGACAAACCTTCGCCTTGCCAGCGGTCCAGCAACGTCTGGACGTGCTTGCCCTTGAGCGACGATGCCTTCATCTGCCGGAAACCGGCCTCGCGTAGTTGCCGCGCAGCCAGCGAGAGAGAACGCATCCGGTCGGCCTGTGTGTTGTGGCTGCCGTCACGGTTGCGCTGGCATAGCTGCCGCAGGGTGTAGGTCAAGTCGTCCATCTCTGGCCTCCAAGCAAAGCGTCGTGCTGCGTTGTCCTGAAAATCAATGGTTAGTGTTGGTGCCAGCTCGCCAAGGCGAGATCCCGTGAGGGCAAGGGCATGGTGTTCAGGAAACACCAGAGCCTCGAATGAGGCGTCCGTCTTGCTCCCTGCTGGAAGCCCGGACGGAGGTACTACAAGACGAAAGTGATACGAACGTGGACGAATCCTCCTATGAAGTGAGTGGGATGAGAAATGCAGTCTGAGCCCTGTGCGTTGCACACAGAGAATTGCCGCAAAGGACAGCGCGCCAGGCGGCGCGGTAGGGATGAGTTCAAACAGACGAAGATGGCTCCGCCCTTGGGTAGGGCCGGTATGCGGTCGGAGCCTGGGCATACCTGGGGTGGTTCCGCCCTGGCGGGCCAGCGCTTGCAGGAATCTGCGCTGTTGGGGTTGCCGATGTATGAGGCCCATCGGTCTTGGCAACTGTCCGGTCAGTGTAGGGCGGCCATCATCATGTCTGCCGCACGCAATAGGATTCGGCATTTGCCCGTATTGTTGCTGGCGTGGGCGGGATCGTCACTGCGGCTGGCAGTGACGATCCGTTTCGCGGCAGCATTTGCTACGCAGGACGCGGTTGCCATCCCCTGGCCTGCATTGCCTGCGCTGCAATGTCCCCAGCGTTCGTCGAGGCGTTCAGCATCTTGCGGATGTTGGCGATGTGCGCCAGGGCGGTTTCACGCGATGCCGGTTGCGCAGTCGGTTCTGGGCGGTCTTCGGTGCGTGGCGCACCAGCAGGCCGATTTTCGGCAGGCCGTGGGGTGGCAGACGTCTCCTTACGGCCTGCCCACAAGCGGAACTCGCCCGCAAAGACGCGCTTCACCAAGGCGAAGAAGTAGGCCACGACATTGCGCACGATGCCGCTCTGGCTGCGTGCCTGCAACTCATCGAGCACTTCCTGACGATGCTGCGGCGGCAGCCGCCGCAAGGCGGCCTGCACGTCTTTTTGCTGATCTGCCTGGGCATTGCTCAGGCAAGGCGGCAAGCTCACCGACTGCGATGCCGAATCGCCGTCGCCTTCGCGCGCGCGGTACGTACGTTCCTTTTTATACATATACGTCTTATACGTACTGCCCTGCTCAGCCGTCATGTGGCGAGCGTGTCCGGTCTGTTGCGGAACAAGCGTGCTGTCAGCGGAATCGCCAGCCAATGGCAGTGGGTCGTCTGCCTCGCTCGCCTGCGACGGCGGCGTCGGGGGCAAATCATCGTTATCGCGGAGTTGATCGTGGGCTGCGACGGAAGCGGCTTCAGGTGCCTGCGCCAGCGTTGTCTGAATGTGAACGGCCACCCGATCCACCTGGTTGTTTTCATGGCCGATGGAGGCTTGCAGAAGCGCGGGCAGACTGGCATCGAGTGTGCAGGCCTGCTGGAAGTGCAGGGCGCTTTCGTGAACCTGATACAGCTCGCTGAGCACATGGCCGGTTAGAGGATCGCGGTGCTGGCCTACCAGGCTGATCCAGCCCGTCAGCCGAAGCACAACGAGGACGCGCCGGGCCGTCTCGTACCCGGCCCTCCGCCCCAGCGGGGTGGAGGTGAGATAGCGGCGCAACTGCCCGAGATTTGCCAGCGGGCTGATGCCTTCCGCAGAGCGCAGCATGCGCAGAACCTGCCAGCCGTTGCGCTCCAACGGCGTGAGGCGGGCATCGAGCATGAGCGATGCCGGCGTGGCGAACAGGGCATCTTGCCCCAGCGGATTGTGGCGGGTGTGATGGTCTGCCATGAGAATTCTCCAAGGTATGGGCCACAGCGGCCCGTTCCCCTGCATCTCATCGCGTACCGCTCCAGGCGTCAGCCAACAATGCGGTCTGCGCCATACCCGTTTTATCCGGCAGGCGCAGCGCTGGCACCGGCATCCAGACTGATCTATCATCCCGATACCCCTATGGGGTACAACTGGGGGTACTTCCAGCGATTCCCGCAAAGCCCGTGGCCCGATTTCCCCGCGAAACCTAGTGTTCACAAGCCTTTGCCAACCGATCAACGTTTAAACGTGTGATCAACGTCTAAGCCCCCGGCAGCGCCCCAGGGCGCCCGCCAGCAAGCCGAAAAGGCCCCGCGCACCCCGCGGGGCCTTTTTCGTTCCCGCCCTACCGCTCGTCCCGCTAAACGCTTGAAAGAACAGAAAAATATCTAACCAAAGGGGGTTGACAGCCCCCCGAAAGATCCGGAAAATGCGCGCCACTCGGCTACATAGCTCAGTCGGTTAGAGCGCAGCATTCATAATGCTGATGTCCCAGGTTCAAGTCCCGGTGTAGCCACCATTATTTTCAAGGGGTTAGCGAAAGCTAACCCCTTTTCTTTTGCCTGTGGTGACTACAGAGCGACCACTTACACGTCACGCCGGGAAGGATCCTATGAGCGCTGTATTTATCCTTTTATCTATCGTCTTACTTCTCGCCCTCTTCATCTGCACTGCGAATCAGCTGATCTCGAAGGGGTTCATCACTCTTGAGAAGGGCTTTTTCATACCCAAGGAGCTGCGCGACCTAGAAGTACTTGCCTCGGTAGTTATACTTTCATGCTTGTATGCCTTAGGGATGGCAGCACTTTACGGCGCATCTTTTGGATATAAACCCCAAGCATTTGCGTTAGTAATAATTTTCACCATCGCACTCTGTACAACGGCCCTTAGCGCCAATCTCATCAAGCGCGCCATATCTCCAAAGGGCCTTTCTACAGTAGTTAATTATTTTCTTGGATTCGGCGGCCTCATCATCAGCTGGATCGGCGGAACGTTCGCGTCAGCCTACATCGAAGAACAGACCAACCTAAGTGCTTCAGAGATGCCCTCAGCTGTCTTAGGTCTCACCCTGCTCTATGCACCCATCCTTTGGAACGTGGCGGCATCTGTCTGCTACCTGGCACTATATCTTATTGTTTCAATTCTAATTATAAAGGGTGACTCAAAGTCGAGAAGAGAAAGAGCCAAACACTCACTCAAAGACTGGAGAAACCAATTAGTCTTGGGCTCTCTATCTCTTGGTCTAGCTTTTTCAGCAATGGCCTCCCTCAATGTCCTAAATTTCTCAATGGTCTTTAAATATCTTAAAGACACCGAGCGTTTTATATTAATCTTTTCAGGATATCCACTCAACAAGCACCAATGTGCTCTAAACAGCGCCCCAGAAGACAGGTTTGCAATCCTCAGTTCTGGAGATATCGCAGTCGCAAAGTACATTGATGAGACGAAGACAGACTACTTCAAAATTAAGTGTGAAACTAAATATCAAGAATGGAATATTCAATCTGCGCAACCGGTAAAAAGTGAAGGTCGCTAGTCAAATGCTCCGGTGACAAATGCGCATAGAGCATGGTCATCGTGATTGAGGAGTGCTCCATAATCCGCTGCAGCGTGGGGATGCCCCCTCCTTCCATCATGTAATGGCTGGCGAAGGTGGATAAGCTGTCGGCGTCTGGGATCCACAGCCCCACAGGCGCAGCGAAAAGCAGTGCAGCACGCCATGAACAGGCGATTGGTTCCAGGCATACCCACCTTGAACATCAGTTGCTCCAGCTCGGCCGGATTGGCACTGACCGACCTAAACGATTCTCGGTCCGGTAGTAGTGGACCTTTGCCCCATGCACAGTCCCCACGGGCGATGCTCTCAGCCTCTTCTCAGTGGACACCTGTAGCGAGGCAACCAGATACGTGGGTTGGTCGTGCTGGCCTTGCACTCCTCGAGGAGCAGGGCGAGCTGATCCAGGGTGAGAAAGGTTAGATCTGCCGGACGCTGGCCAGCGGGTTTGCCTTGTGCCATGGGCTGGGCTGAGGCGGATCAGCTCCGAAAGGATGGCGGCGTAGCGTTGTTGATAGTTGACCATTTCCAGCTTCACCTCGATCAAGTGCAGCTTGAACTGAGAGAAGGGCAGGGCGTCATTCATCATCGTAATCCCCTTGGCAGAAGATCGACTTACCCCGGTCGAGGTCACGGTGAATTTTGTAGAGGTTAATGACGCGGCGGCCAATCTTGGCACTCGGGATGGTCTTGGTTTTCGACCCAGCTACGCACCACATCCTCCGTGATGTCTTCTAGGTGGCGGACGCTCCATGCGAGCCATAATGCTGATGTCCCAAGTTCAAGTCCCAGTGTAGCCACCATTATTTTCAAGGGGTTAGCGAAAGCTAACCCCTTTTCTTTTGCCTGTGATGACTACGAAGTGACTACAGCGTGTCTACCGTGCCATTACTTCAGAGGCGCTTCTTCGCCGCCACGTAAGCCTCACCACGCTCTCGTTTCCCGGCGGCGATTATCTCGATCACCAACACGCCATCGTCGACTCGGTAAACCAGCCGGTAACCGGCATCCTTGAGCTTGATCTTGTAGCAGTCCTTCATGCCTGAGAGCTTGTCTTTCTCAACTCGCGGGTTGAGTAGGCGCTCTGCCAGCTTTTTCTTGAAGGTTGCGCGAATCTGGTCTGGCAACTTCCGCCACTCCTTCTCCGCGCTCTCCTTGATCCTCAGTGTGTACGTCGCTTGCCCACCGGCTGATTCAGAGTTCATCCAACGTAATTTCCCGCGATGGTTCTCCGCTGCGCTCCCTCACCAGTCGAGCCAGGAATGCATCATCCAGCGCCTCAAGCATCTGTTCGTACACATCTGGCGGCACCGCGTAAAAGGCGGGTGCATTGCGGTTCAGAATCACAACGGGTTTACCGTGCCCGGCCTCGATGGTCCCCATGGGATCCTTCTTCAGCTCGGTGATGGAGGCTGCTACGTCCGCTAAAACGGCGTGTGCCATAAAAATACTCCTGAGCAGGACGCTCTCGAAACGATCACTAACGAACGCTCAATTTAGCACCTTTAAAAGTGCTTTTGAATAAGCTACTCATCGAGTGACCCAGCTTCCCCTTCGAAAGCAGATGCAAACCGAGCGTGGGTGCAACTCCCGAGTTCCGTTTTTTCACCCGACTCTTGCTCCTGACTAAGCTGGGCCAGCGGCGACAGGCACATGGCGGACTCCAGATGCTCCGGCGACAGGTGTGCATAACGCATGGTCATGGTCATGGTCATGGTCATGGTGATGGTGATGGTGATGGTGATGGTGATGGTGATGGAGGAATGCCCGAGAATGCGCTGCAACGTCAGTATGTCGCCTCTGAAGCTAGCCCCTTTTCTTTTTGGGCGGCGATTACAAAGCGTCAGCAACCTGGCCCTCCCTCTCGCGCCCCTCAAGTCCCACCGCATCCCGCTATTCATTTAAGTAAGCGATGCGTTGGCTCAGCGAAGGTGCCTAATCCTGGCTCCGCTCCCCTCACCCCAGCCCTCTCCCGGAGGGAGAGGGGGCAGTTCGGAGCTGCCGGAAACTCCAGAGTCATCCTGAACACGTAGTGCCATCTGGACGGCTGGCGTGGCCGGCAAGTCCAATCGCGGACAAAGTCCGCTTACGTCCATGCTTCCCTGAACCGTAGGAGCGGACTCTGTCCGCGATTCGGCGGATAACGCCATAGGCGTTATGCGCCCTACGGATTTCCCGAGTGCTTTAGGTGCTGAGAGTTCGGAGTCATCCTGATACTTTCACCGAGCCAGCAGTTCTAACCGTGAGTCGCTAGCTCGTACTGGCTCTGCAGG
>Ga0180221_1001167_pt1 | contig 18723 bp, 15 predicted proteins | sample eDN5th37CKraftMG_FD_151339 | JGI IMG/M metagenome (GOLD analysis project Ga0180221, IMG submission 151339) | Enriched Miracle-Growth compost microbial communities from Emeryville, California, USA - eDNA 5th pass 37_C Kraft MG (version 2) (version 2) ...
ATGTCGTGCATCAGGTTGAGCGCAAGGAAGTTCGCCTGCTCGTCATGGCAGCGTGCCGAGACTTCACCCGCCGTCCGCTCGGCAATGACGCTGCCGTCGAACTGGGCGAGCGCGGCGAACTTTTCGGGCGGCACATGATAGTCGATCACCGACTCGACGGCATCGATATGCGGGGCTGGGAAATTGTGCTGATAATAAGTCCGGGTGGCCACGATTCGCTTCCACGGCCCGGGCTTGTGCCACAGCAAGCGGGTGTCGGTCGCCTCATCGGGCTCGCCATATTTGTCGATGACGAGCTGGGCCGCTTCCTTCGATTCCGGCGGCCAGGCGGCGATGCGTTTCGATCCTTCTCCCGTCACGGAACGTCTCCTTTCACGCCAAAAAGAAGGAACGCGCATCGGATGGAAAGGAGCCGACGGAGTTCCGACGCTCCAACGCATCTTGCAATTCGTTCATTCTCTGTTCACAGGATCGGGCATGAGACAGGACCAACTTCTCCACGAGGTCGCCGCCGTCTTGCAGCGCGTGCCCCAATGGGCCCGCATCGACATGGCCTCCCCCGATGCACTCCTGCGCGCGCGGGCGGAGGACACGCTGGCCGCAATGATCGTCGCTGCGCTGGCCGAAAGCAGCGAATGGATCGCCGATCGCCGGGCCTATCCGCCGCCGCCCTTCGATCATCCTTCGCTGCCGCTGGAAGGATAGAGCCATGCAGCCGGCGGCCGAAACGCTCGATCTTCTCGCCCGGCTGATCGCTTTCGATACGGTATCGGCGCGCAGCAACCGCGCGCTGATCGATCATGCCGCCTCCTTATTGGAAGATCATGGCATCGCCGCGCAGGTCCTCCCCTCGCCCGACGGGGAGAAAGCGAGCTTGTGGGCGACGATCGGCCCGGCCGTCGACGGCGGCGTCGTGCTGACCGGCCATAGCGACGTCGTGCCGGTCGAGGGGCAGAGCTGGGCCAGCGATCCTTTCCGCATGGAGGTGCGCGACGGCCGCGCTTATGGGCGCGGCACGGCGGATATGAAGGGCTTCATCGCCTGCGTGCTGGCGGCCGCACCGCGCTTCCGCGACGCTGGCCTGCAGCGCCCCATTCACATCGCGCTCACCTATGACGAGGAGGTGGGATGCGTCGGCGCGCCCCGGCTGCTCGACTGGCTCGCCGTCCAGTCGCCCGTCCCCGCGATCGCGCTGGTCGGCGAGCCTACCAGCATGCGCGTCGTCAACGCGCACAAGGGCATATTGGTCGCCCGCACCGAAATTCAGGGCGTCGAGGCGCACTCCAGCCTTGCCCATCTCGGCATCAGCGCAATCACCCTCGCCGCCCGTGCGATCGCCCTGCTCGAAACGATGGAGGCCGAAACCGCGGCTGCCGTGCGCGACGATCGTTTCGAACCGTCGCGCGCCACGCTTTCCGTCAATCGCATGGCGGGCGGCACCGCCGTCAATATCCTTGCCGGCCAGGCCTGGTTCGAATGGGACATACGATCGATCCCCGGCGTCGATGCCGCCGCGCTGCTGCGCCAGTTCGAGGCGCGTCTGGAAGACGAGATCATCGTACCGGCGCGGCGCGCCCATCCCGGCGTCGCCGCACGCACGCGGGTGATGGCCGACGCCCCCGCCCTGGCCGCCGAAGCGGACGGCACGGCCGAGGCGCTCGCCACCCGCCTCCTCGGCGCCAATCAGCCACAGGCCGTGCCCTATGCCGCCGAAGCCGGCCACTATCAACGCGCCGGCCTCTCCGCCGCGATTGTCGGCCCCGGCTCGATCGAGCAGGCGCACAAGGCCGATGAATTCGTCGCCCTGGACCAGCTCGCCGCCTGCGAGACATTCTTGGAGAGACTCGCAGCGGCGCTGTCAGCGGCCTAGGCTGTTGTCGGGCCTACACCCATTCCGTCATTCCGGCGAAAGCCGGAATCCATGGACGGCGAGCCGATCCATAACAAAATGAACCGAGCCCATGGCCCCGGCTTCCGCCAGAGTGACGGCGAGTGGAATCAATCCGTTCGCACCCACACGCCTCTAAACCCGCCTCTTCCATATCTCCACGACAGCGCGATCGCCGTCGACGCGGACGCGATCGCCCGTTTCGATCAGGTCGAGCGGATCGCGGTCGAGTTCGGTAAGCGTCGGAATACGCATCACCACCGCGCCCAGCGCCGCCTTCGTCGTCATGATATTGAACAGCATCGCCGCTGGCGCCATGCCTGCCAACCTCGCCGTGTGGAACATCCCCGACCAGCCTGACGATCCCTTGGCGCCGGGAAAGACGAGTATCTTGCCCGCGAAGCTCTGCCCTTTCAGTTCGTGGCGGCTCTCGATGATCGTGCCGGTCATCGGATTGATGCCACCCCAGCCCGAAATCGTCTCGCGCGTCACCAGCGCCTCGCCCTCGGCCACGCCGCCCACCACCTTGCGGCCGGTCAGCACGACGTCGGGCTTCTCCATCGTCGCGGCGATCATGACAATTGCCCCCGCCAGATGCCGGTACAGGCTGCGTCGACGCATTCCTCGGTCGTGCCGTACCAGCCCTCGATCCCCATGATCGCCGGCAGATAATGGACCTGCTTGGCGCTGTCGAAGGCCGCCACCTTCGTGCCCTTCGGCACCGCCTGGCTGATCGCCGAGCAGGTATCGGTCATCAGGAAGGCGCCCGCGTCGCGCAGGGTCTTCGTATAGCCGTTGGCGTCCGCCGTCGTCTTCACCGCGCGGCTGGTGAACACCCACAGCGCCGCATTGGGCGAAACCTTGCGCCCCTCGATCAGGCGCGCGACGTGGGCGATCTGCTCGATCGAATAATGGGGGCAGCCGAGCATGACATAATCCACCGCCTCGCTCGATCCGACCGCGTTCAGCATCTCGTAGATGCGCTTGCGTTCGCTTTGGTCATAGACAAACGTCTCGCCGCGCGGCGCGCCGCCGAAGGCGCGCTCGACGCTGGGCGCCTCGGGCGTGATGCCCACCATATGATACATCTCCACCCCGCCCGACGAAGCCGCGGCGGCGCCGAAATGTTTGTGACGGATCAGGTTGGACTTCGCGATGGCGCCGTCGATCACCGGGATCGTGTCCTGCACCGCGTCGCCCACATAATAGCCGAGCATGCCCCAGTCGAACACGTCCTCGACGGGCACGCGTACCTCCACCTTATGCTGGCCCAGGCGGAAATCGTCGCGGTGGAAGCCCCAATCGGGGATGCGCTTCGCCAGCATCGCTGCGCTGGTCGACTCCCGCCCCTCACAATTCGTCCGCCCGCCGATCACCGAATTGCAGAAGACGACGGCGGAGCTTTCCATCCACGCGCAATGCTCGCCCATCACCGGCACGTTACCGGCGATATAGGGCGTGCAGGTCTTGAGAATCTGGACGCCATGCGCGGCCGTCTCGCCCTCGTCATAGACGAAATTGGCGTGCGCCTCTTCGCTCATGCCCTGCTCGGCCCACAGGGTCGGATCCATCCCGCCCTGGAGGTGGCATGAATAGGCGTTCATGCGCGGCACATCGACCACCTCGTCGGCGTCGAGATCGAAGCGGGAGAAGACCGCGCGATAATCGCCCCCGTCGGCCTCATAATAATTCTTGATCCAGGGCGTGGAGGAGCCCGGCACACCCGCGACGTTGTTCGTCTCGACGAAACGCTCGGCGCCCAGCGCGTCGGCATAGCGGACGAGGAGTTCCATCGCTTTCGCCACCGCGGCTCCCTGCTCGCCGGCGAGCATCGCTTGTTCCTCCTGTGTCAGAGCCACCATCGAACCTGTCCTCTCGTAAATTCAGTAGGTTGCTACGTATCGGAACGGAATCCGGCGGGAATGCGGCGTCCTCATCGCATCTCGTCGAGCCGTTTCAGTATCTGGGTGAGCACATCGACGCAGATGGCAAGCCGCTGGGGTTCGATGTCCCTCAGTACGTCGGACCGCAAAGTGTTGGTGATCGCCATGATCTCGCCGATCACCTGCGTGCCCTTGGGCGTGATGCGGTTGGTGGTGACGCGCCGGTCCGTCTCGCTCTGGCGCCGTTCGATCAGCCCGTCCTTGGCGAGGAGGTCGAGCATGCGGACCATCGTCGGCCCCTCCACGCTGATCAGGCGCGCCAGTTCGCTCTGCGTATATTCATTGTCCGAAAAAGCGACGAGGAACAGCGTTTCCCAGCGCGCCATCGTCTGGCCCACCGCCTTCACCCGATCGTTGGCGACCTTGCGCCAGCGCCGCGCCGCGACGACGATCGCGCGCGTGGCGCGGAAATAGCTGTCGTTGCTCGTGCCCTTCACGAAATGGCGGTGATAGTTGATGAGGTGCCGCTCGCTCTCCTCCTCGCTATCGGGCCGGGCGGTCAGGCGCTTCACCTGCTCGGCAAGTGGATCGGGCCGCCCCCCGCGCGCGGCGAGCGGGCCGCGCTTCTGGCGTGCCCTCGATCCATCCCTGCCCTTCGATGCATCCGTCACCCTCTTTTCTCCCCCGGACCGGTAGAATGCTCCCGATCCGTCGTAGCGCTTTCCCGTGCTGCAAGCCACCGCCGGCCCATATCAGGACGCCGGAACTGGCTCTGCGCAGGGCACCTCCTGCGGCACGTCGCGCCGGCGGACGACACGGTGGATGCCGAGCGCGGCCGCGGCGAGGATCGCGGGGCAGATGGCGAGCAGCGCATAGGTCCTGAGCACCGGGATGCCGCTTGCCAGCGCGGCGGCGCCGATCAGCGGCCCGACGATCGCGCCCAGCTTCGCGACCGACGTCGCCCAGCCCGAGCCGTTGGCGCGGATCGCGCTCGGGTAGAAGATGCCGCAGATGCTCACCATGCCGAAATGCGCGCCGCCCACCAGGCCGACGCCGATGATCGAGATGATGAGGAAGGCCATCGGCGGAAGATCGACCAGGCCGACGAACAGCAGCAGCGGCACCGCGAGCAAGGGATAGACCGCAACCGCGATCGGCCCCTTGCGATCGGTGAAGCGCATTAGCACCAGCCCGGCGACCGCCCCCAGCACGCCGCCGATCGAGGAGACGTACGCCGCCGTATCACGGCTGAACTGCAATTCCTCGAGGACGATCGGTCCCCAACTCGCCTTGAAGTAGACCGCGAGCGAGCTGACGATATAGCCGATCCACAGCAGCAGGGTCAGCCATTTCAGATGGCCTTCGAAAAGCTGCGAGGGGCGGAAATTCTCGCGCACCTTGCGCTCGTCGCTCAGCACGAAATCATCGTCGGGCCGCGCGCCGAGCGTCGGATCGAAGCGGTTGAGCGTGGCTGCGATAAGCTCCGGCTTCTTCCCCTTGCTCGTCAGGAAACGCACCGATTCGGGCAGGCCGATCAGCAGCAGCGTCGCGCAGGCCAGCGTGCCGAGCCCGCCGGCGATGAACACGCCCTCCCAGCCATGATGCGGCGCGATCCAGACGGTGAGCGGGCCGGCGCCCGCGGTGCCGACGCTGTACCCGACCATAATGACCGTCACGACCGAGGAGCGCATCCGCGTGGGCACGAATTCGATATTGAGCGCCCAGGCAAGCGGCAGCATGCCGCCGATCGCGAAGCCGTCGAGGAAGCGCAGCAGCATGAGCTGGTGATAGGTCTGCGCGAAGCCCGTCGCCGTGGTCAGCAGGCCGAAGGCGAAGGCGGCGATGATGATCGTGCTGCGCCGGCCAATGCGATCGCCCAGATAGGCGAAGAAGAAACCGCCGAGCATCATGCCGACCAGCCCGGCCGAGAAGATGTTGCCGAGCATGATCGTGCTCAGCCCCAATTCGTCGCGCATGTAAGGCGCGGTGAAGCTGATCATCATCATGTCGAACCCGTCGAACACGGTGATCAGCCAGGAGAGCAGGATCAGCTTGTAATTGAAGGGGCCCAGCCCGCGCCGATCGATAACGCTTGAAATATCAATGGTACGCGCGCCGGCCATGTCCTCATCCCTCGATATTATGTCGGATTCGTCTTTTCAGCGCCTCTATATCTATCTGATGCACGCTGCCAGCGCCCGCTATATCGAGCGCGTGCGCCGCCGCCGCACCCATCGCGATGCACGGCCCCATCACCCGGACGGACGACAGCGCCGTCGAGTCCGCGTCGATGCACCGGCCCACGGCACAGAGATTATCTGCCCCCGCCACCGTCAGCGAACGCAGCGGCACGGTATGGATATGATCGGGGGGGAACACCTCCCACACATAGCCTTCGCGATTATGATGCTGTTCCAGCGGCCAGGAGCAGCGCGCGATCGCATCGTCGAACCTGGTCGCCGCGCGCACCTCCCCGGTGGTGAGGTGATGCGCGCCGACGATCCAGCGCGTCTGGCGGATGCCTGGAAGACCATAGGCGCGGATACGCGCCTGGCCGAACGCCTCGGGAAATTCCTGTTTCAGGAAGGCGAGCGTGCGGTCGGCCTGATCCTTGCCGTCGATCTGCTTGACGGCGGCATCGAAAGGATCGAGCGGCGTCTCGATATGCGTCATGTTGACGATGGCGACGTTGCGGCCGGGGAAGCTGGCGGTGAAGCCGTCGCGACGCATCAGGCCATAGTCGCCGCCCTTCTCGTTCATACGCGCCGCCAGCTCGTCCCAGCCGGGGCGCTTGGCATCGTCGAAATCCTCGATCACCAGCATCTGCGATCCATAGATCTGGCCCGCCTTCTGCACCCGGCAATCGAGCCCCGCTTCCCAGGCGATCGCGGCGTCGCCGGTCGCGTCGATGAAGCCTGTCGCGGTCACGCGCACATCGCCGTGGCGCGTCGCGATATCGAGCGAGGTGACGCGCCGGCCGTCCATGTTCACCTTGCGGATGATCGCGCCGGTCAGCGGGACGACGCCGGCGGCCAGCGCCTTTTTCTCGACCCAGCGGCCGAGCGCGACCTCATTGTACATCGCGACCTTCATCACCCCGCCCTGGGTGATATGCAGGTCGCCCGTCGCGCCCAGCTCGCTCAGAAGCTCGTCGGCGATGCCGTGCGTCAATTGCCGCCCTTCGGCGCCCGGCGTGTAGAGGCCGCAGAACATGCCGATGATCGAGTTGACCGCCTGCCCGCCCAGCGACGGCAGCCCGTCGACCAGGATCACGCTGCGCCCGGCGCGGGCGGCCTCGATTGCCGCCGATATGCCGGAGGCGCCCGATCCGACGACGCAGATGTCGCAACCCCGCTCGCGCACGGGCGGCTCGCCCGCACGGGAAACGACGCGCGTTTCGGGATCGAAGGGGCGATTGAGCATGAAGGCTCCTTAAAAAAAGGCCGGGCACACGGAGTACCCGGCCCAGGGAGGAACTTAATAGGTAAAGCGCACGCCTGCCTTGAATGCCTGGCCGATCGGGCTGAACAGCAGGTTGTTGCCTGTGCCGTGCGCACCGGGGATCAGCGGCGGATCGACATCGAACAGATTGTCGATCCCGGCGAAGAAGGTGAACTGGTGGTTCGGCCCGTAATCCACCCGATATTGCGCCAATATGTCCACATAGGTCTTGGCGCCGACATGGTTGGTGTTGGAGCTGTTATTGGCCAGGATGTCATATCCATCCTGCTCCGCGCCGACGAACGCCGCATTATAGAAGCCCGAGTTGATGTAGCGGACATGCGTGGTGAAGGAGAATTGATCGTAGTTCCACGTCACCATGCCGTCGAGCGTCAGGTCCGGAATGCCGGGCGGCGTGCCGGCGCGCAGGCCCGTCTGCCCCGCCCGGTCGGTTGGCCCGATCGCATCGACGGTGATCAGGTCCTTCACATAGGTGGCGAGGAGCCGGACGTCCGCGCTGCCCAGCTTGCCCAGCGGCTGGCGATAGTTGATCTCGGCATCAATGCCGCGCGTGATAAGCTCGTTTACATTCTGCAGCGTGTCGACGATGCGCAGGATCGGCCCCGGCGTGCCGTCCGCTTCATCGGGGCCGCGCGTGATGAGCGAGCAGCTCACCGCGTCACCCTGGTAGCAGCGCGTGGCGATATTCTGCTGGCCGAGCGTGCTGATCGCATGCTTGATCTTGATGTCGTAATAATCGACCGAGGCGCGGAAGCGGCCGAGGAACGGGCCTTCGGGCTTCAGGACGACGCCGACGGTGAAGGTATCGGCCACTTCAGGCTGCAAGGCGGGGTTGGAGCCACCATTGACGACCGCCACCGTCTGCTCGCCGTCGCGTGCCGGATCGGTGAGGATGCCGCTCAGCACCGTCGTCGGGCCGAACAGTTCGCTGACATTGGGCGCGCGGATATCGCGTGACCGCGTCGCGCGGAAGCGGACCGCGCTCACCGGCTCCCACACGCCGCCTACCTTCCAGGTCGTCACGTTGACGGTCGAGCTGGGGAAGAATTCGCTGCTGCGCTTGTAATGCGTGCGGCGGACGGCGCCGTTGAGGCTCAGTTCCTGGAAGAAGCGCTGATCGGCGAGGATCGGTACCTCGGCCTCCACATAGCCTTCGGTCACGTCGATCTTGCCCGATATCGCCGATCCGCTTGCGGTATAGAAAGCAAGCTGGCGCGACAGCGCATCGGTATCGCCGTTCACCTTGTCGCTGCGGAACTCGCCGCCCACCGCGACCGCGACGGGGCCCGCCGGCAGGGCGAACAGGTTGCCGCGCAGATTGCCCGCGAGGACATGTTCGGTGGTCTTGTTCGTCTGGAAGGCGGTATCGACCACATAATCATGCGCGGCCTGGCTGATCTGCTGGCCGAAGGGATTGAGCGCGACGCAATTGGGATCGTCGTTCGCCGGATTGCTGTCGGCATTGATCCGGCAGACCGGGCCGTTCGCCCCCGACACCGCATCGATTGCGTTCAGCAGGCGCGAGGTAACGACCGCGTTGGTCGTCACGCTTTTGAAGCTGTTATGACCATATTGGTAATAAGCGTCCCAGCTCCAATTCTTGCCCAGCTTCCCTTCAAGCGACACGACCGTGCGGAACACATTGTCGCGCGTGGTGATCGGCGCCGGCCCGATATCGTCGAAACCGCGCCCGAGCTGGAACGAGTCGAGCGGCCCGTCCGGATTGTTGGCGAGCAGCGTCGGGATATCCAGCGTCGGATCGTCGGAGCGCGGAATGAAGGGGTTGTCCGCATGGATCGTCAGCGCGGGATTGCGATATTCGATCGCGTTGTAATGGCCCTTGAGGTGGCCATAGTTCATCGAGATCGACGCGGTGATATCGGGCGTCACGTCCCAATCGAGATTGCCCATGACCGCGTAGCGCTCGGTCGGCGCGATCATGTCGAGGCCGGCGAAATAGGCATTTTCGTCCTGCCCTTCGCCGCCCACCATGTAGAGCGAGTTTACCGGCGAACCATATTGGAAGCGGCGCGGCGTGCCGTCGTCGTTGAAGGTGATGCCGTCGATCGGCCGCATCACCGGCGAGTTGCGCCCGGTATAGGCCGAGCTTGGCGGTGTCGTCACGCCGTTGAACGGCACCGTCGAAGGCCGGATATGCTGGAGGATATTATTCGCCGGAATGTCGGTGACGCCCGGATTGCGCCCGAAGTTCAGCGACTCCGTGCGGCACCAGGGCCGTTCGACGCATTCGCCGATGCCCCGGCTCTTCTCATATTCGCCGCCGATGACGAGGTGAACCGTATCGGTGATCTGGCCGCCGCCAGCCAGGCCGGCCGTGAAGTCCGAATTGTCACCATATCGGGAGATGCCCTGCTGGACCGATCCCTTGATGCCGTTCAGCTTCTTGTTGATGATGAGGTTCACCACGCCCGCCACCGCGTCCGAACCATAGGCCGCCGACGCGCCGCCGGTGACGACCTCGGCGCGATCGAGCAGGATCGACGGAATCATGTTGGTATCGACCGTCGCCTCGGTCGTCGCGGGGACGAAGCGCTTGCCGTCGACCAGTGTCAGCGTGCGCACCGCGCCCAATCCACGAAGATCGAGGATGCGGCCGCCGACATACCCCGCGGCGGCGCGCAATTCGGTCGCGGCCGGCGTATTGGTCGCGCGGAACGCTGGAACCTCGTTCAGCGCATCGGCGATATTTGCCGCCCCGCGCTCCTCCAGACGGGCCGAGCCCACCACGGAGACAGGCGTCGGCGCGCTGAAACCGGTGGCGAGACGCGAACCGGTGACGATGATCTCTTCCGTGGGCGCGGGCGGCGAAGCGTTCCCGGATGCCTGCGCATCGTCCTGCGCCATGGCGGGCGCGGCAGTGAACAGGGCAATGGCGAGCAAACTCACACTTGCGCAAGCGGCGCGGCTCGGCCGGTTCCGGAACGTCTTCTGCATCCTCTCCCCTTCTGCCGCACGCGGCGGCGGCTTCGTTTTTAGTAGGTAACTACCTACTGATTTTCACATAGATTGCTACTGAAAAACGCACAGGGATTTCAAACGCAAAATCAGGCTGTTGTGAATTTGGGGCTTGTCGAATCGGCCGAACCGCGGCAGCGGCCGCGATCCATATCCAGACACTCGGCATTCCGGCGAAAGCCGGAATGTGGATTCATGATGGGTGGCTGAGCTGTTGGGTGGGCGAGCATGAGCTGCCATTTCCGCTTCAGCCATGAGCGTCATTCCTGGGAGTTTACCCGTCTGTACATCGTGCCCGTGCTTGGATAGCGAGGGACCATGGCCCGCCGCCGCACGCGATCGCAACGAACGCCGAATCCGGTCGAAGCTGCGCCGGACAATTCGGCTGGGCAGTTGATTCGGGAATGGTCTGCCTTTCTGCCCGATCTGGATAAGAGCGCCTTTTCGATCCAATATCAGCTACATCGCATCAACGTCATCGCGACGCAGGTCACGAATCGCCTCGCCATTCCGTTCGACATCAACGATATCGATGTCACCTTGCTGATGGTTATCCGCCGGGACCAGAGCGTGCGGCCGGTTCGCCCGTCGGACCTTTGGCGGCAGTTCGATCTACGCCCCAGCGCCATCACCTATCGCATCGATCGCCTGCATAAGCTCGGCCTGATCGATCGGCGACCTGATCGCTGCGATCGCCGCGCCATCAGCCTCGCGCTGACCGCCAAGGGCGAACACGCCATTGTCGAGATCGTGCGCGCCTTCAATGACTGCGTGAGCGAGCGGCTGGCGACGATCGACGCAATCGGCGGCCGCGAGGAACTCGACCGTCTCCTCGGCGTGTTCGTCGCGGCATGGGAGGCGGTGTCCACCGATCATGAAGCCCCCGGCGAGAAAGCGCCTTAGGGCGACGGCCCTCATAATCGCCGCAACCCGAGCGGAAGCCGGGTCCCATGGTTTCGACGCGCTCTTTACAGTCGAGTCGCCTTCCATGGATTCCGATTTTCGTCGAAATGACGGGTGGGTTTCAGGAGGCGCAGCGGTCGATCGATCCTAGAAGAAGGCATCGGCACGTATCGTCCGGGCGGCGCGCCAATAATGGAAGACCGGCCATAGCATCAGCGGCGTCCACAGCAGCAAAGTTGCCTGCGTCGCCATCGAAAGGACCTTCGGGCAGGCCGTGACAAGCACCGGAGCCGCACCGGTTGGCGCGAGGCCCCCGGGGCAGGCGGTGGCGAAATCGCCAAGGCCGCGTCCAGCGAACAGATGCGCGGCGATGTGATCAATTGTCAGACCGCCGAGGAGCGGGCCGAGCCCCATCCCGATCAGGCTCATGCAGATGCCGGCGACCGCCGTCGTCGTCGCGCGCATGCGGGGCTCGACGATGTTCTGCAGCACCGCGAAGGAAGGCGCCATATAGGTCGCGACGAGGAAGCCGCCGGGCACCAGCAGGAGCGCCAGCGGCACCAGCATGTCCTGCGCATAAGCCGCCAGGTAGCAGAGGATGCTGCCTATCACGCCCGCGACCGGCACCCACATGTACCAGCGCCGGTCCCGCCGCCCCAAACGGTCGGCAAGAAGACCGCCGGTCAACATGCCGAAGGCGGCGCTCAGGAAATTGGTGCCGCCGACGATCAGCGCGACCTCGGTATAGCTCAGATGAAAGCGCCGGACGAGATAAGGCGCGAGGAAGGTGGTCCCGGCATTGCCGATCAGCACGCTCAAAGTGAGCGCGATGATGATATGACGTGACGTCGGCGTGCGCCATAACAGCGAGAGCACGGCGCTTGCCGGGGGCGCTTCTTCGCTCGCCGGCGGCGGATCATAACGGCCGCGCGGCGGCTCTCGCACGATCAGGCGCAGCAGGATGGCGAAGGCGATCCCGGGCAGGCCGACCACCACGAACGCCGTCCGCCATCCCCAATGATCGGTGATGACGCCGCCCAAAATCATGCCCAGCAGCCCACCCAGCGGCAGCCCCAGCCCATAGATGGAGTGCGCCGTTGCCCGCAGGCGCGGCGGAAAATAATCGGCGATCAGGGCATGGGACGACGGCATCGCCCCCGCCTCGCCGATGCCGACGCCCATGCGGAGCAGCAGCATGTGCCAAAAGCCCGACGCAGCGCCGCACAACGCGGTCATCACCGACCAGATGAACATGCAGCCGGTAATGATGTTCACACGGTTTCGGCGCTCGGCGAGCCGGGCAAGCTTGAAGCCGAGGACCGATGACAGGAGCGCATAGGCAAAGCCGTTGAACAGGCCGAGCTGCCAATCGGCGAGCTTCATCTCTTCCTTGATCGGCTGCGAAAGGATCGTGATCACCCATCGATCCATGAAATTCAGCACATACGCGACGAGCAGCGTGACGAGCACCACCCAGCGATAATAATGGTCCGTCCGGAGAGCCGCCGGCAGGCCGGGCGGTGTGGCGCACAGCGGCCTTTCCCCTTCGGCGCAAGGCATGGTCATGCGTCACTTCCCCCTTTTTCGGCGTCTTTTTCGGCCAGCAGCGAGCGGCCAGACATGGAGCCTAGCGCAGAGAATGTCTTTCCAGAACAAAAATTATCAATTGACGTTTATTACGATTTTCGTAATTTATTGCAGCAGTAAGAATCAGCCTCCCTCCGCGGGACGGATCGGAATGGCGCAAGGCCATCGGGGGCTAAGGAGGGGCTATGTATCGGCGCTCGCGCAAATATGCACAGGGGTTGGCGTTCTCATCGGCGATCGCCCTTGCCATAGGCGGGCTTGCGCTTCCCGCTCATGCCCAACCCGACGCCGGCGCGACGGGCGAGACGATCGGCGACATCGTCGTCACCGCGCAATTCCGCGCGCAGAACCTGCAATCGACTCCGCTGGCGATCACCGCGGTCAACGCCGATATGCTGCAGCAACGCAGCCAGACGAGCATCGAGCAGGTCGCAGCACAAGCGCCCAATGTCACGCTGAAGGCGCAGGCCGGCGCGTGGGGGCCGTCGCTGGCGGCTTCGATCCGTGGCGTCGGCGGTTCGGTCGATCCCAATCCGGGCCTCGATCCCGGCGTCGGCATCTATGTCGACGATGTCTATTATGCGACCACGGTCGGTTCGGTACTGGATCTGCTCGATCTCGACCGGGTTGAAATCCTGCGCGGGCCGCAGGGGACGCTGGCCGGGCAGAATTCGATCGGCGGGGCGATCAAGCTGTATTCGAAGAAGCCCAGCGGCGATCAGGGCGGCTATGTTCAGGCCACCTATGGCAGCTTCAATCGCATCGATCTGCGGGCGAGCGCTGATCTCACCGTCGTTCCCGATGCACTCTTCATGCGCATTTCAGGCGTGTCGCGCCACTCGCGCGGCTATGTCACGCGCATCGATTATGCCTGCGCGCATCCCGGCTCCGGATTGCCGACCTTCGCGTCACGCGACGATTGCGTGCTCGGCCATGAAGGCGGACGCAGCATGGATGCGGTGCGCGCGATGCTGCGCTGGACGCCGTCGCCCGATCTCGAGGTCAACCTGATCGGCGATTACACAAACGATCATTCCGAAGGCGGGGCGGTCACGCTGCTGCGCGCCAATTCGTCGAACCCCAATACGATGCTCAATGGCGTTCCGCACGATTCACGTTTCGTGCCCAGCGATCCTTATGTGAGCTATGCCACCTTCTACATGACCGGCGGAGAAGCAGGCGGGGTGCCCGTTTCCGAGCTGACCGCCGAGGATCGTTCGGAATATCGGGGTGGCGGCGTTTCGGGCACGGTCAACTGGACGATCGCCGACACCCTCAAGCTCACTTCGATCACCGCCTATCGCAAATATAAGAGCAACTGGGCGTCGGATAATGACGTGTCGCCCCTGCCCCTCGGCGTCGGGATCGAGAATCTCGACAGCGACCAGTTTAGCGAGGAATTGCGCCTCAACGGATCGCTGGGAACCGTGATCGACTATACGGTGGGCGGCTATTATCTCCGCCGCGAGTCGCGCTATTTCCCGCGCGAGGACCTGCGCTTCGTCGCGCCGACCTACGACTATCAATATGACGATACGATCCTCGCCCACACCCGCGCGCTCTTCGGGCAGGTCGTGGCGCATCTGGGCGGGCTCAATCTCACGGGCGGCCTGCGCTATACCCATGAGGAAAAGGATTTCGCCTATGGCCGCTTCGATCCGATCACGGGCGGACCGGCCGAGGGCCTTGGCGAACTGAACGGCCTCGTCGGCCATTATAAGGGATCGCGCGTCGATTACCGGGTCGCGGCCGATTATCACATCACCCCCGACGTGATGGCCTATGCCCAATTCTCCACCGGTTTCCGCAGCGGCGGCGTCACCCCCCGCCCCTTCTTCGCGACGCAGGCGGTGGCTTACGGTCCCGAATCGATGGACGCCTACGAGATCGGGCTGAAAAGTTCGCTGTTCGACCGTCGCGTCCGCCTCAATCTTTCCGCCTTCTTCAATCGCTACAAGGCGCTGCAGCTCGGCATCCTCAGTTGTCCCCAATATTCGCCGCCCGGCCTCGGCAATCTGTGCGCCGTCATCCAGAATGCCGGCAATGCCGATGTGAAAGGCATCGAGGCGGAGACGGAGATTCATCCGTTCGAAGGCGCGATGATCGACGGATCGATCAGCTATCTCGACTTCGACTACACCTATATCGATCCGAACGCCGGTGGCCCGGACCGGCCGGGCGGGCCGCAGAAGGGCGATGTACGTCCCTATTCGCCCAAATGGAAGTGGAGCATCGGCGCACAATATAGCATCGATCTCGGCGAGGCGGGCAGCCTCACACCACGGGTGGACGGCTCCTATACCAGCGAAGTCTACAGCGCCGCCCGCAACACGGCCACAAGCCGCATCGCCGGCTACACGGTCTTCAACGCACGGCTCACCTACAAGGATCGTTCGGACAAGTGGGAAGCCTCCCTCGAAGTCACCAATTTCACGAACAAGCTCTATTACGTCATCAACGCCGACTTGAGTTCGTTCGCCGGTTTCACCTGGGGAACACCGGCGCGGCCGCGCGAATGGGCGCTCACCCTAACCCGCCGCTTCTGACGATCTGCACCTGGAGAAAACCGGATAATGACCAACAGCCTTGAATCGCGCGTCCAGCGGCTGGAAGATATCGAGGAAATCCGCGACTTGCTGATCGCCTATGGCCGCGCGCTCGATAGCCGGGATCTCGACGCCTATTCGCAACTGTTCGCCAGGGACGGCGAGTGGCGGGGGGGGCTGGGATCGGCCAGGACCCCCGCCGAGATCAAGGCGATGCTGGAAAAGGCCTTCGCGGGCATGACGCCCGGTCTTTATCGAACGCCGCATCATGTGATGTCAAATTTCGATATCGTGCTCGACGGCGACACCGCCACGGCCCACTCGCGCTGGGAGTGGGTGGCCGGCGACAGCGGGAATGCACCGACGATCCTTCGCGCCGGCCGCTACGAGGATGAACTCGTCCGCGAGGATGGGCGGTGGCGCTTCCAGAAGCGTCGGGCCGTGACCGAGCTTCAGGCCGAACAGGAATGAGCGGGGGAAATCCGCCGCGCCGCATCGTCACCGGCCATGACGAACAAGGCCGCTCGATCGTCCTTTACGACCATGCGACCAAGACCTGGCCGATCGGCGATCGCGGCTTCCTGCTCTATGATGTATGGCGGACGACCGAAACGCCCGCGCGCCTGACCGCCACCGAGCCCGATCCCGTCGAAGTACCGCTCGATTTTGACATCAACGAACGCGGCGCGCGGATGCGCGTGCTCGACATCCCGCCCTCGGGCGACGCGGCGGCGCCGTGGATGCATCGCACCAATTCGCTCGATTATGGCTATGTCATCGAAGGCGAAGTCACGCTGCTGCTCGACGACAGCGAAATCGTCCTGCGCGCGGGCGACATCATCGTCCAGCGCGGCACCAATCACGCCTGGATCAATCGCAGCGGCAACTTCTGCCGCATGCTCGTCGTGATGATCGGCGCCGAATTCGCCCCGGACATCGCCGACGCGGCGGAACTCTACTCCGCCCACGAACTGAGCGAGACGCTGGCGCGGCCAACGTCTGATAAAAGGGGAGATCAATCGTGAAGACCCGCTTCCTGTCTTTCGTGGCGATGAGCGCGGCACTGCTCGCCGCGCCGGCGGCCGGCCAGTTCACCCGGCCGGCCGGGCCGCAGATGCGCGGCGACGGCCCGCCCCCCGCCGCCGAACCGTTCCGTATCGAGCGCGCCGACCCCGCTCTCGACGCGATCGTCGCGCCTGACGCCAGGCTCGTCGAGGTAGCGCGCGGCTTCGGGTTGAACGAAGGGCCGGTCTGGATACGCGAGGGCAAGTCGGGTTATCTGCTCGTCAGCGGCCTCATCGACAATGTCATCTACAAGGTGACGCCCGAGGGCGCGGTGAGCGTGTTCCTCGAAAAGGCCGGCTTCGAAGGGGACGACCCCAGCCATACGGGTTTCCAGACACGATCGGGCCGCTCGCACGTGCTGCTCATCGGGCCGAGCTGCACCGGGCTCGATTCGCAGGGGCGGCTGCTCTGGTGCCAGGACAATGACGGCAAGATCATGCGGCTGGAGAAGGACGGCACCCGCACGGTGCTTACCGCCGGCACGCCCGACGGCAAGCGATTGAGCAGCCCCAATGATCTCACGGTGCTGCGCGACGACACGATCTATTTCGTCGACAATGATTTCGGCTTTCGCGACGCGGGCAAGAGCCCCGAAAAACAGCTCGAAAACGCCGTCTGGCGCTTGAAGGACGGCAAGCTCACAATGGCGTTGAGCGCCAGGGAACTGGGCAATATTCCCAACGGCATCACCGTCTCACCGGACGAGAAATATATCTATCTGTCCGCCTTCAAGAAGCTGAAACGCTATGAGATCGCGCCCGACGGCACGCTGAAGAACGGCACCATGCTGACCGAGGGTGAGGGCATCACCGACGGCATGAAGGTCGACACGCGGGGCAATATCTATTCGACCAGCGGCGCCGGCCCCGGCATCGTCCGCATTAGCGCGCCCGACGGCAAGCTGCTGGGCCTGCTGCACCTGCCGATCGACGGCCGCGAGCCCAAGCGGCAGATATGCGCCACCAACGTCGCCTTCGGAGGCGCCGACAACCGCACCTTGTTCATCGCCGCCTGCGACGCGGTCTACAGCATCCGCCTCAAGATAGCCGGCATCGCCGAGGGTCCCGGCGGACGATAGCGTCATGCGCAGGTTCCTGCTGAAGCGCGGCGCCAATTCGCTGGATCACCTCGTACAGGAGGAGGCGGACACGCCCCGGCCGGGTCCGGACGACGTGCTGATCGGGGTCCGGGCCTGTTCGCTCAACTATCGCGACCAGATGATCGCGATGGGCCGCTATGTCGGCGGTCTGACGACGATGGATATCGTCCCCTTGTCGGATGGGGCCGGCGAAATCGTCGCGGTTGGCGATCGGGTGAAACGGTTTCGCCCCGGAGACCGTGTTGCCGGTACCTTCTTCCAGAACTGGTATGACGGTCTGCCGCATCGGGACGCTGGTCCCGCGCTCGGCGCACCGCCCGCCCACGGCATGCTCGCGGATTATGTGGTGCTGCCCGAACGTAACGTCGTCCCGATCGCCCGGTCGCTCAGTTTCGAGGAGGCGGCCACCCTACCCTGCGCCGGCGTCACCGCGTGGCACGCGCTGATGGAAGGCCCGCGCCCGGTGCGCGCCGGCGGTCGCGTTCTGATCCTGGGCACCGGCGGCGTCTCCCTGCTCGCCTTCCAGGTCGCGCGCGCCGCGGGTGCCGAGGTGATCGTCACGTCATCCAGCGACGCCAAGCTGGAACGCATGAAAGCGCTCGGCGCACGGCATGGCATCAACTATCGCTCGCAGCCCGAATGGGGGCAGGAAGCCGCGCGTCTCGCTGGGCCGGCCGGCATCAGCCATGTCATAGAGACAGGCGGGACGGGCACGCTCGGACAATCGATGCACGCCGTCGGTTTCAACGGCGAGATATCGCTCATCGGCGTGATGACCGAGGGGGTGACGCCACCGCCTTATGGATTGATGGGCAAAGCAGCGTCGCTACGCGGTATCTTCGTCGGCTCGGGTGCGATGGCCGAACGGCTGAACGCGGCGATCGACGCCAACGCAATCAAGCCGATCATCGATCGCGTCTTCCCGTTCGAAGAGACGGTGGAGGCGTATCGCTACCAGGCGTCGTCCGCGCTATTCGGTAAGGTGGTGATCCGCCTTTAGCGGCAGCCCCACGTCGTCCGCCCCCGCCGGCGCGACGGGAGGGGAAGACCCAGAATACCTCTACCAAACACCTTCGCCGCCATTCCCGCCTGCGCGGGAATGACGGAGAGGTAGAGGCAGGAAACAACTGACAGCCTTCTCCCCCCGTGGATGAAGATGCCCGACCGAATCAATGGAGATGCCCCCCCTAAAGGGCCTCGCCCTTGCTCTCGGGCAACAGGAAAGCGAGCACCAGCACGCCCACCACTGTCACGCCCACCGGATACCAGAGGTTCGCATAAATGTTGCCGGTGGCGGCCGTGATCGTGAAGGCG
>Ga0180221_1001169_pt1 | contig 18665 bp, 17 predicted proteins | sample eDN5th37CKraftMG_FD_151339 | JGI IMG/M metagenome (GOLD analysis project Ga0180221, IMG submission 151339) | Enriched Miracle-Growth compost microbial communities from Emeryville, California, USA - eDNA 5th pass 37_C Kraft MG (version 2) (version 2) ...
CTACGACCGGGCGCTGGCTCCACTAGGCGTGCGGCGGCTGTTTGACGTGCCGCCCGAGCATGTCGGCGGCGCGCGCGTCACCGGCTATGGCGACGAGCGGCCCTGGTTCTGGATCGCCGAGCAGGATGCGACGCGGGGCAAGCTGCATGTCGCGCTGCGCGCGGCGAGCCGGGCGGCGGTCAACGCCTTCCATGACGAGGCGCTCGCCGCCGGCGGGCGCGACAATGGCGGGCCGGGCGTGCGGCCGCATTACCATCCCGATTATTATGGCGCCTTCATCCTCGATCCCGACGGCCATAATATCGAGGCGGTGTGCCACGCGCCCGGCTGAGGCGCGTTCCCGTCATCCGGCGGATTTCTCCCGCTTCAGCAGCGCCTTCTTGATCGGCAGGCCATAGGCATAGCCGCCGAGGCTGCCGTCGCCGCGCCGCGCGCGATGGCAGGGGATGAGGATCGCGACATGGTTCGCCCCGCAGGCCGATCCGGCGGCCCGCGCGGCGCCCGGCCTGCCCGCGCGCGCGGCGAGCGCGGCATAGCTCAGCGTCTCGCCTGGCGGGATGCGCGCCAGCTCGCGCCACACCGCCTCCTGAAAGGCGGTGCCCCTGACGTCGAGCGGCAGGCCGTGCGGACGGGCCGGCGCCTCGACCGCAGCGACCACGTCGGCGAGGAGGCCGCCCAGCCCCTCCCCGTCATGCTCGATCACGGCATGGGGGAAGCGTCGCGCCAGCCCTTCGCCATCCTCGTCGAAGGAAAGCCGGCAGATGCCGCGCGCCGTCGCCGCGACCAGCATGGGGCCGAGGCTGGTCGGCGCCGTTGCCCAGCGAATCACCGCCCCGCGCCCGCCGTCACGCCAGGCGGAGGGGGTCATGCCCAGCCGGTCGCCCGCCTCCGCATAGAAACGCGCGGGCCCCGAATAGCCGGCCTGGTAGATCGCATCCGTCACGTTCGCTTCCCGCTCCAACGCCGTCTCGGCCCGCCTCGCGCGCAGCGCGCGGGCATAAGCGGCGGGCGTCACCCCCGTCGCGCGCCGGAACAGGCGGTGGAAATGATGCGGCGCATAACCCGCCGCCGCCGCGACCGCATCGAGCGGGGGCGGCTCCTCCGCCGCCGCCATGAAGGCGACGGCGCGCGCGATCGCCGCCTCGTCGCGCGCGATCTCGTCGGGCCGGCAGCGCAGGCAGGGCCGGAGCCCCGCCGCGCGCGCCGCCGCCCCGTCGGCGAAAAAGCGCACATTGCCGCGCGCGGGATGCCGCGCCGCGCAGGACGGGCGGCAATAGATGCCGGTGGTCAGCACCCCGGTCACGAAGCGGCCGTCGAACGCCCGGTCGCGGCGGAGGACGGCGGCCCAGGCGGTATCCGGGTCGATGCCCGCGCCCGCGCCGCCATTGCCGATATGCGAATCAGTCCGTGCCATGCATCCCATGTGGTCGCTCGCCGCGCCATCGGCATCCCGGCGCTTGCTTTCAAAGCGCGCGGCGGTCTGTCGTGCGCAAGGACGGAGCTATAAGGTCCCGCCGCCCACCGCGCGATAGTGCCTCGGCCCGGATTCGGCGCGGCCCCCCTCCCGTCATGCCGGCGCAGGCTCATGACGATCGGGACCAGCGGTTTCCGCTCGAAATCCAGACGGAGGCACCATCCACCGCGCCATCACCTTGCATCCTCATCGCGTGCCTGCTAACCGGCGCGCGACCCGTGCGGGGACGCCCTTCCGGCGCCCCCTTTTTCGCATGGGGCCACTTTCATCTGGGGGATGACGCGCGCGTGGAGAATTCCGGCGGTATTCAGGCTAGCCTCAGCGGCCGCTATGCGATGGCGCTGTTCGAGCTGGCGCGCGACGGGAAGTCGCTGGACGCGGTGGGGGCGAGCCTCGCCACGCTGAAGGCCGCGCTCGCCGAGTCGGCGGATTTCCGGCAGCTCACCACCAACCCGCTCGTCAGCCGCGAGGACGCGACGAAGGCGATCGCCGCCGTCGCCCCCGTCCTCAAGCTCGACGCGCTGACCGAGAAGTTCCTGGGCGTGCTCGCCGGGAACCGCAGGCTGGCGCAGCTCGGCGCGGTGATCGCCGCTTTCTCCCAGCTCGCCGCCCGCCATCGCGGCGAGACCACGGCCGAGGTCGTCTCCGCCCATCCGCTCGACCAGGGGCAGGTGGACGCGCTCAAGGCCCGCCTCAAATCCCAGCTCGGCCGGGACGTCACGATCGACCTTCATGTCGATCCCGCGATCCTCGGCGGGCTCGTCGTCAAGCTCGGCTCGCGCCAGATCGACGGCTCGATCCGCACCAAGTTGAACATGCTCGCGCACGCGATGAAAGGCTGAACATGGAAATCCGCGCCGCAGAAATCTCCAAGGTCATCCGCGACCAGATCGCCAGCTTCGGCACCGAAGCGCAGGTTTCCGAGGTCGGCATCGTGCTGTCGGTCGGCGACGGCATCGCGCGCATCCACGGGCTGGACAATGTCCAGGCCGGCGAGATGGTCGAGTTCGCCAACGGCATCCAGGGCATGGCGCTCAACCTTGAGGCCGACAATGTCGGCGTCGTGATCTTCGGCACCGATTCCGAGATCAAGGAAGGCGATACCGTCAAGCGCACCGGCACCATCGTGGACGTGCCGGTCGGCAAGGGCCTGCTCGGCCGCGTGGTCGACGGCCTTGGCAATCCGATCGACGGCAAGGGCCCGATCGTCGCCGAGAAGCGCAGCCGCGTCGAGGTGAAGGCGCCGGGCATCATCCCGAGGCAGTCGGTGCATGAGCCGGTGCAGACCGGGCTCAAGGCGCTCGATGCGCTCGTCCCCGTCGGCCGTGGCCAGCGCGAGCTGATCATCGGCGACCGCCAGACCGGCAAGACCGCCGTGGCGATCGACACCTTCATCAACCAGAAGCAGGCGAACGCGGGCGACGACGAGGGCAAGAAGCTCTATTGCGTCTATGTCGCCGTGGGCCAGAAGCGCTCGACGGTGGCGCAGATCGTCCGCCAGCTCGAAGAGAATGGCGCAATGGAATATTCGATCGTGGTCGCCGCGACCGCGTCGGAGCCCGCGCCGCTCCAGTTCCTCGCGCCCTATACCGGCTGCGCGATGGGCGAATATTTCCGCGACAACGGCATGCACGCCGTGATCGTGTACGACGATCTCTCCAAGCAGGCCGTCGCCTATCGCCAGATGTCGCTGCTGCTGCGCCGTCCGCCGGGTCGCGAGGCCTATCCGGGCGACGTCTTCTATCTCCACTCGCGCCTGCTGGAGCGCGCGGCGAAGATGAACAAGGATAACGGCTCGGGCTCGCTGACCGCGCTGCCGATCATCGAGACGCAGGCGGGCGACGTGTCGGCCTACATCCCGACCAACGTGATCTCGATCACCGACGGCCAGATCTTCCTGGAGACGGACCTGTTCTACCAGGGCATCCGCCCCGCCATCAACGTCGGCCTCTCGGTGTCGCGCGTCGGCTCCGCCGCGCAGACCAAGGCGATGAAGAAGGTCGCCGGATCGATCAAGCTGGAGCTGGCGCAGTATCGCGAGATGGCGGCGTTCGCGCAGTTCGGATCGGACCTCGACGCCTCGACCCAGAAGCTGCTCAACCGCGGCGCGCGGCTCACCGAGCTGCTCAAGCAGGCGCAGTTCTCGCCGATGCCGTTCGAGGAGCAGGTGGCGTCGATCTTCGCGGGCGTGAACGGCTATCTCGACGGCATCCCCGTCGGCGACGTGACCCGTTTCGAGGGCGCGCTGCTGTCCGATCTGCGCGCGCATCATGGCGACGTGCTGGCCGGCATCCGCGACACCAAGGACCTCGGCGACGATCTGAAGGCGAAGCTCAAGGCCGCGCTCGACAGCTTCGTCAAGACGTTCGCCTGAACCAGGGGATCAGGCAATGCCCAGCCTCAAGAGCCTGAAGGTCCGCATCACCTCGGTGAAGTCGACCCAGAAGATCACCAAGGCGATGAAGATGGTCGCCGCCGCCAAGCTGCGCCGCGCGCAGGCGGCGGCCGAGGCGGGGCGTCCCTATGCCGAGCGGCTGGGCGACGTGATGGCCAGGCTGGCCTCGCGCGTGACGGTGGGGCCGAACAGTCCCCGCCTGCTCGCCGGCACCGGCAAGGACGACATCCACCTGCTGGTCGTCGCCACGTCCGAGCGGGGGCTCGCGGGCGCGTTCAACACCAATATCGTGCGCGCCGCGCGCAAGCAGGCGGACGAGCTGATCGCCGCCGGCAAGCAGGTGAAATTCTACCTGATCGGCAAGAAGGGCCGCGCCGTCATCCAGCGGCTCTTCCCCGGCACGATCATCCATCAGGTCGACCAGACCCACATCAAGAACGTCGCCTTCGGTGACGCGGCGATGGTGGCGAAGGACCTGATCGAGCGTTTCGAGGCGCGCCAGTTCGACGTCGCGCACCTGTTCTACGCCCGCTTCCGCTCGGCGCTGGTGCAGGAGCCGACAGCGCAGCAGATCATCCCGGTCGCGATCCCCGCCGGCGAGGCGGCGCCCACCGGCGCCAGCGCGGCGATCGAATATGAGCCGGACGAGGAGGCGATCCTCACCGCGCTCCTGCCGCGCAACATCGCGGTCCAGCTCTTCCGCGCGATGCTGGAGAATGCGGCATCCGAGCAGGGCAGCCGCATGACCGCGATGGACAACGCGACCCGCAACGCCGGCGACATGATCAACCGGCTGACCATCCAGTACAACCGCACCCGCCAGGCGGCGATCACGACCGAGCTGGTCGAGATCATCTCGGGCGCGGAGGCGCTGTAGCAGGCGCGCAGGCGTAATTACCCGTCGCCCCGGCGCGCAGCCGGGGTCCATCTCTCTCCCCCGCGAGGAGATGGTTCGTAGAGAGAGACATGGATGCCGGCCCTCGCTGGCATGACGAAGAAGAAGGCAAGGAAGCAAGCAATGGCAACCGCCCCCACCACCAACAATGTCGGCCGTGTCAGCCAGGTCATCGGCGCCGTCGTCGACGTGATCTTCGAGGATCGGCTTCCGGCCATCCTCTCGGCGCTCGAGACGCAGAACCAGGGCAACCGCCTCGTCCTCGAGGTCGCGCAGCACCTGGGCGAGAACACCGTGCGCACCATCGCGATGGACGCGACCGAGGGCCTGACGCGCGGGCAGGAAGTGACCGACACCGGATCGCAGATCCGCGTGCCCGTCGGCCCCAGGACGCTCGGCCGGATCATGAACGTGATCGGCGAGCCGATCGACGAGCGCGGCCCGATCGACGCCACGCTCACCGCCCCGATCCACAATGAGGCGCCCCCCTTCATCGACCAGTCGACCGAGACGAGCATCCTCGTCACCGGCATCAAGGTGATCGACCTGCTCGCGCCTTATGCCAAGGGCGGCAAGATCGGCCTGTTCGGCGGCGCCGGCGTGGGCAAGACCGTGCTGATCCAGGAGCTGATCAACAACATCGCCAAGGGCCATGGCGGCACCTCGGTGTTCGCCGGCGTCGGCGAGCGCACCCGCGAGGGCAACGACCTCTATCACGAATTCCTCGACGCGGGCGTCATCGCCAAGGATGCCGACGGCAATCCGGTGTCCGAGGGATCGAAGGTGGCGCTGGTCTTCGGCCAGATGAACGAGCCGCCGGGCGCGCGTGCCCGCGTCGCGCTCTCGGGCCTGACGATCGCCGAATATTTCCGCGACCAGGAGGGCCAGGACGTGCTCTTCTTCGTCGACAACATCTTCCGCTTCACCCAGGCGGGCTCGGAAGTGTCGGCGCTGCTCGGCCGCATCCCCTCCGCGGTGGGCTATCAGCCGACGCTCTCCACCGACATGGGCCAGCTCCAGGAGCGGATCACGTCGACCAACAAGGGCTCGATCACCTCGGTGCAGGCGATCTACGTGCCCGCCGACGACCTGACCGACCCGGCGCCGGCCACCAGCTTCGCCCACCTCGACGCGACGACCGTGCTGTCACGCGCCATTTCGGAGCTGGGCATCTACCCGGCGGTCGATCCGCTCGATTCGACGTCGCGCGTGCTGACCCCGCGCATCGTCGGGCAGGAGCATTACGAGACCGCCCGCGCCGTCCAGGAGATCCTGCAGAAGTACAAGTCGCTTCAGGACATCATCGCCATCCTGGGCATGGACGAGCTGTCGGAAGAGGACAAGCTGACCGTCAGCCGCGCGCGCAAGATCCAGCGCTTCCTCTCGCAGCCCTTCCACGTCGCCGAGGTGTTCACCGGCATCCCGGGCAAGTTCGTCCAGATCGAGGACACGATCCGCTCGTTCAAGGCGGTCGTCGACGGCGAATATGACCACCTGCCGGAAGCGGCCTTCTACATGGTCGGCTCGATCGAGGAAGCGATCGAGAAGGCGCAGAAGCTCGCCGACGCGGCATAAGGCGTCATCCCCTCCCCTGCGCGGGAGGGATGACGCGGCGGGGCCTCGCGCTCCGCCCGCCTGCAGAGCGAGAGCCCATCCCCTGCCCCTCCCCGCATCGGGAGGGGGGAGAAAGCAAGAATGGCCAACCTTCACTTCGAACTCGTCACCCCCGAGAAGCTGCTCCGCTCGGAGGACGTCCACATGGTCGTCGTTCCGGGCACGGAGGGCGATTTCGGCGTGCTTGCCGGCCATGCGCCGGTGATGTCGGTGATCCGGCCGGGCGAGCTGACGGTCTATTCCGCGCCCAATACGATCGCCGCGCGCATCCATGTCGAGGGCGGCTTCGCCGAGGTCAATGAAAAGGGCCTGACCATCCTTGCCGAGGCGGCGCGCGAGGCGGCCTGACCCGCGGGGGCGCCCCGCGCGCCCGTCGCCGGAACGATCGGAGCACATGGCGGATCGCTGCACGGCGCGGCGGTCCGCCATTCGCTTTTCGGGGCCCTGCCCCCTCCCCCTCTCTCCCCGCCGCGAGACGTGGTTAGGAGATTGTCAAAGCTTGGCCGCTATTCCCCTGCGCTGATCGGGCCCCTTCGGGCCCCAGCGGAAGGTGCGTTCCAAGATGAGTGCATTCGGGCGACGCGGCGGCGCGATGAACGGCAACGGCCAGCGCCCCTCCTTCGGCGTGGCGAAGCCGATGCAGGGCAGCGGTGGAGCGGCAGGCATGGGCGCGACCTCCGCCATCGATGGCGGCGCGCAGTTCCCGCCGATCGATCCCGCCGATCTTTCCGGCGCCGCATCTGAGCCCGTCGCGGTCCCCATGGACGCGATGGCGCGCCTCACCAACCGCCAGGACGCATCGGGCGAGGCGGCCAGCTCGCGTGTCGAGGGATTCGAGGCGTCGATCCACAAGATCAAGGAGCAGGTGCTCCCCCGCCTGCTCGAACGCGTCGATCCCGAGGCGGCCGCGACACTCTCCAAGGACGAGCTGGCCGAGGAGTTCCGCCCGATCGTCGGCGAGGTGCTCGCCGAGCTGAAGATCACGCTCAACCGGCGCGAGCAGTTCGCGCTCGAGAAGGTGCTGGTCGACGAGCTGCTCGGGCTCGGGCCGCTGGAGGAGCTGCTCAACGATCCGGCCATCACCGACATCATGGTGAACGGCCCCGACCAGACCTATATCGAGCGCAAGGGCAAGCTGGAGCTGGCCCAGATCGCCTTCCGCGACGAATCGCACCTCTTCCAGATCGCCCAGCGCATCGTCAGCAAGGTCGGCCGCCGCGTCGACCAGACCACGCCGCTGGCCGACGCGCGCCTTCAGGACGGCAGCCGCGTCAACGTCATCGTGCCGCCGCTCTCGCTGCGCGGCACGGCCATCTCGATCCGCAAATTCTCCGCCAAGCCGATCACGCTCGACATGATGGCGAACGGCGGATCGATGTCGGTGAAGATGGCGACCGCGCTCAAGATCGCCGGCGCCAGCCGCTTCAACATCATCATCTCGGGCGGCACGGGCTCGGGCAAGACGACGATGCTCAACGCGCTGTCGAAGATGATCGACCCCGGCGAGCGCGTCATCACGATCGAGGACGCGGCCGAGCTTCGCCTGCAACAGCCGCACTGGCTGCCGCTGGAAACGCGACCGGCGAACCTGGAGGGCAACGGCGCGATCACCATCCGCGATCTCGTCGTCAACGCGCTGCGCATGCGGCCCGACCGCATCATCCTGGGCGAGATTCGCGGCCCGGAATGCTTCGACATGCTGGCCGCGATGAACACCGGCCATGACGGATCGATGTGCACGCTCCACTCCAACAGCCCGCGCGAGGCGCTGGCGCGCATGGAGAACATGGTGATGATGTCCGACATCAAGGTGCCGAAGGAGGCGATCAGCCGCCAGATCGCCGATTCGGTCGATCTCATCATCCAGGTCAAGCGCCTGCGCGACGGCTCGCGCCGCGTCACCAACGTCACCGAGGTGATCGGCATGGAAGGCGCGGTGATCGTCACCCAGGAATTGTTCAAGTTCGAATATCTGGACGAAAGCGCCGACGGGAAGATCATCGGCGAATATCGCGCGATGGGCCTGCGCCCCTATACGCTCGAAAAGGCCAAGCAGTTCGGGTTCGACCAGCCCTTCCTCGAAGCCTGCCTGTAGGCGCGCTCGCGGATGACGGCGGCGCGGCGTCATCGGGCGGAGGCCGGGGGCCATGCCTCTCCCTGCTTGTTCAGCCCGTCTTTCGTTGAAAGGGGAATGGGGGCCCGCGCTGAAATCCAAGCCGACCCGCTGCCGGGCAGGGCCGTCGCCTCACCCCCTGAGCGCCAGCGCGACCGAGACGGCGCCGACGAAGATCGCCAGGATCACGAGGCCATGCCACGGCACCCAGCCGACGCGATCCATGTCGCGACGGCGCGCGCGGCGGCGATCGGCGAGCATCGCCAGACCCGCGACCGCGCCGGCCGCGCCCGCCACCCACCACAGCATCGCTTGCATCCCCGCTCACCGCCCTCCACAAGACAGGCAAAAGGCCATGATAGGGAGAATGCCCGTGCGCCAGCCCCTTTTTGCCGCGCTGCTCGCCGCCGCGATCGTGCCGGTGGCTGCCCCGCTGGCGGCCGCCCCGCCCGCGAGCGCCGGGAATGCGATCGCCAGGGCCGTCGCCGATCCGCATCGCGAGGCCGCCGACCGCGCGCGCGACCGGTATCGCCATCCGGTCCAGACGCTGGAATTCTTCGGCATCGCGCCCGGCCAGACGGTGGTGGAGTTCCTGCCGGGCGGTGGCTGGTATACCGGGATATTGGGCCCGCTGCTCAAGGATCGCGGCCATTATATCGCGCTGGTCTCCTCATCCGGAAAGGCCGTCGACGGCGCGAAGAAGCTGATCGCCGACCACAGCCAGGTGATGGGCGCCAATGCCGGTGTGGCGACCGTCGATTTCGCGACCGGGGCGAGCACGCTGGCGCCGGGCAGCGCCGACAGGGTGCTGACCTTCCGCAACATCCATAATCTGATCATGGGCGGCGACGGGGTGGCGGCCAATGTGTTCGCCGCCTTCTACAAGGCGCTGAAGCCCGGCGGGGTGCTCGGCGTGGTCGATCACCGCCTGCCCGAGGACCGCGACTCCGCGTTGGAGAAGAAGAGCGGCTATCTCAAGCGATCGACGATCGTGAAGCTGGCGACCGACGCGGGCTTCAGGCTGGCGGGCGAGTCGCAGGTCAACGCCAATCCGAAGGACAGGGCCGATTATCCCGGCGGCGTCTGGACGCTGCCGCCGACGCTCGCCGGGGGCGAGGCGGACAAGGCGAGATATCTCGCGATCGGCGAGAGCGACCGGATGACGCTGAAATTCGTGAAGCCGGAATGATGCGCGTCCGGGCGGCCACCGCCCGGGCGCCCCGTCACCCGCTGAGCTTGTCGATCTTGGCCTGAAGCCCGGCGAGCTGGGCCTTGAGCTGGGCCACCTCGTCGTCGCGCGCGCCGGCGGCGGGCTTCTGCGCCTCGTCCGCCCGTCCCGCGGCGGCGCCCTCGCCACCCGTCTTGGGCTTGAAGGCGCTCGCGGCGGCCTCGAACATGTCCATGTTGCGCCGCGCGATCTCGGCGAAGGGGCCCCCGGCGAACGCGCCTTCCATGGCCGAGCGGAACTGCGCCTGATTGCGGCGGAAGGCATCCATCGACGCTTCGAGATATTGCGGCACCATCGACTGCATCGAGTCGCCGTAGAGCGCGATGAGCTGGCGCAGGAAATTCACCGGCAGCATCGTCTGCCCGCGATTCTCCTCCTCCATGATGATCTGGGTGAGGACATTGTGGGTGATGTCCTCCTCGGTCTTGGCGTCGATCACCTTGAAATCGCGGCCTTCGCGCGTCATGGCGGCAAGATGGTCGAGCGTGATGTAGCTCGACGTTTCGGTGTTATAGAGGCGCCGGTTGGCGTATTTCTTGATGATGACCGTGCCGGAACCGCCAGTAGATTTCGCCATGACCAAGCCCCTTCCCCCGTTCGGGCCGAACCTAGCATCAAAGCATTTCGCACCGCAACACAGGCCGCGACCGCTGCCTTTGTTCATCGAATTGCTGCGCAACGAGACCGCAGCATCGCCCGAACGGCGCGCGGCGGCGCTGGCCGGATTGCGCGCCTATCAATCGGCGAAACGCCATCCGGCCACGGAGCCGATGCCCGTAGTTGCGTCGGCCGGACGCTCGGTGCTGCGCGATTATGGCGGCGACGGGCCGCCGGTGATCTTCGTCCCCTCGCTCATCAATCCGCCCACCGTGCTCGATCTCGCCCCCGGCAATTCGCTGCTGCGCTGGCTGGCGGGGCAAGGGGCGCGGCCGCTGCTGGTCGACTGGGGAACGCCCGCACCGGACGAGCGCGACCTGTCGATCGCGGGGCATGTCGAGACGCTGCTGCTGCCGCTGATCGACGCGCTGGGGGAGCCCGCCGTGCTCGCGGGCTATTGCATCGGTGGGACGATGGCGCTGGCGGCGGCCGCGCGCGCGCCGCGACGCCCGCGCCGCCTCGCGCTGATCGCCGCGCCCTGGCGCTTCGGCGGCTTCCCGCAGCAGGCGCGCGACGATCTCGCCGCCCTCTGGGACGACGCGGCGCCGGTCGCGGAGCGGCTGGGGCTTTTGCCGATGGAGGTGCTCCAGGCCGCCTTCTGGCGCCTCGATCCCGCGCGCACCGTCACCAAGTTCGAGCAGTTCGGCAAGCTGGACGCGGACGATCCGGCCGCGCGCGCCTTCGTCGCGCTGGAGGATTGGGCGAATGACGGGCCGCCGCTCACCCGCGCCGCCGCGCGCGAGCTGCTGGAGGGCCTGTTCCGCGACGATCTGAGCGGCCGCGGCCGATGGGAGGTCGGCGGGCGCGCGGTCGATCCGGCCGCGCTTGCCATGCCGATCCTCGACATCGCCTCGACCACCGACCGGATCGTCCCGGCGGCCAGCGCCTGCGCGGCCGGCGAGACATTGCCGCTGGCGCTCGGCCATGTCGGGATGATCGTCGGCTCCCGGGCGCGGACGATGCTGTGGGCGCCGCTCGCGCGCTGGCTGACGCAGCGCGCTTGATTGCGAGGGAACGCGCCGCCAGATGGGAATCAGCCCATGAGGAGGAATTTCATGTCAGACGTCGTCATCACCGCCGCCAGGCGCACGCCCGTAGGCAGCTTTCTCGGCGCGTTCGCCGCCACCCCCGCGCACGAGCTGGGCCGCATCGCGATCGAGGCCGCGATCGCGCAGGCCGGAATTGAGGCCGGCGAGGTCGACGAGGTGATCCTGGGCCAGATCCTCACCGCCGGGCAGGGCCAGAATCCGGCGCGCCAGGCGGCGGTGAACGCCGGCATCCCGGTCGAGCGGACCGCGATCGGGGTCAACCAGCTTTGCGGATCGGGCCTGCGCGCGGTGGCGCTCGCCGCGCAGGCGATCGCCGTCGGTGATTCGCGCATCGTCGTCGCGGGCGGGCAGGAGAGCATGTCGCTCGCCCCCCACGCGCAGCATCTGCGCGCGGGCGCGAAGATGGGGCCAATCACGCTGGTCGACACGATGATCCATGACGGCCTCACCGATGCGTTCAACGATTATCACATGGGCATCACCGCGGAGAATCTGGCCGGGAAATACCAGATCACCCGCGACGAGCAGGACCGCTTCGCCGTGGCGAGCCAGAACAAGGCGGAGAAGGCGCGCGCCACCGGCCGCTTCCGCGATGAGATCGTCCCCGTAACGGTCAAGGGCCGCAAGGGTGACGTCGTGACCGCCGACGACGAATATATCCGTGACGGCGCCACGATCGAGGCGATGGCCGCGCTCCGCCCTGCCTTCCGCAAGGACGGCACCGTCACCGCCGCCAATGCCAGCGGGATCAACGACGGCGCGGCCGCCCTCGTGCTGATGCCCGCCGGCGAGGCGGCACGACGCGGCGCGAAGGTGCTCGGCCGGATCGCATCCTGGGCGACGTGCGGCGTCGATCCGTCGATCATGGGCATCGGCCCCGCCCCCGCCTCGCGCCGCGCGCTGGAGAAAGCGGGCTGGACGCTCGCCGACCTCGACCTGATCGAGGCGAACGAGGCATTCGCCGCGCAGGCGCTCGCGGTCGGCAAGGAACTGGGCTGGAACGCCGATATCGTCAACGTCAACGGCGGCGCGATCGCCATCGGCCACCCGATCGGCGCGTCGGGCGCGCGCGTGCTCACCACCCTGCTCTACGAGATGGAGAAGCGCGACGCCAAGAAGGGCCTCGCCACGCTGTGCATCGGCGGCGGCATGGGCATCGCCATGTGCATCGAGCGGTAGGGACCGCAAGTCACCCCGCCCCGTTCCGGCCCGCCGGGACGGGGAACGCGCCCTATCGGATCGGCCCCTCGGCCCGCCCCTGGACGAACTGGTCCACATAGGGATTGCCCGAATCGTAGAGCCGGTCGCGCGGGCCGCGCCAGATGATCCGGCCTTCGTAAAGCATGGCGACGCGGTGCGCGATCTTGCGCGCGGAGGCCATGTCGTGGGTGATGGTGAGCGCGGTGACGCCCACATCCTCGGTCAGGCTCACGATCAGGTCATTGATGACGTCGGCGCGGATCGGGTCGAGGCCGGTCGTCGGCTCGTCGAAAAAGATGATCTCCGGCTTCGGCGCGATCGCGCGGGCCAGCGCCACGCGCTTCTGCATGCCGCCCGAAAGCTCGCTGGGGCGCAGGTTGAGGATCTGGCGCTCCAGCCCCACGCGCTCCAGATTCTCCTCCGCGATCCGCCGCATCCGCGCGCCGTCGCGGCTGCGGCCCTGCGTCAGGCCGAAGGTGACGTTGCGCCAGACCGGCAGCGAATCGAACAAGGCGCTGCCCTGGAACAGCATGCCGAAGCGCGCGCGCAGCCGCGCCATGTCGCCCGGGCGGGCGCCGACGATCTCCTCCCCGTCGATCCGGATCGATCCGCGATCGGGGCGCAGCAGCCCCAATATGCATTTGAGCGTCACCGACTTGCCCGATCCGGACTGGCCGATGATGGCGAGCGATTCGCCCGGCTCGATCGCCAGGTTCACGCCGTCGAGGACGAGGTTGTCGCCGAACTTCTTGGCGAGGTCCTCGATCAGGATCTTGGGAGCCGCCATCCGCTTTCCCTCAGCCGAACGCGATCACGGTGATGACGAGATTCGACAGCAGGATCAGCACGAAGGAGGAGACCACCGCGTTGGTCGTCGCCCGCCCGACGCCGGCGGCGCCGCCGGCGGTGCGGAAGCCGTGATAGCAGCCCATCAGCGCGATGAAGAAGCCGAACACCGCCGCCTTCACCAGCGCCATCATGAAATCCTGCGCCTGAAGGAAATTGCGCGTGACGGCGAGATAGCCCGACGCATTGAAGCCGAGCTTGTAGACCGAGATCATATAGCCGCCGAAAATACCGATCGCGTTGGCGACGAACACCAGCACGGGCAGCGAGAGCAGCGAGGCGAACAGGCGCGGCGCGATCAGATAGCGGTAGGGATCTGTGCGCAGCGTCGTCATCGCGTCGAGCTGCTCGGTCACGCGCATCGTGCCCAGCTCCGCCGCCATCGCCGAGGAGACGCGGCCCGCCACCATCAGGCCCACCAGCACCGGCCCCAGCTCGCGCACGATGCCCAGCACGACGATCGCCGGCACGGTCGACTGCGCGTTGAAGCGCGAGCCGGCGGTGAAGGTCTGCTGGGCCAGCGCCGCGCCGGTGAAGATCGCGGTCAGCCCGACGACGGGCAAGGAGAACCAGCCGATCTCCGCCACCTGGCGGAAGAAGGCGCCCGGATAATAAGGCGGGGCGAGCGCGCGCGTGATCGTGCGCAGCGTGAACAGCGTCACGCGCCCGATCGCCGCCAGGATGCCCAGCAGCATCCGCCCGATCGAGGCGAAGAAGGCGATCACCGCCCCGACGAACCCTGCACCGCTCATATCCAGCGCCGCCCATAGCGGCGCCCCGGCAGGGTGAGAAGCTCATATTGCGAAAGCCCGGTCGCGGCGGCGGTGGCGGCGAGGTCGTAATCGATGCGCAGCCAGTCGCCCTCGCCCACCGGCGCGTCGCCGATCTCGACCGCGAGCAGGTCCATCGACACGCGACCCGCCACCGGGCAGCGCCGCTCGCCCGCGCGCGCCGCGCCCGTCCCGCCGCCGAACATGCGCAGATAGCCGTCGGCATAGCCGATGTTCAGGATCGCGACGCGCGTGTCGGCGGGCGCCGCCCAGGTCGCGCCGTAGCCGACGGGCGTGCCGGCGGCGATGTCGCGCGTCTGGAGAATCTGCGCCTCGATCGCCATCACCGGCCGAAGCTCGCGCGCGCCGGCGCCGTCGGCATGCGGTATCCCGCCGTAGAGCGCGAGGCCGGGGCGGGTGAGCCCGAAGGCGTAGCGCTGGCCGAGGCAGACGCCCGCCGAATTGGCAAGGCTGTAGCGCCGGGCGGGGATCATCCCCTTGAGCATCCGGAAGGTGAAGAGCTGGCGCTCGTTCATCGGGTTTTCGGGCTCGTCCGCGCAGGCGAGATGGCTCATCAGCGTCTCGATCGCGAGGCCGTCGAGCAGGCCCGAGCGCGCCTCCTCCGGGCTCAGCCCCAGCCGGTTCATGCCGGTGTCGACCATCACGTCGCACGGCCGCCCCCGCCCATGCGCCTTCCAGCGCGCGACCATCGCCGCGCTGTCGAGCACCGGGCGCGCGGGGGATTCGAGCGCCGCCGCCATGTCCTCCGCGCGCACGCCATGGAGGACGGAGAGTGACACGCCCTCAGGCAGCCGCCCCAGCGCCGCCGCCTCCGCCCAGGTGGCGACGAAGAAGTCGCGGCAGCCCGCCGCGATCAGCCGCCGCGTCACCTCGATCGCGCCGAGGCCGTATCCGTCCGCCTTCACCGCGGCGCCGCAATCCGCGCGCCCGCTCGCTCTGTCGAGCCAGCGCCAGTTGGCGACGAGCGCATCGCCGTCGAGCAGGAGGCGCAGCGGAGGGGAAGGCGGCGGCATCACCGCACGGGCGATAGAGAAGGTTGGCGGGTCAGGGCAAGGGCGCGCCGAACGGCCCGCCGCTCATTCGAGCTGCCTCCCCGCCGTCTCGGGCAGCCAGAACAGCGTCACCACCAGCGCCATCGTGACCACGCCGATCGTGTACCACAGGCCCGAGAAGGGATCGCCCGTCCGCGCCACGATATATTGGCTGATGAAGGGCAGGAAGCCGCCGAAATAGCCCGTCCCGATATGGTAGGGCACCGACATCGACGTGTAGCGCACCCGCGCCGGGAACAGCTCCACCAGCAGCGCGGCCACGGGGCCGTAGGTCATGCCCGAGAGGAAGCCGATCGCGACGATCGTGAAGATCAGCACCGCCATGCGGGACAGCGGCGGCACGATCTTGTCCAGCCGGTAGCCCGCCTCCTTCAGCGCCGCGTCGAGATCGGCGGGCGCGGCCATCGCGACCGGCCGGCCGCCGATCGTCACCACCGGCGCGCTGCCGGGCGCGCCCTCCATCTTGGTGTAGCCCACGCCCTTCTTCGACAGCGCGTCGAGCACCTTTCCGCACGCGGTCTTCTGCCCCCTGGTGGCGAAGGGATCATAGGTGCAGTCGCTCCCCGTCACCACCACCGGCGATCGCTCCATCGCGGCCGCGAGGCCCGGATTGGCGGCGGACGCCATCAGGTGGAACAGCGGGAACATCAGCAGGATGGTCAGCGCATAGCCGATCAGGATCGGCTTGCGGCGGCCCACCTTGTCGCTGACCCAGCCGAACAGGATGAACCAGAACAGGCTGAACACCGCGCCGAAGCCCACGATCAGCCGGGCGGCCGTGTCGTCCACCCGGAGCGCGTTCTGAAGGAAATAGAGCGCCTGGAACTGGGCGGTGTACCAGATCACCGTCAGCCCCGCCGAGATGCCGAACAGGGCGACCAGGATCAGCTTCCACTTGGCCCAGCTATTGAAGCTTTCGGTGAAGGGGTTGGCGGAGGTCTCGCCCGCCGCCTTCATCGCGCTGAACACCGGGCTCTCCTTGAGCTTCAGGCGCACCCACAGCGACATGGCGAGCAGCAGCAGCGAGAAGAGGAAGGGGATGCGCCACCCCCAGGCGGCGAAGGCCGCGCCGTCGACGAAGGCGTTGGCGGCAAGCACGACCGCCAGGCTGAGCAGGAAGCCGCCGATCACGCCCGCCTGGATGAAGCTGGTATAGAAGCCCCTCCGCCGGCGCGGCGCATGTTCGGCGACGTAGATCGCCGCCCCGCCATATTCGCCGCCCAGCGCCAGCCCCTGAAGCACCCGGCAAAGCACCAGCAGCACCGGCGCGGCGACGCCGATCCGCTCATAGGTGGGCAGCAGCCCGACGGCGGCGGTGGCGATGCCCATCACCGTGATGGTGACGAGGAAGGTATATTTGCGGCCCAGCCGGTCCCCCAGCACGCCGAAGGCGACCGCGCCCAGCGGCCGCATGCCGAAGCCCACGCCGAAGCTGGCGAGGAAGATCAGGAAGCTGACCGCCGGATTTTCCGACGGGAAGAAATGCCCCGCGACGATGTTGGCGAGCGTGCCGTAGACGAAGAAATCATACCATTCGAAAACGGTGCCGAGCGTGGAGGCGAAGATCACCAGCCGGTCGCGCCCGGCATGAATCCCCCGCACGTCGTCGATCGCAGCGCTCGCCACCGGCCCGTCCTCCCCGCCATTCCGCTCGCCGCCCGTCTGCCGGGGGCCTGCTTGTCCGCGCCCTTCTGTGCGATCGGAATGGCGCAGGCAAGATCGCTGTCGCGGCCCCCGCCGCACGCGCATGAAGGCGCGCTTTGGGTTTCGCAGTGCAACGAAAACTGTCGACCCCGATCGGCGGGAGGAGTAGGGGCCGCATCCATGGCCATGCTCCGCCCCCGCCATCGCGCGCGTCCCGCCGTTGCCGGAGCCGTTGCCGCGCTCGCCGCCGCCACGGCGCTGCTCGCGGGCTGCGCGCCGGTCCCCCGGCTGGGCGCGGCGCCCCGGCCCGCCGCGCCCGATACCTTCGCCGCCACGCAGAGCTTCGCCGCGCCCGAGCGCGCCTGGCCCGCCGACCGCTGGTGGCAGGCATGGCGCGATCCCGCGCTCGACCGGCTGATCGAGGAGGGGCTTGCCGGCTCGCCCGACATCGCCACCGCGGCCGCCCGGCTGCGCAAGGCCGAGGGGCTGCGCCAGCAGGCGGGCGCGGCGCTCGCCCCGACGCTGAACGCGGCGGGCGAGGTGGTGCTCACCAAGCAGAGCTATAATGAGGGCATCCCCGCCGAATTCGTGCCCAAGGGCTGGCAGGGCGCCGGCCAGGGCGCGCTTTCGGCGAATCTCGATCTCGATCTCTGGGGCCGCAGGCGCGCGGCGCTCGCCGCCGCCACGTCTGAGGCCGAGGCGGCGCGCGTCGACCTCGCGCAGGCGCGGCTGATCCTCACCACCGCGATCGCGGAGGGTTATGCCCAGCTCGCCCAGCTTTACGCCGATCGCGACGTTGCGGCCGACGCGGCGCGGGTGCGCGCCGACACGGTGCGCCTGACCGCGCAGCGCGTCCGCAACGGGCTCGACACGCGCGGCGAGCTGCGTCAGGCCGATGCGCGCCTGCCCGCCGCGCGCGCCGATATCGCCGCCCTCGACGAGGCGATCGGCCTCACCCGCAACCGGCTGGCGGCGCTGATCGGCGCGGGGCCCGACCGGGGGCTCGCCATCGCGCGGCCGGCCGCGATCAAGGCGCCCGATTTCGGCCTGCCTTCCCGTCTCGCGCTGTCGCTGGTCGGCCGCCGGCCCGATATCGTCGCCAGCCGCCTGCGGGCCGAAGCCGCCGCCAGCCGGATCAAGGCCGCGCGCGCCGCTTTCTATCCCGACGTCAATCTCGCCGGACTGATCGGCGTCGAATCGCTCGGCCTGGGCAATCTGGTGAAGGGCAGCTCGACCTACGGCTCGGTCGGCCCGGCGATCACGCTGCCGCTGTTCGAGGGCGGGCAGCTTTCCGGCGCCTATCGCGGAGCGCGGGCAGATTATGACGCGGCGGTCGCCAGCTATGATTCGACGTTGCTGACGGCGCTGCACGAGGTCGCGGACGCGGCGACGAGCCAGCGCGCTCTCGCCGTGCGGCTGGCCGAGCAGAAACGCGCGCTGGCGGCGGCCGGGGAAGCCTATACGATCGCGCGGATGCGCTACCAGGGCGGGCTGGCCAACCAGCTCACCGTGCTGACGGCGGAGGACACGCTGCTCGCCAGCCGCCGCGCCGTCGCCGATCTGGAAGCGCGCGGCCTGCTGCTCGACGTGGCGCTGGTGCGCGCGCTGGGCGGCGGCTTCAGGACGGAATGACAAGGCAGGACATGGCTGACGCGGACCACGACACGATGATCCAGGACAGGGCCGGCGAGGCCAGGGTGAGCGATG
>Ga0180221_1001171_pt1 | contig 18643 bp, 19 predicted proteins | sample eDN5th37CKraftMG_FD_151339 | JGI IMG/M metagenome (GOLD analysis project Ga0180221, IMG submission 151339) | Enriched Miracle-Growth compost microbial communities from Emeryville, California, USA - eDNA 5th pass 37_C Kraft MG (version 2) (version 2) ...
CGTCACGCGGAAAAGCACCGCTATGGCGTGGTGCGCGATTTCTGCGGCCATGGCCTGGGCCGCGTGTTCCACGACAGCCCGGAAGTCGTGCATATCGGCCGTCCCGGCACGGGTCCGGAACTCAAGCCCGGCATGTTCTTCACCATCGAGCCGATGATCAATATCGGCAAGCCCGGCGTCAGGATGCTCGATGACGGCTGGACCGCCGTGACGCGCGACCGCACCCTTTCCGCCCAATTCGAGCATAGCATCGGCATCACTGAAACCGGCTGCGAAATCTTCACGAAAAGCCCCGCGGGTCTGGACGCGCCGCCCTATGCCTAAAATTTAAGCATTACTGCGGAAAGTTGCCCGGATTCCGGGCAATATGGACAAAGATTGCTGCATCGCCGAAAGCGTATTCCGGTGATTCGCCATTTGGCACGGGAATTGATTACCGAGAGGGACGGCACTTGCCTGAAAGGGGGGCATGATGATCGTCACTTGGAGTTTGGGCGCAGGGCTTTTCCCTTCGCTGAATGCATCTGCTGTGGGATTTTTTTAAGATGAAAAAGATCGAAGCGATCATCAAGCCGTTCAAGCTGGACGAGGTGAAGGAAGCGCTGCACGAAGTGGGCGTGTCCGGCATCACCGTGACGGAGGCGAAGGGCTTCGGCCGCCAGAAGGGTCACACCGAACTCTATCGCGGCGCTGAATATGTCGTCGACTTTCTGCCCAAGGTGAAGCTGGAAGTCGTGGTGGACGACACATTGGCCGACCGGGTGGTGGAAGCGATCTCTTCCGCCGCGCAGACCGGCCGCATCGGCGACGGCAAGATCTTCGTCTCCTCGATCGAGGGCGCGGTCCGCATCCGCACCGGCGAACGCGACAGCGACGCGATCTGATTTGTCAGGACGTTCCCGCCGGCGGTTCAGGGGACCGGCGGACATAAGCATCAACCGGCCCCTTCGGGGGGGTAATCATGAAAGAAGGGCAAGTTCACATGGCCAACACGCCTAAAGACATCCTCAAGATGATCGAGGAAAAGGAGATCGAATGGGTCGATCTGCGCTTCACCGATCCCAAGGGCAAGTGGCAGCACCTGACCATGGTGTCGACCGTGCTGGGCGAGGACGAGCTGAATGAAGGCCTGATGTTCGACGGTTCGTCGATCGAAGGCTGGAAGGCGATCAACGAGTCGGACATGATCCTCAAGCCCGATCTGGACGCAGTTTATGTCGATCCGTTCAGCGCGACCCCGATGCTGATCCTGTTCTGCGACATCGTCGAGCCGGACACCGGCGAACTCTATGCCCGCGACCCGCGCAGCACCGCCAAGCGCGCCGAAGCGTTCGTCAAGTCGGCCGGTTTCGGCGACACCGTCTATGTCGGCCCGGAAGCCGAATTCTTCATGTTCGACGATGTCCGCTTCAATTCGGACTATAACGAGTCCTTCTACAAGATCGACGATATCGAGCTGCCGACCAACACCGGCCGCGAATATGAGGGCGGCAACCTTGCCCACCGTCCGCGCGCCAAGGGCGGCTACTTCCCTGTCGCGCCGGTCGATCCGGCCACCGACATCCGCGCCGAGATGGTCACCACCATGCTCGAAATGGGCCTGCCCTGTGACAAGCATCACCATGAAGTCGCCGCCGCGCAGCACGAACTCGGCCTGACCTTCGGCACGCTGGTCCAGACCGCGGACCGAATGCAGATTTACAAATATGTGGTTCAGATGGTCGCCCAGGCCTATGGCAAGACCGCGACCTTCATGCCCAAGCCGATCGCACAGGACAATGGTTCGGGGATGCACACCCACATGTCGATCTGGGACGGCGGCAAGCCGCTGTTCGCAGGCGAAGGCTATGCCGGTCTGTCCGACATGTGCCTCTACTTCATCGGCGGCGTCATCAAGCACGCCAAGGCGCTGAACGCCTTCACCAACCCGACCACCAACAGCTACAAGCGCCTGGTGCCGGGTTTCGAAGCGCCGGTCCTGCTCGCCTATTCGGCGCGCAACCGTTCCGCGTCCTGCCGTATCCCCTATGGCGCGGGCGCCAAGGCAAAGCGCGTGGAGTTCCGCTTTCCCGATGCGATGGCGAACCCCTATCTGTGCTACGCCGCGCTGCTGATGGCGGGCCTCGACGGCATCGAGAACAAGATTCATCCCGGTTCCGCGATGGACAAGAACCTCTACGACCTGCCGCCCGAAGAACTGAGCCAGGTGCCGACCGTTTGCGCTTCGCTGCGTGAGGCTCTCAACTCGCTGGCCGCCGACCACGACTTCCTGCTAAAGGGCGACGTGTTCACCAAGGATCAGATCGAAGCCTATCTGGAACTCAAATGGCCCGAAGTCTACCGCTGGGAAATGGCTCCCTCGCCGGTCGAATTCGACATGTATTACAGCCTCTGATCGCTGGAATATCGCAAACAGAAAGCCCGGCTGCGAAAGCGGCCGGGCTTTTTGCGGGCTTTACGCAACCAACGCTTCCACCAGCGCCTTGACCTTCTTCTGCCGCCATTGGGGCAGCGGCGCGATCAGCCAGTAGGAGAACGGCGAAGCATCCGCGTCACCCACTTGCCGCACACGCCCGGCGGCAAGATCCGCCTCCGCCAGCAGCAGCGGCACGACCGCCCGCCCGAAACCGTTCGCCGCCGCCTCAATCGCGAGGCCACCGTCCGCGACCCGGATCGACGCAGGCTTGTCGCCATGGGGGCAGCCGGGCCATTCGATCCGCCCATCCGGTCCGCCATCGGCCGCTTCCACCGTCACGAAAGTCGCTTCGCCCAGCCGGATGCCCTCATGCTCGCCCGGCCCATCCGCCAGACGCAGCGCAAGGTCCAGATTGGCCTCGGTGAAATCCAGCGCCTCATCCGCCGCCACCAACGCGAATTTAAGGTCGGGCTGGCTCGCCGCATAAGCCGCCAGCCGCTTTTGCAGCCATTTGGCGGTGATGTCGCGCGGCGCGGCGATCGTCAGCGAGGAACTGGATTGCCCCGCCTGCATCGCCCGCACGGCCTCCTCGAACTCCAGGAACCCGGCGCGCAGAGCGTCCAGCCCCGCCTCCGTCTCCTGCGTCAGCTCTAGCCCCTTGGGCGTGCGGCGGAACAGCACGACGCCCAGCATATCCTCCAGCGCGCGGATTTGTTGCCCGACCGCCGCCGGCGTCACCGCCAGTTCATCGGCGGCCCGAGTGAAGGACAAATGCCGCGCCGCCGCATCCAGTACGCGCAGGCCGTTGAGCGGCAAATGCGTCCGCTTCATTCGGCCACCGCGGGCGCGATCAGCGCGAAATGGGGGATCGCCGCGTCGAACGTGTGCCCGTCCGCTCCGATCATGTGATAATGCCCCTTCATCGACCCGGTCGGGGTGCCCAGCGGACAGCCCGACACATAGTCATAGCTGCGGCCCGGCTGCACCACCGGCTGTTCCCCCACCACGCCGTCGCCATCGACCCGGTGCTGACCGCCGCGTCCATCAGTGATGACCCAGTGCCGCGTCAGGAGCTGGATCGGCTGATCCCCGCCATTTTCGATGCGGATATGATAGGCCCAGAACCAGCGTCCCCGGTCCGGCTCCGACTGTTCGGGCAGGAAGGTCACGGCCACATGGACCGTGATGTCGCGCGTCGTGGCGTGAAAGGGGAAAAGTGCGTTCACGGTTTCACGAATGCGCTCTAATCCCCCGCCGCGTCAACGCCCTATCGCGCGCAAGGCCTGATCGAAATCGGCGATCACGTCGTCGGGGTCTTCCAGGCCCACATTCAGGCGCAGCATATCCTCGGTAATGCCGACTTCCAGCCGCGCTTCCTCGGCCATGCCGAAATGGGTGGTGGAGGCCGGATGCGTCATCAGCGAGCGCGAATCGCCGATATTGTTGCTGATGTCGACCAGTTCCAGCGCGTTGAGCAGCCCATGCGCTTCCTTCCGACCGCCGCCGGTATAGAGCGAGAAGATCGGCCCCGCCAATTCCATCTGCCGCATCGCCAGTTCATGCTGCGGATGGCTCTCCAGCCCCGGATAGAGTATCTTGGGCAGGCGCCCCTCCAGGAAACGCGCGACCTTCAGCGCATTTTCGCTCTGTTTGCGGATACGCAGGTCCAGCGTCTCCAGCCCCTTGAGCACCACCCACGCATTGAACGCGGAGAGCGTCGGCCCGGTGTTGCGGTGGAAGGGCAGCAGCGTGTTGAGGATGAAATCCTCCGTGCCGCAGATCGCGCCCGCCAGCACCCGGCCCTGCCCGTCCATCATCTTGGTCGCGCTATAGGCCACCACGTCCGCCCCGAACTCCAAAGGCCGCTGGAGCGCGGGCGTTGCAAAGGCATTGTCCACCACCGTGACGATGCCATGGGCCTTTGCGATGTCACAAATCCCTTTCAGATCAGCAACATCCATGGTGGGATTCGCAGGCGTTTCAAAGAAGAACAGCTTGGTATTGGGCCGGATCGCCTTTTCCCACGCCGCATTGTCGCGGGCGTCCACCGTGGTCGTCTCGATGCCGAACCTGGGCAGCAGCGTATCGACCAGCCAGCGGCACGATCCGAACAGCGCCTTGCCGCCCACCACATGGTCCCCGGCGGAAAGCTGGCACAGCAGCGCCGCCGTCATCGCCGCCATGCCCGAAGCCGTGGCGCGGCACGCCTCCGCCCCTTCGATCAGGGCGATGCGCTTTTCCAGCATTTCGACGGTGGGGTTCTGGAGCCGCGAATAGGTCATGCCCTGCTGCTCGCCCGCGAAGCGCGCCGCCGCATCCTCCGCCCGGTCGTAGCAATAACCGCTCGTCAGGAACAGGGCTTCGGACGTTTCGCCATATTCCGTGCGCGCGCTGCCGCCGCGCACCGCCAGCGTCGCGGGCTTCCAGTTCTTGGTGATTTCCGGGTCCTGCCCGCTCTTGCGCTTCATCGCTCTATCCTCAAGCCAGCGCCGCGAGAACCGCGTCGCCCATCTCCACCGTGCTCATGGTTCCGCCCAGATCGGGGCTGCGCGCGCCGCCCGCCAGAGCCTTCGCCACCGCCGCCTCGATCCGGTCGGCCTCGGCATTCAGCCCCAGCGAATAGCGCAGCATCATCGCGGCGGACAGGACCGTCGCCAACGGATTGGCCTTGCCCTGCCCGGCAATGTCCGGCGCGGAGCCGTGGATCGGCTCATACAGCCCCTGCCCGCTGCCGTTCAGCGTCGCGGAAGCCAGCATCCCGATGGATCCCACGCACATGCTCGCCTGATCCGAAAGAATGTCACCAAACAGATTGCCGGTCACGATCACGTCGAACTGGCCCGGATCGCGCACCAGCTGCATTGCGGCATTGTCGACATACATGTGGCTGAGCGCCACGTCGGGATAGTCCGCCGAAACCTCGATCACCACGTCGCGCCAGAGCTGGCTCGTTTCCAGCACATTGGCCTTGTCCACCGAGCACAGCTTGCCCCGCCGCGCCCGCGCCGCCTGGAACCCGCTATGGGCGATCCGGCGCACCTCGGCTTCATTATAGGACATGATGTCATAGCCTTCGCGCAGCCCGTCAGCCGTCTTGCGAAAGCCCTTTTCCCCGAAATAGACGTCGCCATTCGTCTCCCGCACGATCAGCAGGTCGATGGCGCCCGCCACTTCGGGTTTCAACGCGGACTCGCCCGCCAGCTCAGGAAAGACCTTCGCCGGACGCAGATTGGAAAACAGCCCCAGTTCCTTCCGCAACCCAAGGATCGCCTGCTCCGGCCGCAAATGCCGCTCCAGCGAGTCGCAGCTCGGATCGCCCACCGCGCCGAACAGGATCGCGTCCGCCCGCTTCGCCAGTTCCAGCGTCTCCGGCGGCAACGGATGCCCGGCGGCCTTGTACGCAGCCCCGCCGACCAGCCCTTCCTCATAGGTCATGCCCTCGATCGCCAGCGCATCCAGCACGCGCTTTGCCTGCGCGACGATTTCCGGGCCGATACCGTCTCCGGGGAACAGGGCGATCAACATGGGCACAACTCCTGAACTTTTTGTCGCCGCCGCCATATGAAGCCGCCGCCGGTTACGCAACCGCCCTTTTGAGCCTGTCGACCAGCCTTTCCCGCGCGGCCAGCACATCGGCGCGCCGCTCCGTCAACACCGATCGTTCCAGGAAAAAGCCGGTCAGCCGCAGCCCGTCCAATATCTCCGCCCACTCCCCACCGCCTCCTTCGATCAGGAAAGGCGGCAAGGGCAGCAATCTGTCCTCATAACCCATGGCCGCCGCCCGGCTCACTGCCGCGGCGCTCCGCGGGCTGACAAAGGCCAGATCCTCGCCACCGCCCGTCGCCGCGCAGCGGGTCAGGTCCAGCCCGAACCCCAATTCAGCCAGCAACAGCAACTCATAGCGAATGAGCGCCACAGCCCACCCTCGCGCCGCAGGAGCCGCCTCCACCGCGCCCAATAGGCCATCCAGCGCCTGATAGAGCGTTGGATAAGGCGTCCCCTCCGGCAGGGCGGCCGCCGTCAGCGCACAGGCCCAGTCGATCGCAGCGGCCGGCAGAGCCTCCGCCAGCAAGGGCGCACGGCTATGCTCCATCTCCACCGTCAGCCCTGCAAGCTGATCCTCCGTCCGCGCCCGGAATTCCGCCTTCACGGCATTGCCTGGCAGCAGCACGGGCCGGATCGTCCGTGACCGTCCGCCCCGCACATAGCCCGCCAGCAGCCCATGTTCAGGGGTCAACAGCCGGGCAATCGCCCCATGCTCCCCATGGGACCGCAAGGCGCATACAATGGCGGGGGTGACAAGGGCGGGCACATGCCTCCCTTACGCCCTCGCGCGCGCCTTATCCATATAGCGCTGCGGCCCCACCGAAGGTTCAGGGAACGAGCATAAGAAAAAGGCCCGCCGGAACACTCCCGGCGGGCCTTTTCGTTCAGTCGCAGCGAGGCGGTCAGGCGGCGTCTTCGGCGCGCTTTTCCTTGTCGCTGAAGACGCGGATCGGTTCCTTGCTGCCCGCGACGACATCCTTGTCGACAACCACTTCGCCCACGCCTTCCATGGAGGGCAGGTCGAACATGGTGTCGAGCAGGATCGATTCGAGGATCGACCGCAAGCCGCGCGCGCCGGTCTTCCGCTCAATCGCCTTCTTCGCGATGGCGGTCAGCGCATCTTCGGTGAAGCTGAGTTCCACATTCTCCATGTCGAACAGCTTTTGATATTGCTTCACCAGCGCATTTTTGGGCTCAACCAGAATCTTGACCAACGCGGTCACATCGAGGTCTTCCAGCGTCGCGATGACAGGCAGACGGCCGACAAATTCGGGGATCAGGCCGAATTTCAGCAGATCTTCCGGCTCACTCTGGCGCAGCAGTTCTCCGGTCTTGCGTTCCTCCGGCGCGGCGACATGGGCGCCGAAACCGATGGACTTGGCTTCCAGACGGTCGCCGATGATCTTTTCGAGGCCCGCAAAAGCGCCGCCGCAGATGAAGAGGATGTTGGTCGTGTCGACCTGCAAAAATTCCTGCTGCGGATGCTTGCGGCCGCCCTGAGGCGGGACGCTGGCGGTGGTGCCTTCCATGAGCTTCAAAAGCGCCTGCTGCACGCCTTCGCCCGACACGTCGCGGGTGATGGAAGGATTCTCCGCCTTGCGGCTGATCTTGTCGATCTCATCGATATAGACGATGCCGCGCTGCGCCTTTTCGACATTATAGTCGGATGCCTGGAGCAGCTTGAGGATGATGTTTTCCACATCCTCGCCGACATAGCCCGCTTCGGTCAGCGTCGTCGCGTCGGCCATGGTGAAGGGCACGTCGAAGGTCTTGGCCAGCGTCTGCGCCAGCAGCGTCTTGCCGCAGCCGGTGGGGCCGACGAGCAGGATGTTGGACTTGGCCAGTTCCACCTCGCCCGGCCTGGAGCCATGGTTGAGACGCTTGTAATGATTGTGGACGGCGACCGACAGGACGCGCTTGGCGCGGTTCTGGCCGATCACATAGTCGTCGAGCACATCGCAGATTTCCTGCGGGGTCGGCACGCCGCCATCCTTCCGCCCGACGAGACCGCCCTTGGTCTCCTCGCGGATGATGTCGTTGCACAGTTCCACGCATTCATCGCAGATGAACACGGTCGGCCCCGCGATCAGCTTCCGCACCTCATGCTGCGACTTGCCGCAGAAGGAGCAGTAAAGCGTGCTTTTAGAATCGGAGCCCGTAAGCTTTGTCATTCGTCATTCTCTCTTCCCTGCCGCCCGCGAAAAGCCGCGTTTGGCGAGGGATATTGGTCCAAGGATCATCCTAAACCGCGGCGCGCCGGTTTCACAAGGGGTGAAAATGGATAGGCCGCGGTAAAGACAAAGCATCAACCCTCGGAAGTTTCCGCGATGGCCGGACGGCGATCGAACACTTCGTCGACCAGACCGAACGCCTTCGCTTCTTCCGCTTCGAGGAAGGTGTCGCGATCCATCGCCCGTTCGATTTCCTCCAGCGGACGGCCGGTATATTCCGCATAAAGGCCGTTAAGCCGTTGACGGATGCGCAGGATTTCCTTGGCCTGAATCTCGATGTCGCTGGCCATGCCCTGCGCGCCGCCGGACGGCTGGTGGATCATGATGCGGGCATTGGAAAGCGCAATGCGCTTGCCCGGTTCGCCCGCCGCGAGGAGAAAGCTGCCCATCGACGCGGCCTGGCCGATGCAGACGGTGCCGACCTGCGGGCGGATATATTTCATCGTGTCGTGGATCGCCATGCCGGATGTCACCACGCCGCCGGGCGAGTTGATGTACATCCAGATGTCCTTCTTCGGATTTTCCGATTCGAGGAACAGGAGCTGGGCCACGATCAGCGAGGCCATATGATCTTCCACCTGGCCGGTGACGAAGATGATCCGTTCGCGCAGCAGCCGCGAGAAGATGTCGAAGCTGCGCTCGCCCCGGTTGGACTGTTCGATGACGATGGGGACCAGCGCGGCCATGGGATCGGACATGATATCGGTCATTTTGCTCTTTCAGTCAGGTGCTTTTGCCCGATCCCTACATCGGCACAAAAGCGGAATGGTTCAAGGGGGCGCGTGCGCGCTTCGCCCCGTTCAGTCGCGGCGCGCGTAATCGGAGGGCGCGCGGAAGGCCAGATAGGCGAGCCGCCGCACTTCCCTGCGCCCGCGCACCACCGTGTCGAGGATAAGGCCGCACATGGCCGACAGCGTGGCGAGGATCATGAGGCCGGTGACGAGAATCGCCGTGGGAAAGCGAGGCACGAGACCCGTCTGCATATAGGTGACGATGAGGGGTTCCGCCAGGATCAGGCCCGCAAGCGCCAGCACCGCCGCGATGACGCCGAAGAAAAGAATCGGCCGCTCTATGCGATAGAGGGTGATGATGGTCCGCAGGATGCGCCAGCCGTCACGCCAGGTGGAGAGCTTGCTTTCCGAACCTTCCGGGCGGGCGCCGTAAGCGGTCACGATTTCCGACACCGGCATGGCGAGTTCGAGGGCATGGACGGAGATTTCCGTCTCGATCTCGAATCCGGCGGACAGGACGGGGAAGCTCTTCACGAAGCGGCGGGAAAAGATGCGGTAGCCCGACAGGATATCCGTGAAACTGCGGCCGAAAAGCTGTTTGAGCAGACTGGTGAGCGCCCAGTTGCCGAAGCGGTGGCCGCGGCGATAGGCTTCCTCCACCGCGCTCTTGCGGGAGCCGACCACCATGTCGAGATTGTCGGCGAGCATGGCGGCGACCATCCGGGGGGCGGCAGCGGCTTCATAGGTGGCGTCGCCATCGGCCATGACATAAATGTCGGCGTCGATATCGGCGAACATGCGGCGCACGACATGGCCCTTGCCTTGCTGCGCCACGCGGCGGACGATGGCCCCTGCCCCGGCCGCCAGTTCGCGGCTGCCGTCCGTGCTGTTGTTGTCGAACACATAGATATCGGCATTGGGGAGCGCACGGCGGAAATCCTCCACCGTCCGCACGATGGCTCCCGCTTCATTATAGCAGGGCAGGATGACCGCGATGCGCGGCGTGGCGACCCCCTGCCCACTGTTCACTGCCGGAAATTCCTTCATCTGATCCTCGATCCCCTGCCCCGTTCATGGCCAGCCATGCACGAACAAGATTAAGATTTGCTCTGCCACGGCGCAGCATAAATGAAAAGCGCCCGCGCTTCCCATGGAAGCCGGGCGCTTGTCAGGTCAGGCATCAGCGGCCTTATTCAGCCTTGGCGGCTGCTTTCTTCGGCGCGGCCTTCTTGGCGGGAGCCTTCTTTTCAGCGGCGGGAGCGGGTTCGGCTTCCGCAGCAGCCTTCTTGGCGGGCGCCTTCTTCGGCTTGGCGGGCTTTTCCCCGGCAGCAGGCGCTTCCTCGGCCTTTTCAGCAGCGGCCTTCTTGGGCGCGGCCTTCTTGGGCTTTTCGGCGTGATCGTGGTCATGGCCGCAATCCGGTCCGTGGACATGCGGTTTCAGATCGCTGTCGTCGGCCTCGATCGCGGCTTCCAGTTCCTCGCGGCTGACCGTGCGGTCGGTGACTTCGGCCTTTTCAAAGAGGAAGTCGACCACCTTGTCCTCATAGAGGGGCGCGCGAAGCTGTGCGGCAGCCATCGGGTCCTGACGGACATATTGCACGAAACGCTCGCGGTCCTGCGGACCATATTGCTGCGCGGCCTGCATGACGAGGCGGTTCATTTCCTGATCGGAGACGACCACGCCATTGGCCTGGCCGATTTCCGAGAGGAGCAGGCCCAGACGGACGCGGCGCACGGCGATGGCGCGGTAATCGTCCTTTTCCGCTTCCATTTCCTTCAGGGCCGCTTCGGGATCTTCCTCATGGCTCGCTTCATGCTGGAGCTGCGCCCAGATCTGGTTGAATTCGGCCTCCACCATGCTGGGAGGCACGTCGAAATCATGGGCAGCGGCAAGCTGATCGAGGAGCTTGCGCTTCATATAGGTGCGGGTCAGACCATTATGTTCCTGCTCGATCTGGCCCTTCAGAAGCTCCTTGAGCTTGTCCAGACCTTCCAGGCCCAGCGACTTGGCGAAATCATCGTCCAGCTTGGGCTTGTCGCCGTTCAGGATCGCCTTGACGGTGATGTCGAAGGTCGCGGCCTTGCCCGCCAGATGCTCCGCGCCATAATCTTCGGGGAAGGTGATTTCGATGGTCTTCTCATCGCCCTTCTTGACGCCGGTTAACTGCTCTTCGAAGCCGGGGATGAACTGGCCGGAACCGATCTTGAGCTTGATGTCTTCGGCCGCGCCGCCTTCAAAAGGCTCGCCGTCGATCTTGCCCAGGAAATCGATGGTCAGCGTGTCGCCGTCCTTCGCCTTGTGGCTGGCCGGATATTCTTCCAGAGCGCCCTGCTGGGTCGCGATGCGGCCGGCGGCTTCATCGACCTGCGCGTCGCTGACTTCGGCGGTCAGGCGTTCCAGCTTGATCCCGTCGATGCTGGGCGCCGCGATTTCGGGCAGCACTTCCAGTTCGACCTTCACTTCGGCGTCCTTGCCGAATTCGAACGTCTCATCCAGTTCGACGGACGGCTGCATCGCGGGACGCAGCTTGTTGTCGGCGATCAGCTTCTGGATGCTGTCCTGAATCGAGCTGTTGAGCGCATCACGCTGCAACGATTCCCCGTGCATCTTGCGGACCAGATTGGCCGGCACCTTGCCGGGGCGGAAGCCGGGCATCCGCACCTGCGGCGCGATCGCCTGCACTTCCTTATCGACGCGGGCGTCGATGTCCTTCGACGTGATGGTCACGGTGTAGGCGCGCTTCAGGCCTTCGTTCAACGTCTCGACAGTCTGCATCTTTTCTCTCAAACGCTTTCTTAAGCTGAATATCGTTGGCGCCTGCGATGTGAAGGGCCTGGCGCACTGGTGCGGGCGAAGGGACTCGAACCCCCACATCTTGCGATACCAGAACCTAAATCTGGCGCGTCTACCAGTTTCGCCACGCCCGCATCGGTCGCCGGTCGGCGCGGCATAGAGAAAAGCGCGTCCAAGGGCAAGCGCCAAGGGTAGAGGGCAATCGAGAAAAGGCGGGAACCCTGTCCGGCCCCGGTGCGTAAACCTGAAACAAACCTTTTTTCCCGGAGAAACAAACGTGGCAACGCAACCAGACGGGGTTCCGCCCCCCGACACCATCGAACCGCAATCGCCGCCCGAAGCGCCGCCGCCGATTGCCCCTGACGAAACACCCGCCGGCCAGCCAGACGAAGTCCAGCCGCAGCAGCCCGATTTCGACCAGCCCGACAATGCGCCTGCCGAAGTGCCGCCGGATTAGGTGAGCAACTCGCGAACCAATGCGGGCACCAACAGGCTGGCCGGTCCCATGCGGCTTTCGTCGAAATAGACGCTGCCCGCCGAAGGCTCCAGATTGAGTTCCAGCGTATGCGCGCCGACGTGCCGTGCGGTTTGGACGAAACCCGCGGCCGGATAAACCGCGCCCGATGTCCCGACCGACACGAAAAGGTCGGCGCGGCGAAGCGCTTCGTCGATGACGTCCATTTCATAGGGCATCTCTCCGAAGAACACGATGTCGGGGCGAAGCCGGGGCTTGCCGCAGCCGGTGCACGTGCTTTCCGGGGGCAAGGGCGTCGTCCAGGGGACGACTTTCCCGCAGGCGGCGCACAGGGCCGAGCGCAGTTCGCCATGCATGTGGATCAGGCGCTTTGCCCCTGCCCGCTCATGCAGGTCATCGACATTCTGCGTGACCAATAAGAGGTCGCCCGGCCATTCGGCATCGAGCGCGGCCAGCGCTTCATGCGCGGGGTTCGGCTCCACCGCGTCGAGCCTGGCGCGGCGCTCGTCATAGAAGCGGTGGACAAGAGCCGGATTGCGGGCCAGCGCCTCAGGCGTGCAGACATCCTCGACCCGGTGCCCTTCCCACAGGCCGTCGGGGCCGCGAAAGGTGGCAAGACCGCTTTCGGCGGAAATGCCCGCTCCGGTGAGAATCACGATGTTGCGAATATCCCTGTCCATCGGGCGGATTTAGCGGATGCGCGGGGGATGACAAAGCCTGCCCGCTCTGGCATCGGCGGATCATAATCCACATTCGGAAACTGACATGACCAGCATAGGGATTTTCGGCGCGGCAGGCCGTATGGGACGCGCCATCGCTCAGGCGGCGGCGGAAGCGGGCATCGCCATATCGGGCGGGACGGATCGGGACGGCAGCGGGGAGCTTGCGCCTGGCATCGCCATCGGGTCCGATCCGGTCGCGCTGGCCCGGATCAGCGACGTGTTGATCGACTTTTCGGTGCCAGCGGCTCTTTCCGCGCATCTCGATGCCTGCGTCGCGGCGGGTAAGCCTATCCTGATCGGCACGACGGGGTTGGAGAGCGAGCATCATGCGCTGATCGATAAGGCCGCGCAGGCCATTGCGGTGCTCCAGACCGGCAATACCTCGCTGGGCGTCAACCTGCTCGCGGCGCTGGTGGAGCAGGCCGCGGCACGGCTGGGGGACGATTGGGACATCGAAATCGTGGAGATGCACCACCGGCACAAGGTCGATGCGCCATCCGGCACGGCCCTGCTGCTGGGCGAAGCCGCGGCGCGGGGACGCGGCATCGCGCTGGCCGAGCATAGCGAGCGGGGACGCGACGGCATCACCGGCGCGCGGGCCAGGGGCGCGATCGGCTTTGCGGCGCTGCGCGGCGGATCGGTCGCGGGCGATCATCAGGTGATCTTCGCGACGGAAGGCGAGCGGATCGAGATCGGCCATCGCGCGGAAAACCGCGTCATCTTCGCGCGCGGGGCGGTGAAGGGCGCGCAATGGCTGAGCGCGCAACCGGCCGGGCGATACGACATGAAGGCCGTGCTGGGCCTCTAGGCGCATGAACAAGACGCAGATATTCGAATTTTTCAGCCGCCTGGCGGAGGCCAATCCAGCTCCACGAACCGAGCTGGAATATGGCAATGACTATCAGTTGCTCATCGCGGTGGTGCTCTCCGCGCAGGCGACGGACGTGGGGGTCAACAAAGCGACCCGCGCCCTCTTCCGCGAGGTCGAGACGCCCGCGCAAATGGTGGCGCTGGGCGAGGAAGGGCTGAAACGGCATATCAAAACCATCGGCCTCTATAATGCCAAGGCGAAGAACGTCATGGCCCTGTCGGAAATACTCGTCCGCGATTTCGACGGAGAGGTGCCGCGGGAGCGCGACGTCCTGACCACCCTGCCCGGCGTCGGGCGCAAGACCGCCAATGTGGTGATGAACACCGCCTTCGGGGAAGAAACATTCGCGGTCGACACCCATATCTTCCGCGTCGGCAACCGCACGGGGCTGGCGCCGGGGAAAACGCCGCTGGCGGTGGAGCAAAAGCTGGAAAAGCGGGTGCCGGGACCGTTCCGGCGGGACGCGCATCACTGGCTGATCCTGCATGGCCGCTATGTGTGCAAGGCGCGCAAGCCTGAGTGCTGGCGCTGCATCGTCGCCGATCTGTGCCGCTACAAGCCCAAGACGCCCGCGCCCGCCAGCGCCGGCTGACGATTTCGTTATCATGCGGTTCAGTTGAATTATGGCAGGGTCGACGGATCGCCACGCTCCATATCGTCGTTATGAGGCGACAAAGGAGAATGAACATGCCTGCTCACAACAACTATCGCCGCCACGCATTACTGGCATTGGGCGCCGTCCTGATCGGCTCGGCCATTCCCGCTATCGCCAAGACGAAGCCGGACAATCTTGTCCCGGTCGGCGATCCGGTCGATTGCGTCCAGATCGTTGCCATCCAGTCCACCAATGTGCGGGACGACCGGACGATCGATTTCGTGATGAACGGGAGGAAAGTCTATCGAAACATCCTACCCAACAGCTGCCCCAGCCTGGGTTATGAAAAGAGATTTTCCTATGCGACCAGCCTGTCCCAGCTTTGCTCCGTGGATATCATAACCGTACTGCAAAGCAGCGGTCCGGGCCTTCAGCGCGGCGCGAGTTGCGGCCTCGGCAAATTCCAGCCGATGCAGAAGACTTCGAAATAAGATTGTTCGATATCCCATTTTGGTGCTGGTGCACGCCGCCTCCCTTTGCTAAGCGGCCTGCACCACGCACTCGTAGCTCAGCTGGATAGAGCGCCGCCCTCCGAAGGCGAAAGTCAAGCTGTTCTCGGAGGTCGCTCGGGTCGAAAATGGAGTGAAGAAACAAGGCTTTAGATTAAACATTGCGGAAGCGGATTTTCGAGGCAAAAGCCTCACGGAAGCACCACGGAAGCAGTCGATAGATTGACGATTTTGGACCCCTCCACTACGGGGGTCGGGATGCACTCGTAGCTCAGCTGGATAGAGCGCCGCCCTCCGAAGGCGGAGGCCACAGGTTCGAATCCTGTCGAGTGCGCCAAATTTCTCCAACAAAATCAGCGGCTTAGGGAGGGTTCCGACGCACGGGATTTTCTCCAGTTTCCCTCACGGAAGCAGCCACGGAAGCAGCGATTTTCCAGAAGTTCCTTTGATTTCAATATGTAACCACGCAGGCGATTCTCAAGCGGGACCTATTGCATCCCAGGGCCGGGGCTCAGAGGAGGTTCCGGGCTTCAAACGGAGGCTGTGGGCGGCCAATTGGCCAACAGGCTAGCGCTCGCTGCTGCTCAGATGCCTTGCCTGAAACGCTCGCGCTCGAGCCGGAATCGAGCGCGAGCGCCCGATATGAGGGGTGTTTAGCCGTCGCTCACAGACGTCGCCCTGATCAGAAGCGCTGCGGCGTCGCCCGCCGATTCCATGTAGCCTGGATCGCGATGAAGAAGGACGACGGCGAACGCGCCGTCGAGCAGCAGGATGACCTGCCGTGCCAACTCGCCCGCCCCCGCGCCAAAGCCGGCGTCGGCGAACACCGAGCCCAGCCAGTCTTCCACCCGCTTCTTGTGCGCCCGGCCGATCACCATCGCCGGATGACCCGGCATCGTCACCAGTTCCACGGAGGTGCGCAAGAACCCGCAGCCTTTCCATTTCGGGTGCCGCGCGGACGCCGCGAGATTGGTGAAGATCGCGCGGACCTTGTCGGCGACGTCGCCATCGGCTTCACCGAACCAACGCTGGAACAGCGCCAGATTGGGCTGGTCGCGGGTTTCGAGATAGGCCGCGATCAGATCGTCCTTGCTGCGGAAATGATAATAGAGCGTCCGCTTGGTGAGGCTGGCCTTTTCGGCCACGGCGTCGACGCTGACGGCGCGGATTCCCTCGGCATGGAACAGCTTGCCGGCGGCCTCGATGATGCGGTCGCGGGTGGGGACGGCCTTGCTCATCCGGGCCATGTATACTGACCAGTGAATATACACAAGATGATCGCCTGCCTATCACGCGAGCATGACCCGCGACGAAGACGGACACCCTGTCGACATCCTGTGCCGCGACGGCCTGACGCTGCACGGTCATATCTGGCCAGCGCAGGGCGGGCGGCTGATCGGCGCGGTGGTCATCAATGCCGCCACTGGCGTGCGTGCGCGCTTCTATCATCGCTACGCCCGCTTCCTTGCGGCTCATGGCTTCGAGGTGCTGACCTACGACTATCGCGGCATTGGCCTTTCCCGGCCCGCGCGGCTGCGCGGCTGCGGCTATCGCTGGCGCGATTGGGGCGAACTGGACTGCGACGCCGCCTTGCGGCTCATGCACGCGCGGCGGCCCGGTGCGCCGCTGATGGTGGTCGGCCACAGCATCGGCGGCTTCCTGCCGGGCCTCGCGACAAGCGCGCCGCTGATCGACCGGATGCTGACCGTGGGCGCGCAATATGCCTGGTGGGGAGACTATGCGCCGCATCACAGGCCGGTCCTCTTCCTCAAATGGCATGTGGCGATGCCGCTCCTGACGGCGATCTTCGGCTATTTCCCCGGACGGCGCCTTGGGTGGCTGGAAGACCTGCCGGCAGGCGTCGCCTTCGAATGGGCGTTTCGCGGCCCCCGCTTCGAGCGCAGCCACCCGCCAGAGGCGCGCGCGGAGGCGGTGCGCCGAATGGCGGCGGTCGAAGCGCGCATCCTCGCCGTGGCCATGACCGACGATCCGATCGGAACCCTGCCGGCGGTGCGCCGGACCCTGGCCTGTTACCGCAACGCCATGCGCGCCGCGCTGCTGCTCTCGCCGCGCGATTATGGCCGGGAGAAGATCGGCCATTTCGACCTGTTCCGCGAGAATCATGCCGAAGGCTTCTGGCGCGACACGCTGACCTGGCTGCGCGACGGAGATATCCCGCGACCGGAGCGTCTCGTCATCCCCTGACGCCCGTCTCCGCCAGATGCGCCATCAGATCACGTGCGGGCGCCGGAAGCTCCGGCTCCGATCGACAGCAGACCGAAAGCCGGCGCGTCGCCCAGTCGTCGGTCAGGCGGGCGATCGCGATCGACATCGAACGGCTTGATCGCCGCGCCGCCGTCTCAGGCATGACAGCGACGCCCACGCCATGCGCGGCCATCCGGCACAGGCCATCGAAGGTTCGCACCCGCGCGCGGACCTTCAGCTTGTGTCCGACATTTTCGGCCTGCTGTTCTACATGGTCTTGCAACGCCCCTGCGGCGAGGCCGACATGGGCCTGGTCGACGATGTCCGCAAAGGCGATCCGCTTCGTCCCGGCCAGCGGATGGGCTCGCGCCATGACCACCACGAGCCGGTCGATCGCGAAGGGTCGGAGCGTCAGGCCGCCGCTGTCGACCGCGTCGGAGATGATGCCGATGTCGGCGAGTCCGCCCGCGATCGCCTTGACGATCTCGCTGCTCTGCCGTTCCCGAAGGTCCACGTCGATCCGGGGATGCGCCGCCAGCCAGACGCCCAGCGGATCGGGCAGGAACTCGGTCATCGCCGCCGTGTTTGCCAGCAGCCGCACGGTGGCGCGCAGGCCCAGCGCATGTTCGCCCAGATCGCCCTGCATCCGCGCGATCTGGCCGAGGATCAGCCGCGCATGATGCGCCAGCGCTTCCCCCGCGCGCGTCGGCGTGACGCCACGGCGGCCGCGGTCGAGCAGGCTCACGCCGCCGACCGCTTCCATGTCGCGCAGCCGCTCGCTCGCCGCCGCCAGCGACAGGTTCGCCGCGGTCGCGCCATGGGTGATGCTGCCAGCCTCGACCACGGCGAGGAACAGGCGCAGGTCGGTGAGATCGAACCGCATGGCCTGCCTTCTAACTCATCTCCAGCCTTCGGGTCATCCGAATCCTGGCGCTGGCAAATCCGCATTGTGTCCCGACGCGCGCCGCAGCCAGATGAGGGGGATGGACCTTTCCATCCCCCTCATCGCCGCCATCACCGCGACCTTCTTCGTCGCCGGTATCGTGAAGGGCGTCACCGGCATGGGCCTGCCCACCGTCGCCATGGGCGTGCTGGGCGCGCTACTGTCACCGCTCGCGGCGGCCGCGCTACTGCTCGCGCCTTCCTTCGTCACCAATGTCTGGCAGCTTGTCGCCGGGCCGGGCCTGCGGCCGATCGCGCGGCGCCTCTGGCCAATGATGGCCGCGATCGTCGTCGGCACGCTCGCCGGCTCCGCATTACTGACGAGTGGCGACACGGCGCTCACGACGGCGATGCTGGGCGCGGCGCTTATGCTCTATGCCGCCTACACCCTGCTGGCGCGGCCGTTCCGCGTACCGGCGCGATTGGAGCCATGGCTGTCGCCGCTGATCGGCGGGGCCACCGGCGCGGTGGCGGGCGGCACCGGCGTGTTCGTCATTCCGGCCGTACCCTATCTCCAGTCGCTCGGCCTCGAAAAGGACGATCTGGTGCAGGCGCTCGGCCTGTCGTTCACCGTATCGACCGTCGCCCTGGGGCTGGCCCTCGTCT
>Ga0180221_1001172_pt1 | contig 18643 bp, 18 predicted proteins | sample eDN5th37CKraftMG_FD_151339 | JGI IMG/M metagenome (GOLD analysis project Ga0180221, IMG submission 151339) | Enriched Miracle-Growth compost microbial communities from Emeryville, California, USA - eDNA 5th pass 37_C Kraft MG (version 2) (version 2) ...
TGCGAAAGCACTGCGCGAAAAGGGCACCCTGCCGCCGGGCGTGGACCCGAAGCATCATCGCGTCCGCTCGGCCGCCGTCGTACTGCCGGCTGATCAGTCCTACAAGGAGGCCGCTGCCGAGGCGCTCATCGCCGTGGCGGGCAAAGCGCCTGCCTCGGTGTGATCCTGTGGCCTGGCCAGTGTTGCCCGCCGGCCAGCACAAGTGAGGAAAAGATGCCATGCAGCTAGTTTTGAGCGAGAGCGCCCGCGTCACGACGGCGGAGGAATCCCGCTTCCGTATCGCCGATCCCAATTCCAGGCCACGCGTCTCGTGCATCATTGCGCTCGACGGGGAGAGCCTGGCCGCGCTGAAGGCATTGAAGGACCATCCCTGGAATGGGGCGCGCTTCTTTCGTTATGTCGAGGTGCGGCCCACGTCCTTGCCCAACGTGCACATCGACGCGGTCATCGAGGACATCGAGGGAGACCGCAAAAGCCTTTCCGAGGAGATCACCCGGGCCGACATGGTCGTGATGGTGACGACGGCCGGCTCCGCGCCCCACGCGGCCGAGATCATCGGCAATGCCTGCTTCGTGCGCGGCAAGCGGGCGACGGGTCTGGTGCTGGTGGCCGGCGAGAGCGGCAAGGGGCTGACGAAGACGCTTACGGCCATGCGTCCCTACGCCGCCATGCTCGTGGTCTCCACCGGCGAGGACTACATCGCCGAGATGCTGAGCGCGCTCAGGGCATAAAGCGGGACTGATCCGGCCGAGCCGGTCGCAGTGAGGAGCAAGAGGAGCTGTGATATGGATGCGATTCTGTTCTCCATTGACCGGATCCACCTGCAGATGCCAGCGAAAGCCAAGGACGCGCCGACGAAGAAGGCCCAGCGCAATCGCCTTTCCTCCGTCACCACCGCCATCCGCCTGCTCAAGGCGTTTTCGCAGGAAGAGGAAGAGATCGGCGTAAGCGCGCTGGCGCAAAAGCTCGGGGTCGCGAAGAGCACCGTACACCGGCTGGCCGTTACCCTTGTCTCCGAGGGGCTGTTGGAGCAGAACCCGGTGAACGAGCGCTATCGCCTCGGCATCGGCCTGTTCGGCCTTGGCACGCTTGTGCGCCGCCGCATGGACCTCTCCACCGAGGCGCGGCCCTTCCTTTTCGAGCTGCGTGAGCGCACGGGCGAAACGATCCTGCTCGGCATTCCGGCGGAAACCGAGATCATGTACGTCTACAATCTGGAGAGCCCGCAGGCCCTGCGCATGCGCTCCGACATCGGCGTGCGCCAGCCGGGCTACTGCACCGCCGTCGGCCGCGCGATCTTCGCCTTCGCGCCCGAAGAGACCGTCGAGCGGTTGCTATCGGGTCCCCTCGTGCAGCGCACGCCCAAGACCGTGACCGACCGAAAGAAGCTGAGCGCCATCTTCAAAGAGGTGCGGGAACGGGGCTATGCGATCGAGGACGAGGAAAGCGAACCCGGCATTCGCTGCGTCGCCGCTCCGGTGCGTGGCGCCGATGGCTCCGTGATCGGCGCGATAGGCATTGCCGGACCGTCACAACGCCTGTCGCTCGAAACGCTGCACGACCTGGAAGGACCGCTGCTCGAAGCGGTGGGGACAGTCTCAAGGCGCTTGGGCTATCTGCCCCGTTGAAAGCGCTGGGCATTCGGGAGGACGTATTTGCCGCAGATTACCTTGACTGGAACCGATATTGCCTGGCGCTGCGACGACGGCGACACGATCATGCGCTCTGCGCTGCGCGCCGGCATCGGCTTTCCCTATGAGTGCAATGTCGGGTCCTGCGGAAACTGCCGTTTCGACCTTATCGAGGGCGAAATCGAGCATCTCAGAGCGGATCCGCCCGGCCTCAATGAACGCGACCGCCTGCGTGGCCGACGCCTCGGCTGTCAGGCGCGTCCGCTTACGGATTGCGCCATAAAAGTCCGGCTGATGCCGCGCTACGAGAGCCGTTTCCGCCCGATACGGCAGTCGGCGATGCTTCTGGATACACGCGACATAACGCATGACATCCGCGAGTTCCGCTTCCGCATGGAAAGCCCGACACGGTTCATTTCCGGCCAATATGCGCTGCTTTCCTTGCCCGGAGTGGACGGCAGCCGGGCTTATTCCATGTGCAATACGGGCGAGACCGGCGAAGAGTGGCATTTTCAGATCAAGCGCGTACCGAACGGTACGGCTACCGGCTATCTGTTCGATGCGCTTTCAACGGGCGTGCGGGTGGGCATCGACGGTCCCTTCGGCATGGCCTATCTGCGCGAAGAGGCCGAGCGCGACGTCGTATGCGTCGCCGGTGGCTCGGGCCTGTCGCCCATGATCTCCATCGTGCGCGCGGCGGCTGTGTCCCCGGCCCTCGCCGGTCGCCGCATTGATCTGGTCTATGGCGGCCGCACCGCCCGGGACATCTGCGGCCGGGAGATGCTGGAGGAACTGCCGGGCTTTGGAACCAGGATCTTTTATCATCCCGCGGTGTCCTCGGTTGAAGAGGGCGATAAGGGTTGGGACGGCTATCGTGGCTTTGTGCACGATGTGGCGGAAGAGCTGTTCGGCATAAGGCTCTCGGCCTGCGAGGTTTATTTCGCTGGGCCGCCTGCTATGAGTGAGGCGATGCAAAAAATGCTCTTCACGCGCGGCGTGCCGCAAGAGCAGATGCATTTCGACCAGTTTTTCTAACCTGGATCGACAAGCCACATTTCGGCTTTTGGGAGAAGAAGATGCTGCGTTTATCATTGGGCTGCTGGAATTATGATCGCACGCGTGCCCTGATGGAGGGATCTGTTCGCCCGGATGGGATCGAGCTTATCTATCTCAACATGCCGGTGGAGGAGACCTTCTTCCGCATGCTGAGGCATCGCGAGTTCGACGTTTCGGAAATGTCCCTCTCTTCCTACGTGGTTTCGTGCTTCACCGAGGAACGGCCCTTCGTCGCCATTCCTGTTTTCCCTTCGCGTTTTTTCCGCCATTCCTCGATCTACGTGAACGCCGACGCGGGCATCCGGGAACCTGGCGATCTGCGAGGCCGGCAGGTGGGCTGCCCCGAATACCAGATGACGGCTCCGGTCTGGATTCGCGGCATCCTCTCCGACGAATACGGGGTGCGTGTGGAAGACGTGGTGCACCACACCGGCGGCCAGGAAAATCCGAATCGCCAGGAAAAGCTGGCGCTCGACCTGCCGCCCAGCATCCGCCTCGAAAAAATCGGCGCGGACAAAACGCTCTCAGCCATGCTCCGCGACGGCGAGATCGATGCCCTTTTCACGGCGCGCAAGCCCTCGACCTATGAAGGCCCCGACGGCCGGGTCAGGCGGCTGTTCGAGAATTTCATTGAAGTGGAGCGCGCTTATTTCCGGCGCACGGGCATCTTCCCGATCATGCACGTCATCGCCATCCGCCGCGAGATCTACGAGCGCGACCGCTGGATCGCCCAATCGTTGTACAAGGCCTTCTGCGAAGCCAAGCGCAGGGCCTATGAGGACCTCGTCGAGACGGCGGCGTTGAAAGCCACCCTCCCCTGGCTGGCCGCCTACGTTGAGGAGGCGCGCCGAGAGATGGGGGACGACTATTGGAGCTACGGTTTTTCCCCCAACCGCAAAACGCTCGCCACCTTCTTGCGCTATTCCTATGAGCAAGGCCTCTCCAAGCGCCTGCTGGAGCCGGAGGAAATCTTCGTACCGGAGACGATGGAATCCTACACCATCTGATCGCTCAAGCATTTTGCAGGCAAGTGTCCCTTCGACCAGATCAGGAAGAGATCACTTGCCGTCGCACAAATGCGGCTAAAACAACGAGATAGAGCGGGCGCGCGAACAAATGTGAGCGCATTCCGCTTTAAGCGATCACCGGAAAAGTGCGAGGAGCAGGGCCGTGAATGCCGCGGCGATGAGCGGCAGTGGCAAGGAGGAAGCCAGCCGGATCAGGCTGAAGCGGACGCCCATCAGCGGGATCTCGTAGATGATCACCCGGTGCAGCTCAAAAAACGGACCAGGCCGTAAGCAGCGTAATAAGCTGCACCAGGCCGGCGCCTGCTTCGTCAAGGACGACGACCAGCGGGAACGAGATCATCGGCCCGCCCGGAATCATTCCTCCGATGAGCATGGCGAACAACACGCCGCTTCAGCATATCTTTCGTCGGTCTTGCGTTGATCGCCCCGATCAGGACAGACCTCCTTCCTCGGCAGTCATCGCCCCAACCCGCCGGCCGAGATAGGTGGTCTCCTTCTCATAGAGCAGCGCCTTTACATCGGCAGCGTTCAGGCTCTTGATGATCTGGTCGACCTGGCCGGCAAGCGGCAGCATAAGACCTGCTCTTTGCGCAAGGTCAAGAGTAAGGTCCATATCCTTTTCCTGCCAGGTGAAGCGGGTCGTGTCCCAGCGGCGCAGTGTTCCGTTGGTGCCCGGGCATTCGAGCAGGATCTCACGCATGCGCTGCGCATCGATGCCGTAGCGTTTGGCGATGAGCAGCGCCTCGAAGTTTGCCACGCAATGCACCCAATGGAGCAGGTTGTTGCAGGACTTCGCCACCTGCCCCGCCCCGAGCGGCCCGACGCGCATAACTCCGCGGCCGCTATAACAAGCGAGTACGGGGCGGACGTACTCGATATCCGCCTCCTCGCCGCCGCAGAGCGACAGCAACGTTCCCTCGCGGGCCCCCGAGGACCCGTAGACCACAGGCGCATCGACAAGGTGCTTGCCGCGCCCGGCAAGCTGAGGGCCAAGATTCCGCACCGTGTCTGGATTGACAGTCGCGGCAATGACGATGACGGCCCCCTCGCCAGCCCGATCGGCGAGCTCTCGCGCCGTTGCGAACACCTGCTCGTCCGTGGCGACGGCAAGGATGAAAACGTCCGCCTGGCCGGCAAGTATCCTAAGGTTGGCGGCGGTGCCGATTCCACGTTCGGCGGCGAGCTCCATGCGCTCAACGCTGACGTCATGGCACGAGACGGCAAAACCCTTGTCACGAATGTGCCCGGCCATGGCGAGGCCCATCTCGCCTGTTCCGACAACTCCGACCCTCATGATCGCTCCTTAATCACCTGACGTCGCAAAAACGCGGCCAAAACAAAGAGCTGGAGCGGATGTGCGGGCAATCTGAGCTCATTCCGTTCCAACGCCGCTCAGCCAGCGTGCTGGGTAATCGTGTCCACCAGCGCCGGCACACCGCCCTTCACCTGCGCAATCGCCCGCTCCAGCGCTCCGCCGATATCGGCAGGGTCCTCGATCGGTCCCTCCGCATACCAGCCGAAGCCTCGTGCGAGCGTGGCGAAATCCGGCGCGGGATCGAAAAGATCCATGCCGATATGCGCGCGCTCCACGGGTGTCCCGCGCTGTCTTGCGACGGTGATCTGGTGCTCCCAGTCGTTATAGTAGGCCCGGTTGTTGTGCATCACGATCAAGAACGGCACCTTGTGCTTGGCGGCGAACCAGAGAGCGCCGACGTCAAACATCAGATCGCCGTCCGTCTGGCAGTCGACCACGAGCCTGCCGGAGCCCTTATGCGCCAGCGCCACACCCGTCGCCATGCCGATCTGCGTGCCCGTGCCAAGAGCCTTTCCTGGCCAGCGATAGGGCCTGTCGAAATCCCACAGCTTCAGCGCCCAATCCTCGAAGGCGTTGGTGGTGAGAACCCAATCCTCATGCCGGATCTTGTCCCACACCTCGCTTGCGAGCCTGGGCAGCGTGATGGGCCGGGCATCCCAATTCTCCCGCGCCTCCTCGCGCCATCGCGCGCGCTGTGCGTCGTGCATGGTGGCAACCGCCCACGAACGCTCCTCCACTCTCTTCGCCATCCGGGCGTCGCCGCCGATACGTTCCGCGCACAGTTTCGTCAGCGCTGGAAGCGCAAGCGCCGTATCGCCGAGCACGCGCTGCGCAACCTCCGGAAACTTCTGGTAGTCGGTCGCCCACTTGGAAATCTCGATATCGGCAAAGCCGATATCGAGCCACTGGCAGCCCTCGGGATAGAGCGGCTTCAGCGTCCGGTTGATGCGATCGTTGACATGGGTGGGCCTTTCCCAGTCGCGGCAGTCGAGCAGTGTGATCAGGTCGGCCTTCTTGAAGACCTCCTTGCTCATGCGCATGTCCAGTGGATGCCCGGTGGGGAAGTTGAGCCGCCATTGCGTGTCCACCACCGGCGCGCCGAGCGTCTCGGCTAAAGAGACCATGTCGGCATAGCCATTCCTGTCTCGGCCGACAAATTGCGGCAGGAGCACCGGCCATTCCGCCGCGACCAGCCGGTCTGCCGCTTCCACAAGGGCAGCGGAATCGGGCGCGATGCGGCTTGGCGCACTGGCCGATGCCGGATCGGGCAACCGCAGTGGAGCCGCGAGCGGCGCCTCCTGGATGCCGGCGTCGTAGCACATGTAGACCGGCCCGCGCGGCTCCGTCATCATGATGGAATAGGCGCGGGCGAAGCTATCCGGCACGCCCTCGATTCCGCCCGGCTGGTAATCCCATTTCACGTAATCGCGCACCTGCGTGCCCTGGACATTGGCCGTATGCGCCCAATCGACCCGCGGGCGGCGCTTGCCCTCAACCATCGGTCCCGTAGCGCCAATGACGAAGACCGGCGCACGATCCGTATAGGCATAGTAGATGCCCATGGTTGCATGCAGTAGGCCGACGAGATTGTGCACGATGACCGCGAGCGGCTGACCGGTGGCCTTGGCGTAGCCGTGGGCGATCTGCACAGCGATTTTCTCGTGCTGGCACAAGAGCATCGGCGGATCGTCATTGTTGTGATTGACGAGGGAATCGTGCAGCGCGCGAAAGCTCGCGCCCGGGTTGAGCGTGATATACGGGAACCCGTACTGCCGGATCAGATCGGCAATGACATCAGACTGCCAGCCAAGGGGTGCGATCTCTTCCAGAGCGCCCTCGTCCCGCTGCGCGCCGCCCAGGTGCTCCTGCATGCTCGCTCCGTTCGTTACCGGGCCGGAGGGGCGGCCGCGACCAGCCGCCCGCCGGCTCGAAGCGTCCTCAGTCTTCCTTGAGCGCCTGCTTCAGGAATTCGACCATTTCCGGTGTCTGGTCCATGGCTTTGGACACAGCCTGGGCCACCTGGTCCCCCACCAGCGGGTCGACCGGCAGGCCCAGCGTCTCTGCTTTCTTCAAGAACTCCGGATCGGAAGTGGCGGCAGCATAGGCGTCGCGCAGCGTCTTCAGAACATCGTCCGGAATGCCCGCGGGGCCAGCGGTCAGGCGCGAGATGTTGCTCTGCGACTCCACCAGCGCAATGGCTTTTTGCCCCTCTTCATCGCTGATGAGGCTGGAAAGCTGTGGGACATCGGTCTGCGAGCCGCCGATCTGTGCGATGAACTTGCCGTGCCCCTCGTCCACGAACTGCTGGAAGGTCGAGCGCGAGCCAATGATGCCCTGCACCTCGCCACGGCGCATCGCGAGCTGGTCGTCATTGCCGTTGTAGCCGGTGATCACCTGGATCGGCAGGTCCAGAGTATCGACCAGCATGGTGGTCTCGATGGTAGAGGCACTGCCCACGCCAGCGGAGGCGAATTTGATGGGTTCCTTGAGGCTGGTCAGTTGCTCGAAGCTCTCGATGCCGGATTGCTTCGATACCACGACCACACGCGGGTCAGAGGCGACCTTGCCGATCCAGGACATCTTGGCCAGATCGAACTTGATGCCCTCGTTGCCCGCGAGCTGGCTGTAGATCAGGCCAGTGTTGAAGGTGCCGATGGTGAGCCCATCCGGCTCGGAGGCATAGACATAGTTGGCGCCGATGATGTGGCCGGCCCCTGGCATGTTCTGCACGACGACGGTGGAGCCCGGCAGGTGCTTCTGCATGAACTCGGCCACCAGTCGGCCGTTGGTGTCGTAGCCGCCCCCCGGCTCGGTGGCGACGATATAAGTCACTGTCTTGCCGTTGAAATATTCCGGGCCGGACTGCGCCAACGCGCTGCCTGCCCAGCCGGCGACAATGAGAGCCGCCGCATGGACGGCGGCGCGTTTCGTCAGGCTATTCATCCTTATCTCCCTTTCAGATCGGTTTTTTGCGTCGGGGCCATGCCGCAGCTGCGACATGCTCACTCCTCCCCAAGCGCTTGTTTCAGGAATTCGACCATCTCCGGCGGTTGGTCCATCGCCTTCGTCACCGCCTGGGCGACCTCCTCGCCCACCGTCGGAGAAATGGGCAGGCCAAGCGACTCCGCTTTCTTGAGGAACTCGGGATCGGAAGTCGCGGCCGCATAGGCCTCGCGCAGCGTCTTCAGGATGTCTTCGGGGATGCCGGGCGGGCCGGCGGTCAGGCGCGATATGCTGCTTTGCGATTCGATCAGTGCGATCGCTTTCTGAGCATCCTCCCCTTCGACGAGGTTGGACAAAAGCGGCACGTCCGTTTCCGCTCCACCCACCTGGGCAAGGAACTTTCCGTGCCCCTCATCCACGAATCGCTGGAAGCTCGAGCGCGAGCTGAACATGCCCTGCACCTCGCCGCGGCGCATCGCGAGCTGGTCGTCATTGCCGTTGTAGCCGGTGACGATCTGGATCGGCAGCCCGAGCGCCTCCACAAGCATCGTCGTCTCGATGGTTGAGGCGGTGCCCACGCCCGCGGCCGCGTACTTGATCTTTTCCTTCAAGCCCATGAGTTGCTCGAAACTCTCCAGTCCCGATTGCTGCGAGACGATGAAGACGCGCGGATCGGCGCCGACATTGCCGATCCAGGACATCTTGGTGAGGTCGAACTTTATGGCTTCGTTACCGGCGAGTTGACCGTAAATAAGGCCGGTATTGAACGTGCCGATGGTGAGGCCATCGGGCTTGGAGGCATAAATGTAGTTGGCCCCGATGATGTGGCCGGCTCCGGGCATGTTCTGCACAACGAATGTGGAGCCGGGCAGATGCTTCTGCATGAATTCCGCCACGAGCCGGCCATTGGTGTCGTAACCACCGCCCGGTCCGGTGGCCACGATATAAGTGACTGTCTTTCCGTTGAAATATTCCGGCCCTGATTGCGCGAGCGTCGCGCTGCTCCAGCCGCCGATCAGGAGCGCGGCGCCAGCCGCGATGCACCTTGAAATACGATCCAATCTCTCCTCCCTTGTATCCGCCCGCGCCGCTGCCGGGCGCTTAGAATCCGGCCGCCTTCATCGCAGCAGATGTGAGAAAGCCGGGATGCAGTCGGATGTGCAAAATGACTGCGAACACCAGGTACATGATGAGCGTCGCTCCAATCCCGAGCGACAACGCCATCCGCCAACTCGCCTCCGCCTGCCGGCGCAAAAAGGTGACGAGCATCACGGGGACGCTGACATAGAAGCCGAGCAGGAGCACGGCGGAGATGAAGACGACGAAATAACCGATCATCACCGCCTCTCCGCGCACCGTGTGGGGGCCAAACTCGGGCTCGGCCGCCTCCACCTCCGGCTTGCCGATCTTTGGCGCCGCGCGAAAGCGATAGAGGACAAGGCGCCCGCCAGAAGCGTGCGCCGCATCCAGCGCGAGTTGCAGAAGGCACAGCGCCATCCCGGGAATGCCGACGACGAGCGGCATGAACCTGGCGCCCACGGGGTATTGCAACGCGATCAGGACCAGGGTCGAAAAGAAGGCAAACATGAAGGCCGTAAGCCATGTACTGAACGTTTTCACGATTCAGCCTCCGATCTGCACCTGATGCCGGCTCGGCCGCATATTGCGGTAAACCGCGTAAGACATGAGCGCGACGATCATGCCGATGAGGACGAGGGAGAGCGGCCTCAAGAAGAAGGCGTAGCCCCAGAGCTGCAAAGCCTGGTTCAGCGACTCCTCCGCCTTGCTCCCCAGAACGAGGCCGATCACGAAAGGCGCGCGCGGCCAGCCGGCGCGCAGGAAGCCGTAGCCGATGGCGCTGAACAGCACGAGCACGACGAGGTTCTGCCATTGATACTCGCTGACGTAGCAGCCGATGGCGATGAACACGAGGATGAAGGGCACCAGCATGCGGCCGTTGACGAAGGTGAGCACGGCCACCCAGCGGCAAACGAAGAGCAGGATGCTGACAGCGATGAGATTGCCCACCACCAGCGCCCAGATCAGAGTCCAGACGAGGTCGAGATGCTCCGTGATCATGAAGGCGCCGGGCTGGATGCCGAGGATCAGGAATGCGCCGAGCAGGACGGCCATACCCGAGCTGCCGGGAATGCCGAAGAAGAGCGTGGGCAGAAGCGAGCCGCCTTCCTTGGCATTGCTGGCCGTCTCCGGGGCGATCACGCCCTCGATGGCACCACGTCCGAACATCTCCGGGTGCTTGGAACTCTGCACGGCGTGCCCATAGCAAAGCCATGCCGCCGCCGAGCCGCCCAGGCCCGGGATCATGCCGATCACCGCGCCGATCACAGACGTGCGTGTCACCAGCCACCAGTTGCGAGGCACTTCCATGACCCCCGACAAGAGCTGGCGATAGGAGAAATTCTTGTCCTCCATGGGCGCAGCCGAAATGGCCCCGCCCTTGGCGCCGAGCGCGATCATCTCGGGCACGGCAAAGAGCGCGAGCACGGCGGTCACCAGGCTGACACCATCCCAAAGGAAGAGCATGTCGCCCGCATAGCGCGGCGTGCCGGTCTGCGGATCCATGCCGACGGTAGCCAGCATCAGGCCGTAGAAGCCGACGATCAGGCCTTTGACGATTTTGTCGCCGCTGGACAGGAAGGCAATGAAGCTGATGCCCAGAAGCGCGACGAGGAAGAACTCCGCCGGGCTGAACATCAGCACGATAGGCTCTAGAACGGGGATCATCAGCGCGAAAACGGCGGCGCCCAGAATGCCGCCGACACCCGAGGCGGTGATGCTTGCCCCCAGTGCGCGCGCCGCCTGCCCCTTCTTGGCCAGAGGATAGCCATCCAGCGTGGTGGCTGCATCGTCGCCGTCACCGGGAATTCCGAACATGATGGAGGAGATTTGGCCGCTGGTGCCGTTCACCGCATGCATGGCGAGCAGGAACACCGAGCCTGCCACCATATCCATGCCATAGACGAAGGGGATGGCCATCGCGATGGAGAGCTTGCCACCGATGCCCGGCGTCACGCCGACCAGGAGACCGCAGACCACCGCCACCAGCATGAGACCCATAATGTGCGGTGAGGTGACGAGCCCGTAAAGCGCTCCGAACATGACATCGATCATGTCGATCCGGTTCCTCCCTTCTCGCTACGACGGATTTGTCAGGTGTCCCTTTTTCTATTCTGGGACGCATTTCCCCGTGCCCGACGTCACCGTTTGGCTGGCCGATTAGGGACTGGCCGCGGTCGGTTGTCCAAGACAAAAATCGAGGGACTGCATGTCGTGTTTCGGCATGGCTGTCTGGCGCGCCGAGGAGAGCGCCGAGCAAAACGGCAGGGCATCGAGCATCGATTCCCAGCTTGTTAATGAACCCCATATTGATAATGTCTTGCTGTTCCAGGGGAGGAGCTATCGATGGATTTAAGAAGCCTTAGGCTTTACATGGCCGTGCTCGAGCACGGCAGCATCACCAAGGCATCGGAGAGCGTGCATGTGGCACAACCGGCGCTTGGGCTTCACATAAGGAAGCTCGAAGAAGAACTGGGCCTGCGGCTTCTGGAGCGACATTCGCGCGGCGTTCGCGCCACCGAGGCAGGCGTGCTGCTTGCCAACCACGCGGAGGTGATCCTGCGCTACGTGGACCAAGCCAAGGACGAGCTGACGAGTTATGCCAAGGTCCCGAGCGGCAAGGTGGTGATCGGCCTGACGCCGACCGCCCGCGAGGCGATTGCCGTTCCCCTGGTCGAGCGCGTTTCGCGCGACCTTCCAGGCGTTCACCTGACGGTCAAGGAAGCGCTGAGCGAGTCGCTGGTGGAATCCCTGCTCGACGGCCGCATCGACGCGGCGCTCATCTACAACACACGCGAAGGCGGCGACCAGCTTCTCTTTGAACCGCTTGCAGCTGAGAATATGTATTTCGTCTATCCCCTCAGCGAGGGGCGCAGGGAGGGAGACACGATCCGCCTGACCGATGCGATCAGCGAGCGGCTGATCCTGCCGACGCGTCCGCATCTGGTGCGTACCGAGGTTGACCGATTGGCGGAGAACATCGGCATCGTCCCGAACCTCGTGCATGAGGTGGACTCGACCGCCGCCATCCGCGATTTCGTCAGCCGCGGGCTCGGCTGTTCGATCATGCCGCGCGGGGCGGTCATGAACCATGCCTATGCAGCGAGCGTGGGGAGCCAGATGGTGGTAGAGCCGCAAATCAAACGCCTCCTGCATCTCGCCCATTCGCGCAGGCGCTCCATCTCCAAAGCGTTCAAGGCCGCGCTCAGCGCGCTCAAGTCCGTCGTCGAAGACGAGATCCGGCGGCCTGACGGCCAATGGCAGCGGCTCGAACCGCGGCTGCGGATTGTCCGCAATCCGACGGCAGTCGAGGAAAGGGCGGGCTGAATTCAGAGCCCTTCGCGAATCGAGCCGTGAAAGCTTTAGGGGAGGCTCCTGGCCTCCCCTTTCCACACCCTCAATGGTGGTGCGAATGGTCGTGATCATGGTCATGGCCATGATCGTGATCCCTCATGTGCTCAAACATCCTGGCGGGCTCGGCATAGCCGTCAAGCAACGCTTCCATCGTCGAGCGCGCCATCTCGGCGCCGGGCGGGAGTTGGCCCGCGAGGAAGCCGGCCAGACGGGCGAACACCACCGCCTGGTTGGCGATGGTCTCAGCCTGCCCGCCTTCCGCCACAGCGAGCACATCGCTGATCGCCTCGCGAAGCGTGCGGCGGAACAAGGTTGACATGTAAGCGGGGCGCTCGCTGTCTGCGGCCAGCGGTGGCTGGTCGCTTGGCGCGACATTCGCCACGCCATAGCCGCGGGCGATGTAAAGAAGCCTTGAAACCAGTTCCTCGTCGAAACCCTTTTCGTCCTCGAGTTCACCGCACATCGCATAATCCTGCTCTTGGCGGCGCTCCGGACCAAGCCTTCCGGCTCGGCTCAAGAAGCCGCGGCTGACGGCTTGCCATTCCATTCGGGCAGATCGGCCTTCTCGGCTTCGTAATGCACTTCCATCCTGGATTCCAGCCCGTGCTTCGCCAGCGCCTGGGCGAAGAGATTGCGTATGAGCGGCTTTTCGTCGGCATAGTCGATCTGGTCGCCGCCGATGCGCTGGCTGATCCAGGCCTTCGGCACGCCCTGGGCGTTACGCATCGAGACCACCTCGTGCTTGAAGGCCAGATAGCGCGCCGGCGTGGTGCCGGTGTTGAAATGCTGGTGGTACCAGAAGTTCGGCGGCACCACCATCGTGCCCACCTGCCACTCGTAACGGCGCGGTTCCTCGCCTTCCGGCCACATCAGGCTGTACCCCTCCCCTGAGAGGATGATGACATGCGCACCCGGTCCGTGCCGATGCGCCTTCTTGTAGGTGCCGACGCCAAACTGCGAGATATGGCTGTTCATGGATCCACGCGCCATGTTGAAGCGGATGTGGCCGCCGCCGGCCCCCCGTTCCTTGGCCGAGATGAGCGGCAGGTTCACCGCATCGGCCACGAAGTTGGTCTGCAGCAGCAGCCCTTTCTGTTCTCCACGATTGGCAAAATAATCCGGCTCGCCGTTGAAGCGGTTCTTGAAATCGAAGGGCGTATTGAAGACGAATTCTTCGGCTTCATAGAGGTTTATGATGGGCGGAGCATTGGTAACGGCGACATAACGCGCAGGCTCGCGGCCGGAAGTGTTGAAATGCTGGTGCCAAGTGTTGAGCGGGATCGCGAACATGGAGCCCTTCTGCCACTCGAAGCTCACCCGCTTGCCGGCGTCGTTCCATGCCGTGGTCGAGCCGCTGCCGTCGAGAATAAGGATCATCTCCTCGAAGAGCTGGCGCTGTGGCGCGAGCTTGCCGCCGGGAGGGATCTCGCAGACATAACAGTCGTTCGAGGTTCTCGACGCGTCATGGTTGATAAAGACGCCTCGCCCGCCGCGACGCGGCCACGGCTTCAGCTCCACCGTATGGAGGCTTGGGATGTAGAAGGCGCTGATAATATCCAGCCCTTCCTTTTCCACCCAGCGCATGTAGGGAGTCTCCCTTTCGGTGGCGAATTTCTTCGCCAGCGCCTCCGAAACGATGGCATCTCCCGCCATAAGCAATCTCCCTAGCTCGTTTCCGGCAATCCCGGATTTCTGCGGCGGCGATGTCTCGCCTTTCTGCCGCAACGCGTGCTTAGGGGTATCGTAAAAGACTGGGGGGCGGGAAATATCGAAAATGATTAGCTGCCAACAGGCGCTCTTCTGGGCTGGAGCGTTTCTGTCTGGCTACCCTCGCGAATCCATCTTGCCCCGGCGCTCGAAACGGTGGGCTGGTCCATCTAGACTGCCGCCGAAAGACCATGCCGCAAGGGAGAGGCAAGTGAGCGACGGAACCGACCCCACAGAAAACCCGCCTTACCATTCCCTGTCCGACCACCTTTACGGCGACGAGTTCGATCACGAGCATGGCCCGGATGCCGATCACGACCACGACTCCATAGAACTCGGGCCGCTGGAGGAGAATCCAATCTGGATCCAGGACCACGTGTCGCTGACGAGCGTCGGCATGGACATCGGCTCCTCCGGCACTCAGGTCATCTTCTCGCGCATTCATATGCGCCGCATCGGCGAGGACCTAACGAGCCGCTATATCGTCGCCAAGCGCGAGACGCTCTACCAGTCCCCGGTCGAGCTCACGCCCTATCGCAGCGGAACACGCATCGATGACGAAGCGTTGGGCCGACTGATCGATGAGGCCTATGGTGCCGCCCGCATCACTCCGGACGAGATCGACACCGGCGTCGTGATCCTCACCGGGGAGGCACTTCGCCGGGAGAACGCGGAAGGCATCGCCCAGATTCTCGCCGACCAGGGGGGCGAATTCGTCTGCGCGACGGCGGGTCACCACATGGAGGCGACGCTCGCCGCCTATGGTTCCGGTGCGGCCAAAGCCTCCTATGATCTCGGCAAGCGCCTTCTCAACCTCGACATTGGCGGCGGCACCACCAAGCTCGCCATCGTCGACGGTGGTACGGTCATCGCGACCGCAGCCATTCATATCGGCGGTCGGCTGCAGGTCACGGACGAAAATGGACGGATCACCCGCCTCGATCCGGCCGGCCGTCATCACGCCCTTCAGGCAGGGCTCGAATGGAAAATCGGCGACGTCATACGGCCCGATGACCTTGACAAGGTTGCCGAACGCATGTCGAGGACACTCGCCCAGGCCCTGCAGCCGCCGCTTACCGACGCGGTGCGGCAGCTTTGCCTGACGGACCCCATCGAGGATTTTGGCCGGATCGACGGCATCATGGTCTCCGGCGGCGTGGGCGAATACGTGTATGGACGCGAAAGCCGAGACTTCGGCGACATGGGCAAACGCCTCGGCACCGCTTTCCGCAAGGAGCTGGACCGCTTGCCCTGGCCACTGCTGCCGGCTGGCGCCTGCATCCGCGCGACCGCGCTCGGGGCATCGGAATACACGATCCAGCTCAGCGGCAACACTGGCCACATCACGAGTCCGCGCCGCCTGCTGCCGCGTCGCAACATGCAGGTCGTCCAGCCGCCACTGCCTCTCTCGGATGCACTCGATCCGGCGGCGATCGGTGCGGCGATCCGCGCACACCTCACCGCATTCGACCTCGCGGATACCACCAACGACGTGGCGCTGGCCCTGCACTGGGCAGGCCAGCCGGAATATTCCCGCCTGCGCGCCCTCGCCGAGGGCGTACGCGACGGGCTGGCCAAGCGCATTGCCGCGGGGCTTCCGATCTACCTGATGCTCGACGGCGATATCGCCATGTCGCTCGGGCGCATATTGGCCGAAGAGCTTTCGCTTGAGAACGACATCCTCGTCATCGACAGCGTGCAGCTCAGGGATTTCGATTACATCGACCTCGGCCGGATCAGGCTTCCCTCACGTACAGTCCCGGTGACGATCAAGTCCCTGGTGTTCAGCGAGGATCCGAGGGGCCCCCGCCCGCGCGAGCGGCTTCATCATCGTGAAGACGAGCATGGGCACCATCATCACCACCATGGACACGATCATCATCACCATCATCACGGGCACGATGACCATCACCACCATCACGGCCAACCCAATGATCACGAGCACGATCACAACAGGGAGCGGCAGTCTGGTTGACCAATACGAGCAATGGCTTATCCAGATAGTCTGAGGCAGAAGATGAACGGGCCCGATCCGCGGAGCGAATTGGTAACAGCGCTGCGCATCCTGGAAGCAAACGGCATCATGGACTTTAACGGCCACGCAAGCGTGCGCTGGTCCGGCGGGCTCCTCATCAACAGCGGCCGCTCGGTGCGCAGCCGGCTGACGGACGCCGACATCGTTGCCGCCGACGAAAATGGCAATCCCGCGGTTGGGGCCGAGGCACCGCCGATGGAGATCCCCATCCACAGCGAAATCTATCGCCGCCGCCCTGACATTGGCGCCGTCGTCCATGGCCATCCGTCCTGGTCAACGCTGCTTTCCTCCACCGGCACACCTTACAGGCCGGTCTTCCCGCAGGGTGCGCTCCTCGGCCCGCCTCCCGTCTTCTCCTCGCCTCTTTCCATCAATACGCCCGCGCTCGGGCGCGAAGTGGCCGAGATGATGGACGGCGGGCCGGCAATCCTGCTCCGTGCCCACGGACTGGTCGTTGCCGGACCGGATATCAGGACCGCGACGATCCTGGCGCTCTACCTTGAAGAGAATGCCCGGCGGCAATGCCTCTCCGCACCGCTCGGCACCGCATACGAGCTCTCGCCCGCCGAGATCGCCGCCTGCCGCGCCAATTTGAACAAGCCCGGCCTGTTTGCCAAGGCTTGGGAGTATTATGCCGCCAAGCTGGGGTGATCAGAGGCATTCACGCCGCATCTGCCTGCCATCACGTACCAGCATGCCCGGATCGCTGCGTCATGGGCTAAATACGCTTGGTGAGCGCAGGAGATTCGGCATTCCCGGATAGCCGAATGGGCAGTGGGGGATCTCATGGATAAACGCGTCGAGGACGAGGTGCTGCTGACGTCCCCGCCTCCGGTGTCCTTGCCGGCCCTGCTGACATGCTTCCTGAAACTTGGTGCTGCATCCTTCGGGGGCGGCGTCTCCGGCTGGGTGCACCGCGAGATTGTCGAGCGGCGGCAGTGGCTGAGCGAGGAACGATTCTTGGAAACGCTGACAGTGGCGCAGGTGATGCCGGGAGCCAACCCGGTAAACCTCGCCGTCTATGTCGGCATGCAGTTGCGCGGTTTTGCGGGGGCGACCGTGGCGGCCATAGGCATGGTGGCGCCGGCCTTCTGCATCATCCTTCTGCTCGGGGCGGGCTACAGCCTTCTCAGCCGTTATCCCGAGCCGCGCGTGGTGCTGGTGGGGCTCGCCTGCGTCGGCATCGCCTCAACGCTCGCCATGGGTATCAAAGCCGCGCGCCGGCTCAAAGGGCAGATCGTTCCCATCCTTATTGCGGCAACCATCTTCGTTACCGTAGGTCTGCTTCGCTGGCCCATGATCCCGGTGGTGCTCGTGCTCACCCCGGTAAGCGTGCTGGCGACCTATTGGCTTGGGAGGAAAACCAATGGATGAGAAGCTCCTAGGCCTGGTCCTGCTCGCTGTCCCGCTGTCGCTTCTTTCCTTCGGCGGGGGCCAGACCATCGTTGTCGGGCTTGGCCATCAGGTGGTGAACGTGCACCATTGGCTCACCGGTCCGCAATTTGCCGATCTTTTCGCCATCTCTCGCGCGGCCCCCGGGCCGAGCACTTTGATCCTCGCATTGATAGGCTGGCAGCTCGGTGGGCTCACGGGAGCGATCATGGCAACGCTCGCGATCTTCGTGCCCTCGTCACTCCTTTTATGCCTCGTCGGCCATTGGTGGCAAAAGCGCAAAGGCTCCGCCTGGGCAGTCGCCGTGGAGCGGGGTCTCGCCCCGATTGCCGTCGGGCTTATCTTCGGCGGCGCCTATGTCGTAGCGCAATCGGCGAACCTCAATCTGGTCGGGCTCGCGACCATCGCCGTCGCGACTGCACTCCTCTATTTCACCAGGATCGGCACCTACACGCTGCTCGGTGCTGTCGCGCTGGTGTATCTCGGACTCGCCTTCTGGCAGACGTAACACCGTGGATCAGCGAACCATCCCCAGCCGCCGCATGTCCTGCCAAACGATTTTTTCGAGGACGTCGTCGGTGCGGATCAGAAGATAACGGCCCTGCAGCTCCAGCACCCTGCGGCGGAGCCTGTCGCACCATTCATCGACGGTGCGCCGATATGAGGTGGCGCTCAGCGCATCGAGGGAGAATTCCACCTCGTCACCGCTCTCGGAATCGATCAGCCGCAAGTCGCCCTGCCCCAGGAGCGTCGGATCGAGTTCCTCCCGCGATACGATCTGCAAAGCCCAGAGCTCCCTGTCGTTCGCGCCGAGCCGCTTGATGTCAGCCTCGAAATCCTCGACCCACCAGTCGCTGAGGAGGATCACCAGACTTCTGGATGGCATGCTTTCGGCTGCCGGAAGGAAAGCCTCCTTGAAGGAGCCGGTACTTGCCGTCTGCCGCGACGCTACCCACAGAAAAAGCCGCTGTACGCGGTTGGCACCCTGGTAGAAGGGCGAGAATTCCAGGCGCAGGCCATCCCAAAAGCCGATCCGTGCCCGGTCGCCTCCGGCGAGTGCCACAAACCCCAGAATGTTGGCGAGCCATTTCGCGGTATCGAGCTT
>Ga0180221_1001174_pt1 | contig 18622 bp, 23 predicted proteins | sample eDN5th37CKraftMG_FD_151339 | JGI IMG/M metagenome (GOLD analysis project Ga0180221, IMG submission 151339) | Enriched Miracle-Growth compost microbial communities from Emeryville, California, USA - eDNA 5th pass 37_C Kraft MG (version 2) (version 2) ...
TACCCCCGCTCGACGAGCAACGCCGGATCGTCGCAGTTCTCGACAATTTCAACGCTCTCGTGAATGATCTGAACGTCGGTCTACCCGTCGAGATCACCGCACGCCGGAAGCAGTACGAGTACTACCGTGACAAGCTGCTGTCGTTCGAGGAGCTGCCGGCATGAGCGGGTCGATGCCGATGCGGGTGGAGCCGGTTGCGGTGTCGGCGGAGAGCACCGTCGTTGCCGAGTATGTTCCCGACGCGGCGAACCCCGCCGCGTACCAGTCGGAAGCCGCGTTGGAGGCGGAGTTTATCCGGCTGTTGGAGTCGCAGGCGTATGAGCGTCTTCGCATCACGAGCGAAGCGGACCTGATCGCGAATCTTCGCACGCAGCTCGAGCTGCTCAACGGCATCACGTTCAGCGATGCGGAGTGGACGTCGTTCTTCGAGTCGAAGCTCGCGGGGAAGAGCGACGGCATCGTCGAGAAGACGGTGCGCATCCACGAAGACCATGTGCAGCTGGTGGCGCGGGATGACGGGTCGACGAAAAACGTCCGGCTGATCGACAAGACTCATATCCATAACAACCGGCTGCAGGTGCTGAATCAGTACGAGGTCGGGACGGGTGAGGGAGGTGGGGCTCACGCGAACAGGTATGACGTCACGGTCCTCGTCAACGGGTTCCCGCTCGTGCATGTGGAGCTGAAGCGTCGCGGGGTGCCGATCCGTGAGGCGTTCAACCAGATCGACCGGTATCAGCGTGACTCGTTTTGGGCGGGCAGCGGTCTGTTTGAGTATGTGCAGTTGTTTGTGATCAGCAACGGCACGCACACGAAGTACTACTCGAACACGACCCGCACGCAGCATCTTGATGAAGCGAGCAAGGCGAAGGGTGCGAAGCGGAAGACGTCGAACAGTTTCGAGTTCACGTCGTGGTGGGCCGACGCGCAGAACAAGCCGATCGCTGACCTGACGGCGTTCGCGAGGACGTTCTTTGCCAAGCACACGCTGCTGAACATCCTCACCCGGTACTGCGTGCTCACTGCCGACCGGTTGCTGTTGGTGATGCGTCCGTACCAGATCGTCGCGACCGAGCGGATCCTGCAGCGGATCGACATCTCCACGAACTACAAGCAGCTCGGCACGACCGCAGCCGGCGGATACGTCTGGCACACCACGGGTTCGGGTAAGACGCTCACCTCGTTCAAGACGGCACAACTCGCGTCGCAGCTGGAGAGTGTCGACAAGGTGCTGTTCGTCGTCGACCGTAAAGACCTCGATTATCAGACGATGCGGGAGTACGACCGGTTCCAGAAGGGTGCCGCGAACTCGAACACGTCCACGGCGGTGCTGAAGAAGCAGCTGGAAGACCCGAACGCGCGGATCATCATCACGACGATCCAGAAGCTGTCGAACTTCATCGGCGGCAACAAGAGCCACGACATCTATGGCAAGCACGTCGTGCTGATCTTCGACGAATGTCATCGGTCGCAGTTCGGCGACATGCACACCGCGATCACGAAGGCGTTCAAGCGGTACAACCTGTTTGGATTCACGGGGACTCCGATCTTCGCGATCAACTCGAGCACGGGTGGTAACCCGCAGCGGAAGACGACCGAGCAGGCGTTCGGCGACAAGCTGCACACCTACACGATCGTTGACGCGATCACCGACAAGAACGTGCTCCCGTTCCGCATCGACTATGTGAAGACGGTCAAGGTCGGTGCTGTCACGGACAAGCAGGTGGCGGGCATCGACGCGGAGAAGGCGCTGCTGGCACCGGAGCGGATCAGCCAGATCGTCGCGTATGCGCTGGAGCACTTCGACCAGAAGACCAAACGCGCCTCCTCGTACACCCACTCTGTCGTGACCAACGTGGCTGACTCGTCGAAGCAACGCGGGGCGGCGGAAGCGGTGAAGCAGGCGCAGCGGGTGCGAGGATTCAACGCACTGTTCGCGACCGCATCCATCGATGCGGCCCGCCGCTACTACAACGCGTTCCAGATGCAAATGGAAAAGCTGCCGCCAGAGAAGCGGCTGAAGATCGGTCTGATCTACTCCTACGGCGCCAATGACGCGATCGATGACGACGGCACCTTGTCGGATGAGGAGTTCGACACGTTCGGGCTGAGCATGGATGCCCGCTCGTTCCTGGAAGACGCTATCCAGGACTACAACGGCATGTTCGGCACGTCGTATGACACCAGCGCCGACAAGTTCCAGAACTATTACAAGGACCTGTCGCAGCGGTTGAAGAACCGGGAGCTTGACCTGGTGATCGTGGTGAACATGTTCCTCACCGGCTTCGACGCCACCACGCTCAACACCCTGTTCGTGGACAAGAACCTCCGCGCGCACGGGCTCATCCAGGCGTACTCGCGCACGAACCGGATCCTGAACTCGGTCAAGACCTACGGCAACATCGTCGCGTTCCGCGACTTGGAGGAAGAGACCAACGCCGCCCTGGAGTTGTTCGGCAACAAGGACGCCCGCGGCATCGTGCTCCTCAAGCCGTACACGGACTACTACACCGAGTACGCCGAGAAGGTCACCGAGCTGCTGAACCGGTTCCCAGCAGGGGTGATCCCGGTGGGGGAGTCGGCGCAGAAGGCGTTCATCGCCCTGTTCGGGCAGATCCTCCGGCTGGAGAACATCCTCACCTCGTTCGACGACTTCGCAGGCCAGGAGATCCTCACGCCGCGTCAGCATCAGGACTACCAGTCCACCTATCTGGACCTGCACGCCGAGTTCAAGAAGCTCCGCGACGCCGACAAGGAACAGATCACCGAAGACGTCGTCTTCGAGATCGAACTCGTCAAACAGGTCGAGATCAACGTCGACTACATCCTCATGCTCGTCGAGAAGTACCGGTCATCGCACGGCGACGGCGAAGACAAAGAGATCCGCGCCGAGATCACCCGCGCCATCAACGCCAGTCCAACCCTCCGCAACAAGCGCGACCTCGTCGAAGCATTCGTCGACGCCGTCAGCCCGAAGGGTGACATCGACACCGAATGGCAGGCGTTCATCGCGCAGAAGCGTGCGGCCGAGCTGGCAAGCATCATCGACGAGGAGAACCTCCGTCCCGACGAGGCCCGGGCGTTCGTCGACGCCGCGTTCCGCGATGGTGGGCTTCAGACCACGGGCACCGCGATCGCAAAGGTGCTTCCGCCAGTGAGTCGATTCACGCCCGCGGGCGGACACGGTGAAAAGAAGCAGCGGGTCATCGACAAGCTGACGGCGTTCTTCGAACGATTCACCGGGCTTGGATAGAAGCTCACTGTGGTCACGCTACGAGCAGAGGTACGCAAGAGGCTCTGGGCGAGCGCGGGCAACCGGTGCGCGTTTGCGGGATGTCAGCACCGTCTCGTGAGTGACTCCGATAGCCCTCGCCGGGCAAGTACTGGACCGGGCGTGATTGTCGGCGAGGAGGCGCACATCCGCTCCTCGAAGGCGACGGGGCCTCGACACGATCCTGACTATCCCATCGACAAGTTGAACGAGTACGAGAACCTTGTGTTGCTCTGCCCCACCCACCACACCATCATCGATAAAGACGGTGGCTCCGCCTGGCCCATTGACGTCGTGCTCCGGATGAAGATCGACCACGAGGCTCGCGTCGATGCCGCGCTCAGCGGTCCCGGGGACGACCCGGAGAAGGCAGCGTTCGTAGCTCGGATCGCGCGCTGGGAGACTCTGATCGGGCTCGCCAACTGGCAAGAGCTCACCCGTACGCTGAACTACGTCCACCCCTACCTGACGACCGTACGCTCGCAAGCTTTGGCCGAGACCGCTATCTGGTTGGCCGGCGTGAGCTGGCCTCCTCGATTTCCCAAGCTTGCGGCTGCCTTCGAGACACATAGGCGGGTGGTCGACGTACTTGTCGCGCATATTTCAGGCTCGTTCGTGGGCGGGGGTCAGGAGCTTAAGCTCCGCCGGAGGCACAAAGAGATGCTCCTATCGGTGTCAAGAGGGCACGGAAGCGCTTTCGAGGAGGCGGAATAGGTGGCGGGAGTAGTACCGCTTGAGACAGCGCATGGCCTCTCGCTTCGTCTTGCCTTGAGCGATCCGCCGGGCGAGATACTCACGGGTCTGGGCGTCGGTCTTGACGCGCGTGAGAACGGCAGTGTGGATCACACGGTTGAGCTGTCGGTCGCCGCCGCGTGAGAGCCGATGCCGGGTCTGAGTCTGTCCCGATGTCGCGGGCAATGGGGCAACGCCGGCGAGGCGTGCGAAAGCGGCTTCGCTTCTGCAGCGACCCGGGTGAGACCAGGAGACGAGCAGTTGCGCCGCCACGAGCACCCCGACACCGGGTTCGGTCAGGAGACGCGGGCAGAGAGCGTCGACCAGCGGCTCCATCGCCTTCTCGAGATCCCGGCACTCGACGGTGAGATGGTGGATGCGCGTCGCGGTGCTTCGCAGGGAGAGCTTCGTCGCGGCCAGCTCTGGATCTGTCGCGGTGTCGAGCCGGAGCCGCTGGCACCGGGTAACGAGCTGGCCCAGCGAAAGGCGTCGAAGTTCTTCACGAAGCTTGACCGGGCAGGTCACGATGAGCGCCTTCAGCACGTTGATGGCCGAGACACGGGCGATCTTGGCGCTGTCCCGCGCTGTGATCAACGTGCGGAGTCCCTCACGTGCTCCGCGAGAGCGCGGGGCGGCCCAAGAGGTTCGGCCCAGCGTCTCGCGCGCTGCGCGGATAGCGTCGAGCGCGTCCGTCTTCGCGCCGTCCTTCGAAGGACGCGCGGTGGGGTGGTCGAACTCGATGACGCGCTCGTTCTGCGCAGCGAGCGTCGCGGCCAGGCCGGCTCCGTAGCCGCCGGCCCCTTCGATCGCCCATACCCGCCGCCCTCGCTCGGTGTGTTCGTCAGCCCAATGCAGGGCGGCGCGATAGCCCCTCGGGGTCGTCGGGAAGTCGTTCGAAGCGATCGCGCCCTGGGTGCGAGCGGCCACAACGGCAACGGTGATGCGATCGCGGTCAGGGTCGACGCCGAGGACATGGTCGATGAGATCAGTGAGCATTCGGTTCTCCTCTTCGAGCGGGATGTGGATTCCGCCGGAGATGAGGCATCTCTGTGATGAGTCACCCGAAGGGACATGCTCCTAATCAAGCCATCGAAGTCGGCGGTGCGGCTGACGGACGGATCTCTAATAAGGACACCAGCAGGGTCGGAGTTTCTGAGGGTCACGTCAGCCGACACCACCTTGCCGCGCAGCATGCCTCGAGTGTCACAGAGATTCTTCGACGGGAGCGATGGGGAACAGAGGTATACCGAAGCGATTTCGGAGTACGGAGTCAATGACGCGGTTACTCGTGTGCTCATCACAGAAGTCACCCGTTCGGCCAACCTCATATCGGATGCAGTGGTGGATGAGCTCATGCCGCTCTACCGCTTCAACGACGGCGCCATCCAGATGATCGGAGGTGACCTCTTCTGGGGGCTGTGGGCGTCCCACCCTCGGTTCGAACCCTTGGACTGGAGCATGTTCCCAAAGACCTACGACATCGATGACATCAAGTCACGCGTCACAGAGGAGCTTCACGGTGGCGACCCAAGAAACGGACCTGCCATCGATGTCTGCAATTTTGACCCGAGCGCGGGAACGCTCTTCAAGACCAGTGGATCCGAGGATTCAACATCAGACGTGAACTCGCGCGCCTACAGTGACCGGCCTGAGGCGACCGATTGAGCAAGACCAGTGACCGAAGCCATGTCTTCGTCTGTCTCCGGCGCGGGAGAGACCGTCTCAGCATCCTTTCGCGTTCTCCGGTCTGGATGGAGTGCTCCCGCGCTAGCTGCTGATTTGTCGTTCGGACATGGGGCGTGATGGTCCCCTCGGCGATCAAGCAGTGACCTGCGTTCGCTTGGCGGTACGACCGTGCTGGTGCAGGTGCTGCTTGACCCGCCGGCGATCGCTAGCACCGGCGTTCGCTTCGCTCTTGCCTGCGCGTGCGAGGCTTCGCACGCAGGGTCTTTCGCTAACGGCTACACAAACCTGGGGGCGGGTGGCGTATTCACGTCGCGTGCGCCTTGTTCGATGAGGGCCTCTACGAGGGCGTAGGTCTTCGGCGGGAGGTTATCGCCTGGGAAGAACTCCTCAAGGATTGCTTCGGCCTCATCGGCGGAGCTCACCTCGTTCACAGCGAGCAGGATCGCCACATCGTCTGCGTCACGCAGCGGTCGTTTCATCACCGCCATCAGCTTCATCGCCAGCAGCATACGTGGACTCGCCGCTTGGACGAGCACACCACCTTCGTCGTGAAGGGTCACCCATTCTGCGCCCCGACCGTATTGGCTGGGAAGGAAGATTGCGGCGTCCTCGTCAAGCCAGCCATCTGGCCAGCCACGCTTTCGTCCGACCTCGGTAGCTGTTATGCGCAGCAGCTCCGGCGGCGTGACTGTCGCGTCGATGTCCTTGGTGGGAGGACGGTCACCATCGATGGTCAGCGCGATGGCAGCCCCGCCGACGAGTTGAATCGTGGCGGGATGGCCGGATGCGGCAAGTGCGCGCACGACATCGGTCAGACCGTCGATGATTTCCTGGCGGTTGAGGATGATGTCGGGACTCAAGCGCTGACCAGCTCGCTCTCCTCGATGAGCACACCGCGACGGCGGAACGGCTCGGGGACGAGGTTTTCGTCGGCGCCTACGGGAAGCGGCACGGAAGAACGCTGTGGCTCCCATGTGTGCTTGCGGTCTCCGGTGCGTTCGCGCACCCACTGGGGGAGCGGCGCTGCCGCCTGGGTGAGCCTGTACTCCACGAGCGCGGCGAGCGCGTCGTCCCAACGTTCGCCGCTACGCTCAGGTTCCTCTGCGACCAGCACCACCCGTGTCACCGGGTCCACAGCCGCCAGGTCGTCTGCGAACTGGATGAAGTTTCGGTAAGCCAGGCGGGGATTTCCAGAGGTCTGCGCATCAGTAATAGCTGCCGCGGCCAAGGCTGCCGACGAACGGCCTCGTACGGGGACGGCGACGAACGTGACGCCCAGCGTGTCGGCGATTCGCTGGACGGTTGCCGTTGAGGGGTCACGTCTGGCGTTCTCGATGGCAGAGAGATTCGTCTCGCCGACACCGGAGGGGGCAGCGACTTCAGACAGGGTCAGCTGAGCGTTCTTGCGCGCACGGCGCAGGGAGCTCACGATGGTCATTTCGACACCTCATACTTATCGAATGCGATAACTCTACTCTCAACTGCTGGGAGGCGCTAGATGTTCCCATTGCTGCGCGTAACGGCCAGGTCTGGCCGGAAGAACCTGAGGGAGTTAGTCCTTTAGGAGATGGACAATCCACGCCGGCTTTACTCGGCGCACCGGATGGCCGTCGCTAGGCTCTGCGCATGGAAACTGGTGAAGTCCAAGACCCGGCGTTGGAACCCGGTTGGTGGGATTCCGTGGCGAATGCTGTCAGCTTCTCTTGGGACGGCTTTTGGGGAGGCGTCGGCCAGTTCTTTGCGGCTTGGGACGTGAGCGCTTGGGTCAGCGCAGTTGCGGCCCTTGCGTCCTTCGCGGGCGCTTGGGTGGCTTGGGCGTTGCACCCCAGCGCGCGATTCGTCTTGTCACACGTCCTCGCGGACGAGGAAAGGTGGATGAAAGATGGCGACCCGGTAAGCGCTTATTGCTACGTGGTCAACCACGGAACCGGCGCAGCCCATTCGGTGACTCTCCACGTGCGACAGCCGCATCACAAGGACGAGGCGATGCGACAGTGGGTGCGAACCAACGCGAATGACTACTTTCCCACGGTCGAGCCTTCGGAGGCGGTCAAGTTTGGGCACTGGCCCCTACGGCAGACCCACAAGGGCCCTAAAGGCAAGGCACTAAACGACGGTTTCATGGAGGGCCGCGGTGGCTACGTATATTTCGATGGCATCAGGGTGCGTGTGAAGTGGCGAGGAAAGCTGGGATTCCCTCGCCGGAGGACTTTCAACCTGCAGCGCTCAGCTGCCAAGCTCGGGCTCGCCTACGGCAACTTTCGAGCGATCAACGATGAGCCACTGAAGCCCAACGTAGAACCAACATTGGTAGAAATTCGCCGTCCAGGGTTCCAGCGGGAGATCTAGATCGGCCTGTGGAAAGTCGGAGGCATCTTCGTGAGTCCACTGCCGCAGTCCCCCGACCCCTGCTGTATTGATCGAGGCGTGAGGGGGATAGGCACTGAGGATGCAGGACTCGTCTGGAGGGCTCCACAGGAAAATTGGAAGCTCGCCACAGGAAATCACGCCGCGGCACGCCACCGCGATACGCGCCAGGACAGGTTCTGCCAACAGCCCACGGGAGAAAGCCCCGGTAGATCTGATGATCTGCCGGGGCTTCGTCTTTGACCGGTATGTACGGAGGGCTCCGAAAGGGCTCCGTTTGCCGGAGGTATCCGTCAAGATGGTCGCATCGAGCCAGAGGACGCGGAGCGGAGTCGCGACCGCCGCCAACGACGCCGACGACCGCGCCCTGCTCGAGCCGACTCTGAGATAGACATTTCGCCGCACATATCAGAGGCCTTCGAGCTGGTCCCCGAGATTGGCGAAGGGGTCCCCGAGACGAAGTACCTGTGCCGGCTCCGTATAGATGGTCGCCGCGAAGTCTTGCGCATCGAACCTGTCCTGCAGGAAGCCGACGTACTGCCAGAACACCTGGTCGATCACACATAGTCGGCGTCGACATAGACGATGGTGACCGTAACGTGATCCTCCGGCTCGATTCCACAGAGCACGTTTGCCGCGAGCAAGACCGCATCGCCTATCCGCACCAGTTCTGCAACATCGCTTCGCTGATGCCGAAGTCAGTGGCGATCTGCTTGATGGTGACGCCGCTCTCACGGCGGCGGGCGACCGCGACGACGTCTTCGCGGAACTCTCTCGGATAGGGACCGGGCATGATGACATCCTTCCCGCCAGCGCCTCCCGGCACTAACGATCAGTTGTCACCGATCCGTTCCTCACGCCCGCATCCTCGAAACGACTAGGCCAGGTGCACGCCGTCCGGGTGGACCGCCATGAACTCCATCGGGCGCTGCGTGATCTGACGTTCGGGCTGCCAGTAGTTGTTGAGCCAGATCGGCGTCTCGTCGTCGACCTCGCTCAGGAACTCCAGCAGGTCAGCCTTCGTGAAGAACTCGTAGCCCTCCGGGAGCCTGTTCTTCAGCGGCCAGATGTTCTCAGCCATGCGTACTTCCTTCCGATACAACTCCCGCCCGGTGGGCAGGGTTGGTGCGGAACGGAAGTCATGGCGGCAAGCGAAGCGAGTGGCACTGATCGAGCGATCAAGAGTGTGACGATGTTGCGGTATCGAGTCGGCGGTGGAGCAGGCTCGCCAGTCCGAGGTACTCAAGCGCGTGCCGGGGGTCATCGTCCTTGGCGAGCTCGTGCGCCTTCGGATTGCGTACGGCGAGCCTGGAGCCGCGGAACAATGACAAGAAGCCTTCCTGCTCGTCGACGCCGCTTCGCCCCGGCGCGGTAGCGACCGACAGCCTCGGCTCCTTGCCGCCGAATGCCTCGCCCATGAGGGCCGCGCCGGACTTATCGATGCCGGTGAGCTGGCGTACACGGACCTCGAGGGACTTGCAGGCTTCGTAGACGGCGCTCGAGTAGTGCCCGTCTGCGAACAGGTCGCTCGCAGCACTGATCACCTCAGGATGCAGATGCTCGATCGACAGGCGACGCACCGGAGCTGTTCGTGCAGCCGGCGCCTTTCCCCATTTCACCTGGGTGTGATGTAGTTGCTTCGAGCCGTAGTCGTTGACGCGTACTTCGGCAGCGAGCCGACGGTCGATGCCGCCGCGCGGGTCGGGGATCTCGACGACGTCGCCCTCGTAGATGGGCGTGGTGACGTCGAAGAACCCGCTCTCGGCCTGGATCATGGCCTCGACCTCGGTGCGGGCCTCGTCTTCGGTGCCCTCGTGCCGGATGATCACGACCTTCTTCGTGCCGTGACGCCGGGCGATGCTCGGCAGTGCCATGCGTGTACTCCTGTCAGCTCGGGTGCCTCTACAGGCAACGGTAGTCAGCACCACCGGCACAACAGCGGAGGCTTCACCCCCAGAAGATCGGATCCTGATGGCTGCCGATGTAGTCGAGCAGGCTCCGGACGTTCTTCGTCGGGCGCTTGCGGGTGTACTCGTGGAACTTCATGTGACGGTCGCGCCAGTAGATGCTCCACTGGCCGGTCTTGACGGTGTAGCGCAGGCGCGCGACCGGGAAGCGCGTCCAGTCGCCCTGCCCGTCCCACGGCGGCCTCGTCTCGATGATCGTGACGTGCCGGTCGGCAATCTCGGCTTCCACCCTCACCTGATCCCAGAGGTGCTCGGGCACGCGTTCACGGCACCAGCGGCCGATGCGCAGTAGGTCGGTCTCGGGCATTGCCATACGTCCATTCTGCTGTCCGAGCTCCTCGGTAGCCTCGAAGCTGTGGCGGATACGAAGCAGACGAAGACCATCGGGGAGCACCATGTAGCGGCGGAGCTGGCCCGACGTGGCTGGGCGCCGGCGCTGACGCGGGACGGTCTGGAGCGCACCGACATCCTCGCCGTGTTTGCCGACCCGGATAACCGCCGGATGGTCGAGATCCAGGTGAAGACGGCGCGAGGCTCATCCTGGCGGTCGATCAGCTGGCCGCTCGGATCGAAGTCGCAGGGGCCGAGCCAGCACCAGCGGGAGTACTACGTCATGGTGGCCGTACCGCACGACCTCGCCCTGCCGCCACGCAACTTCGTCGTTCCCCGCTCGCACGTCGCCGCCGCCGCGTGGATCGAGCACATGAACTGGCTCACCGAGCCCGGGATCGAACCGGGCAAGCGGAACGCGCCAGTGGAGCGGTCACGTGTACTGCTCTCCACGTTCGAGCGCTACGAGGATCGCTGGGATCTGCTGCTGGTCGACGAGTCGGAGGCGCCGGTACTGCTGCCAGAGCCCTACCGGGGCTTCGCACAGGAGGAGCGTGTCGGGTTGCCTCCGGGGCATGCCTGGCACGCGGTACTGCCGGAGTGGTGATGCTGCTGTGAGTCGCGATTCCGAGCGCCCTGCCCGCGGCACGATCAAGCTCAACCCTGCGCAGGTCGCCGTGCTCGAGTGGATTCAGAGCGGGTGCCCCGACGGGGTGTATCCGAACGGTTCGTACACGCACCGGATCACGGCGTGAGCGCTTGCCAGCCGGGGACTGGTGCGCATCAGCGGACATGGCGCGTCGTGGCGTAGTTCATCTCCCACAGCTCGACCAGCCGCGGGATCAGCTCCTCGTCCCGCAGCGCGCGAGCCGAGGGGGCGCGGGTCTTCGCGGCGTAGTAGCTGCTCGGAGCCACCTGCAGCAGTCTGCAGATGAGCTCGACTCCGAGCCGGCGACCGTCGACCAGGTCGTCCTTGTTCGCGTCGATGAACGCGACTACTTCCGGTAGTGGCGGTCGAGCTCCGCCCCGAAGAAAGACGCCGCACGCTTGAGCACCTCGTTGGCGCGGCGAAGCTCCCGGTTCTCCTGCTCAAGCTCCCGCACCCGCTGCGCTTCGGCGCTGCTCACGCCCGGGGTGACGCCGTCGTCGATGTCGGCCTGCTTGACCCACATCCGCACGGACTCGACCCCGTAACCCAGCTGCGTCGCGACCCGCTGCACCGTCCCCTGCGTGACGCCGAGCTCAGCGCGCAGCGTCCTCACCATCCGCACCGCAGCGGCCTTCTCCTCGCTCGAGTAGCGACGCGTCGTCGGCTTCCCATTCGCCAGTTCCTTCGGCATGACTCCATCCTCGTTTCCAAGGTCAGGAGCCTCCAACAAACTCAGGGCGCTTCACCGCCCAGCCGGAACTTCCCCTGGAAGAAGGCTGGAGTGACCGCGCAAGCGCTACGCGCCGACCGGATTCTCTACGAAGTCGAGCAGACCGGCGGCGACGTCAGGCGCATCTGCGACCTCTTCGGCATCGGCATCGAGACCGCGCTGCGCTACTCGGCCACGATCCTCGAACCACCCAGTCCGTTCGAACCGCCGATCCCGACCGCGCCGAGTCACCCCTGAGCGCCCACCCCGGGCGCACTCCGTGATTGAACAGCGGATGAACACTCGCTCCAATACCTGCTCAGGGCTCGCGTGACTGTTTTGATGGGTGTCAATATAGAAGCATGTCGATGCAAGAGGTGGAGTTGGTGATCGTCGGGTCTGGCCCTGCGGGATACACGGCGGCGATCTACGCGGCGCGGGCGGGGCTGGCCCCGGTCGTGGTGGCGGGATCGGTGACAGCCGGTGGGGCGTTGATGACGACGACGGAGGTGGAGAACTTCCCCGGCTTCATCGACGGTGTGCAGGGGCCGGAGTTGATGGCGTCGATGCGGGCGCAGGCAGAACGGTTCGGCGCGCGCATCCTGATGGATGACGCGACCGGTCTGGACCTGGCAGGCCCGGTGAAGACGATCACGACCGGTAGCGGTGAGGCCCACCGGGCGAAAGCGGTGGTCCTGACGATGGGGTCCGCGTACCGCAAGCTCGGCCTCCCCGAAGAGGAGCGCCTGTCCGGCCACGGGGTCTCGTGGTGTGCGACCTGCGACGGGTTCTTCTTCCGCGAGCAGCACATCGCCGTGGTCGGCGGTGGGGATTCCGCGATGGAGGAGGCCCTGTTCTTGACGCGGTTCGCGTCGAAGGTCACGCTCGTGCACCGGCGCGATGAGTTCCGGGCCTCTCGGATCATGGCCGAGCGGGTGCTGGCCGATTCGAAGATCGAGATCGCCTGGAACAGTGAGGTCGCCCAGATCCTCGGCGACGACCGGGTGGCCGGGCTGCGGCTGCGCGACACCCTCACCGGCGCCGAACGCACCCTGGACGTGACCGGGGTGTTCGTCGCGATCGGGCACGACCCGCGCTCCGAACTCGTCACCGGGCAGGTCGACACCGACCCGGACGGGTATGTGCGGGTCGCGCATCCATCGACGGCCACGAACGTGCCGGGCGTGTTCGCTGCCGGTGATCTGGTCGATCACACGTACCGGCAGGCGATCACTGCCGCGGGCACCGGCTGCGCCGCAGCCCAGGATGCCCAGCACTATCTCTCCCATCTCGCCCCCGCCGCCCAGCCGGCTCCCGTTCTGGAGGTCTCCGCATGAACACCGTCACCCCCGTCACCGACGCGACCTTCCAGAGCGAGGTGATCGAAGCCGAGCTGCCCGTCGTGGTCGATATCTGGGCGGCCTGGTGCGGGCCGTGCAAGGCGATCGCCCCGATCCTCGACCAGCTCGCCGAGGAGTATGCGGGGCGAGTGAAGATCGTGAAGGTCGACGCCGATGCGAATCCGGAGGCCGTGACCGCGGCCGGGGTGACGTCGATCCCGACGCTCGGGTTCTACCGGGCCGGGGAGCGGGTGGACGTGCTGATCGGCGCGCACCCGAAGCCCGTGTACGCGGCGAAGATCGAGGAGCTGCTCGCATGACCCAGACGAACACCGCCCCTACCACGGCGACCCCGAAGCGGCTGTCCACGCTGGACAAGTGGCTGCCGCTGTGGATCGGCCTCGCGATGGTCGCGGGCCTCCTGTTGGGACGCTTCGTTCCCGCGCTCTCCGACGCACTGTCCGCGATGGAGGTCGGCGGGATCTCCGTGCCGATCGGGCTGGGCCTGCTGGTGATGATGTACCCGGTGCTCGCGAAAGTGCGTTACGACAAGGTCGCCGCCGTCACCGGCGACAAGCGCCTCCTCGTCTCCTCGCTCGTGCTGAACTGGCTGGTCGGTCCCGCAGTGATGTTCGCCCTCGCCTGGCTGTTCCTCCCGGACCTGCCCGAGTACCGCACGGGGCTGATCATCGTGGGGCTCGCCCGCTGCATCGCGATGGTCGTGATCTGGAACGACCTCGCCTGCGGCGACCGCGAGGCCACCGCCGTGCTCGTCGCGATCAACTCGGTCTTCCAGGTCGTGATGTTCTCCGTGCTCGGCTGGTTCTACCTCACCGTGCTGCCCGGCTGGCTCGGCCTCGACACCCAAGGCCTGGAGGTGTCGGTGTGGCAGATCGCGCTAAACGTGTTCGTGTTCCTCGGCGTCCCGCTGATCGCCGGGTTCGCGTCCCGGTTCATCGGTGAACGCCGTAAGGGTCGCGAGTGGTACGAGGAGAGGTTCCTTCCCCGGGTCGGGCCGTGGGCGCTGTACGGGCTGCTGTTCACCATCGTGCTGCTTTTCGCGCTGCAGGGTGAGGCGGTCACCCAGAACCCGCTCGACGTGGCCCGGATCGCGCTGCCGCTGCTGGTCTACTTCGGCCTCATGTGGTTCGCCGGGCTCCTGCTCGGCAAGACCCTCGGGCTCGGGTACGCGCGGTCGACGACGCTGGCGTTCACCGCGGCGGGCAACAACTTCGAGCTCGCGATCGCGGTCGCCATCGGCACCTTCGGCGCCGCCTCCGGGCAGGCCGTCGCAGGGGTGGTCGGCCCGCTCATCGAGGTGCCCGTGCTCGTCGGCCTCGTCTACGTCTCCCTCTGGGCGGCGAAGGCCTGGTTCCACACCGACCCCTACGCGACGGAAGCCGTCACCGAATCGAGGACGTCATGACCGACACGACCGTGATCCCCGACGCCGAGGCGTGCGCGCCGTCCTCGACGCACGCGATCGGACAGGATGCCGCCACCACCGTGGCCGGCGCACTCAAATCGCTCGCCGACCCGCTCCGGCTGCGGATGCTGTCCGCGATCGCCACCGACCCGCGCGGCGAGTCGTGCGTGTGCGATCTCGCCGAGCTCGCCGAGGTGTCCCAGCCGACCGTCTCCCACCACTTGAAAGTCCTCAAAGACACCGGGATACTCGCCTCGGAGCGGCGCGGCACCTGGGTCTGGTACCGGATCACCCCGGCACGGCAGCGCGCCGTCGCCGCGCTCCTGGACGCGTTCGCACCAGCCGCGGTCTCAGGTGAGCCGGAGCAGCCCGAGGTCCGGGCTGAGGCGCTGCGCGACATGGACGCCCGCGTCACCCGCCTCGCCGAGGAACTCGCGGACGAGCTGACCGGCCTGAACCGGGACCTCGTGATCGCGATCGTCCGGGAGTCCTACGCGGGCCTGGTGCGGTCGGCGAAAGTGACCCGGCACATGATCCCGCTCACCGAGCGGTTCGCGAGGCAGCGGCTGGCCGATCTCACCCGGGACCGCGCGGCGGGAACACCGCAGGTGCTGTTCGTGTGCGTGCAGAACGCCGGCCGCTCCCAGCTCGCCGCCGCCCTTCTCAATCAGCTCGCTGGCGGCACCGTCATCGCACGCTCGGCCGGGTCGACCCCGGCGTCGGACGTGCACCCGCACGTGCGCTCTCTGCTGACCGAGATCGAGGGCGAACCAGAGGCGGCGACGGCGTTCCCGAAGCCGCTCACCGACGACGCCGTCCGCGCCGCCGACGTCGTGATCACGATGGGGTGCGGGGACGTGTGCCCGATCATCCCGGGAGTCCGCTACGAGGACTGGGCCGTGGGCGACCCTGCCCTCGCCTCCCCGGAAGGGGTCGCGGCGATCCGCGACGACATCGAAACCCGCGTCCGCGCACTCCTCACCACCCTCACCACCTGAACGAAAGAAGCGAACCGAACATGACCGATCACAAGCCTTCCGTGCTGTTCGTCTGCGTCCACAACGCCGGCCGCTCCCAGATGGCCGCGGGCTACCTCCGCCACCTCGCCGCCGGCCGGGTCGAGGTGCGCTCGGCCGGTTCCATGCCCGCCGAGCAGATCAACCCCGTCGCGGTCGAGGCCATGCGCGAGGAAGGCATCGACATCACCGCCGAGCAGCCGAAGATCCTCACGACCGAGGCCGTGCAGGACTCCGACGTGGTGATCACGATGGGCTGCGGGGACGCGTGCCCGTTCTTCCCCGGCAAGCGGTACGAGGACTGGAAGCTCGACGACCCCGCCGGGCAGGGCATCGACGCGGTCCGCCCGATCCGCGACGACATCAAGCAGCGCATCGAGACGCTGCTCGCTGAACTCCTCGACTGAACGGAGCACCGAACGAGTGAGGGGCAGCAACCAGACGGTTCCTGCCCCTCGTGCTTCCGAACGGCTCAGCGACCCACCGGTGCCGCACCGAGCTGGATGAGCTGCGGTGCAGGCGCACAGCACGACCCCGTGCCGGCGGCCTCGTCCGGGGCGTCGAACAGGCCCGCCCCACCGCACACGCCGGTGTCCGGGAGGACCAGATCGACCCGCTCGGCGGCCGCACGGTCACCGGCGATCGCGGCGACGACACTGCGGACCTGTTCGAACCCGGTCAGCGCGAGGAATGTCGGCGCGCGCCCGTAGGACTTCGCCCCGACGATGTAGAACCCCGGCTCGGGATGCTCCAGGTCCGCGGCCCCGGTCGCCCGGACCGAGCCACAGGAGTGCAGGTTCGGGTCCACCTCGACGGCGACCTTCGCCGGCGCCTGCAGCCGCAGGTCGAGATCGAGACGGATCTCGGAGAGGAACGACAGGTCAGGCCGGAACCCGGTCGACACGAACACACGCGAGGCCGGGTCCAGCCTGCGACCGTCTTCGGCGACGAGCACCGCCTGCCCGTCCTCGAGGACGACCTGATCGGTGCGGAACCCGGTGACGAGGTCCACGAGCCCACCCTCGACGGCCTGCTTCGCCCGCTGACCCAGCGCACCGCGCTCCGGCAGCTCGTCCGCCACACCGCCGCCGAACGTGTTGCCGACCGTGCCGCGGCGCAGCACCCACGTGATCCGCGTCCCCGGCTCCCGCTTCGCGACCCGCGACAAGATCCCGATCGTGGTCGCAGCAGAGTGCCCGTTGCCGACCACGACAACATGCCGGCCGGCCAGACCCGCCGCGTCCTCGATCCCGGGAATACGATGATCCAGGAGTCCCGCATCGACTGCGGCCCGCTCGCCCAGCGCGGGAAGACCGTCAGCTCCGGCAGGGCTCGGGGTGCCCCAGGTGCCCGACGCGTCGATCACCGCACCCGCCTCGATGCACTCCTCCGTGCCGTCCGTACGGCGAACGTGCACGACGAACGGCTGCTCGGCACGTCCGGCATCGACCGAGAGATCCCGCCCCTTCCGGCCCACGCCGACGACCCGCGCCCCGTACCGCACCCGGTCGCCGAGCACAGCCGCGAGAGGCGCGAGGTAGCCGTCGATCCACTGCGCCCCGGTCGGATACCCCTTCTCCGGAACCACCCATCCGGAGGGCTCCAGCAGACGACGAGACGCGGCGTCGGTGAGTTCCGACCACGGCGAGAACATGCGCACATGCCCCCACTCAGCTACCGCCGCCCCGGGACCATCGCCGGCTTCCAGGACGAGCGGTTCGAGCCCGCGCTCACGCAGATGAGCCGCAGCGGCCAGCCCCTGGGGACCGGCTCCGATCACGACGACGAGTTCCATACCAACCTCCACACATTGACGATCTTCGATGCGTCAAGCCTGCCCAACCCATCGACAGCTGTCAATACGTGATGCAGAATAGGTGCATGGCCACTCTCCCCATGACGATCGACGCGACATCCCCGCAAGCATCATGCTGCCCGCCCGCGGCCGACGCCATGGTCGACGACGCGACCGCGCAGGACCTCGCGAAGGTGTTCAAAGCGCTCGGGGACCCGAACCGCGTCAAGCTGTTCTCGCTGATCACCGCCAGTGCGAGCGGGGAGATGTGCGTGTGCGACCTCACCGCCCCGGTCGGCCTCTCCCAGCCGACAGTGTCGCACCACATGAAACTCCTCGTCGAAGCCGGGCTCGTCACCCGAGAGCAGCGCGGCAAGTGGGCGTACTACCAGCCCACGATCGGCACCCTCGCCAACGCCGCACGGGCGTTCACCGCCTGATGCAGCCGCTCCGGTTCCGGCCGATGGTCAGGTCTGACTGGCCCGACGTCGCGACGGTCTACCAGGCGGGAATCGCCACCGGGCACGCGACCTTCGAATCAGCCACGCCCGCAGACTGGGCGGCCTTCGCCGCAGGCAAGCATCCGAATCTCAGCGTCGTCGCCGTCGATTCCACCGACCGCATCCTCGGCTGGGCCGCCGCATCTCCCGTGTCCGCCCGGACGGTGTACGCGGGCGTCGTCGAACACTCCATCTACATCCACTCCGAAGCCACAGGGCACGGCGTCGGAACCCAGCTCCTGAGCACGTTTCTCGATCTCGCCGATCACGCCGGCATCTGGACCATCCAGTCGTCGATCTTCCCCGAGAACACCCCGAGCCTGCGACTCCACGAACGCGCCGGGTTTCGCGTCGTCGGTCGACGAGAACGCATCGCCCGCATGGCGCATGGACCCCACGCCGGCCGCTGGCGCGACACCATCCCCGTGGAACGCCGCACCCCCGACCACGACGCCGACGAGCAGAGTGAGGGTGCATCTTCCACGAACATGCACCCTCACACCCGCCCAACGACACCTCAACCCGCATCTTCACGCTGAACCGCCTTCAGGAATCCTGAACTTGCGGGGAATATCGAGCATCGGAGACCGAGTGTCGAAGGCCTGCAACTCAGCGGGGTGCAACTGGTGTTGCACGACGTAGGAGGATTCTTTGATGCGCCAGAGTCCTTGTCCGGTGCCCAGGGCGGGCAACAGTTTCCGCTCCGCGCCGGTGAGTCCGAGCGCCTGCGCGGTAGCGCCGAGCTGGTCGGATTCTTGCCGGTAGATGATCCTGGTCTCCGCGTTCGCGAGCAGTGACGACGCAAGCGCGCGCATCGCCGACCCCTGGTCTCCG
>Ga0180221_1001183_pt1 | contig 18584 bp, 14 predicted proteins | sample eDN5th37CKraftMG_FD_151339 | JGI IMG/M metagenome (GOLD analysis project Ga0180221, IMG submission 151339) | Enriched Miracle-Growth compost microbial communities from Emeryville, California, USA - eDNA 5th pass 37_C Kraft MG (version 2) (version 2) ...
CGCGCGGGTCGAACCCGGCCGCGTGCCGGGCGAGGACCTCGACCTCCGCGGACCGCTCGGGGACCGGGAGCTCGACCTTGAGGAGGAACCGGTCGAGCTGGGCCTCGGGCAGCGGGTACGTGCCCTCGTACTCGACCGGGTTCTGGGTGGCGATCACCATGAACGGCGCCGGGAGCGGGCGCGGCTCCCCGTCGACCGACACCTGGCGCTCCTCCATGGCCTCGAGCAGGGAGGCCTGCGTCTTGGGGGGCGTGCGGTTGATCTCGTCCGCGAGCAGGAGGTTCGTGAACACGGGGCCCTCGCGGAACGAGAACGCCGCGGTCCGCGCGTCGTAGACGAGCGAGCCCGTGACGTCGCCGGGCATGAGGTCGGGCGTGAACTGGACGCGCTTGGTGTCGAGCGTGAGGGCGGACGCGAGCGTGCGCACCAGCAGCGTCTTCGCGACGCCCGGGACCCCCTCGAGGAGCACGTGCCCCTGGCAGAGCAGCGCCACCAGCAGGCTCGAGACGGCGGCGTCCTGCCCGACGACGGCCTTGCCGACCTCCGTGCGCACGCTCGCGAGGGCGTGCTGGAGCGACAGGTCGGGGGCGGGCGCCGCGGGGGCGGCGGACGCCGGGCCGGAGGGGGCCGGGGCGGGCGGCTGCTCTGCAGGGGGCACGTTCGGGGTGTCGGTCACGGTCGGACCTCGCTCTCCAGGTCGTCGAGGTGCCGCGCGAGCGTGAGCAGGGCGGCGTCGTCGGGCGGGGGTGGGCCGTACAGCAGCCCGTGGACGTCGGTCGTGGGGCGCGTCGTCGCGCGGGACACCGCGGCGACGAGCGCGTCGGGGGCGGCCCCGGCGGGCACGCCGAGGCGGCTCGCGAGGCGGGCGGCGGTCGCGGCCCGCAGCCCCGCGGCGGCGTGGCCCCGCGACCCGCCCGCCCGGTACAGGCGGCCGCGGCCGCGCGTCGCCTCGGACGCCCGCACCACGACGGGCAGGTCCTCGGGGACCAGCGGGCCGAGGCGCCGGGCGCGCCAGACGATCGCGACGCCGGCCACCACGAGGAGCCAGGCCGCGACGGCGGCCGCCCCGGGCGGCAGCACGGCGGCCACCCCGGTGGTCTCGGGCGCGTCCGCGGCCCGGTCGCGCTCCGGGACCAGCCACACGAGCTCGTCGTGGCGCCCCAGCATCCGCAGGACGAGCGCCGCGTTGCCCGCCTCCGCGAGGTGCGCGTTCGTGGCGATCGCGGCGTCGTCGAGCACCGCGACCCGGCGGGCCCCCGCAACGACCGCGTACGAGCCGGTGCCGCGCTCGGCGGCCTCGGGCGGGAAGCACGTGGTGACGCCCGGGTCGCCCGGCTCGACCGCGGCGAGGCCGCCGCCGGCGCTCGTGATGGTGCCCGCGGCCCGCGCGTCCGGGTCGGCGCAGTCCGCGGTGCTCGTCGTGACGAAGCTGGAGCCGTAGCCCCAGGTCAGCTCGGGCGCGAGCGCGGTCAGGGACGCGTCGCTCGGGCCGAGGATCGCGAGGTCGGCGTCCGTGCCCGCGAGCAGGCGCAGGTCGGCGTCGCTGAGGTCGTCGCCCGTGGTGTCACCGGGGAGCACGGCGAGGGTCGTGCCCGCGGTGGCCCGGCGCGCGGCCTCCTCGGCGGACCGCGTGTACGTCACGTGGACGCCGTGCCGCCCGAGGATCTGCGCGACGGCGCGGCCCCCGTCGGGCGAGGCGGCGTCGGGGGCGTAGGGCACGTCCGACGACGGCGGGCGCAGCAGCGCCAGCAGGAGCGTCACGAACGCGCCGAGCAGGACGAGGGCCACGACCCAGCGGACCGCGCGCCACCGGCGCCCGGCCCGGGTGCGCGTGGTCGTGCCGTCGCCGCGGACCGGCCCGGACCCGCCGGGGTGGCGCCGCGGCACGGGCGCCGCGAACGGGTCGCTCGGCGTCGGGACCGGGGGAGGGGCGGCCGTCCCGGCCGTCGGTCCGGCGCTCATGCGCCTGCCCCCACGGGAGCGTCGTCACGCCGGGGCGTGCGCGCCCGGAGCGTCTCGTCGAGGCTGCGGAGGCGCGCGTCGTCGGCGGGGCCGGCGTGGCGGCCGCCGTAGCGGACGTCGTCGAAGGTCCGGGCGCCCGACGCGAGGCCGGCGGCCAGGTCGTCGTCGAAGGCCGCGGACGCCTCCCTGGCCGCCTCGTCCGCGGTGCGGCCGGGGACCTCGGCGAGCACGACGCGCTCCTCGAGCCCGCGGACGAGCGCCCGGAACCGCTCGACGACGGCCTCGTCCCAGGCACCGCGCGCCGCGGCGTCGTCGGCGAGCGCCCGCAGCTCGGCCGCGGACCGGGGGACGTCGTCGAAGACGGGCCGCGTCGTGCGGACGCGCCGGGTCCGCCGCACCGGTCCTGCGACGAGCAGGGCGACGCCGACCACGGCGACGACGGCCCCCACGACCACGAGCGCGGCCCACCCCGGCGGCATGCCGAGCGTCGGGGCGCCGTCGAACAGCCGGCCGAGCCAGTCGAGGAACCGGACCAGGAGCGACTCGCGCTGGTGGTACTCGGGCCGGGACAGCTCGTCGACCGCCCAGCGCTGCGCCGTCGGGCCGTCCGGGGTCACGGGCGGCCCGTCGAGCCGCACCCCGGACGCGCGCGCGAGGAGGCCGACGACGGTCACGGTCCCGAGGACCCCGGGGGCGTCGGCCCGCCCCAGCCGCCCGAGCCGTCCCACATGCCCGGCTGCGTGGGGGGCGGGCCCGGGGCCGGGGGCGTGACGTCGGTCGGCGTGGGCGCGGCGGCCGCCGCGGCGAGCGCGACGTCGAGGCCCTCGCGGCGCATCCGCTGGTCGATGTAGAGGAGCGCGACCACGCTGCCGAGGAACGCCGTCGCGAGCGTGCCCGCGATCAGCGTCCCGATCCCGGTCCCGACGAGGTACGCGACGAGCGCACCACCGGAGAGCGTGTCCGACGACGCCGTGCCCAGCCCGACGACCGAGCTCAGGATGCTGATCGGCACCTGGACGATGTACGACATCGCGTAGGTGATCACCAGGGTCAGGATCATGATCCCGAAGACGCGCCAGAACGAGCCGCGGACGAGTGCCCACGCGCGTCCGATCGCCTTGCGGGGGCCCACGCGCTCGAGCACGTACGCGGGCGCGGCGAACACGACGTGCACCCAGAACCAGGCGAGGCCCACCAGGAGCGCGAGGAACCCGACGACGCCGAAGGTGACCGCGGCGCCCGTGGACACCTGGGCCAGCAGGACCACGACCAGGAGCCACACGGCGAAGCCCGCGACCGGCACCGCGGACGTGAACAACGACAGCACGACCAGCCCGCCGAGCCGGCGGCCGCGGACGGCCGCCCACACCTCGCGCGGCGTCGCGACGCGGCCCAGCACCGAGCGCCCGACGCTCGAGATGACGAGCCCGTTCGCGAGCACGCTGACCACGACCTGGACCACGGCGGCCGCGAGGAACAGGAGCCCCAGCCCCCAGAGGGTCGACGCCGAGGGGTCCTCCACCGAGTCGTACCGGCCGGTGTCGAGGTCGTCGATGACGCCGTTCAGCCAGGAGAGCTGCGACAGCGCGAGCCACGCGGCCACGGCCGACACCACGGCGGAGAGGACCGACAGCAGCGCCGGCAGCCCGAGGACGACCTTGGGGTTGTGGCGGATCGCCCGGAACGCGCCGTCGTAGACGTCGCCGAGCCCGAGCGGGCGCAGCGGCACGATCCCGGGCCGCTGGTCCGCGGGCGCGAGCGGCGGGGCCCCGGGTGGGCCGTAGCCGGGCGGCCCGTACGTCTGTTGCCCGTAGGTCTGCCGGCCGTAGCCGGGCCCGTACTGCCCGTACTGCGGCGGCCCGTACCCGGGCTGGCCGTAGCCGGGCTGTCCGTACCCGGGCTGTCCGTACTGCGGCTGCGCCGGCTGGCCGTAGCCCGGCTGTCCCGCGGCGGGCTGACCCGGCACGGGCTGTCCGGGGGAGGGCTGACCCGGCGGCGTCGCACCGGCAGGCCCGTACCCGGGGGCGTACTGCCCGTAGCGGGGCTGCGGCGGCGGCGCGGGGCGCTCGTCGCCGGTGGGCCGGTCAGGCCCGCTGTCGGGTGTGCTCATCGGTCCTCGGGTCGCGTCGTCGAGTCCGGCTGCGCGGACCGTGCCGACGGTCCGGCGCTGCGCCGCGGCGCAGGTCGTGCGGCGTGCCGCCCGCCCTGCGTGCGGCCACCCTAGCCGTTCGCCCCGACGGCGGCCCGTGCCTGCCCGGCGTGCCGGGTCCGACGGCCTCCGCGGCGCCGTCGCGCCCTGCCCCCGGGGGTCGGCCGCTCATGACAGACTTCGCTCATGAGAGCTCGTGTGCTGGTGGTAGACGACGACACCGCCCTCGCCGAGATGATCGGCATCGTGCTGAAGTCCGAGGGCTTCGAACCGGTCTTCTGCGCCGACGGCGACGCCGCGCTGGGCGTGTTCCGCGCGTCGCAGCCGGACCTGGTGCTGCTCGACCTCATGCTGCCGGGCAAGGACGGGACCGAGGTGTGCCGGGAGATCCGGGCGGAGTCGGGCACGCCCATCATCATGCTGACGGCCAAGAGCGACACGGTGGACGTCGTGACGGGTCTCGAGTCGGGGGCCGACGACTACATCTCCAAGCCCTTCAAGCCGAAGGAGCTCGTGGCGCGCATCCGCGCGCGGCTGCGCCGCACCGAGGACCCGATGCCCGAGGTCCTCAAGGTCGCGGACGTCGAGATCGACGTCACGGGCCACCGGGTCACGCGGGACGGCGCGGCGATCGCGCTGACGCCGCTCGAGTTCGACCTGCTCGTGGCGCTCGCGCGCAAGCCGTGGCAGGTGTTCAGCCGCGAGGTCCTGCTGGAGAAGGTCTGGGGCTACCGGCACGCCGCGGACACGCGGCTCGTCAACGTCCACGTCCAGCGCCTGCGGTCCAAGGTCGAGCACGACCCGGAGAACCCGGAGATCGTCCTGACCGTGCGCGGTGTCGGGTACAAGGCCGGGGCGACCTCCCAGGGCTGAGCCCGGTCGGGGCGAGGGAAGGGCAGGACGCGAGGACGAGGACGGTGCGGGTGGCAGCGGGGCGACGGTCGAGCCGCGGGCTCGGGGTGCGGGCGCGCCTGACGTGGCGCCGCGTCTCGCGCTGGTGGCTGGCGCTGCCCCGGCGCGTGGTCGAGGGCTGGCGCGCGTCGCTCCAGGTCCGGGTCGTCACGACGGCCCTCGTGGTCGGCCTCCTCACGATCCTCACCCTCGGCGCCTACCTGTCGCAGTCGGTCCGGGACGGCCTCTTCGAGCGCCGGGTCGACCAGGTGCTGCTCGAGTCGCAGCGGTCCACCCAGGAGACGCAGTCGACCTTCACGTCCGCGTCCGCGAAGGACTCTACGGAGGTCCAGCAGCTCCTCAACGACACCGTCCTGCGCCTGCAGACCGGCGGCTCGGGCAACCGGGACGTGTTCCTCCTCAAGCCCGCCGGCTCGACGACGGCCGGCTCGGTGACCGACGCGATGTCCGCCGCGAGCTACCTGCCGCTCATCTCGTCCCACCTGCGCGACCAGGTGGAGCAGGGCAGCGGTCAGTACTGGCAGTCGGTGGGCATCCCGCAGGCCGACGGCTCGGTCGAGCCCGGCGTCGTCGTCGGGTCGACGGTCCAGGTGCCGATCGTGGGCACGTTCGAGCTCTACTACCTGTACTCGATGCAGGACGACGAGGACACGCTCCGGTTCATCCAGGGCGTCCTGGTGATCGGCGGCGTCGTGCTGCTGGGGCTGGTCGGCATCTCGACGTTCCTCGTGACGCGGCAGGTCGTGGCGCCGGTCCGCAACGCGGCGCGGGTCGCCGGACGGCTCGCCGACGGCCACCTCGACGAGCGTCTCGCCGTCCGCGGCACCGACGAGATGGCGACCCTGGGCCGGGCGTTCAACGGGATGGCGGAGTCGCTGCAGGTCCAGATCGCCCGCTGGGAGGAGCTCTCGACGCTGCAGCGGCGCTTCGTCTCGGACGTCTCGCACGAGCTCCGGACGCCGCTCACGACCATCCGCATGGCGGGCGACGTGCTGCACGAGTCGAGCGAGGACTTCTCGCCGGCCGCGCGCCGGTCGGCCGAGCTCCTGCGCGCCCAGGTCGACCGCTTCGAGGAGCTCCTCGCGGACCTGCTCGAGATCTCGCGGTTCGACGCCGGCGCCGTCGGGCTCGAGGCCGAGCGGGCGAACCTCTCGAAGGTCGTGGACGACGTCGTCGAGAACGTCCTCGCGCTCGCCGAGCGCAAGGACGTGTGGGTCTCGGTGCAGCTCCCGCCCGAGCCCGTCGTCGCCGACCTCGACCCGCGCCGGATCGAGCGCGTCGTGCGGAACCTCGTGGTGAACGCGATCGAGCACGCCGAGGGGCGGCCGGTCGAGATCACGGTCGGCGAGGACGACGACGCCGTCGCGGTCGTGGTGCGCGACTTCGGGGTGGGGCTCACCGAGCGCGAGAGCGAGCACGTCTTCGACCGGTTCTGGCGGGCCGACCCGGCGCGTGCCCGGACGACCGGCGGCACGGGCCTCGGCCTCGCGATCGCCCTCGAGGACGCGCACCTGCACGGCGGCTGGCTCGAGGTCTGGGGCCGCCCGGCCCGCGGTGCCGCGTTCCGGCTCACGCTGCCCCGCCGGGCCGGCATCCAGCTCGTCGGGTCGCCTCTGCCCCTCGTGCCGTCGAGCGACGTGCCGCGCTCGTGGCCCGCGCAGGCGCACGTCGAGCTGGGCCCCGTGACCGGGGTAGACCGGCGCGAGACGACGAGCGGCCCGTCGTCGCTGCCCGACCTCACGGTCGGCGCCCACCACGACGCGCTCGGTCCCGACGACGAGGAGGTCCCGTGACGTCCCGAACCGCACCTTCGTCCGTGCCCTCCCCGTCCCGTCCGGTCCCGCGCGGGTCGGGCGGGCGCGCGCGGCCGGCCCGCGGCGCCGCCGCGCTGCTCGCGGCCGTCCTCGTCGCGGTCCTCGCCGCGTGCTCGTCGCTCCCGGTCTCGGGCGGCGTCCACGCGGGCACGACCGCCGTCCCCGGGCCGGGGCCCGTCTACCTCGGCACCCCGGACTCCCCGCAGGAGGACGCGTCGCCGCTCGAGATCGTCCGCGGGTTCATCGACGCGCAGGCGGCGGGCGTGGGCGACGACTTCACCGTCGCGAAGGAGTTCCTCGCGCCGCAGGCGTCGGGCTGGGACCCCTGGGACTCGGTGACGGTGTTCTCGGGCGAGCCGACGCTCACGGTCCGGACGGCCGAGCAGGCCACCTCGCGGAGCGCGGACAAGGCGTCAGCGGCCGCGCCCACGCCGGGCGCCCGCACGGTCGTGCACGGCGGGCTCGCGTCGCTCGCGACCGTCGCGTCCGACGGCGAGTTCCAGCAGGAGGCGCCCAACCGCACCAAGGACCTCACGTTCACGCTCGAGGCCGACCGGGACGGCCAGTGGCGCATCACCGAGCTCGACGACGGCATCGAGATGTCGGCCGCGAACTTCGAGTACGTGTACCGGTCGGTGAGCGTGTACTTCCCGACGACGGACCACCAGGTCCTCGTACCCGACGTCCGCTGGTTCCCGCAGCGCACCGCGCAGACCCAGTCGGTGCAGGCCGTGCTCCAGGGCCCGGTCGCGTGGCTGCGCGACTCCGTCGACTCCGTGGTCCCCGAGGGCACCACGCTGAGCGTCGACGCGGTCGCCGTCGACGAGGACGGCGTCGCGACCGTCGACCTGACGGCTCCCGCCCTCACGGCGTCCGGCACCGACCGGGCCGTGCTGCTCCAGCAGCTCACGGCCGTCCTCACCCAGTTCCCGCAGGTGCGGTCCGTGCGCCTCGAGGTCGCGGGCAGCCCGCTCAAGGTCACCGGCCCGGCGAGCCTGTCCCGCGACCCCTCGCCGGGCGACGACCCCTACGTCGTCACCGGCAACCGGGTGCGCCTCCTGCAGTCGGCGACCGGCAAGCAGGACGTCGTGAACGGCACCGTGTCGACCCCCGCGGGCGTCACGGCGCTCGCGGTCGGGACGAACGGGAACCCCGCGGTCGTCCGGGTCGGGGCGTCCCGGCTCGTCCAGGTCACGGGCCAGGCCCGCCGGACGCTGCTGACCGGCGACGGGCTCGCCGGCCCGTCGGTCGACCGGTTCCGCTGGATCTGGTCGGCGCGCGGCGACGACGGGCACCTCGAGCTCTTCGACCGCGACGGGCAGCACGTGCGCCTCGCGGTCACGTGGCTCCAGGGCCGGACGGTGCGGTCGGTCCAGGTCTCGCGCGACGGCGCCCGGGTCGCGCTCGTGACCGAGGGCGCGACGGGGGTCCAGGTCGACCTCGCGGGCGTCGTCCGCAGCGGGGCGGGCGTGCCGGTCCGACTGTCCGACCCGGTCACCGTCGGCGCGACGCTCACCGACGCGCGCCAGGTCGTGTGGGTCGACGAGGACGACCTCGCGGTGCTCGGCCGCGCCGGGACCGCCACCAGCCCGACGGTCAACATCGTGCCGGTCGCCGACTACGCCCGGTCGCTGTCGTCGGTGTCGGACGTCGAGTCCATCGCGTCGGGCCGCGGCGAGTCGTCGCTGTACGCCGTGACGACCGCGCACGAGCTCTTCGGCCGCCGCGCCACGGGGGCGACCTGGCTCTCCGTGGCGACCGGCGTCGCCGCGGTCGCCTTCCCCGGCTGACGCGGGCCGGGGCCCACCCCCAGCCGCCCGCCCGACGACGTCGCGCACGGCGGGCGTACCACCTCGCCCGCCGCGCGGGCGGGGTGGGGGACCGTGGGCCGGTGCCCGAGCCCACGACACCGCCCGCTCCCGCCCCGCGGCTCGTCCCACCGACGTCGCCGCCGACCCCTCCCGCCCTTCACTCATCGCCGCCGACCCCTGTCCGCGAGATACCGAGAGCGGGCCGAGATACCGAGCGCGGGTCGGTATCTCGGCCCGATCTCGGTATCTCGTCGCGCGAACCGGACCCACGCTCGGTGCGAGGGCGGTCCTGGCGACTGCTGCGGGCCGCGCTGCGCGACGTCGGGCGCGTCGTCGTGCCGGTCGAGTGCCCGGGCTGCGGGACGCTCGACGTGCCGCTGTGCGCGGCGTGCGCCGACCTGCTGGGACGTCCGCGGCGGTGCGAGGACGGGGCTCCGCGCCTCGACCGGCTCGACGGGCGGCCGCTGCTGCCCGTGTGGGCGCTCGCGCCCTACGCCGGGCCGGTCCGGGGGACGGTCGTGGCGTGGAAGGACCGTGGACGCGCCGACCTCGCGCGCCCGATCGGCGACGCGGTGGCCCGGGCGGCGAGCGAGCTCGCGGGCCCGCTCGGTCGTGCCCTCCCCGGCGCGCGCGGGCGTCCGGGCGGCGGGACCCGCGGCCCGGGGCTGGCGGTCGTGCCGGCGCCGTCGACCTGGGCGGCCCGGCTCGAGCGCGGCCGTGTGCCCGTGCGCGAGCTCGCGGGCCGGGTGGTCGGTGCGCTGCGGTCGGCCGGGCTCGACGCCGAGGTCGTCGAGGCGCTCGCCGAGCGCCGGGGCCGCGACCAGGTGGGCCTCGGAGCGCGCGCCCGGGCCGCCAACGTCCGCCACCGCGTGCGTGCGCGCCGGGCCACGGCACGGTGCGCGGGGCGGCCTGTCCTCCTCGTCGACGACGTCCTCACTACGGGCGCGACCCTCGCCACCTGCGAGGCCGTGCTGGCCCGGCACGGCGCCGTCGTGGTGGGCGCGCTCGTCGTCGCGGCCACGCCCCGGCCGGGCGGACCGTCCCCCGGCCGGGCGACGTGAGGAGTACCACCCCGGTTCACCCCGGCCGGAGGAGGCCGCCCCGCGACGTGCCGCGCCCGCCGGGCTAGGGTGGAGACGAGCCCATGGTCCGGAGGACCGGTTCCCGGCGACGCGGACCAGCGTCGGCGCCCGGGAGGCCGTCGCCGGACGCCGAGCCCGAGCGTCGGGAGGTGATGCCCCACCTGGCACCCGGTGCGGTGCCCGAACCGTTTCGAACCCGACGCGCCGCCGCCCGGACGAGGCAGGCGGGGCGTCCATCCTCACGGAGGCTCACATGGAGATCGTCGTCGTCGGCCGGCACACCGAGGTCGCGGACCGCTTCCGCCAGCACGCGGAGGACAAGCTCGCGAAGGTGGAGCAGCTCGCCCCGACCGCGCAGCGCGTGGACGTCGAGGTGACGCGCGAGAACAACCCGCGGCTCGCGAGCGTACGCGAGCGCGTGGAGCTCACGGTGCGCGACAAGGGACCCGTGGTCCGGGCGGAGGCGGCCGCGGACGACCGCTTCGGCGCGCTCGACCTGGCCCTCGACAAGCTCTCCGAGCGCTTGCGTCGCGCGCGCGACCGGCGCAAGGACCACCGCCAGCACCAGGTGACGCCACCCGTCGACGTCCGACCGCCGTCCCAGATCCCCGAGCGCGAGCAACCCGCGCCCGCCCCCACGCCCCCGGAGCGTCCGGGCGAGGCGGTGGAGCGCGAGCTGGGCGACTCGCCGGTCGTGATCCGCGAGAAGCTCCACCAGGCGAAGCCCATGTCGGTCGACGACGCGCTCTACGAGATGGAGATGGTCGGGCACGACTTCTTCCTGTTCGTGGACACCGAGACGAAGCGTCCGTCGGTCGCGTACCGCCGCCACGGCTGGACGTACGGCGTCGTGCAGCTCGACACCTCGTGCGACTGCGCCTGACCCCGCACTGACCGGCTCCGTCCCGGTCCCCGACGCCCTCCCCGCGGCCCGCCCGCCGGGAGGGCGTCGGCGTGTCGGTGGCATGCGGCAGCCTGGTCGGGTGGCTCCCGAGACGATCACCATCGCGCAGGCTCGCCGGACGGCGCTCGCGGCCCAGGGGCTCGCGCGGCGGCGCCCGGACCGCCCGGGCGCGCGCGTCACGATGGCCGGCGTCCAGCGCGTGCTGGACCGGCTCCAGATGCTCCAGATCGACTCGGTCAACGTGCTCGCGCGCGCCCACCTCGTGCCGCTCTACGCCCGCCTCGGCCCCTACGACGTCGGGCTGCTCGACCGCGCGGCCGGCCGCGCCCCGCGCCGGGTGGTCGAGGCGTGGGCGCACGAGGCCTCCTACGTCCCGGTCGACCTCTTCCCGTCGTTGGCCTTCCGCCGGGCCTCGTTCGAGAAGGAGGCGTGGGGCAACGTGCGCTCCGTCGTGCACCAGCACCCGGACGTGGTCGAGCAGGTGCGCGAGGTCGTGCGCGAGGCCGGCCCGGTCACCGCCAGCCAGGTCCACGAGCTGTTCGAGCACGAGCACCCCCGCACGCGCGAGGCCTGGGGGTGGAACTGGACGGTCGCCAAACGGGCGCTCGAGCTGCTGTTCTTCACGGGCGAGGTGCTGCCCGCGCGCCGCAACGCGGCGTTCGAGCGCTGCTACGACCTGGCCGAGCGCGTCCTGCCGCCCGCGGTCCTCGCCGCCCCGACGCCCCCGCCCGGGGACCAGGTGCGCCGGCTCGTCGAGATCGCCGCCCGGGCGCACGGCGTCGCCACGCGCCGCGACCTCGCCGACTACTACCGCGTGCGCGGGCCGCTCGTCGACCGGGCGATCGAGGACCTCGTCGAGGAGGGCACGCTGCGGCCGGTGACCGTGCGGGGCTGGGACGCGACGGTGTGGGCGCACCGCGAGGCGACGTTCCCCCGCGTGGTCGACGCCCGGACGCTGCTCAGCCCGTTCGACCCGCTCGTGTTCGAGCGCAGCCGGCTCGAGGAGCTCTTCGGCACGCGCTACCGGATCGAGATCTACGTCCCGGCCGCGAAGCGCGTGCACGGCTACTACGTGCTGCCGTTCCTCCAGGGCGACGCGATCACGGCGCGCGTGGACCTCAAGGCCGACCGCGCGGCCGGCGTCCTGCGCGTGCTCGCGGCGCACGACGAGCCGGGCACCCGACCCGACACGACGTCCGAGCTCGCCGCCGAGCTCGGCGTGCTCGCCGGGTGGCTCGGGCTCGACGGGGTCGTCGTCGAGCCCGTCGGCGCGCTCGCTGCGGCGCTCGCCGTCGCGACCCGCTCGACCGGTGCGCAGGGGCCGGCGCTCGCGGTCTGACGCGGCGTCGTCGGGCGGGCGGTTCGCCCTGGGGGAACGCGCAGAGGGTGCCCAGGCTTTGCGCCTACGATGGTGACTCGGTGCACCCTCGTGGTGGAGGGCGCCGTGCCCGGTCGCCCGACCGGGGTCCCACCGAACGGAGACGTGCGTGCCTGCGATTGTCGACAAGGTCCTGCGCATCGGCGAGGGCCGGATCCTCAAGAAGCTGAACGGACTCGCCCAGCAGATCAACCGGCTCGAGCCGAGCTTCACCGAGCTCACCGACGCGGAGCTGCGCGAGGAGACCGACCGCTTCAAGGAGCGGCTCGCGGCGGGGGAGACCCTCGACGACCTGCTCCCGGAGGCGTTCGCCGCGGTCCGCGAGGCAGCGCGCCGGACGCTCGGGCAGCGCCACTTCGACGTCCAGCTCATGGGCGGCGCGACCCTGCACATGGGGAACATCGCCGAGATGAAGACCGGTGAGGGCAAGACGCTCGTCGCGACGGCGCCGGCGTACCTCAACGCGCTGACCGGCAAGGGCGTCCACGTCATCACGGTCAACGACTACCTGGCCGAGTACCAGAGCGACCTCATGGGCCGCGTCTACCGGTTCCTCGGCCTGACGACCGGCTGCATCCTCACCGGCCAGACGCCGGCCGAGCGCCGCGAGCAGTACGCCGCCGACATCACGTACGGCACGAACAACGAGTTCGGCTTCGACTACCTGCGCGACAACATGGCGTGGGGCACCGAGGAGCTCGTGCAGCGCGGGCACAACTTCGCGATCGTCGACGAGGTCGACTCGATCCTCATCGACGAGGCGCGCACGCCGCTCATCATCTCGGGGCCGTCGTCGGGTGACGCGAACCGCTGGTACACGGAGTTCGCGCGCGTCGCGCGGCGCCTGACCAAGGACGCCGACTACGAGGTCGACGAGAAGAAGCGCACCGTCGGCGTGCTCGAGCCGGGCATCGAGAAGGTCGAGGACTACCTCGGCATCGACAACCTCTACGAGTCGCTCAACACGCCGCTGATCGGCTTCCTCAACAACGCCATCAAGGCCAAGGAGCTGTTCAAGCGCGACAAGGACTACGTCGTGCTCAACGGCGAGGTCCTGATCGTCGACGAGCACACGGGACGCATCCTGCCCGGACGCCGGTACAACGAGGGCATGCACCAGGCGATCGAGGCGAAGGAGGGCGTCGAGATCAAGGCCGAGAACCAGACGCTCGCCACGATCACCCTCCAGAACTACTTCCGCCTGTACGAGAAGCTCTCGGGCATGACCGGTACCGCCGAGACCGAGGCGGCCGAGTTCCAGAGCACCTACAAGCTGGGCGTCGTGCCGATCCCGACCAACCGGGGCATGCAGCGCATCGACCAGCCCGACCTCGTCTACAAGAACGAGGAGGGCAAGTTCGGGGCCGTGGTCGAGGACATCGTCGAGCGGCACGCCAAGGGCCAGCCGGTGCTCGTCGGCACGACGAGCGTCGAGAAGTCCGAGCTGCTGTCGAACCTGCTGAAGAAGCAGGGCGTCCCGCACGAGGTCCTCAACGCGAAGCAGCACGAGCGCGAGGCGCGCGTCGTCGCGCAGGCGGGCCGCAAGGGCGCCGTCACCGTCGCGACGAACATGGCCGGCCGCGGTACGGACATCATGCTCGGCGGCAACGCGGAGCACATGGCCGTCGACGCGCTCGCCCAGGCGGGCCTCGACCCGAACGAGACGCCGGAGGAGTACGAGGCCGCGTGGCCGGCCGCGCTCGAGCGCGCGAAGGCGGCGGTCGCGGCCGAGCACGACGAGGTCGTCGGACTCGGTGGCCTGTACGTGCTGGGCACCGAGCGGCACGAGTCCCGGCGCATCGACAACCAGCTCCGCGGTCGGTCGGGCCGTCAGGGCGACCCGGGCGAGTCCCGGTTCTACCTGTCGATGCAGGACGACCTCATGCGCCTGTTCAACTCGGGCCTCGCCGAGTCGATGATGAACCGCGCCGGGTTCCCCGACGACGTCCCGCTCGAGTCGAAGATGGTCACGCGCGGCATCCGCAGCGCGCAGTCCCAGGTCGAGTCGCGCAACTTCGAGATCCGCAAGAACGTCCTCAAGTACGACGACGTCCTGTCGCGCCAGCGCAGCGTCATCTACGACGAGCGTCGCCGCGTGCTCGAGGGCGAGGACCTCGAGGAGCAGGTCCAGCACTTCATCCGCGACGTCATCACCGCGTACGTGGACGGCGCGACGGCCGAGGGGCAGCCCGAGCAGTGGGACCTCGACGCCCTGTGGACTGCCCTGCGCGCCGTCTACCCGGTGTCGATCACCCCGGCCGAGGTGGTCGAGCAGGCGGGGGAGATCCACCACCTGACGCGCGACCTCATCCTCACCGAGATCCTCTCGGACGCCGAGTACGCGTACAAGGCGCGCGAGGAGGAGCTCGGTGCGGAGAACATGCGCCAGCTCGAGCGTCGCGTGACGCTCTCGGTCCTGGACCGCAAGTGGCGCGAGCACCTCTACGAGATGGACTACCTCAAGGAGGGCATCGGGCTGCGTGCGATGGCCCAGCGCGACCCGCTCGTCGAGTACCAGCGCGAGGGCTACCAGCTCTTCCAGGCGATGACCGACGCCATCAAGGAGGAGACGGTCTCGTTCCTGTTCCAGCTCGAGGTGCAGGTCCAGGCGGCCGAGGAGATCACCGTCGGCGGCACGCCCGTGGCGGCCGAGCCCGACCCGCAGGTCGAGGCCGAGGTCGAGGCTGCGGCCGCGGAGCTCGCCGCGCTCGACGACCCGACGAGCCCCGAGGCGCAGGCGCTGGACGTCGAGGCGGCCCGCGAGCTCGAGGCGGAGCGCCAGTCGGTCGCGTCCGCCCCGGCGCCCGGCCGCCTCGTCGGCAAGGGCCTGGACGCCCCGGAGCGGCCGGCGAACCTCCAGTACACGGCGCCGTCGGACGACGGCTCGACGAGCACCCGGGGCGACGCCTCGGCGGCGCGCAAGGCGCTGCACGGCGAGGCCGGCGCGCCGGAGTCGGACGGCCGGACGTTCCCCGGCACGCCGCGCAACGCGCAGTGCCCGTGCGGCTCGGGCAAGAAGTACAAGCTCTGCCACGGCAAGAACGAGGAGTGATCCTCGCCTCCGAGGCGTGACGACGGGCGTCGGGACCTGCGGGTCCCGGCGCCCGTCCGGTTTTTCTCGACGGCAAGGGCGTCGGGTACGGTGGTTGAAGCGTCAACTTCTTGACCGCCCGTGCTCGGCGACCGGTGAGCCCGTCCTCTCGACGCCCCGCCGCCCGTGGCTCGCCGCAGCGGGAGGCGCGCAGGGCCCCGGCGTGACGCTCGGCGGACCGACCGCGCCCACGACCCGGAGGACCCATGACCGACCTGCCGCTGCGGACCTGGAACGATCTCGTCATCCCTGCGCCGGGCGCCTACCACCTCGACACCGAGCACATGCGCCTGGGCTTCAACGCGACGCACATGATGATCAGCGCGGTCCGGGGAGAGTTCCGGTCGGGCCGGGCCGGCGTGGTCATCGGGGCGGACCCGCTCGAGTCCACGGCGACGGCGAGCCTCGACGCCGCGTCGATCGACACCGACAACCCGGAGCGCGACGGTCACCTGCGCAGCGGCGACTTCCTCGACGCCGACGCCCATCCGACGATCGACTTCCGCTCGACGGGCATCGCGTGGCCGTCGGTGCAGCCCGACCCGATGCTCTCGTGGGCGCGTCTTCGTCGTCACGATCCCGACCGGGCCGCGCTCCCGACGGTCCGGACGGTGCCGCGCTTCCAGCTCTTCGGCGACCTCACCATCCGCGGCACCACGCGCCCGGTGATGCTCGACGTCGAGTACGGCGGCGCCCGCCGCGACGTCTACGGTCGCGACATCTTCGGGTTCTCGGCGAGCACGCAGATCAACCGCGAGGACTACGGGCTCCTGTGGAACGTGGTGCTCGAGGCCGGCGGCGTCCTCGTGGCGAAGACCGTCCGGCTCGAGCTCGCGGGCGAGTTCATCCGGTCGGACGGCATCACGACGCGCGGCTGACCTCCCGGCCGGCCGGGCTGCCCCTCGCCGCGGGGTCAGCCGATCTCGAGCGCCACTACCCGCCACTGGCCGCGGTGCGCCTCGACACGCAGCGCCGCGGCCCGGACGCGGTCGACGTCCTCGACGACGACGCTCGCCTCCGCGACCGTCGCACCCAGCCGCACGACGCGTGCCCGTCGTACCAGCGCCGGCCGCGGCACGCGGTTCGGCCGGGGCAGGCCACGCACCAGCGCGGCCCGGGCGGTGAGCGCGTCGAGGACGGTCGGGCTCACCCATCGGGCGAGCTGTGCCACCGGGCGGTCGCCCCGCACCACCTCGACGGCCCCGCGCACGACGACGCAGCACAGCCGGGTGGGGTCGGGGAGCTCCGCCGGCTCGCTGCCCCCGGCGGGGCGGACCTGCGATCGCGTGGTCGCGTCGGCGTCCGCTCCGAGCCGGCGTGCGCGGTCGGCGAGCTCGTCGAGATCCGCGACCACGCGAGGTCCGCTGACCCGCACGAGCGGGACCACGGGGGTCGGCTCGGCCTCGAGGAGATCCCCGCGCCCCGGCGCGGGGACCGCGCGCACGCGCGGTCCCGTCGACGTCGACGGCGCCGAGGAGTGTGCGTGGGCGGGCCGGGCCGCTCGGTGCGGTGCGGCCGTTCGCGGAGGCGCGGTCCGTGCGGGGTCGGCGGGTGCGGCGAGGACGGTCATCGCGGTCTCCTTCGGTGCGAGGGTCTCGGTCACGGGGACGGGCTCGGTGGTCGGGCCCGCGTCCGGGAGGGTGCTCGGGCGGGTCCGGCCCGCGGTGCGCTTCATGCGTCCTCGGGTGCGACGAGCACCGTGCCGGGAAGCAGCAGGTCCGGGTCGGAGCCGACGGCGGCGCGGTTGGCGTCGTACCAGCGTGGCCACGCCCGGGCGATCTCCGCGTCGGTGGCGTGCGGCCCGAGGTGGGCGGCGGCGATGTCCCAGAGGGTGTCGCCGGGCCGGACGGTGACCGCCGTCCGCTCGCCGGACGGAGCCGGTGCGCTGCGGGCAGCCGAGGGTGGCGTGCTCGCCGCGGAGGGCGCGCCTGCGTCGGTCGCGCCGCCGCCGCTGGCCGCGAGGGGCTGCCAGCCGAGGTCGAGCGCGTCGCCACGGACGCTCGCCCCGGTGTCGGCCCCGGCTCCCGCGTGCGCCGCCGGCGCGACCGCGGGTCGCGCGCCGTCGTTGGACGCGGTGAGGTCGTGCCAGCCGAGGTCGAGCCCGGCCGCCGGCTGCACCGCGGCGGGGTGGTCGGCAGCGGATCCGCTGCCGGCGGCCGCCTGGTCGTGCGCCACCACGGCGGCGGGTGCCGCCATCGCCGCGGGGGCGGCGACCGCGGCGGCCGTGCCGGCCAGCGCCGCACCGGCCCCGAGGCTCATCCCGACGCCCGCGCCGGCCGCCCGGCGTGCGAGTCCCCGGATGACGGCGGGTGCCCGGTCGGACACGACCCGGCGCAGGCGGGGGAGCGGGCGCCCGGCGCGTGCGGCGAGGACGTAGCCGAGGGCGAGCAGCGTGTGGACGGTGAGCCGCGCTGCCACGACCGCGCCGGCGAGGAGGATCGGCACCGCGACCAGCCGCTCGATCCCCAGGACGTCGAGGCGCGACGCGAGGCTGAGGTCGCTCCCGAGGGCGGGGGCCACGAGCCGAGCTGACACGACCACGAGCCAGGTGGCGAGAGCGGGTGTCACGAGCGCGAGGCCGAGGAGGCTCGTGAAGGCGCCGAGCGTGCGGGGACGTGAGGCGGTCTCGTGTGCGCCGGCGGTGCTGCCGACCTGCCGTGCTGTCCGGCTCATGCGCTCCTGCCCCCTGACTGCTGATGATGCAGTTTGGTGTCGTTTGATGTCGACTGGGCTCGATCAAACCCGAGTGGTCGCGCGCGGTCAAGGGGTCTGTTCGGCATGTGGACGAGCGCGACCGGGAGATCCGTTACTCGGGCACCCTGTGGCGCGTGCGCTGGGACGACCTCTTCGAGGACATGGAGGCGCAGCTCGCCGCCATGGCGCGGAGCGAGCTCGACGCCCGGGTCGAGGACCTCACGCGAGCCGAGCACGCGGGCGTGCCGCTCGCCGCGCGGCTGCGGGCGTCAGGAGGCGCGGCCCTCAGCGTCGCGCTCGACGACGGCACCGTGGTCCGCGGCCGGGTCGCCTCGGCCGCGGAGCAGTGGTTCGAGCTCGAGGAGGGCGTGCGCCGCCACCTCGTCCCGCTCCGTGCGGTCGCCTGGGTGCAGGGCGTGGGCGCGCTGGCGGCGCCCGGCAGCGGCGTCGTCGAGCGGCGCCTGGGGCTGCCGTCCGCGCTCCGAGCGCTCGCGCGCGACCGCGTCCGGGTCCTCGCGCTCACGCGTGCGGGCACCGTCGCGGGCCGGATCGCCCGCGTCGGCAAGGACTATCTCGAGCTCGACGACGGCCCCCGGGGCGGCTCGGTCGGGCCGGACCTCGGGGGATGGGGTGCGGCCGGTCGGCACACGTCGTCGACCGTGCTGCCGCTCGACCGCGTGCTCTGCGTCAGCGAGGTGGTCTGACCGGATGGCCCGGCTGCAGGGGGGAGCGCGGGCGCGGTCAGGCGCGCTCGTCGAGCGTGCCGGCGTCGATCCGGGCGCGCGTC
>Ga0180221_1001184_pt1 | contig 18539 bp, 13 predicted proteins | sample eDN5th37CKraftMG_FD_151339 | JGI IMG/M metagenome (GOLD analysis project Ga0180221, IMG submission 151339) | Enriched Miracle-Growth compost microbial communities from Emeryville, California, USA - eDNA 5th pass 37_C Kraft MG (version 2) (version 2) ...
AGGCCGCCTCTGACGTCTATGCGCCGATCGCCGGGAAGATCGTCGAGGTGAACACCGCCCTGCCGGACGATCCGGCGCAGGTGAACAGCGACCCGACCGGCGCCGGCTGGTTCTTCAAGATCGAACCCTCCGACACCGCCGAGATCGACGCCCTGATGGACGCCGATGCCTATCAGGCCTTCGTGGACAGCCAGGCATGAGCGACGCGCTCGCTGAACTGAAGGCGCTGGAGGACCACGGCGCCTTCGCGGCCCGCCATATCGGCCCCTCCGAGGCCGAGGTGGCGGAGATGCTCGAGGTCGTCGGAGTGGAGAGTCTCGACGCCCTGGCCGACCGCACCGTGCCCGCCGCCATCCGCGGGCAGGACTTCTCCGCCCTCCCCGCCCCGGTGAACGAGGCGGAGGCGATCGCCGAGCTGCGCGACCTCTCCGAGCTGAACAAGCGGGTCCGCTCGCTGATCGGCATGGGCTATCACGGCACCCATGTGCCGCCGGTGATCCTGCGCAACGTGCTGGAGAATCCGGGCTGGTACACCGCCTATACGCCCTACCAGGCGGAGATTGCCCAGGGCCGGCTGGAGGCCCTGGTCAACTTCCAGACCATGGTGACCGACCTCACCGGCCTGCCGGTGGCCAATGCCTCGCTGCTCGACGAGGCGACCGCCGCCGCCGAGGCGATGGCCCTGGCCCTCGCCGCCACCCGCGCCAAGTCGCACACGCTGCTGGTGGCGGAGGATGTCCATCCGCAGACCCTCGCCGTCATCCGCACCCGCGCCGAGCCGCTGAACATCACGGTCGATGTCGTGGCGCCGGGCAAGGCCGCCGAGGCCTGCGCCGCCCGGAAGCCTTTCGCCCTGGTGCTGCAATATCCCGGCACGACCGGCGCGGTGCGCGACATCGCGCCCGAGATCGCCGCCGTGCAGGCGGTGGGCGGCCTCGCTATCGTCGCCGCCGACCCGCTCTCCCTGGTGCTGCTGACGCCGCCCGGCGAGATGGGCGCGGATGTGGTGATCGGCTCCTCGCAGCGCTTCGGCGTGCCGATGGGCTATGGTGGGCCCCACGCCGCCTTCATGGCGGTGAAGGATGCCTACAAGCGGCTGATGCCGGGCCGCCTCGTCGGCGTCTCGGTGGATGCCGCCGGGCGGCCGGCCATGCGCCTGGCCTTGCAGACGCGCGAGCAGCATATCCGCCGGGAGAAGGCGACCTCCAACATCTGCACCGCGCAGGTGCTGCTGGCCGTGATGGCCGGCATGTACGCCGTCTGGCACGGGCCGGAAGGGCTGAAGCGCATCGCGAAGCGTGTTGCGCTGCAGGCCCGCCTGCTGGCCGGCGCTGCCAAGGCCGCCGGCTTTGCGCTGCGCCATGACGCCTTCTTCGACACCATCGCCATCGAGGCCGGCAACAAGGCCGAGGCGCTGATGCATGCGGCGCTGGCCGCCGGCTTCAACCTGCGCCGCATCGACGCGACGGGCGTCGGCATCGCGCTGGACGAGACCGTCTCCCGCGCCGATCTCGAAACCCTCGTCGCCGTGCTGGCGGAGGTGGGCGGGGCGAAGCTGGCGCTGGCCTCCCTGGCTCCGGCGGGCGGCATTCCCGCCGCGCTGGAGCGGAGTTCCGCCTTCCTCACCGCCGGCGTCTTCAACACCCACCACGCGGAGCACAGCATGCTCCGCTACCTGAAGACGCTGGAGGACAAGGACGTCGCGCTGAACCGCAGCATGATCCCGCTCGGTTCCTGCACGATGAAGCTGAACGCCACGGCGGAGATGATCCCGGTCACCTTCCCTGGCTTCAGCGAGATCCACCCCTTCGCCCCGGTGGACCAGGCGGCGGGCTATCTCGCGCTGATCCGCCGGCTGGAGGCCTGGCTGGCCGCCATCACCGGCTTCGCCGCCGTCTCGCTGCAGCCGAATGCCGGCAGCCAGGGCGAGTATGCCGGGCTGCTCGCCATCCGCGCCTTCCACAAGGCGCAGGGGCAGGCGCAGCGCGACATCTGCCTGATCCCCTCCTCGGCGCATGGGACCAACCCGGCCTCGGCCGTCATGGCGGGGATGCGCGTCGTCGTCGTCGGCTGCGACCGCGACGGCAATGTGGACCTCGCCGATCTCGAAGCCAAGATCGCCCAGCACGCCGAGAAGCTGTCGGCGCTGATGATCACCTATCCCTCGACGCATGGCGTCTTCGAGGAGGAGATCATCCGCATCTGCGAGGCGGTCCATAAGGCCGGCGGGCAGGTCTATATGGACGGCGCGAACATGAACGCGCAGGTGGGCCTGACCGCCCCCGGCCGCATCGGCGCCGATGTCTGCCACCTGAACCTGCACAAGACCTTCTGCATCCCGCATGGTGGCGGCGGCCCCGGCGTCGGCCCGATCGGCGTGGCGAAGCACCTCGTTCCGCACCTGCCGAACCACCCGCTACTGAAGGAAGCCGGCCCGGCGACGGGCTATGGCCCGGTCTCGGCGGCGCCCTTCGGCAGCGCCTCCATCCTGCCCATCTCCTACGCCTATATCCGCATGATGGGCGGGGCGGCGCTGAAGCGGGCGACGCAGATCGCCATCCTCAACGCCAACTACATCGCCAAGCGGCTCGAAGGGCACTTCCCCGTGCTCTACAAGGGCGCGCGCGGCATGGTGGCGCATGAGTGCATCCTGGACTGCCGCGGCTTCCAGCAGGGCGGCGGCGTGCTGGTCGAGGATATCGCCAAGCGCCTGCAGGATTACGGCTTCCACGCGCCGACCATGTCCTGGCCCGTCGCCGGCACGCTGATGGTGGAGCCCACCGAGAGCGAGCCGAAAGCCGAGCTGGACCGCTTCTGCGACGCCATGATCGCCATCCGCGCCGAGATCCGCGCGGTGGAGCAGGGCCGCATGGACAAGGCCGACAACCCGCTGAAGAACGCGCCCCACACCGCGGCGGAAGTCACCGCCGAGGAGTGGACGCATCCCTACAGCCGGGCGGAAGCCGCCTTCCCGCTGCCCTTCGTCGCGGCTCACAAATACTGGCCGCCGGTGAAGCGCGTGGACAATGTCTATGGCGACCGCAACCTGGTCTGCACCTGCGCGCCGCTGGAGGAATACGCCCAGGCGGCGGAATGAGGACGCGCCGGGGGAGAAGCCATTCTCCCCCGGATCTTCCTGTGCCAGCGGGCCCAGGGCAGATCGCCTGCGCGCGGAGATTGTTGTTGATGTGCAATAAATTCCATGCCCTCATCTGCCTCAGCGTGCCGCACCAGGCGGGCTGAAGGGTGGAGGCTGGATATGACGCAGGAGCGGATGATCCTTCTTGTCGTGGGCCTCGTGGTCCTGGGCAGCGTGCTCCTGGCCGTATTCCACGACCCGCGGTGGCTCTGGATCACTGGCCTGATGGGAGCGCACCTGATCCAGGCTTCCTTCACGGGCCTGTGCCCGGTTGTCGCCCTGCTGCGTCGCACCGGGCTGCCATCGAAAGCCGGCTTCGCCTGACGCGCGGCCTTCCGGCGGCACAGGGCAAGGCTAGGCCTGCCCCGCCTCCAGCGCTAGCACCGCGAAGCTGGCCAGCCAATGCTCGCCCATATAGTCGCCCGCCACATGCGGCAGGCCGGCGGCGAGATGCAGTTCCGCCACCCGCTCCATCAGCACCCGCCGCGGGTCATCCGCCGGCAGGGCTTCCGCCAGGGCCCGCCAGCACCAGGCGCGGCTGAGGTTCAGCCCGTCCAGATGCGCGATCTTGCCGTCGGAGCGGTCGCTCACCTCGGCGGGGCGGAACAGCGTCATCGGCTGCGCAGTGGCGAGGCGCGGCAGGAAGCGGTCGAACCAGGACGCGAAACGCTCCGGCGGCAGCAGCCGACGCATGCATTCCGCCTCGATCAGCGCCGGAGAAAGGAAATCATCGCCGCTCGGCTCGCCCCAGGCGGGGCAGTCCTCGTCCGCGCCGTACCAGCGTTCGGCGGTGTCGCGGAGCAAGATGAGCAGCGCCTCGTCGCCTGCCGCTTCCGCATGGTCGGCGGCCAGGCGCAGCGCGAAGGCGGTGTTGAAATGGGTGCCCACCCGGACCGGGTAGGTTGCCTTGGGCAGGAAGTCGCGGAAGCGCCCGACGAAGGCCTGCGCCAGCGGGGCGAGATTCTCCGCCCAGGGCGCATTGCCGTGCCGCCCCAACTCCGCCGCCAGCTTGAGCAGCCAGGCCCAGCCATAGGGCCGCTCGAAACCGCGCGCGCCGGGATGCTCCAGGTAGCGGCACTCCCCCGCCACCTTCTCCGGCGTGAGCTGCCGGTCGAACAGGGTGCGGATGGCCTCGGCCTGCGGCATCTCGGGAAAGCGCCGCAGCAGGTGCGCCAGCATCCAATAGGCATGCACGCAGGAGTGCCAGTCGTAGCTGCCATAAAAGACCGGATGCAGGGCGCTCGGGGTGCGGGCGTCCTCCGGCCCGGCCAGGCCGTGCGAGAGCTTGTTCGGGTACTCGCGCGTGACATGACCCAGGGCGATACCGACGAAGCGGGCGGCCATGTCCTCGTTCAGGGTCGCGGGCATGCGGGCTCCTCGTGCTGGGGTGGACGGGCCGGGAACCTTCCCCCGGAAGCGCCGGCAAGGAAAGGCCAGAGGGCGAGAATCCCCAGGGCGAGAATCCCGCCGGGGCCGCCGCCCGCATGGTGGACCGCGGGTGCGCCACGCCGCATCTTGCCGCCATGAGCGAAACCCCTCCTTGGCAGATCCTGTCCAGCCGCACCCTCGTGCGGGACCGCTGGATCGACGTCACCGCCGATGCCTGCCGCGACGCGCGCGGCAACATCCTCGACCCCTACTACACTTTCAACTACCCGGACTGGGTGCATGTGGTGGCCATCACCCCGGCCGATGAGCTGGTGATGGTCCGCCATTACCGGCACGGCCTCCGGGCGCAGGCCCTGGAACTCCCCGCCGGACGCATGGACCCTGCCGACACCAGCCCCGAGCAGGGCGCCGCGCGCGAATTGCGGGAGGAGACGGGCTATGCCGCCCCGGAGCTGCGCCTGATCTCCAGCCTCAGCCCCAACACGGTCACGCATCGCAACCGCGTCCATACCGTGCTCGCCCTGAATGCCACCCTCGCCGGCCCCACGGCCCATGAGGCGGGCGAGGACATCACCGTGGAGCTGTGGCCGCTGGAGCAGGTGTTGGCCGGCATTCCCCAGGGGCTGATGCAGCAGGCGCTGGACCTTCCCGGCCTGCTCCTGGCGCTGAATGCCATCGGCCGGTTGAGCCTGGAGTTGCGGCCGCGCTGAGCGGCCGGGATCTTCACGCCGCCTTGCTGCCCTGGGCGGCGGCGAGGCGCTTGCGCAGGAAGGCCAGCACCGCCGCCTCCTCCGGCTTCAGGTCCGGCAGCTCCTCGCGCAGCTCGGCCTCCACCTCGCGCCGGACCTGCACCAGCAGGGCGCCATCCATGTAGCTCTCCAGCACCTCCGGATGGACGTAGCACTTGCGGCAGATCGCGGGCGTGTTGCCGAGCCGCGCGGCGGTCCGCTCGATCGCCGCCTTCACGTTGCGCTTCGCCGCGGCCTTGCTGTCGAAGCGCTCGAACTCGGCGAGCGCCATGGCGGCGAGGACGGTGCCAGCCCAGGTGCGGAAATCCTTGGCCGTGATGTCCCGCCCCGTCACCGCGCGGAGGTAGTCGTTGACGTCAGCGGAATCGATGCTCTGCCGTTCACCCGCCTCGTCCACATACTGGAACAGGTCCTGGCCCGGCAGGTCCTGGCAGGCGCGCACGACCTTGGCGACGCGACGGTCCCGGATGGAGAGGCGCCATTCCTTGCCGCTCTTGGCCCGGAAGGCGAAGCGCAGCGCGCTGCCCTCGATCGCCACATGCCGGTCGCGCAGGGTGGTCAGGCCGTAGCTCTTGTTGGCCTGGGCATAATCCTCGTTGCCGACGCGGATCAGCGTGGTGTCGAGCAGATGCACCACGGTGGCGAGCACCTTCTCCCGACCCAGGCCGCGCGCCTGCATGTCCTGCTGCACCCGCGCGCGCAGCGCGGGCAGGCAGCGGGCGAAGTCCATGATGTGCTGGAACTTCGTCGCATCCCGCGCGATGCGCCAGTCCGGATGATAGCGGTACTGCTTGCGGCCCTTGGCGTCCCGCCCGGTGGCCTGGATATGGCCATCAGCATGGGGGCAGATCCAGACCTCCGTCCAGGCCGGCGGAATGGCGAGACTGCGGATGCGCTGCAGCGCCGCCTTGTCGCGCACCGGCTTCCCCCCCGCGTCGCGATAGGAGAAGCCACTGCCGCTGCGCCGGCGCGTGATCCCCGGCATCTCGTCGGACACGTAGCGCAGGCCCGCGGCCTTGGCCTCGGCTTCCGGCAGTGGGGCGGAAGGAGGGGCGCGGCGGGGTGTCTCGACCGCCGGGGCGGCTTCGGTCGGCATGGTGAGGGCTCTCGCTTGGGCGCCGGGATGGAGATTCCTGAACGCGCGAGCCTTCCGGCCGGTTCCGCCGCTCGGCCGAGGTGAAGGAAACATCATGTCCGGGGCGGCCATCCGCGCTCTGGTGCCCCGGGGGGAGCGCCATCAGGGACCCGCCGAAGGGAACCTCGCTCCATTGCGCCGGTAGTGATGGGAAGGGCGGCGAAGCGCGCTGCCCACCCCCTTCCCAGGAGAGCAGGCCACCCCATGTCCGACCGTCCAGCCACTGCCCGGCCCGTGATCGCCATCACCGGCGGCTCCTCCGGTATCGGCCGCTGCACCGCCGCGCTCTTCGCGCAAAAAGGCTGGGATGTGGGGCTGATCGCGCGCAGCGAGGCCGGGCTGGAGGCTGCCCTGGGCGATGTGCGCCGCACCGGAGGCGCCGGCTGCACCGCCACCGCCGATGTGGCCGATGCCGAGGCGCTGGAGCGCGCCGCCAGCGAGGTCGAGGAGAAGCTCGGGCCGATCCAGGTCTGGGTGAATTGCGCCGGCGTCAGCGCCTACGGCCGCTTCATGGACCTTTCCGAGGAGGAGTATCGCCGCGTCACCGAGGTGACCTATCTCGGCGTGGTGCACGGCACCCGGACGGCGCTGCGGCGCATGCTGCCGCGCGACCGCGGCACCATCATCAATGTCGGCTCCGCCGTGGCGATGCGGGCGGTGCCGCTGCAATCCGCCTATTCGGCCGCGAAATACGCCGTGGCAGGCTTCACCGAGGCCGTGCGGGCGGAGTTGCTGCATGACAACAGCCATGTGCGGCTCGGCATCGTGCATCCCCCCTCGACCAATACGCCCTTCTTCAACCATGCCGCCTCCCATCTGAAGGAGGGCGTGCCGCGCCCGCCGCCGCCGGTCTATGAGCCCGAGATCGTGGCAGCGGCCATTCATCTCGCCGTCACCAGCAACCGGCGCGAGGTGAAGGTGGGCGGCCAGACCGTGGCCTTCGGCCTGGCCAATACCGTGATGCCCGGGGTGCTGGACTGGGCGCTGGGCCGCTTCGGGCCGGGCATGCAGGTTTCCCATTCGGCCCAGGCGCGGGCCCAGCGCGAGGACACGCTGTTCCGCCCCTCGGCCACACCCTCGCCCGTACACGGCGCCTTCGGCCAGGAGGCCCTGCGGCACAGTGCGCAGATGGCGCTGAACCGCTCGCCGGGGCTCGGGACCATGCTGCTGGGGATCGGCGCCCTGGGCCTGCTGGCCTGCTTCGCCGGAACGGCGCGGCGGCACTGAGGCGACACCTCGCGCAGCGGGGCTGGCTCAACCCGTGCGAACCGGGCGGTCCAGGCCGGCCACGAAGTCCCGCATCCGGTGCGCCACGGGGCCGAAGCCGGCCATCGCCGGGATCAGGACATGCCGGAGATGGCCCATCCATCCCGGCCGGCCCCGCGCCAGGGCAGTCAGCTTCGCCATGCGGCCGACGACGCTCCGATGCACGGGGTGGCGCAGGCGTCCGTAATCGGCGAGCCGCCGCGGCTGGCCGGCCAGGGCATCGGCGGCACAGGCGGCGAAGACAAAGGCGTCCTCGATGCCGAGATTCATCCCCCGCGCGCCCACAGGGGAATGGATATGCGCCGCGTCGCCGGCCAGCGCCACGCGGCCCAGCAGGGCATGCTCGGCAAGCCGGTGGGAGATGTGGAAGGAGGAGGTCCAGTCGGCCGCGCCCGCCACCGTCCCGGGTGGCAGATGGCGCAGCGGCTCCGCGACATTGCCGAAGACCCGCCACAAGCCCGGCCGGATCGCCAGCAGGAAGACGAGGCCACCCTCCACGAAACAGACATGCGCATGGTCGAGATCCAGCGGGTCATTCAACTGAAGATCATAGAGCGGCCAGGACTCGGGGAAGGCGGAGCCCTCGAAGCCGATGCCGAGGGCCTTGCGCACGGTGCTGTGCGCGCCGTCGGCGGCCAGCAGGAGCCCCGCCCGGACGGTTTGCCGCCGCTCGTCGGCACCGGCCAGCACCGCGCGCACGCCGCTCTCGTCCTGCTCTAGGCTTTCGAGCGCAAGCTCGCGCTCCGGCACGATGCCGCGTGCATCGAGCGCCTCCGCCAGCAGCGCCTCGGTGCGCGCCTGCGGCAGCACCGACATGGGATAGCGTGACGGCAGTCTCGTGAAGCCGATCTCGGCGATACGCCGCCAGTCTTCGTAGAAACGGACGCCCCGGACTGGCCGCGCCTCGCGCAGCACCGCGGCGGTAACGCCGCTCGGCTCCAGCAGTTCGAGGGAGCGGGGATTGATCACCTGAGCGCGCGACGTGGTGCTCGGCGCGGCGGCCCGGTCCACCACGCGCGCCCGCAGGCCGCGCTCGGCGAGAAAGAGCGCGGCGGCCAGCCCCGTGGGGCCAGCGCCGATGATGAGCAAATCGGTGTCCTGCAGGTCACTCATGGGATGTCGCAAGCCTCCCCGTCCTGCATCGAAGGCCGGACGGGAGCACCGGTTGCCCGTCCGGCCGGGTTGGCGGGAGGGAGAACCCCTCCCCGCCCCCAACCTACTTCTGCAAGGCCTGCACGATCTGCTGCGTCACCTTCTTGGCGTCGCCGAACAGCATCATGGTGTTGTCGCGGAAGAACAGCTCGTTCTCCACGCCCGCATAGCCGCTCGACATGCCGCGCTTGACGAAGAACACCGTCTTCGCCCGCTCCACATCGAGGATCGGCATGCCGTAGATAGCAGAGGACTTGTCGGTCTTCGCCGCCGGGTTGGTGACGTCGTTGGCGCCGATGACATAGGCCACATCGGCCTCACCGAATTCCGGGTTGATCTCCTCCAGCTCGTGCACCTCGTCATAGGGCACGTTCGCCTCGGCCAGCAGCACGTTCATATGGCCGGGCATGCGGCCAGCGACAGGATGGATGGCGTAGGAGACCTCGACACCTTCCTTCTTCAGCAGGTCGGCCATTTCGCGCAGCACCTGCTGCGCCTGCGCCACCGCCATGCCGTAGCCGGGCACGATGATGACCTTGCCGGCGTTCTTCATGATATAGGCGGCATCCTCCGGACTGCCGGACTTCACCGGGCGCGCCGGGCCGCCGCCCGCCCCGCCGCTCGCCGCCGCGCCCGCATCGCTGCCGAAGCCACCGAGCAGCACGTTGATGATGCTGCGGTTCATCCCCTTGCACATGATGTAGGAGAGGATGGCACCCGAGGCGCCGACCAGCGCGCCGGTAACGATCAGCAGCAGGTTGCCGACGGTGAAGCCGATGCCCGCCGCCGCCCAGCCCGAATAGCTGTTCAGCATGGAAACGACGACCGGCATGTCGGCGCCGCCGATCGGGATGATCAGCAGGAAGCCCAGCGCGAAGGCCAGCAGCGCGATCAGCCAGAACAGCGCGCCCGAGCCGGTGGCGACGAAGGCGATGACCAGCACCAGCAGCAGGATGCCGAGGCCGAGGTTCAGCCAGTGCTGGAAGCGGAACAGGATCGGCGCGCCGGACATCAGCGCCTGCAGCTTGGCGAAGGCGATCAGCGAGCCGGAGAAGGTGATGGCGCCGATGGCGAGGCCGAGCGACATCTCCACCAGGCTGCCGCCATGGATATGCCCCGGCGTGCCGATGCCGAAGCTCTCCGGGTTGTAGAAGGCGGCCGCCGCGACGAAGACCGCGGCCAGGCCCACCAGCGAGTGGAAGGCCGCGACGAGCTGCGGCAGTGCCGTCATCTGGATGCGGTTGGCCACCACCGCGCCGACGCCGCCGCCGATCACCACGCCGGCGAGGATCAGGAACAGGCTGGAAACCTCGACGCCTGGCCGCGCGAGCGTCGCCACGATGGCGATGCCCATGCCGATCATGCCGTAGAGATTGCCGCGCCGGCTGGTCTCGGGATGGGAGAGGCCGCGCAGCGCCAGGATGAACAGGACGGCGGCGACGAGATAGGCGAGGGTCGAGAGCGTATGCGCCACAGGCTCAGCCCTTCTTCCGGAACATGCTGAGCATGCGGCGCGTCACCAGGAAGCCGCCGAAGATATTCACCGAGGCGAGCGTGACGGCCAGGAAGCCGAAGAACTTCGCCGCCCAGGAATCGCCGAGGCCGGTCGCCAGGATGGCGCCCACCACGATGACGGAGGAAATGGCGTTGGTGACGCCCATCAGCGGCGAGTGCAGCGCCGGCGTCACGTTCCAGACGACGTAATAGCCGACGAAGCAGGCCAGCAGGAAAATGGTGAGCAGCAGCAGGAAGGGCTCGGCCTGCTGCGCCCCATGCGCCACGGCGGGGGCGACGGCCTCGGCCATGCGCCGCGCCTCGGCGGCCAGCGCCAGGGCGCGCTCGGCGGTGGCGGTGGCCTGGTTGGCGAGATCGGTGGGGTTCATGGTCGGTTCTCTTCCCTTCGCCTCAGGCCGCCGGGGCCTGGGTGAGCAGCGGGTGCACCACGGCCCCGCCACGGGTCAGCGTGACGCCGCGGATGATCTCGTCCTCCTCCGGCAGCTTCGGCGCGCTGCCCTCCTTGTCCCAGAAGGTGGAGAGGAAGGTCAGCAGGTTGCGGGCATAGAGCGCGCTGGCGGCGGCGGGGATGCGGCCCGGCCAGTTGCGCCAGCCCAGCACCTTCACGCTGCCCTCGGTGGTGATCGCCTCGCCCGGCACGGTCAGGGCGCAGTTGCCGCCGGCATCGGCCGCGATGTCCACCACCACGCTGCCGGGCTTCATGCTGGCCACCATCTCGGCGGTGAGCAGGGTCGGCGCCTTGCGGCCCTGCACCAGGGCGGTGCAGATCACCACATCGGCCCGCGCCACGGCGGCGGCGATCACCTCGGCCTGCTTGCGCCGGTAATCCTCGCTCATCTCCCGGGCGTAGCCGCCGGCCGTCTGCGCCTGGGCCATCTCCTCGTTCTCGACGCCGACGAAGCTGGCGCCGAGCGACTTGATCTCCTCCTTGGCGGCCGGGCGCACATCGGTGGCGGAAACCCGCCCGCCGAGCCGCCGCGCCGTGGCGATGGCCTGCAGCCCCGCCACGCCGGCGCCCATGACGAAGACATTGGCGGCCGGGATGGTGCCCGCCGCCGTCATCAGCATGGGAAAGCCCTTGTCGAAGGCCGCCGCCGCCTCGACCACGGCGCGGTAGCCGGCGAGGTTCGCCTGGGAGGAGAGCACGTCCATGCTCTGCGCGCGGGTGATGCGCGGCAGCAGTTCCATGCTGCAGGCTTCCAGCCCGGCCTCGGCATAGGCCTTGGCACGCGCCGGATCGCTCACCGCATCGAGCGTGCCGATCAGCAGCGCCCCGCGTGGGATGGAGCCCAACTCGTCCACCTCTCCCTCGCCCGGCGCCAGAGGCGCGCGCACCTTGAGCACGATCCGGGCGCCCGCCAGGGCGGCCGCTGCGTCGCTGGCGATCTCCGCCCCCGCCTCCCGATAGGCGGCGTCCGGATAGCCGGCAGCAAGGCCGGCGCCAGTCTCGACCGCCACACTCAGGCCGAGCGCCGCCAGTTTCTTCGCCGTTTCCGGCGTGGCGGCCACGCGCGTTTCACCCGCCCGCCTTTCCTTGAGCACCGCAAGGCGCATCCGGCTTTCCCCTCATTGCCGAAGTGATTGTTTCGGAGGATGCCGGGGGCGCCGGGGCACCGCAAGCCATACCGGCCGGCACAGTCGCCGCGTGAAACAGGGAGCCGGACGGCGGGAACGGCCGTCGCCCGGAGGGGAAAAGCCGCTTTGAAGGGAGGGCCGGCCGCTTAGGCGACGGCGCCGCGGGCCTTATTGGCCATAGCGCAGCACCACCAGCCCGGCCTCCGCCTGCAGCGTGCGCAGGACGGCACCTGTCTCGCCGCTCCCCTGCTGCGAGCCGAGCCAGGCGCCGTAGAGCCCCTCCAGCACCGCCGCGATCCAGCCCCCGGCCGCGTCGCCGGCCGCACCAATGGCCGGCGCGGCACGATGCACCAGCCGCAGGCTGCGGTCGCTCTGCTCCAGGCCGATGGCGACATAGCCCCAGGCAATCCGCCCCAGCGCCTCGTTCATCCGCGCTTCGAGCTCGGCCAGGGTGCTCGCCGGGCGCAGCGGCATCTCGGCGCCCATGCGCGCCCCGATGGCGCGCAGCAGCCCGCCGCGCGAGGCGGCGTCGAGATGGGCATCCAGCGTCTCCACCAGGGCCTGTATGAAGCTTCGCCACTGCCCGCTGACGTCCCGGCGCGCCAGATAGGAAAGCGCCGCCTGGTCTGTCTCGGTCATACCTGTCCTGCTCCTGCCATCCCGGCTCCCGCCACCCGGGCCCGACTCGCGCCTCTCGTCACTGATCGAGCCGGTAGCGTGCATAGAGCAGACCCCGCGCCTCGCTCCAGTCGGCCGACTTGTCATAGCGCAGCGCGGCGCCGAGCCGCAGGGTCGGGGTGACGGCATATTCCAGATCGCCGCGCAACCCGCCGACGAAGCCGGTCTGCGACTGGCCGGGATAGAAGGCCTGGATGGTCGGATCAGTGGCCGCCTGCGCCTCGAGCTGCGCCTGGCGGGCGCCGTCGGTCGGGAAATAGGGCGCCCGATCCTCCCGCCACGAGGCGATGCCGACACTGCCGCCGATCCGATAGGACAGGTTGCCCGCCTGCGCCCGGTAGTCCAGCGGCACCGTCGCCGAAACATAGGATTGCGGGCTGTAGTAGCCGCCATGCCCGAGGGTGAAGAGGCGCAGGTTCTTGTCATAGGACTGGTAGAACAGGTCCAGGCCGGTGACGAGCTCGTCGGTGGGCCGGCGGAACAGCGCGTGGCTGACGCCGATGCCGACCTCGATCCGGCTGTTGTCGGCCACCCCGTCGCCCTCCAGCGTCGAGTAGCCGCCGCCGGCATAGAAGTTGGTGTCACCGGTGCCGTACTCGAACTGGCCGCGTGCCGTGTTGCGGACCACGCCGCCCCAGACCTGTCCCGTCGCCGGATCGCGCCGGCCGGCCCAGGAGAGTAGCGTGTCCGTCATCGCCCGCCGCTCGCCGGTGATGCGGAGCCGGAGGTTGTCGCTCAGCGCCGGTGCCACCTCGATGCCACCCAGCAGGTTCTGCTTGCGGAAGCCGAGGGGCGTGCTGCCGATGTCGAGCGAGAAATTCTCCCGCGTATAGGCCACCCCCAGGGAGACGCCGGAGGCCGAGGTGTCGGAGGGCGTCAGCGCCCGCGCCTGCCCCGGCGAGAGGCTGGCCTGCGGCCCCGGCAGGGAGAGCGCGTTGGAGCCGAGGCGGCGCAGCGTGGCGGAATCCTGCGCCATGCTCCCCGAATCGATGCTCACCGCCTGGGCGCGCAAGGCGATGCGCCCGCCCACCCCCGGCATGCTGGTGGAGACCTCCGCACCGCCGCCGAATTCGGTGAGCTGGTCCAGTCCGGCTTCGCCCGAGCGCGTGCGGAAGGCGAAGCCCGGCGTGACGAAGGAGGCCGCCTGCTCCTGGATCGCCGCCATCTCGCGGTTGATCTCGGCCAGCAGGGGATCGGCCGCCGCGGAGGGCGCGCCGGAGCCATAGGGCGCGGGATAGGCGCTGACGGCCAGCCCCTGCCCCGCGAGCGAGACCCGCCGGAAGGGATTGTCGGCGGTGACCGGCGCAGCCGTGGCGCCGCGCTCGACGCCGAGCTGGCCGCGCCGCTGCTCGGCGGCGAGTTGCAGGGCCGCCTGGGCACGGCGCGCATCGCCGCTGGCGCGGGCAAGCCGCGCTTCCAGCAGGGTCATGCGCGGGTCATTCGGCGCCAGAGAACGCCCCTCGGCCAGCAGTGCCTCCGCCCGGCCGCGCTGGCCCAGGGCGATCGCGGCCTCGATGGCACTGGCTCGGGCCTCGGCATTGCGCGGATCGCGGCTGAGCACCGCCTCGGCGACGCGCTGCGCCTCACGCGGCTCGCGCGCCCCCTGGTAGAGCCGCGCCAGCGCGAGATTGGCGCCGGCATTCTGCGGGTCCTGCGCCAGCACGGGCGCCAGCTGGTCATAGGCGGCCGCCTGGTTGCCCTGTTCGTTCAGCCGATCGCTGGCGCGGATCGCGAAGCCCTGGCGCAGGCTGGCGAGCTGGCGCCGCTCCTCGGCGGTGAGGCGGCTGTCCTGCGCGAGCTGGCTGGCCAGCAGCCCGGCCTCCTGCTCCAGCCCCGCCTCCAGCAGCGCGCCGGCGATGGCGATGCGGCCGGATGGCGGCGCGGCCCGATTGACCGCGAGCGCCACGCGGGCCGCCTCCGTCGCGCCGGCCTTGTCGCCGAGCCCGGACAGGGCCTCGACCACCTGTGTCGGGATTTCACCGCTCGGGTCGGGCCGGGCAGCCAGGGCGAGCAGCCGGCGCCGGGCCTCGTCGGGCCGGCCATAGCGCGCCGGCTCGGCGGCGGCGGCGACCTCCTGCTGCATCCGCGCGCGGCGCAGCAGACGGCTCTGGTCTGCCGTGCGAAGCCGGTCCGGAATCCGTTCCACGAGCCGCGCCGCATCCGCCGTGCGGCCCTGCTCATCGGCGAAGAGCGCGGCGGCATGCAGCGCCTCCGCCGTGCCGGTGGCGGCAAGCTCCTCCATCAACGCCCGCCCTTCGGCCGCCTGCCCCATGCGCGACAACCCGCGGGCGAGGTCCAGCCGGATCCATGGATTCCCCGGGTCGGTGGCGAAGGCCGCCCGCAACAGCGCCAGGGCCGCCTCCGGGTCGGTGGCGCGGTTGGCCTCCGCGCGCAGGGCCTCGGCGCGCTGCGCGGCGGCGGTGGCGGCGAAGGCGGCGCCCCGACGCTGCGCCAGTTGCTCGGCCTCGGCGAAACGCCCCTGCTGCTGGAGGGCATCATGGAGTCCGGCCAGGGCGCCGGCGAGGTTGGGCCGCTGGCTGAGCGCCTCGCGGTAATGCCGCTCCGCCCCGGCGGGATCGTTGCGGCGGAGGGCGAGGTCGCCGAGCAGCACCTCGGCGTCGGCCCGCTCGCCGCCGTCACGGCGGGCAGCGCGCTGCAGCACCGCTTCGGCCTCGTCGAGCTGGCCGCGGCCGATCAGGGCACGCGCCTGGTTCACCTCCCCGGCGTAGCTCGCCCCCTCCAGGGCGCGCCCCCATTTGCGCCGGCCCTCCTTCGGATCGGCCGCGATGGCCTCGGTGAGGAGGCGGCGCGCCTCCGGATTGCGCCCCTGCCGCAGGCGCACGATGCCGAGGCCACCTTTGGCGTCCGCATCCTGCGGATGCTCCGCCAGGACCGCCTCGAAGGCCTGCGCGGCGTCCGAGAGCTTGCCGGCATTCAGCGCCGCGAAGCCGCGGGTGCGGGCCGCGCCGATCTCATCCACCGGGCCGGCCGGCGGATTGCGGGCCTCCTGGAGGCGCTGCTGCAAGGCCACATCGCCCGGATGGGCGCGCAGGAACTCCTCGATGGCGGAAATCGCGTCCGGGTTCGGCCCCTGCCACAGCAGCGCATCGCGCCAGGCCGCCGTGGCACTGCTGGCCATCTCCGGCTGCTGCGCCAGGGCGCGCAGCCGGCGGATACCCTCGGCCCGCGAGCCTTCGCGGTAGGTCAGGATCTGCGCATAGGCGAGTGCCAAGCGCTGGTCGTTCGGATGGCTTTCGACCAGCCGCTCCATCGCGTCCCGCGCCTCGGCGAAGCCCTCCTGGGTGCCGGCCAGGGTCTGGTAGTACTCGGCGGCGTAGTTGTCGGGCGGCGTACCCCCGCCGAAGATCTGGCGGTACCGCGCCACGGCCGCGGCGGTCTGGCCGGACTGTGCCAGCCGGCGCGCCTCGGCGAGCGCGCCGGGATCGATGGTCGCGCCGCGCACCACCCGGGCCGCCTCGGTGTTGCGCGGGTCGGCCGGTGCCACCTGCCGCATCCGGGCGAGATAGGCCTCGGCGGCGCTGCGGTTGCCGGCTTCGGCCGCGGCTGCCGCGGCGGCGGCCAGCGCGGTCACATTGTTCGGCTCGGCGGCGAGCACGCGCTCCAGCGTCTGCAACGCGCGGTCGGGTCGGTTCTGGCCACGCCAGTAATTCGCCTGCTCCAGCAGCACGCCGATGGCGCCCTCCTGCGCCTGGGCGGGCGCCGGGCCGGCCAGCGGGAAGGTCGCCGCCAGTGAGACGACGCTGGCCAGCAGCCGGGTCCGGAGGGCAGTCATGGCGTGCGGGTCCTCAGGCGAAGGGCGGCACGGCGGCGCAGCACCCAATAGGTCGGGATGGCGATGCAGACGGCCGCGGCGATGGCCAGCAGCAGCAGCAGGTCCGGGCGCTTGCCCAGCCAGTATTGCGGCCAGAGATGCAGCGGCAGGCTGCCCACCGTGTAGTTCCGGCTGACCTTGAAGGCGGAGACGCGGCCCGCCGATGCCAGGATCAGGTCACCCTGGATTTGCGGCAGCTTCTCCCGGTCCCGCAGCGCGGTGACCATTGCCTCCATCCCCTGCGGGTTGGTGCCGGTCAGCGCCACCACCGAGCGGCTGCCCTTGAGGGGGCTCTCGAAGCCGATCAGCATGCCCATGCCGTCACCGGGACTGGCCAGCACGGCCTCGAGCTGCTGCCGCTCGAGCCGCCGGTCATCGCTCAGGAACAGGTTGCGGAAATTCTCCAGCGCCCCGGGCAGAGCCACCGTCACACGGCTGCCCTCAACGCGCAGGGGCCGTCGCGCCCGAGCAGCGCGGTCAGCGCCGGCTGCCGACCCAGCGCACCCACCACCAGCAGGTCACGATCGGCCACCTGCTCCATGGCAGCCGGGCGCACCACCTCGATGCCCGTCGCGGGGGTACCGACGATGGCCGCCATCCTGCCGAGCAGCGTCAGGAAGCTTGAGATCTCCAGCGTGTTGGGGCGGTCCGGCAGCACGGCGGCGGTGCCGGAGAAATCCGCCATCCGCGTGAAGGGAAAGCCCGCGCCGGCGAAGAAGGCGAGGTTCGGCAGCTCGGTGAAGTGATAGGCGCGGGACAGGTCGATGGTGCTGTCGGGGTCCACCGAGGCGCGCACGTCGCCGGGAATGGCGACGCAGTCGCCGCGATTCAGCGGCCGCATGTCGAAGCGGAGCTGCAGCTCGTTCTGCCCGAAGACGAGATAGGGCGGCAGGCCGACCTGCCCCTCGCCGCGGTCCGGCCGGGCGCCGAAGCCCGTCTGCCGCGCCAGCCAGCTCCAGGGCCAGCTCGGCTCCACCTCCCGCAGGGGGAAGGATTTCAGATAGTGGTCGTTCAGCGAGGCATCGAGGCGCGACACCGCCACATCGGTGATCGGGCCGGGCGGCGCGCGGAACTTCACCTCCACCGGCAGCGGGCGGTCCTGCCAGGTGTAGAGGTCGGGCGCGGTGCGGAAGGGGATGGAGATCGCGCCTGGCGCGAAGCCGAAGCTCTGCAGCTCGGAGGGATCGACCAGCTCGCCGAAGCGCACGGGGCGGTCGTCGCGGAGCCAGCGCGGGGCGTCATAGGGGCTGCGGGCCGGCAATTCCGGCTGTTGCACCAGGGCGATCTCGCCGGAGAGCGCCTGCTTGCCCACCGCCAGCAGCATGGCGTTGGGATCGGCCGGGTTCGGCACCACGGCCAGCGTCGGCCCTTCCATGCGCGGCAGGGCGATGCCCGGAACCGTCTCGTTGCCCGCCACCAGCACCATGGCATTGCCGCTCGGCGGCACGCTGGTGCTGACCGGGAAGGTGGCGCCGCGATAATCGGCCTGCACGGCGAACCAGGAGGTCGCGATGGCGGCGGCGCGGACCAGATCGGTCCCGGCACCGTCCGGCAACACCACCGGCAGGGTCAGCGGCTCGTTGCGCAGGCGCGGGTCGAAGAAGGGCTCCGGCAGGCGCGCCAGATCGCGCGCGAGCGGCAGCCGCTCCAGTGTCAGCTGCAGCGCGGAGAGGTCGGAGATGGTGGCCCAGAGCAGGCCCGAGGCCGGGTCGTTGCACTCGGTTGTGTAGCGGCCGGTGAAGCGGAAGTTCAGCCGGTTGGCCTCGGTGAAGTAGAGGGGGTTCACCGGGAACTCGATCGGCCCGAAGCTCGGCCGGCTGCGATCGGGCGTGATGGTGCCCACGAACTGCTCGTTCAGGGTGATCGCGATCTGGCTGAGCGAGGAGATCAGCGCCGGGCTGGTGGCGCCCTGCAACACCAGCTTGGCGCCGGTCACCACCTCATCCGCGCGGATACCGAACAGCACACCCTGCAGGTCGGAGGTGCCGCGAAGCTGCATCGGGCCGGCAAGACCGAGCTGCCGCAGGGTGCGGCTCACCGTGCGGCCGGTGCCGCCGGTTCCCGCGCTACCCTCGGCCTGGCCTGCCGTAGCCGGCAGGCCCCCCATCG
>Ga0180221_1001185_pt1 | contig 18523 bp, 21 predicted proteins | sample eDN5th37CKraftMG_FD_151339 | JGI IMG/M metagenome (GOLD analysis project Ga0180221, IMG submission 151339) | Enriched Miracle-Growth compost microbial communities from Emeryville, California, USA - eDNA 5th pass 37_C Kraft MG (version 2) (version 2) ...
GAGCTCCAGCCCGCCGATCAGCCCGAGCCCGCGCGCCTCGCCGACCAGCGGATGCTCGGCGAGGGCCTTGAGCTTCGCCTGGAACAGCGGCGCCTTGGCCTGAACCTGCGCGACGACGGCGTCGCGGCGATAAATCTCCAGCGCCTTGAGCGCCACCGCGGCGGCGACCGGATGGCCCGAATAGGTGAAGCCGTGGCCGAAGCTGCCGAGCTTGCGGCTTTCCGCCAGCAGCGCCTCGTACATGATCTCCGGGATCAGCACCGCGGCGATCGGCACGTAGGCCGATGACAGCGCCTTGGCGACCGAGAGCGCCTGCGGCTTGAAGCCGACCGCGTCGCCGCCGAACAGCGTGCCGAGCCGGCCGAAGCCGCAGATCACCTCGTCGGCGATCATGAACACGTCGTGCCTGGCGCAGACCGCGGCGACCTTCTCGAAATAGCCGGCCGGCGGCACGATCACGCCGCCCGCGCCCATCACCGGCTCGGCGATGAAGGCCGCGACCGTGTCCGGCCCCTCGCGCGCGATCAGCGCGTCGAGTTCGGCCGCAAGGCGCGTTGCGAACGCCTCCTCGCTCTCGTCCTCCTGCGCGAAGCGATAGTGGTGCGGGCAGCCCGCGTGGAGGATGCCGGCGATGGGCAGGTCGAAGTCGCGCTGGTTGCCGGCCAGCCCCGTGAGCGAGGCCGAGGCGACCGTGACGCCGTGATAGGCCTTCTCGCGGCTCACGATCTTCTTCTTGCGCGGCCGGCCGAGCGCGTTGTTCATGTACCAGACGAGCTTGACCAGGGTGTCGTTCGCCTCCGAGCCGGAGTTGCAGAAGAACACTTTGGAGACCGGCACCGGCGCGATCTCCTTCAGCGTCTCGGCGAGCTCGATGGCGGGGTCGTGGCTCCTGCCGTTGAACAGGTGCGCGAACGATAATTTGCGCATCTGCGCGGTTGCGGCCTCGATCAGCTCCTCGTTGCCGTAGCCGAGCGCCGTGCACCACAGCCCGGCCATGCCCTCGATGTAGGCTTTGCCGTCGCTGTCATAGACGTGGACGCCCGCGCCGCGCTCGATCACCAGCGGCCCATCGTCGCGGAACCGGTCGAGGTTGGTGTAGGGATGGACGAGCGTCGCGATGTCGCGCGCGGCGAGGTTCGAGGGCATGGGCTGTCCAGGTAGCTACTGGTGGCTATATTTCGTCCATGCCAACCATATCGATCAAGGATGCGAAGAACCAGCTTACCGCTCTCGCCCGCCGGGTCGAGAAGGGCGAGACCATCGTGGTCACCCGCAACGGCAAGCCGGTGTTCGATCTTGTCCCGCATCAGGCAACGGGCGGCATCGACATGGAGGCCGGGCGCGCGCTCCTGCGCCGCCGCGGCATCAAACAGGGCACGCTCCGCGTCGCGGATGACTTCGACGCGCCGCTGCCGGAGGACTTTCTGCTCAAGCCGCTGCCCTGATGCGGCTCCTGCTTGACACCAACATCCTGATCGGGCTGACGCCGCGCGGGCTCGCCGCGCTCGATCCCGCGGCGAGGCAACTGGTCGAAAATCCCGACAACGCCTCGTTCGCCAGCGCCGCCAGCCTGTGGGAAATCGCCATCAAGACACGGCTCGGCAAGCTCGACCTCGGCTTGCATCCCGGCGACTTCGTCGATTTTCTCGACGGCATCGGCGTATCGCTGCTTGCGATCAGCCATCGGCACGTCCTGGCCGATGTCGAGCCTGCGCCGGCGAAGCGCGATCCGTTCGATCGCCTGCTGCTGGCGCAATGCGCCGTCGAGGACCTGCTGCTGGTGACGATGGACCGCGTGCTGTCGCGACATCCGCTGGCGTGGCGATAACGACTACCTGGGCTCATGCTCCTCCGCCCGCTCCGGCGCTTCCGGCGGGCGCGGCGGCGGCAGCGGGACCGTGGGGTCGCGCACGTCCCACTGGCAGATGCGGTAGTTGTTGCGCCGCTCGATCAGGTCCACGTGGATGTGCTCCTCATGGTAGCCGTCGGAACCGGGGCCGAGCACGGTCGGGAATGTCTTGCAGGCGCTGGCCTTGAGGCTGTCGCGGAACGGGCGGTCCGCGGCCGGGTCGGTCAGCACGAGGTGGCGGCCGTCCGCCAGCAGCAGGGAACGGATGTCGAGCGCGTTGGCGCGGCCGTGCTCGGAGAGCTTGGCGTCGGCGACGCGGTTGCGGCCGCGGCATTCGTACGAGCCCGCATCCTCGATGCCGGACAGCGGCGCGCCGAGGCCCGCGACCAGCGGCGCCACATCCTCGCGCGTCCAGCGCACGATCGCCGTCGCCATGGAGCAGCGCAGCGTGGCCGGCGGCGTCATGGGCACGCGGCGATTCTCCACCAGCACGGCGTTGAGCCGCACCGGATCGGGCGCCCCGCAGCCGTTCGGCTCGGCGATCGACGACAACGGATCGGCATCGGCCAGGCCCGATGTCACCAGGTCGAGGATGCATTGCGACGGCGACGGCGGCCCGACGAACGTGTCCGGCCTGGCGAGGATGTCCTCCGGCTTCTCCGGCGCCAACGGGCCGACGAACGTATCCGGGCTGGTGAGAACATCCTCCGGCTTCTCCAGCACCGGCCCGACGAACGTATCCCGCCGCAGCTTATGCTGCGGCCTGTCCGCCGCGTGCGCCAGCGTCGGCATCATCGCCAGCCACAGCAGGAAGGCGAGCGCCGGGGATGCAGCGCCTTCTTGTTTTCGAGCATGATCCGGTCCGAAAAGTCCGCAACTTTTCGGGGTCATGCTCAGACCACCTTGCCGGGGTTGAGGATGCCGTTGGGATCGAGCGTGCGCTTGAGCGTGCGCATCAGGTCGAGCGCCACCGGGTCTTTCACATGGGTCAGCTCGTCGCGCTTGATGACGCCGATGCCATGCTCGGCCGAGATCGAGCCGCCGAGCCTGCGCACCACGCCGTGCACGATGTCGTTGACCGCGTACCAGCGCGACAGGAACGCGTTCCGGTCCATGCCGACCGGCTGGCTGATGTTGTAGTGGATGTTGCCGTCGCCCATGTGGCCGAACGGCACCGGCCGGATGCCGGGCATGTATCGCTCCACCGCCTCTCCCGCCTCGCGCAGGAACTGCGGCACCGCCGCGACCGGCACCGAGACGTCGTGCTTGATCGAGCCGCCCTCGGGCTTCTGCGCGTCGGGCAGGAACTCGCGGATGCGCCAGAACGCGCGCGCCTGCTCGATGCTCTCGGCGATCACGGCGTCCGCGATCAGGCCCTTGCCGACGGCTTCCTCCAGGATGGTCTCCAGGGTCCCGCGCAGGCCGTCCGCCGACAGCGACGACAGTTGCAGGAGCACGTACCACGGATGCCTGGTCGGCAACGGATCGCGCATGGCGGTGCCGTGCTTGAGCGACATCTCGACGCCCGCGCTCGCCATCAGCTCGAAGCTCGTCGCGCCGCCGTGGGCCTGCACCAGATTAAGGAACGCCAGCGCCGCCTCCGGCGACGGCAGGCCGATGAACGCGGTCTCGACGGCGCGCGGCTTCGGAAACAGCTTCAGCACCGCGGCGGTGATGACGCCGAGCGTGCCTTCCGCGCCGATGAACAGGTTTCGCAGGTCGTAGCCGGTGTTGTCCTTCTTCAGCTTGTTGAGGCCGTGCATCACGCGGCCGTCGGCCAGCACCACCTCGAGGCCGAGCACGAGGTCGCGCGCCACGCCGTAGGCGAGCGCGCCGGTGCCGCCGGCGTTGGTCGAGAGGTTGCCGCCGATCGTGCAGCTTCCCTCGGCGCCGAGCGAGAGCGGGAACAGCCGGTCGGCGTCCGAGGCCGCAGCCTGCGCCTTCTGGAGGATGACGCCGGCCTCGCAGGTCATGGTGCTGGAGGCCGGGTCGATCTCGCGGATTTTGTCCATGCGCGCCAGCGACAGCACCACCTCGCCATTGTGCGGCGTCTGACCGCCGACGAGGCCGGTGTTGCCGCCCATGGGCACGATGGCGGTCCCGGTCTCGTTGGCGAGCTTGAGGATCGCGGAGACCTCGGCGGTCGAGCCCGGCCGCAGCACCAGCGGCGTGTGGCCGCGGTAGAGGCCACGCTGCTCGGTGAGATAGGGCTCCTGCTCCGCCGGATCGGTGATGGCGTTCTTCGGGCCGACGATGGCGATGAACTGCGCCATCGCCTCGCGCGCCAGCGGCGGCCGCGGATTGCGCGGGACGGACGGAATCGTGGAGACGGTGCCGTGCATGGTGGCCATGGCGCTACCCGGGTTGCGCAAAAAGAATTATCGCGGCGCGGCGGCCCGCGCCAGCCGGTCGTTGATCGCCTCGCCGAGCCCCTCGTGCGGAACCGGCATGACGGCGATGGTCGCGCCGGCGGTATCGAGCGCGCGCAGGTGCGAGAACAGATTGGCCGCGGCCTCCACGAGATCGCCGCGCGCGGACAGGTTGAGCGTCGCCTTGGCGCCGGCGAGCGGCCTCGGGCCGAACGCCAGCAGCACCTCTCCGGGATAGACCGCGGTCGCGTCGAGCCGCAGCGCCGCCTTCGGCGCGTAGTGCGAGGCGAGCATGCCCGGCGCCAGCGGCCCCTCGCCCGCATGCTGCCCGGGCGGATCGGCGAGCGGGCGGCCCAGCACACGCTCGATGTCGCCGCGCGGCGTGCCGCCGGGCCGCAGCAGGCGCGGCTCGCCGACGCAGGCGACGATGGTGGATTCGAGTCCCACCGCCGTCGGCCCGCCGTCGAGGATCAGGTCGATGCGGCCGGCGAGATCGTCGTGGACGTGCTGCGCCGTGGTCGGCGAGACGTGGCCGGAGCGGTTGGCCGAGGGCGCGGCCACGGGCCTGCCGAAGGCTCTCAGCAGCGCCTGCGCGACGGGATGGTCGGGCACGCGGATCGCCACGGTGTCGAGCCCGGCGGTGGCGAGGTCCGCCACGGCGCATCCCTTGGCCTTCGGCAGGACCAGCGTCAGCGGCCCCGGCCAGAACGCCTGCGCCAACGTCCCGGCCGCCGCGTCGAACCGCGCCAGCGCGCGCGCCGCGGCGAGGTCCGGCACATGGGCGATCAGCGGGTTGAACGCCGGCCGGCCCTTGGCGGCGTAGAGCCGGGCCACCGCCTCGCCATTGGTGGCGTCGGCGCCCAGCCCGTAGACGGTCTCGGTCGGGAACGCCACGAGCCCGCCGCCGGCGAGAACGTCCGCCGCCGCGGCAATAGCCTCGGCGTCGGCGGGGAGGATGCCGGTGGCGGGCCCCGCCGTCATTCCGCCGAGGAGCGCCGGTCGCCGTAGGTCACGCGCCAGACGGTGCCGTTGCCGTCCTCCGAGAACAGCAGCGCGCCGGTCTTGTCCTGCGCCACGCCCACCGGCCGGCCCCACGCGGTCCGGTCGTCGATGACGAAGCCGGTCACGAAGTCCTCGTACTCGCCGGTCGGCACGCCGTCCTTCACGATGGCGCGGATGATCTTGTAGCCGGTGCGCTTGGCGCGGTTCCACGAGCCGTGCTCGGCGGCGAAGATGCTGCCCTTGTATTCGGCGGGGAACTGGTCGCCGGTGTAGACCATCATCTGCAATGACGCCGAGTGCGGCTGGAGCAGGATGTCGGGCACGGTGATCTTGTCCCTGAGATCGGGCCGCTCGCCGGCGTGGCGCGGGTCCTCGTTGGCGCCGATGTAGTACCACGGCCAGCCGTAGAACGCGCCCTCCTTCACGCGGGTGATGTAGTCGGGCACGAGATCGTCGCCCAGCAGGTCGCGCTCGTTGGTCGAGCACCACAGCGTGTCGCCGGCGTCGACCGCCATGCCGACGCAGTTGCGGATGCCGGTGGCGTAGATGCGGCGGTTCTTGCCGTCGGGATCGAACGCCAGCACGTCGGCGCGCTCGCTCTCGGAGCCCCAGGTCGCGCCCAGCGGCTTGCCGGCGGTGGCCTTGCGCAGGGCATCGCCCGAGAGCTTCTCCATATCCTCGGCGACGTTCGAGCCCGAGCCGACGGACACGTACATGGTCCTGCCGTCGTTGGAGAACGCCACGTCGCGCGTCCAGTGGTGGCCGACCGGAATGCCTGTGACGACGGTCTCCGCCGGGCCGCGCGCCTTCAGGTCGCCGGCTCGATACGGAAACCGCACCACGGAATCCGTGTTGGCCACGTAGACCCATTGCGGATCGTTCGCCGGATAGAACGCGATGCCGAACGGCTGGCGCAGGCCGGAGGCGAACACCTCGTTGCGCTCGGCCCTGCTGCCGTCGGCGCTCGGGCGCAGCACGCGGATCTGTCCCGCCGCGCCTTCGGAGACGAAGATGTCGCCGTTCGGCGCGACCCGCATCAGCCGCGGCTTCGCGAGCCCGGAGGCGAACAGCTTCACCGTGAAGCCGGGCAGGGTCTTGAGCGCCGCGCCCGGCGGCGGCTTGGCGATGAGCACGCTGTTGCGCGCCGAGGGTGTGGCCATGGGCTTCGGCAGGTCGCCCGGCCGCACCAGCCGGCGCACGCCCGGCGCGTCGCCGCGCCAGTCGCCGTAGGCGGCGGCGCCGGTGAGCTCCCTGGTCTGCGCGAACGCGTGCAGCGGCAGGCCGGCGGCGAGCGCCGCCGCGATGGTGAAAAACCGCATCCTCGTCATGATCGGCTCCTGGGCTGGATCAACCGTCCAACGAGTTCAGCCGCGAAAAGTTACGGCACCGGGGCAAGGGAGCATCGCCGAAAACAAATTTACGTGGGATGGATTGCGCGCAGCGAAACCCATCGCCGGCACCGGCTCCCCCTGGCAGGTCTCGCTATGGCCGATCCGTCCCGACCTTTACGCCGGAATGGCCGTCCGCGCGTTCTTCACCTGGTGCGCCTTGAGCCGCGGCAGCACATCGCGGCCTATGCGGCGCACCTGCTCCAGGAACATCTCGTTCGGCAAGGCGCCGAGGTTGAGGTTGAGCAGCAGCGAGTTGGCGCCGGCGTGCTCGGCATCCTCGATCAGCTTCTCCGCGACATCCTTGGGATTGCCCCAGATCAGATCGTCGTTGGCGACGCGGCGCTCCACGTCGGCCATGGTGGTGTTGCGGATCTTCTCGCGGTCCATCTCGATGTCGCCGCGGTTCTCCGGCCGCACATAGTCGTAGGACGTCGAGGCCACGTAGCCGGTGTTCTGCCGCGCGCCGGCCGGCGCCCGGCTGCCGTGGTGCCACAGCGTCTGCACGAAATAGAGATAGTAGGAACTATATTCCTTCAGCGCCTGGGCCTTGCTGCCGGCGACATAGATGTCGGTGAACAGCACCAGGTGCTCCGGCGTGATCTTGTGGCCGAAGCGGGCGAGCTGCTGGCCGAAATAACCGGTCACGTCCTCCATCACGCCGGGCTTCAGGTGCGTCACCACGGCGCTGAAATTGTGCCTCGCCGCAAGCTCGATGGTTTCGCGGCTGCCGGTGAAGGGAATGTAGATCGGCGGATGCGGCTGCTGGTAGGGCCGCGGCCAGATCGAGATGTCCTTGAACTTCCAGAACTTGCCCTCGTAGCTGAAGACGTCCTCGGTCCACGCCTTGAGGATGATCTCCAGGGCCTCGTCGAACCGCGCGCGCGATTCCGCCATCGGCACGTCGTAGACCTTGTATTCGCGCGGCACGCCGCGGGCGAAGCCGGAGAGCACGCGGCCGCGGGACATGCAGTCCGCCATCGCCAGCTCCTCGGCGATGCGCACCGGGTTGTGCAGCGGCAGGAGGTTGCCGAGCAGCAGGAACTTGAGGTTTTTGGTGTGCTGCGCGCCGACCGCCGCCATCATGTTGGGCGAGTTCATCAAGCCGTGCGGCGTGGTGTGGTGCTCGTTGAGGCCGACGCCGTCGAAGCCGAGCGCGTCGAGCTCCTTCCAGATCGCGAGGTGCTGCTCGTAGCTGCGCGCCGCGACCTCCGGGTCGAAATGGTCGCCGGGCAGCGGGTAAGGCAGATGGCGCTCGGCCTTGTAGCGGTCGAAATGGGCGTCGTACGGCAGAAGATCGAAAACGAAGACTTTCACGGGCGCGGTTCCTGCAATGGTTGCAGGCCATCTGCCAAGGACGGCGCAGGAGTGTCAATCGCGCCGTCGGGGGACCGGCCATGCCGGGACGCGGTCTCCGGGCCGGCTTTCGGCGGACCGATCTTCGCTTGCGGCGGGGGAGAGCCGCAGATATATAACCGCCCCACCGGGACAGTCGGAGCGTGGCTCAGCCTGGTAGAGCACCTCGTTCGGGACGAGGGGGTCGCAGGTTCAAATCCTGCCGCTCCGACCATCCGCCTCCTCGCGGGCCCGTGGCCCTTCCCTTCGGTCCCCCATGACAAACCTCCTCACCGGCAAGACCGCGATCATCACCGGCGGCGCAGGCGGCATCGGCCGCGTCACGGCCAGGGTATTCGCGGAGAACGGCGCGCGCGTCGCGGTGCTCGACACCGCGCCCCAGACAGCCGCGTTCGCCGCGGAGCTCGGCGGCGGGCACATCGGCGTGACCGTGGACGTGGGCGACGAGGCGGCCTGCATCGGGGCGGCCGACCACGTGGCGGCGGCGTTCGGCCGGCTGGACATCCTCGTCACCATGGCCGGCGTGGTGAACCCCGGCGGCATCACCGACGTCGCCCACGAGGAATACGAGCGCACCATGCGCTCCCACGCCGACGGCACCTTCAACATGTGCCGCGCCGCGATCCCGCATTTCCGCCGCAACGGCTCGGGCGCGATCGTGTGCATGTCGTCGATCGCCGCCGAGCGCGGCGGCGGCCTGCGCGGCGGCGTGCACTACGCCGCGGCGAAGGCCGCGATCCTCGGCCTCGCCCGGGCCATGGCGCGCGAACTCGCGCCGGAGAACATCCGCGTCAACGCGGTGTGCCCCGGCGCGATCTACACCAGCAAGCGCTCGCTTGCCGAGATGAACGCCCAGCTCGGCGACCGCATCCCCATGGGGCGGGTCGGCATGCCCGAGGAGGTGGCGCAGGTGTTCCTGTTCCTCGCCTCGGACCTCGCCTCCTACGTGACCGGCGCGACGCTCGACGTGAACGGCGGCATGCACATCCACTGAGCTTCAGGCGGCGCCGCGTGCGGCGACGGCCATCGAGATCAGCGCCGCGCCGCCGAACACCATGTCGATGCCGACGAGCAGGCCGAGCGCCCAGGCCGCGGTTTCCGGCAGGCCCATGATGATGATGGCGGCGAGGATCAGCGTGACGATGCCGCTCGCCAGCATGAAGCCCCAGCGCCCGCTCAGTTCCCTGCGGTGCTCGATGGCGTAGAGGATCGACAGCACCCCCTCGACGATGAAGAAGGCGATCAGCACGAAGGTCAGCGACACCGCGCCGACGACCGGCCGCGCCACCAGCATGCCGCCGACGACGAGCGCCAGCACGGCCGACAGCAGCGACCACCAGAAGCCCGGCGCCTGCCGCGCCCAGAAGCTGGTGACGAGGCCGACGACGCCGCTGATAAGGAACAGCCAGCCGAGGAAGATCGTCACCGCCACGGTGGCGATGACCGGCACCGCGATGGCGAGCACGCCGAGGATGACGAGGATGACGCCCTCGACCATGAACATGGTCGAGAACTGCTTCAGCGCCGAGGAGAAGTCCGAGTCCGCGCCGGATGTGGATTGAGTCATGACGGCCTCCGTGATGATGAACGGAGGGCCGGGCGCCGCCCGGCCGCAGCGTTCCGCTACCATCATGCCATCAAGTCCCGCGCGCCACCATGACGAAAATGCAGCGCTGCGCGGCATCCGCCATTTCGGATGCGTCTGATTCTAGCTTTCGAGCGTCACGTCGAGCGAGATGTCGGCCTTGAGCACCTTGGAAACCGGGCAGCCGGCCTTGGCCTTGTTGGCCAGCTCCTCGAACTGGGCCTTGGTCGCGCCGGGCACCTTGCCCCTGAGGCTCAAGTGGACGGTGGTGATGGCGAAGCCGTCGGCGACCTTGTCCAGCGTCACCTCGGCGGTGGTCTCCATGCGCTCCGCGGTGAGCTTGGCCTCGCCGAGGATCAGCGACAGCGCCATGGTGAAGCAGGCCGCGTGCGCCGCGCCGATCAGCTCCTCCGGGCTGCTGCCGGGCTTGCCCTCGAAGCGGCTGGAAAAGCCATAGGGATAATCCTTCAGCGCGCCGCTCTTGGTCGAGATCGCGCCCTTGCCGTCCTTGATGCCGCCCTGCCAGACAGCCGATCCGAAGGTCTTCATGGCTCTTTCTCCTCGTGAGTGCCGCGCCGGCCAATGTAGAGCGAAAGCGGCGCGGGCGCATGGACGAAACCGCCGCGATACAATAGCCTCGTCGTCAAAATGAGGTGACACAACGGGGAGGAACCGATGAATCGTTTCGCGAAAAGCATGGTCCTGGCGCTGGCGGGCGTCGCCTGCGCCGGCGCGGCCCATGCCGGCGCCGTGGTGCCCGACGAGGCCCAGTGGGAGAAAGTATCGACCGCCGGCAAGGCGTTCGCAGAGGGCGTGGTCGCGGCCAGGGACGGCTCGATCTATCTCGTCGACCTGCTGCCGCCCGGCACGCTGTTCCGCTACGATCCCAGGACCAAAGAGACCACGACCGTCGCCGCGCCCGACGGGCTCGCCAACGGCCTCTACGTGGACGTCAAGAGCGGCGACCTCATCATGGGGCTCGGCACGCCGCCCGCGCTCGCCAGGCGCAACCTCAAGACCGGCGAGGTGACGACGCTCGTCGACCGCTACCAGGGCAAGAGGCTGATCGGGCCCAACGACATCACCGAGGACGCCCAGGGCCGCATCTATTTCACCGACGCGCGCTTCAACCAGAAGGAAGAGCCGGAGCTGCCCAACGCGGTCTATCGCCTCGACCCGGACGGCAAGCTCACCCAGCTCACCACGGAGATCAACCGTCCGAACGGCATCGAGATCTCGCCGGACGGCAAGCACCTCTACGTGGCCGACACCGTCGCCGACCGGCTGCAGCCGAACCCGCACAATCCGCCCAAGGACCGCTTCGGCTTCAAGTACGGCGGCGTCATCGTCTACGATCTCGCCGCCGACGGCAGCATCTCCAACGGCCGCGCGTTCTATGCCGCCGAGGTCGCGCTGCCCGACGGCATGACCATGGACACCGACGGCAACCTCTACGTCGCGTCACACGACAAGCCGACCCACAACCGGCAGATCGTCGTCATCGACCCGAGCGGCAAGATCATCCAGAACCTGCCGGTGCCCGAGAGCCTCACGGTCCAGCTCGGCTTCGGCCGCGGCGAGGATTCCGGCACGCTCTATCTCGCCGGCGGCGACCCGTGGGGACTCTACCGCATCAAGACCAACCGCAAGGGATTCTACCGGGACTGATTTGCATTCGCCGGCCCGACGGACTACGTGGCGTCCATGGCCGACGACATCCCGTTCGATAAAACCCTCGATCTCGCGCCCGGACACGCCGAGGAGATCGCCCCCGGCGTGCGCCGCATGCTGGTGAACAATCCGAGCCCGTTCACCTTCAAGGGCACGATGAGCTACATCGTCGGGCGCGGCAGGGTCGCGGTCATCGACCCCGGCCCCGACGATGCCGCCCATCGCGCGGCGCTGCTCGACGCGCTGCGCGGCGAGACCGTCACCCACATTTTCGTCACCCACACCCATCGCGACCATTCGCCCGGCGCGGCGGCGCTCAAGGCCGCGACCGGGGCGCTGGTGCTGGCCGAGGGTCCGCACCGCGCCGCGCGGCCGCTGCACGTCGGCGAGGCGCCGCGGCTCGATGCCGGCGGCGACACGGCCTTCGACCCCGACCTGCGGCTGGCCGACGGCGACGTGGTCGAAGGCGACGGCTGGCGCATCGAGGCGGTCGCCACGCCGGGCCACACCGCCAACCACATGGCCTATGCGCTCCAGGGCACCGACGTCCTGTTCTCCGGCGACCATGTGATGGGCTGGTCGACCACCATCGTGGCGCCGCCAGACGGCGCCATGAGCGACTACATGGCCTCGCTCGACAAGCTCGCCCGCCGCGGCGAGACGGTCTACCTGCCCGGCCACGGCAACCTGATCCGCAACGCGCCGGCCTTCGTGCAGAGCTACATCCGCCACCGCCAGGGCCGCGAAGCCTCGATCCTGCACCGCCTCGCCAAGGGCGAGGCCGACATCCCGTCGCTGGTGCGCGCGATCTACATCGGGCTCGATCCGCGCCTCGTCGGCGCAGCCGGGCTCTCCACCCTCGCCCATCTCGAAGACCTGGTGGCGCGCGGCGTGGTCGCGACCGACGGCGCGCCGTCGATCGCCGGCACCTACCGCCTCGCCGGCTGACCGTTCGCCGCCGGCGGCCGCGACGTGCGCCTTGCCGCGCGCTCGATCTGCTCGGGCGACGACGCCGCGTCGATGTCGTCGAGCAGCGCCTGGACCCGCGCGGCGTTGTCGCCGAAATCGTGCTCGCCGTAGCGCGAGGCGGAGCGCGCGTCGACCCGCGCGCCGCCGCCAGAGGCGCGCACGCGGATCACCACGTCGTCGCGGAAGCCCATGATCGGGCTGAAGGCGATGGCCTCGATGCGGCCGTCGCGGCGGCCGGGGATCGGCGGCCGCTCGTCGACGATGCGCCACTTGCGCCGGGTGACGACGGCGAGCGCCGCGTCGTAGGCCTGCTGCGGCGTGGCGTTGGTTTCCAGCGGCTCCACGTCGGGATACGCGGCGCGCTGCTGCTGATAGACGGCGAGCCCGCCATAGACCACCGAGTTGGCGTCGCGGCCGCGCGCCCGCGCCACCACCTCGAACCGCGGCGGATCGTAGGGATCGGTGGTGATGTCGTGGATCCACGGCAGCCGCGACGCCTTGACGGCGAGATAGCCCGGATAGCCGAGCAGCGCGACGGCGAGCACGATGGCGAGCAGCGCCTGCGCGCCGCCGCTCGCGCCGGAAAACCAGATCGACACCAGAGCCGCGAGGGCGAGCAGGATGGCGAGCGCGGCGAGCGCGAGCGCAGCGCCGAAGGTCGCCATCACCGGCCAGATCTCGAACATGCCGGTGCGCTCGAAGATGACGGCGAGCAGCGCGACCGGCAGCGCGAAGATGGCGAGCCGCCGGGCCCAGATCGCCAGGCGCGACGGCGGCTGCGGGGAGATGCGGCGGCGGACCATGGGCGTCCCGGAAAACGAAGCCCAGACCGATAGAGCCTCGGGCGCGGGGCGGCAAGCGGCTCAGCCGAACCGGGCGAGGCGGAAGCGCGATATGTCGCGGCGCGTCCCGCCGTCGGTCGCGAGCTCGGCGAGGATGTCGCCCACCACCGGCGCGAACTTGAAGCCGTGGCCGGAGCACGGCGAGGCGACGATGACGGCGGGCCAGCCCGGCAGCCGGTCGATGATGAAATCGCCGTCGGGCGCCATGGTGTAGAGGCAGGTCTCGGCCCGCGTTGGCGGCCCGTCCGCCGCCGGCAGCAGGTCGGCGACGAAATCGCGGATCAGCCGCTCGTCGCGCGGCGTGACGGCGCGGCTGTACGTATCGGGATCGACGGCCTCGTCGTCGTGATGATGCTTGGCGATCTTGAGCCCGGACGGGCCGTGGACCGGGAAGCCGTAGTGGACGCCGTGGCGCGTCTCGGCGAGGAACACGGGGAATGCGCCAACCGCGAAGGGCGCGGGATCGCGCGGCGCGAACCAGCCCGCCACCTGCCGCGTCGCCCGCACCGGCGCCGCGACCTGCGGCAGCAGCCGCCCGAGCCACGGCCCGGCGGCGACGACGGCGGTGCGCGCCGCATAGGCGCCCTGCCCCGTCACGACGCGCACGCCGTCGCCGTCGGGCTCGAGCGCCAGCACGCGCTCGTTCTCATGGACCTCGGCCCCGGCGGCGCGGGCGAGCGCGACCTGCGCCGCCACCGCCGCCTCGGCCGCGAGGAACCCGGCGTCCGGCTGCACCACGGCGACGAAACCCTGCGGCAGGCGGAACGCCGGATAGCGTTTCATCGCGGCGTCCGCATCGAGCACGTCGTGCGGCAGGCCGTGGAGCCGCGCCGACGCCAGCGTGCCGGCGACCAGCGCGCCGTCCGGCGCGCCGATCTCCGCGATGCCGGTCGCCGTCAGCAGCGCGCGGCCCGACGCGCGCTCGAGGTCGCGCCACAGCGCCAGCGCCTCGCGCAGCAGCGGCACGTAGGACGGATGCTCGAAATAGCCGAGGCGGAAGATCCGGGTCTCGCCGTGCGACGAGCCGCGGTCGTGGCCGACCGCGAACTGCTCGATGCCGGCAACGCGGCGGCCGCGCAAGGCGAGACGGTGAAGCGCCGCGCCGCCGGTCGCGCCGAGCCCGACGACCACCGCGTCATAGTCGGTCATGAGATTCCGTTAAAACCGGCGCCGCCGCGTTAACTCTGGAGCAAGGTTATCGCCCCGTTAACGAGGCCCCAAGGCTAGGATCGCGGCGGGGTTCGGTCCATGCGTTCCAGCGCCAGCGTTCTCATCCTTTGCCTTGCCGCGACCTGCGCGTCGGCGACGACGCCGCTGCCGCAACCGCGCCCCCTTCCGCGCTTCGCCGGCCTGACCGCGCCGCTGCCGCGCGCCAACCCGCTGCGGCTCCACCCGCACCTCGCCGCTCTGCGCCCGGCTCCAGCTCCAGCCAAGGCTGAGACGCTCCAGCCGAAGCCGCCGGAGCCCCGGCGTGCGTCGGCGCCAACGCCCGAGCCCTCCGCGCCGGTCGCAACCCGCGACGCCGACCCGCTGCCGGCGGAACAACCGGCTCCGCCATCCGCACCGGAGCCCCCGCACGAAGCCGCCGCTCCCGCCCCGCAGGAACCGGGACGCTTCTCGCTCGCCCGGCTGCGAAACTACCTGTGGGGCGACAAGGCCGGCCGGGTCGCGAGCGCGCCGGCTGCTTCACCTCCACCGCCGCCCGAAGCGGCGGTGCCGGACATCGTCGCATCAATCCCCGAACACGCGGAATCCGAGGTTGCGTCGCCGCCGGCCGATCAGCCCGCGGAACAACCCTTGCCATCGCCCGAACCGGCGCCCGAGGCGGTCGTCTCGGTTCCCGAGCCGCCGGCGTCCGCCGGACCGCCCGTCGCCGCGATGCCGCCCGCCGACACCGCGCCGGCCGCGCCGGTCGAGATCGAGCGGCGCGGCGAAGACCTCGCGCTGATGATCCCGGCCCATCCGCTGCCGCCGGCCTCGCCCGCTCCGCCGGCCGCGTCGGCGGCGCTGCCGATGCCGATGATGCTGAAAATCCCGACGCCGAAGCGGCGCCCGCGCGCGGCGATGCCGCGCCTGTTCGATTCCGTGTTCCGCGAGCTCACGGTGCAGCCGCACGAGACCGACTGCTCCACGCTGCTCGAGTCCGGCGTGGTGATCGCCGAGCGCCTGCCGGCCCTCGGCCACGGCGCATGCCGCGTCCCGGACGCGGTGCGCATCAGCGCCATCGTGATGCCCGACCGCCGCAAGGTCGAGCTGCTGCCGCCGGCCATCATGCGCTGCCGCATGGCGCTGTCGATCATCAACTGGGTGCGCGGCGACGTGGAATCGGCCGCGCAGGTGTTCAAGTCGCCCATCGCCGGCATCCGCGAATACGATTCCTACAACTGCCGCCACATGAGCAGCTCGGCCTATGTGCTCAGCGAGCACGGCAAGGCCAACGCGCTCGACGTGCATTCGTTCATCCTCGCCAACGGCGAGAACATCGAACTGACCGACCGCCATGCCCAGAAGGCGTTCCGCGCCCGGCTGCGGGTGGCCGCCTGCAAGCGGTTCAAGACCGTGCTCGGCCCCGGCGTGCCGCAGCACGACGACCACATCCATCTCGACCTGCGCCAGCACCCCCATCCCGGCAGCATCTGCCATTGGGACGTGAGGGGATAAGCCTAACTCTAAAACAGCGAGCCCTGCGCGCCGTCGTCGAGCTTGGCCCTGGCGCGCGACGCAGGCGGCGGCGCGGGCTCCGCGGGCGGCAGGCCGGCCAGCGGCGTCAGCAGGTCCGGCGTGTCGTTGGCGACGCGGTTGACGGCGTCCGAGACCGGATAGGCCTCGAAGAAATCGTCGGGCGCCGGGACCATCAGCCGCGCGGCCTCCGCCGCATCGACATTGAGGCAGTCGAGCCACGTTGCGAAGGATTGCGGCGGCACCACCACCGGCATGCGCGCGTGCAGCGGCCGCAGCGCGGCGCTGGCCTCGGTGGTGACGATGGCCGCGCTCTCGATCTCCTCGCCGTTCGGCCCCATCCAGGCCTCCCAGATGCCGGCGAAGGCGATGGGGCCGCGGCGGCGCGGCAGCACCGCGTAGGGCTGCCGGCGGCCGCCCTCGACCTTCCACTCGTAGAAGCCGTCGGCGGGAACAAGGCAGCGCCGCCGCCGGATCGCGTTGCGGAACGCCGGCTTCTCCAGCACCGTGTCGCTGCGCGCGTTGATGACGAGCGAGAATGCGCGCGGGTCCTTCACCCAGGCCGGGATGAAGCCCCAGCGCACCAGCGCGAACTGCCGCCGCCCCTCCCACAGCCGCACGACCGGCACCGGCTGGGTCGGCGCCACGTTGTGGCGCGGCGGAAAGTTCGGCTGCTCCAGGTATTCGAGCAGTTGCCGCAGCGCCTCCGGCGGGCTGGTAATGATATAACGGCCGCACATTGTTAGAATCTGGTGCATGATCTTGTCCGAAAAGTCTGCAACTTTTCGGGATCATGCACCGGCAGTTCCTCGTGATGGACAGAACCTATCCCGACCGGCCGTTCCTGGCGGTCAGCGCCGCCATCGTGCGCGACGGCCGCCTCCTGGTGGTGCGCCGCGCCCGCCGCCCGGCCCAGGGCCTGCACACCTTTCCCGGCGGCGTGGTCGAGGCCGGCGAGACGCTGGCGGAGGCCGTTGTCCGCGAGGTCGCCGAGGAGACCGCGCTCGCCATCGCGCCGGTGGCGCTCGCCGGCTACCGCGAGGCCATCCAGCGCGATGCGGACGGACGGCCCCGGCGCCATTTCGTGATCCTGTGCTTCGCGGCGCGCTGGCTTTCCGGCGAGCCGCGGCTCAACGAGGAGCTCGACGACGCCCGCTGGGTCGCGCCTGCGGAGCTTGCCGGTCTCGATACCACCGAGGGCCTTGCGGAAATCGCGGCCGAGGCCCTGGCGAAGCTCGGTTAACCGCATTGCCGTCCGAGGTTGCGGACAAGGCCGCGGCCGGCGCATACATCGGGAAACCGGGCCCTCCGATGCTCCTGCGCCTCGCCCTCGTCCTTGCCCTCGTCGCCGCGACGGCCGCGCCGCCGCGCGCCCAGACCACCAACTCGGCGCTCGACGACAGCCTGGCCCGGCTGTCGGAAATCCTCGGGGCGCTGCATTACCTGCGCGGCATCTGCAAGGCCAGCGACGGCAACCGCTGGCGCACGGAGATGCAGGCCCTGATCGACGCCGAAGGAACCAACCCGGGCCGCAAGGCGCGCATGGTCGCGAGCTTCAACCACGGCTACAAGGGCTTCCAGCAGACCTACCGCACCTGCACGCCGGCGGCGGACCTCGCCGTGCGCCGCTACCTCGACGAGGGCGCGAAGCTCTCGCGCGAGGTCACCGCGCGGTACAGCAACTGACGCAGCCGGCTCGTCAGACCATGTCCGCCAGCCGTCGGCGCGCGGCGGCGGCGAGGAAGCCGGAACGGCTCTCGCCCATGGCGTCCGCCGCGCGATCGATGCGCGCCAGCAGGGATTCGTCGATCGTGATGTTGACGCGCATGGCCCGCGCCGGCGGCGCGTAGGGAACGAGAACCGCCATCGCGTTCTTGGCTTCGGCCCGGAACGCCGGATCCTGACGAAGCTGGTCCAGCGTGCGCGGCACCGGCAGCGGGCCGTCCTCGGCCAAGCCCTCGACATGGAACGCCAGCACCTCCGCCGCCTTGGCCACCGCCTTGTCGAGCGAGTCGGCAACGGTGGTGCAGCCTGGAAAATCAGGGAATGCCACGCCGAAGCGCCCATCCTCCTCGTCGATGAGTGCCACCACTTGCTGCTGCATCGTCGTGCTCCTCGCGCTCACCAGTCCCAGCCGGCTTGGCGGTAGATCGACCGCAGCGTGCCGGTGGTCTGCTCCCGCGCCCCGCGATCGATGGTGACGCGGCCGGGCTTGTCCGGGTGCCTGTATTGGACGTGGTCGCCGGGCCCTTTGCGCGCCTCGACCCAGCCGTCCGTGGTCAGGCGCGCAATGAGGTCACGGGTCTTGTTCGAATGGTCGCGCCGGCCCATGCTCTATGTGTATCAATGTGTATATATTTTCAAGAGGCCGACGGAGGCGCACCTGCCCATTTCCCCGCAAAATGCCTGTGGGAATTAACCTTTCCTAAAACTCCGGCCTAGGCGGCCCGATCCTCCGTGATAGCGTGCCCCGTAATCGAACAACACGGCGCCGGGCTCAGCGCCGCAGCGCAAGATTGGGACAATATGCTCGAGAATTCGCTGTCCGTCCGCGACCCGCTCACGGATCAGGAACAAAAGATGGCCGCGCTGAGCTACGTGCACGAAGCCTGGGCCGAGGCGCTGCACGACGGCATCGACCCCGACTGCATCGCGCAGGCGTGCCTGTTCTCCGCCCTGAGCGAGTTCGTCGCCACCTACGGCGAGGATGCCGCCGCCCGGTTCGCGGACGGCCTCGCCGCCCGCATCCGCAGGGGCGAGTTCTCGGTCCCGACCTCCCGACAGTGACGGAGCAGCGGCACGCCTCCCCGGCT
>Ga0180221_1001187_pt1 | contig 18496 bp, 26 predicted proteins | sample eDN5th37CKraftMG_FD_151339 | JGI IMG/M metagenome (GOLD analysis project Ga0180221, IMG submission 151339) | Enriched Miracle-Growth compost microbial communities from Emeryville, California, USA - eDNA 5th pass 37_C Kraft MG (version 2) (version 2) ...
AGGTACTCGGCGGTGGGCCGGCCGGCACGGATGCCGGGGATGAAGCCGCCGTACTTCTTCATGTTGTCCGCGACCTCGTCCGGGTTGAACGTGATCGCCGTGTAGAAGTAGCAGAAGAAGATGATCAGGACGACGTAGAGCGCCAGGTGCAGCGGGGCCGAGGGGCTCGCGACGTACCGGCTGACCCACTGCACCCAGTCGGCGGTCGGGTCCGCGAAGCCCGCGATGAGCGACGGGATCGCCAGCAGCGACGACGCGAAGATCACCGGGATGACGCCGGCCATGTTGATCTTGATCGGGATGTAGGTCGAGGACCCGCCGTACATGCGGCGTCCGACCATGCGCTTGGCGTACTGCACCGGCACGCGGCGCTGCGACTGCTCGACGAAGACCACCAGGGCGATGACGAGCACGATGATCGCCATGATGACGACGAACTTCCCGACGCCGCCGGAGCCGCCGAGGATCGAGCGCATGGCGCCCGGGAAGCTCGCGGTGATCGAGGTGAAGATCAGCAGCGACATGCCGTTGCCGACGCCGCGCTCCGTGATGAGCTCGCCGAGCCACATGATGAGGCCGGTACCGGCGGTCATGGTCAGCACCATGATCAGCAGGACGTACCAGCTGCTGTCCGGGATGACGTCGACCGCGCAGCCCTGGAAGAGCTGACCGCTGCGGGCGACCGTGATGACGGTCGTCGACTGCAGGATCGCGAGGCCGATCGTGAGGTACCGCGTGTACTGCGTGAGCTTCGCGGTGCCGGACTGGCCCTCCTTGTGGAGCTCCTCGAACCGGGGGATCACCACGCGCAGCAGCTGGATGATGATGCTCGCCGTGATGTACGGCATGATCCCGAGCGCGAACACCGACAGCTGCAGCAGCGCGCCGCCGCTGAACAGGTTGACGATGCCGAGCAGCGTCGAGTTCTCCTGCGAGTCGACGCACTGCTGCACGTTCGGGTAGGACACGCCCGGGGTCGGCAGGAAGGAGCCGATGCGGAACACGACCATGATCCCGATCGTGAAGAGCAGCTTGCGCCGCAGGTCGGGCGTCCGGAACGCCCGCACGAATGCGCCTAGCACCTGTCCTCCTGTACCGCCGTGGCGGTCTTCAGCGCGGTCGGACCTTCTCGACCGCGTGCGGCCCGCGTCTGCGCGGACACCCGGGGAACCCTAACCGATGCCCCGGCGGATACGGAACGAGGCCGGTGGGCAGGGGTGCCCACCGGCCTCGACCGTGGTTCAGCTCTGCGCGACGCTCCCGCCGGCGGCCTCGATCTTCTCCTTGGCCGACGCGGAGAACGCGTCCACCGCCACGGAGACCTTGACCGTCAGCTCGCCGGTGCCGAGCACCTTGACGGGCTGGCCCTTGCGGACCGCGCCCTTCGCGACCAGGTCGGCGACCGTCACGTCGCCGCCGTTCGGGTAGAGCGCCGAGATCTTGTCCAGGTTGACGACCTGGTACTCGACGCGGAACGGGTTCTTGAAGCCACGCAGCTTCGGCAGGCGCATGTGCAGCGGCATCTGGCCACCCTCGAAGCGCTCCGGGACCTGGTAGCGCGCCTTGGTGCCCTTGGTACCGCGGCCCGCCGTCTTGCCCTTGGAGCCCTCACCACGACCCACGCGGGTCTTGGCGGTCTTCGCACCGGGCGCGGGGCGCAGGTGGTGGACCTTGAGGGTGCCGCCGGCACCCGGCTGGGCCGCCTCGTCCGCCGCCTTCTTGGCAGCGGCCGACTTCGCGGGCGTCGCCTTGGCGTCGGCCTTGGCCGGAGCCTTCTTGCTGGCCGGCTTCGCCGCCGCCTCGGCCTTGTCCGCCTTCTCGGCAGCGGCCTTCGCCGGAGCCTTCTTGGCGGCAGCCTTGGGAGCAGCCTCGTCCGTCTTCTTCGCGGGCGCCTTCTTGGCGGCGGCCTTGGGGGCCGTCTCCTCGCCCTCGGGGGCCTTCTTCTCGTCGGCCATGGTCACTCGACCTCCTCGACCGCGACCAGGTGCTGCACGGTCCGGACCATGCCGCGGATCTCGGGACGGTCCTCCTTGACGACGACGTCCCCGATCCGCTTCAGGCCGAGCGTGCGCAGCGTGTCGCGCTGGTTCTGCTTGCCTCCGATGCCGGAGCGGGTCTGGGTCACCTTGAGACGAGCCATCACGCACCCACCTTCTGCTCGTCCTTGGCCGCGCGACCCGCCGCCTGCGCACGCAGGAGCGCGGCCGGCACGACGTGCTCGAGCGGCAGGCCACGGCGCGCGGCCACGGCCTCCGGCTGCTCGAGGTTGCGCAGGGCCTGGACCGTCGCGTGGACGATGTTGATCGCGTTCGACGAGCCGAGCGACTTGCTCAGCACGTCGTGGATGCCGGCGCACTCCAGGACGGCGCGCACCGGACCACCGGCGATCACACCGGTACCCGGCGACGCCGGGCGCAGGAAGACGACACCCGCGGCGGCCTCACCCTGGACGGGGTGCGGGATGGTGCCCTGGATGCGGGGGACGCGGAAGAAGTTCTTCTTCGCCTCCTCGACACCCTTGGCGATCGCCGCGGGCACCTCCTTGGCCTTGCCGTAGCCGACGCCGACCGTGCCGTCGCCGTCGCCCACCACGACCAGCGCGGTGAAGCTGAAGCGACGACCGCCCTTGACGACCTTGGCGACGCGGTTGATCGTCACGACGCGCTCGAGGAACGCGCTCTTCTCGGCCTGGTCGCCGCGGCGACCGCCGTCTCGACGACCGCCGTCACGACGCTCGCCGCCGGTGCCCTGGGCACCCGTGTTGCTGCGTGCAGGAGCAGCCATCAGAAAGTCCTCTTCTTCTCGGAAACCGTCGTCGTCACAGCGCCAGGCCGTTCTCGCGAGCACCGTCGGCGACCGCGGCCACACGGCCGTGGTACTTGTTGCCGCCGCGGTCGAACACGACCGCCTCGATGCCCGCAGCCTTCGCGCGCTCGGCGACGAGCTCGCCGACCTTGCGCGCCTTCGCGGTCTTGTCGCCCTCGGCGCCGCGCAGCGCGGCCTCGAGGGTCGACGCGGACGCGACGGTCTGGCCGATGCCGTCGTCGACGACCTGAGCCGTGATGTGCCGGGCGGACCGGGTCACGACCAGGCGAGGACGCGCGGCGGTGCCCACGACCTTCTTGCGCAGGCGCAGGTGACGACGCTTGCGCGAGATCGCCTTGCCCTTGCCCTTGATGCTGATCGCCATGGCTTACTTCCCAGCCTTTCCGACCTTGCGGCGCACGTTCTCGCCCGCGTAGCGCACACCCTTGCCCTTGTACGGCTCGGGCTTGCGGATCTTGCGGATGTTCGCGGCGACCTCGCCGACCTGCTGCTTGTCGATGCCCTGCACCGAGAAGCGCGTCGGGGCCTCGACGACGAACGTGATGCCCTCCGGCGGCGACACGACGACCGGGTGGCTGAAGCCGAGGGCGAACTCGAGGTCCGAGCCCTTGGCGGTCACGCGGTAACCGGTGCCGACGATCTCGAGCTTCTTGGTGTAGCCCTCGGTCACACCGGTGACGAGGTTGGCCAGGAGCGTGCGGGTGAGCCCGTGCAGCGAGCGCGAGAGGCGCTCGTCGTCCGGGCGGGTGACGACGAGGGCGCCCTCGTCGTTCCGCGCGACCTGGATCGGCGCGGCGATCGTGTGCGAGAGGGTGCCCTTGGGGCCCTTCACCGTCACGAGCGCGCCATCGATGGTGACGTCCACGCCGGCCGGGACCGGGACGGGGATTCTGCCGATACGAGACATGGCTGGCTCTCCTTCCGGGTCTCGGTTACCAGACGTAGGCGAGGACTTCCCCGCCCACACCCTTGGTGGCTGCCTGCTTGTCGGTGAGGAGGCCGGAGGACGTGGACAGGATCGCCACGCCCAGGCCGCCGAGCACCTTGGGCAGGTTGGTGGACTTGGCGTACACGCGCAGGCCCGGCTTGGACACGCGCTTGACGCCGGCGAGCGCACGCTCGCGGTTGGGGCCGTACTTCAGCGTGACGACGAGGTTCTTGCCCACGGGGGCGTCCTCGACGGTCCAGCCGCTGATGTAACCCTCGGCCTGCAGGATCTCCGCGATGTTCGACTTCAGCTTCGAGAACGGGATGGACACCGTGTCGTGGTGCGCCGAGTTCGCGTTGCGCAGTCGCGTGAGGAAGTCCGCGATCGGGTCGGTCATGGTCATGGGGGCTTCAGCCCTCTCTCGCCGGGGTATCCCTGCTCGCCCCCGGAGGGACGAGCAGGGACCTACCGACGTTCGTTCGTGAGTGGGTTACCAGCTGCTCTTGGTGACGCCGGGGAGCTCGCCGCGGTGGGCCATCTCCCGCACGCAGATCCGGCACAGGCCGAACTTGCGGTACACCGAGCGCGGCCGGCCGCAGCGCTGGCAGCGCGTGTAGGCGCGCACGCCGAACTTCGGCTTCTCGTTGGCCTTGTTGATCAGAGCGGTCTTCGCCATGTCAGTTCTCCTTGAACGGGAAGCCGAGGAGCTTGAGGAAGGCGCGACCCTCGTCGTCCGTCTTCGCCGTGGTCACGACCGTGATGTCCATGCCGCGGACGCGGTCGATCTTGTCCTGGTCGATCTCGTGGAACATGGACTGCTCCGTGAGGCCGAAGGTGTAGTTGCCGTTGCCGTCGAACTGGTTCGCCGACAGGCCACGGAAGTCGCGGATGCGCGGCAGCGCCGTCGACAGCAGGCGGTCCAGGAACTCCCACGCGCGGTCGCCGCGCAGCGTGACGTGCGCGCCGATCGGCATGCCCTCGCGCAGCTTGAACTGCGCGATGGACTTGCGGGCCTTGGTGACCTGCGGCTTCTGGCCCGTGATCTGGGTCAGGTCGCGGATCGCGCCCTCGATGAGCTTGGAGTCCTTGGCGGCGTCGCCGACACCCATGTTCACGACGATCTTCACCAGGCGCGGGACCTGGTTGATGTTCTCGTACTCGAACTGGGTGTTGAGCGCCGGCTTGATCTCGTCGTTGTAGCGGGCCTTGAGCCGGGGGGTGGCCGGGGCCTCGATCGTGGTCGTCATCAGACGTCCTTCCCCGAGCGCTTGGCGACGCGGACGCGGACCGTCCGGACGCGACCGTCACGCTCGACCTGCTCGGTGCGGTACCCGACCCGGGTGCCCTTCTTGGTCTCCGGGTCCACGAGCATCACGTTGCTGATGTGGATCGGCGCCTCGACGGTCTCGATCCCACCGGTGCGCGTGCCGCGCGCGGTCTGGCCGGCCTTCACGTGCTTCTGCACGCGCTGGACGCCCTCGACGACGACGCGCTGCGACTCGGTGAGGACCTCGAGCACGCGGCCCTGCTGGCCCTTGTCACGGCCGGAGATGACGACCACGAGGTCGCCCTTCTTGATCTTCGCCATGGTCAGAGCACCTCCGGAGCCAGCGAGATGATCTTCATGAACTTCTTGTCGCGCAGCTCGCGGCCCACGGGGCCGAAGATGCGGGTGCCGCGCGGCTCGCCGTCGTTCTTGAGGATCACCGCGGCGTTCTCGTCGAACTTGATGTACGAGCCGTCGGGCCGGCGGCGCTCCTTGACGGTGCGCACGACGACCGCCTTGACGACGTCGCCCTTCTTGACGTTGCCGCCGGGGATCGCGTCCTTGACGGTGGCGACGATGACGTCGCCGATACCGGCGTAGCGGCGGCCGGAGCCGCCGAGGACACGGATGCAGAGGATCTCCTTCGCACCCGTGTTGTCGGCGACACGCAGTCGCGACTCCTGCTGGATCATCTACCTACTCCTGACGTCTGGCGGGTTCTCGACCCGCACCCCGAGGGGCCGGCGAGCCTGTCCGAACGAATAGTTGCCGTGATGCACACGTCGCGGCGGGCGGGGTGACCGCCCGCCGCCCGTGGGCAACTTGGGTGGTGCTGCTTACTTGGCCTTCTCGAGGATCTCGACCACGCGCCACCGCTTGGTGGCCGACAGCGGCCGGGTCTCCATGATGAGCACGAGGTCGCCGATGCCCGCCGAGTTCTGCTCGTCGTGCGCCTTGACCTTGCTCGTCCGCCGCATGACCTTGCCGTAGAGCGGGTGCTTGACCCGGTCCTCGACCTCGACCACGACGGTCTTGTCCATCTTGTCGCTCACGACGTAGCCGCGACGCGTCTTGCGGTACGCGCGGTGCTCCGCCGTGGCGGTGGTGTGCTGCTTGGTGCTCATGCCTGCCTCACTCGCTCGCCGTCGGAGCGGTCCGGATGCCGAGCTCGCGCTCGCGCAGGATCGTGTAGATCCGCGCGATGTCACGCCGCACGGCCTTGAGTCGACCGTGGCTCTCGAGCTGACCGGTGGCCGACTGGAAGCGGAGGTTGAACAGCTCCTCCTTGGCCTTCTTGAGCTCGGCGACGAGCTTCTCGTCGTCGAAGCCGTCCAGCTCGGCCGGAGCCAGGTCCTTGGTTCCGATCGCCATCAGTTACCACCCTCGCGAACCACGAAACGGGTCTTCATCGGGAGCTTGTGCTGCGCGCGACGCATGGCCTCACGCGCGAGCGGCTCCGGGACGCCGGCGAGCTCGAACATCACTCGGCCCGGCTTGACGTTGGCGACCCACCACTCCGGCGAGCCCTTGCCGGAACCCATGCGGGTCTCGGCGGGCTTCTTGGTCAGCGGGCGGTCCGGGTAGATGTTGATCCAGACCTTGCCGCCACGCTTGATGTGGCGGGTCATCGCGATACGAGCAGCCTCGATCTGGCGGTTCGTGACGTAGGCGGGCTCGAGAGCCTGGATGCCGTAGTCGCCGAACGAGATCGTCGTGCCACCGGTCGCCGCGCCGGAGCGCTTCGGGTGGTGCTGCTTGCGGTGCTTCAGCCTGCGCGGGATCAGCACGGCTCAGGCCTCCGTTCCGGTCTCAGGGGTCGCCTCGGGGTTGACCTCGACGGCAGCCTCGCTGCTCTCGGCGGCGGGAGCCTCGGCGCGCTCGCGACGGGGGCCACGGCCACCGCGGTCACCGCGGTCGCCCCGGTCACCACGCGGGCCGCGCGACGGACGCGGAGCCTGCGACGCCTGCTCGCGCGCCCACTCCTTCTCCGTCATGTCGCCCTTGTAGACCCACACCTTCACGCCGATCCGGCCGAAGGTCGTGCGGGCCTCGAAGAACCCGTAGTCGATGTTGGCGCGGAGCGTGTGCAGCGGCACACGACCCTCGCGGTAGAACTCCGTGCGGCTCATCTCCGCGCCGCCGAGGCGGCCGGAGACCTGCACGCGGATGCCCTTGGCGCCGGCGCGCTGCGCGGACTGGATGCCCTTGCGCATGGCGCGACGGAACGACACACGGCTCGCGAGCTGCTCGGCGATGCCCTGGGCGACCAGCTGGGCCTCGATCTCGGCGTTCTTCACCTCGAGGATGTTCAGCTGGACCTGCTTGCCCGTGAGCTTCTCGAGCTCGCCGCGGATGCGGTCGGCCTCCGCGCCGCGACGCCCGATGACGATGCCCGGGCGGGCGGTGTGGATGTCGACGCGGACGCGGTCACGCGTGCGCTCGATCTCCACCTTGGCGATGCCGGCGCGCTCCAGGCCCGTGCTCATGAGCTTGCGGATCTGGACGTCCTCGCGGACGTAGTCGCGGTAGCGCTGACCCTGCTTCGTCGAGTCGGCGAACCAGCGCGAGCGGTGGTCGGTGGTGATGCCCAGGCGGTACCCGAGCGGGTTGACCTTCTGTCCCACTAGCGGGTCCCTCCCTTGGACTGCGTCGCCGTCTCGCGCTCGGAGACGACAACCGTGATGTGGCTCGTGCGCTTGAGGATCCGGCCGGCGCGACCCTGCGCGCGCGGGCGGAACCGCTTGAGCGTCGGGCCCTCGTCGACGAAGACCTCGGAGATGTAGAGGTCCTGCTCGTCGAGACGCTGGCTGTTGCGCTTGGCACCCTCGACCGCGTTCGCGACCGCCGACTGCACCGTCTTGAGGACGGGCTCCGCAGCGGCCTGGGGCGCGAACTTCAGCACCGCCACGGCCTCCGCCGCCTGCTTGCCACGGATGAGGTCGACGACGCGCCGAGCCTTCTGGGGCGTGACGCGGACGAACCGCGCCTTCGCCTTGGCTTCCATCGTGTCTGCTCCTGTCTCTGCCGTCGGAGTCGTCACCGGCTGACCCGAGGTCAGCGGCGACGGCCCTTCCGGTCGTCCTTCTCGTGGCCGCGGAACGTCCGCGTCGGGGCGAACTCGCCGAGCTTGTGCCCGACCATCGCCTCCGTCACGAACACCGGGGTGTGCTTGCGGCCGTCGTGCACGGCGAACGTGTGGCCGAGGAAGTCCGGCGTGATGACCGAACGGCGCGACCACGTCTTGATGACGTTCTTCGTGCCGGCCGTGTTCTGCGCGTCGACCTTCTTCTGCAGGTGGCCGTCGACGAACGGGCCCTTCTTCAGGGAACGAGGCATCTCAGGCTCCTATCAGCGCTTCTTGCCGGTGCGCCGACGGCGCACGATGAGCTTGTCGCTCGGCTTGTTCGGACGACGGGTGCGGCCCTCGGGCTGGCCCCAGGGGCTGACCGGGTGACGACCACCGGACGTCTTGCCCTCACCACCACCGTGCGGGTGGTCGATCGGGTTCATCGCGACACCGCGGACGGTCGGGCGCTTGCCCTTCCACCGCATGCGGCCGGCCTTGCCCCAGTTGATGTTCGACTGCTCGGCGTTGCCGACCTCGCCGACCGTGGCGCGGCAGCGCAGGTCGACGTTGCGGATCTCGCCGGACGGCATGCGCAGCTGCGCGTACGGGCCGTCCTTCGCGACGAGCTGCACGGACGTGCCGGCCGAGCGCGCGATCTTCGCACCGCCGCCGGGCCGCAGCTCGATGGCGTGGATGACCGTACCGGTCGGGATGTTGCGCAGCGGCAGGTTGTTGCCGGGCTTGATGTCGGCGCCGGGACCGTTCTCGACGACGTCACCCTGCTGCAGCTTGTTCGGCGCGATGATGTAGCGCTTCTCGCCGTCCGCGTAGTGCAGCAGCGCGATGCGCGCCGTGCGGTTCGGGTCGTACTCGATGTGCGCGACCTTGGCCGGCACGCCGTCCTTGTCGTGGCGACGGAAGTCGATGACGCGGTAGGCGCGCTTGTGGCCGCCACCGTGGTGACGGGTGGTGACGCGACCGCTCGAGTTGCGGCCACCCGACTTGCTCAGCGGGCGGACCAGCGACTTCTCCGGCGTGGAGCGCGTGATCTCGACGAAGTCGGCGACCGACGAGCCACGACGGCCCGGGGTCGTCGGCTTGTACTTACGGATTCCCATGGGGAGCTGTCCTCACTCTGCTCTTGGCTCAGCCGACCGGACCGCCGAAGATGTCGATCGTGCCCTCGCGGAGGGTGACGATCGCACGCTTCGTGTCCTTGCGACGACCAGTGCCGAAGCGGGTCCGACGGGCCTTGCCCTGCCGGTTCGCGGTGTTGACCGAGTCGACCTTCACGCCGAACACCTGCTCGACGGCGATCTTGATCTCGGTCTTGTTGGCGCGCGGGTCGACGAGGAAGGTGTACTTCCCCTCGTCCAGCAGGCCGTAGCTCTTCTCGGAGACGACCGGCGCGATCAGGATGTCGCGAGGGTCCTTGCCGACGGTGCTCACTTGGTCTCCTCCTGCGCCTCGGCCTCGGTCGAGGTGGCGGTGGCCTTGGCACCCTTGGCGGGGCCGGCGAGGAACGCGTCGAGGGCGCCCTGCGTGAAGACCACGTCGTCCGAGATCAGGACGTCGTACGTGTTGAGCTGGTCCGCCACGAGCAGGTGCACCCGCTCGACGTTCCGCAGCGACTTCCACGTGATCTCGTCGGAGCGCTCGACGACGACGAGGACGTTCTTGCGGCCCGACAGGTTCTCGAGCACCGCGAGAGCGGCCTTGGTCGACGGCGCCGTGCCCGGGGCGAAGCCCGAGACGACGTGCACGCGACCCGCACGGGCGCGGTCCGAGAGAGCACCGCGGAGCGCCGCGGCCTTCATCTTCTTCGGGGTCCGCTGCGAGTAGTCACGCGGCTGCGGGCCGTGGACGGTGCCACCGCCGGCGAACTGCGGCGCACGGGTCGAGCCCTGACGGGCGCGGCCGGTGCCCTTCTGCTTGTACGGCTTCTTGCCGCCACCGCGGACCTCGCCACGCGTCTTCGTCGCGTGCGTGCCCTGGCGCGCCGCCGCGAGCTGCGCGACGACGACCTGGTGGATCAGCGGGACGTTCGTCTGCACGTCGAAGACGTCCGCGGGCAGCTCGGCCTGGCCGGCCTTCTTGCCCGAGGCGTCGAGGACGTCGACGGTCAGCGTGTCACTCATCGTGGTCACGCACCCTTCACAGCGTTCTTCACGACGACGACGCCGCCCTTGGGGCCGGGAACGGCACCCTTGACGAGCAGCAGACCGCGCTCGGCGTCGACCGCGTGGACGGTCAGGTTCTGGGTGGTCTGACGGACGTTGCCCATCCGACCGGCCATGCGCAGGCCCTTGAACACGCGCGACGGCGTGGAGGCGCCGCCGATCGAGCCGGGCTTGCGGTGGTTGCGGTGCGAACCGTGGGACGCGCTGACACCGGCGAAGCCGTGGCGCTTCATGACACCGGCGGTGCCCTTGCCCTTGGTCGTCCCGACGACGTCGACCAGCTGCCCGGCGGCGAACACGTCCGCGCCGAGCTCCTGGCCCACCGAGAACTCGGCGGCGTTGGACGTCTTGATCTCGGCCACGTGCCGGCGCGGGGTGACCCCGGCCTTCTCGAAGTGGCCCTTGAGCGGCTTGGTCACCTTGCGCGGGTCGATCTGGCCGAAGGCCAGCTGCACCGCGGCGTAACCGTCGGTCTCAGCGGAGCGCACCTGCGTGACGACGTTCGTACCGATCTCGACGACCGTGACGGGGACGAGGCGACCAGCCTCGTCCCAGACCTGGGTCATGCCGAGCTTGCGGCCGAGCACCGCCGTCACGGGGCGCGTGAGCTGGGTGGTCATACGAAATCAGTCCTTCCCAGCGATCAGAGCTTGATCTCGATGTTCACGTCCGCAGGCAGGTCGAGTCGCATGAGCGAGTCGACGGCCTTCGGCGTGGGGTCGATGATGTCGATGAGCCGCTTGTGCGTGCGCATCTCGAAGTGCTCGCGGCTGTCCTTGTACTTGTGGGGCGACCGGATGACGACGAAGACGTTCTTCTCCGTCGGCAGAGGCACCGGACCCACGACCGACGCACCAGCGCGAGTCACCGTGTCGACGATGCGGCGCGCCGAGCTGTCGATGACCTCGTGGTCGTAGGACTTGAGCCGGATGCGGATCTTCTGTCCCGCCATGGCGTCGTCTACTTCTCTCTCTTCGAACCGGTCCGTCCGACCCCCGCACTCGGGCGTGTCGCTTCGAGCGACGCACCCCAGCGCTGCGTACCGTTCCGGTACCAGGTCGGTGGTTGTTGTCGAGCCTCCCCCGCCGGGTGACCCCGGGGTCCGGACGCTCGACCACGCTTGTTCGCCCTCCTGGTCGGGCGCGCGCAAACGCGCCACCCCAGCGGGCAACTTGAACAGTCTGCCAGACGACCCCCTCAAACACCAATCCCCCTGAGGGGATCGGTGCGCGCTGCGGGCCGTGACGTCGCGCACAGTCACGCGGCTCCGGGCCCGCATGCCGGGCGCCCGGCGGCCCGGCCGCCGTGCTCGCGGGCCAGGTCGCGCCGGCGGCCGCAGCCGGCTACTGCGGCGGCAGCGGTGCGGCCTCGCCCCCGCCCTCGAACTGCTCGCCCGGCTCGACCACCTGCCAGGGTCCCACGATCACGGTCTCACCCTCGGCGTGCAGGTCGTCGACGTAGCGCGCCAGGGCCCGCGGGGCCCGCCGGTCGAGGCCGAGGTCCCCCGAGGAGGACCGCACGAGCACCGTCAGCACGAGCACCGAGCCGCCCCGGGCGTCGTCGCCCAGCTCGACCCTCAGCACCGTCGGGTGCTGCAGCTCGGGCATCACGACCCGCAGGAAGAGCATCTCGACGAGGTTGAGGACGAACCAGCCCCGCCCCCGCACCTCGAGCACGTGCTCGTCGGTCCACTGCTGGTCGAGGCGTCGCTCGCCGGCCAGCACCCGCTCGAGGTCGTGCCGGACCCGCGTGCGCGGCACGCCAGGCAGGAGCACCTCGGCCTGCGCCCGCCCGCCGCGACCGAGGTCGGGCCAGGGCTGTACGGCGCTCGGCGTGGCGCCCCGGCTCGTCGGCATGGCCACACCTTAGTGAGCCCGGACGTGCGACAGGGCCCGGATGCCGAGGCATCCGGGCCCTGTCGGTGCGAGCCGCGCGAGGCGCGGCGGTCGCGAGGATCAGATCACTTGAGGATCTTGGTCACGCGGCCCGAGCCGACGGTGCGGCCACCCTCACGGATGGCGAAGCCGAGGCCCTCCTCCATCGCGATGGGCTGGATGAGGTCGACGTGGATCTCGGTGTTGTCGCCGGGCATGACCATCTCGGTGCCCTCGGGCAGCGTGATGACGCCGGTGACGTCGGTCGTCCGGAAGTAGAACTGCGGACGGTAGTTCGAGTAGAAGGGGTTGTGACGGCCACCCTCGTCCTTGGCGAGGATGTAGACCTGGCCCTCGAACTCGGTGTGCGGCGTGATCGAACCCGGCTTCACGACGACCTGGCCGCGCTCGACCTCCTCACGCTTCGTGCCGCGCAGGAGCAGGCCGACGTTCTCGCCCGCCTCGGCGTAGTCGAGGAGCTTGCGGAACATCTCGACACCGGTGACGGTGGTCTTGATCGCCTTCTCCTTGATGCCGACGATCTCCACCTCCTCGTTCACCTTGAGCTGACCGCGCTCGACACGGCCGGTGACGACGGTGCCACGACCGGTGATCGTGAACACGTCCTCGATCGGCATGAGGAACGGCTTGTCGATGTCACGGACCGGGTCCGGGACGTTCTCGTCGACGGCGTCGAGCAGGTCCTCGACGGACTTGACCCACTGCGGGTCGCCCTCGAGCGCCTTGAGGCCCGACACGCGCACGACCGGCACGTCGTCGCCGGGGAAGCCCTGCGACGAGAGGAGCTCACGGACCTCGACCTCGACGAGCTCGAGGATCTCCTCGTCGTCGACGACGTCGGCCTTGTTGAGCGCGACGAGCAGGTAGGGGACGCCGACCTGACGGGCGAGCAGGACGTGCTCACGCGTCTGGGCCATCGGGCCGTCCGTCGCGGCGACCACGAGGATCGCGCCGTCCATCTGGGCGGCACCCGTGATCATGTTCTTGATGTAGTCGGCGTGACCCGGCGCGTCGACGTGCGCGTAGTGACGCTTCTCCGTCTGGTACTCGACGTGCGCGATGTTGATCGTGATACCGCGCTGCTTCTCCTCCGGCGCCTTGTCGATCTCGTCGAACGGCGTGAAGGGGTTGAGCTCCGGGTACTTGTCGTGCAGCACCTTCGAGATCGCGGCGGTCAGCGTCGTCTTGCCGTGGTCGACGTGACCGATGGTCCCGATGTTGACGTGCGGCTTCGTCCGCTCGAACTTCGCCTTGCCCACTGGGTGTCCTCCTCGGACTTGGTAGAGATTGCCCGTCTGCGGCTACCTGACGGTAGCCGCCGAGCGTGCGGTCCTACTGGTCGGTTGTGATTCTTGGTACTGCAGGTGTCGACCTGTGGGACTACTCGCCCCGGGTCTTCTTGATGATCTCGTCGGCCACGTTACGAGGAACCTCGGCGTAGCTGTCGAACTGCATCGAGTACACCGCGCGACCCTGGGTCTTCGACCGCAGGTCACCGACGTACCCGAACATCTCGGAGAGCGGGACCTGGGCGCGGATCACCTTCACGCCGGTCGCGTCCTCCATGGACTGGATCATGCCGCGCCGCGAGTTCAGGTCGCCGATCACGTCACCCATGTAGTCCTCGGGGGTACGCACCTCGACCGCCATGATCGGCTCGAGCAGAGCCGGGTCGGCCTTGCGCGCGGCCTCCTTGAGGACCATCGAGCCCGCGATCTTGAACGCCATCTCGGACGAGTCGACGTCGTGGTACGCGCCGTCGACGAGGGTCGCCTTGACGCCCACCATCGGGAAGCCCGCGAGCACGCCCTGCTGCATCGCGCTCTGGATGCCGGCGTCCACGGACGGGATGTACTCGCGCGGGATGCGACCACCGGTGACGGCGTTCTCGAACTCGTAGAGCTCGCCCTCGGCCGGGTCGAGCGGCTCGAACGTCACCTGGACCTTCGCGTACTGACCCGAACCACCGGTCTGCTTCTTGTGGACGTAGTCCATCTTCTCGACCTTGCGGCGGATCGTCTCGCGGTACGCGACCTGCGGCTTGCCGACGTTGGCCTCGACCTTGAACTCGCGACGCATGCGGTCGACGAGGATGTCGAGGTGGAGCTCGCCCATGCCGCCGATGACGGTCTGGCCGGTCTCCTCGTCCAGCTTGACGCGGAAGGTCGGGTCCTCCTCGGCGAGCTTCTGGATGGCCGTGGAGAGCTTCTCCTGGTCACCCTTCGTCTTCGGCTCGATCGCCACGTCGATGACGGGCTCCGGGAAGGTCATCGACTCGAGCACGACCGGCGCCGACGGGTCGCTCAGGGTGTCACCGGTGGTGACGTCCTTGAGACCGATGAACGCGTAGATGTGGCCGGCCTGCGCCTCGGGGACGGGGTTCTCCTTGTTGGAGTGCATCTGGAAGAGCTTCCCGATGCGCTCCTTCTTCCCCTTGGTCGAGTTGAGCACCTGGGCGCCCTGCTCGACCTTGCCCGAGTAGACGCGGACGTAGGTCAGCTTGCCGAAGAACGGGTGCGCCGCGACCTTGAACGCGAGAGCCGAGAACGGCTCCGAGGCGTCGGCGTGACGCAGCACCTCGACGGACTCGTCCTTGGCGTCGTGACCCTCGACGGCCGGCACGTCCAGCGGGGACGGCAGGTAGTCGATGACGGCGTCGAGCATGGGCTGGACGCCCTTGTTCTTGAACGCCGAGCCGCACAGGACCGGGTAGGCCTGCGACGACGTCGTGAGCTTGCGGATGCCGGCCTTGATCTCGGCGACCGTCAGCTCCTCGCCGCCGAGGAACTTCTCGAGCAGCTCGTCGTCGGTCTCCGCGACCGACTCCAGGAGCTCGGCGCGGTACTGCTCCGCCTTCTCCTGCAGGTCCGCCGGGATGTCCTCGATCTCGTACTTCTCGCCCATCGCGGTCTCGCCGCGCCACACGAGGGCACGCATCTCGACGAGGTCGACGACGCCGATGAAGTCGCTCTCCGAGCCGATCGGCAGCTGGATGACCAGCGGCTTGGCCTTGAGGCGGTCCACGATCGTCTTCACCGTGAAGTAGAAGTCCGCACCCAGCTTGTCCATCTTGTTGACGAAGCAGATGCGCGGCACGTCGTACTTGTCGGCCTGACGCCACACGGTCTCGGACTGGGGCTCGACGCCCTCCTTGCCGTCGAAGACGGCGACCGCGCCGTCGAGGACGCGCAGGGAGCGCTCGACCTCGACCGTGAAGTCCACGTGGCCCGGGGTGTCGATGATGTTGATCTGGTTGTTCTTCCAGTAGCAGGTCGTCGCGGCCGACGTGATCGTGATGCCGCGCTCCTGCTCCTGCTCCATCCAGTCCATCGTCGACGCACCGTCGTGCGTCTCACCGATCTTGTAGTTGACCCCGGTGTAGAACAGGATCCGCTCGGTGGTGGTGGTCTTGCCGGCATCGATGTGCGCCATGATGCCGATGTTGCGGACCTTGGTCAGGTCCGTCAGCACGTCCAGTGCCACGTGTTTCGCCCCTTGTCGGTTGGCTGGTGGGGGTGCGGCCCGCCCGCACGGTTCGTGCGGGCCGGCCGCGACCGGCGAGTCTTACCAGCGGTAGTGCGCGAACGCCCGGTTCGACTCGGCCATCTTGTGCATGTCCTCGCGGCGCTTCACCGCGGCACCGAGGCCGTTGGACGCGTCGAGGATCTCGTTCATGAGCTTCTCCGTCATGGTCTTCTCACGACGGGCGCGGGCGTAGTCGGTCAGCCAGCGCAGCGCCAGCGTCGTGGCGCGCGTGGGGCGCACCTCGACCGGCACCTGGTAGGTGGCGCCACCGACGCGGCGGGACTTGACCTCGAGCGACGGACGCACGTTGTCGAGCGCGCGCTTGAGCACGACGACCGGGTCCTGCTGGGTCTTGTCACGCACGCCCTCGAGCGCGCCGTAGACGATCGACTCGGCGACGGTCTTCTTGCCGTCGAGGAGGATCTTGTTGATGAGCTGGGTGACGACCGGCGACCCGTAGACGGGGTCGACGATGAGCGGCCGCTTCGGAGCGGGACCCTTACGAGGCATCGGTGTCAGCCCTTCTTCGCGCCGTAGCGGCTGCGCGCCTGCTTACGGTTCTTCACGCCCTGCGTGTCGAGGGCACCACGGACGATCTTGTAGCGGACACCGGGAAGGTCCTTCACACGGCCGCCGCGCACGAGCACGATCGAGTGCTCCTGCAGGTTGTGGCCGACGCCCGGGATGTAGGCCGTGACCTCGATGCCGCTGGACAGGCGGACACGGGCCACCTTGCGCAGGGCCGAGTTCGGCTTCTTCGGGGTCGTCGTGTACACGCGGGTGCACACACCGCGGCGCTGGGGGCTGCCCTTGAGGGCAGGCGTCTTCGACTTGTTCGTCTTCGCCTGCCGGCCCTTGCGGACCAGCTGCTGGATCGTAGGCACTACGTCTCCGTCTGATAGATGAGCTCTGGTCGACCGGACCCGTCACCCTGGACGGCCGGCATGTGTCGGCTCGCCGCCCGTCGCGCGGCTACCCCGGAGGTCTGTCGTCCCGAACCGACCCCCGCGCCCGGGCGTGTCGCCCCGTCCGGCCGCGGCGCGACCGCCAGAGCCTTCTGGTCGGGTCGACGTCGCGCGATGGAGCTTCTCCACCCGGCGTCCTCGTGCGGCCCCCTCGGCAGGTGCTGCCACGAGGTGCCGCGCGATTGCACGCGCGAGGGCCCGACGGCGCGGGCACGGTGTCCAACGGTACCTGCGCGGGTCTGTGCGGTCAAAGCAGCAGGCCCTGGGCACGGGTACCGCCAGGAAGAACACCGTGCGGGCCGCGGCCATTCCCTCGTCGGCTCCCGCCGGCCCCGGACCGGCCGCCGAGTGCGGCACCCGACAGGCCCCGCGCCCGCCGGTCCCCCGCCCCCGGCACCGGCCGGGAACGCCGCAGGGGCCCGCCGCGAACGGCGAGCCCCTGCGGGGTGAGACCTGACGTCAGCGGTAGTCGCCGAAGTCGATGTCCTCGAGCGGGATCGCCTCGCCCGAGCCGAGGCCCAGGGCGGGGAAGTCGATCTCGTCGTAGCCGAAGCTGGGGTACAGCTCGGCCTTGGCCTCCTCGGTGGGCTCCACCTCGATGTTCCGGTAGCGGGGCAGGCCCGTACCGGCCGGGATGAGCTTGCCGAGGATGACGTTCTCCTTGAGGCCGAGCAGCGGGTCGGAACGGCCCGACATCGCGGCCTCGGTGAGCACCCGGGTCGTCTCCTGGAACGACGCCGCGGACAGCCACGAGTCGGTCGCGAGCGACGCCTTCGTGATGCCCATCAGCTCCGGACGGCCGGAGGCCGGCTGGCCACCCTCCGCCACGGCCTTGCGGTTCGCGTCCTGGAAGCGGCCCGACTCGGCGAGCTCGCCCGGCAGCAGGTCGGTGCTGCCGGAGTCGAGCACCGTCACGCGGCGCAGCATCTGCCGGACGATGACCTCGATGTGCTTGTCGTGGATGTCCACGCCCTGCGAGCGGTAGACCTCCTGCACCTCGTCGACCAGGTGCTCCTGCGTCTTGCGCGGACCCAGGATGCGCAGCACCTTCTTCGGGTCGACCGCGCCCTGGACGAGCTGCGTGCCGACCGCGACGTGGTCGCCGTCGTTGACCAGCAGGCGCGAGCGCTTGGTGATCGGGTACTTGATCGGCTCCGAGCCGTCGTCCGGCGTCAGGACGATCGCACGGGTGCGGTCGCCCTCCTCGATCTCGACCCGACCCGAGAACTCCGCGATCGGCGCCTCACCCTTGGGGGTACGGGCCTCGAAGAGCTCCTGGACACGCGGCAGACCCTGCGTGATGTCGTCGGCCGAGGCCACACCACCGGTGTGGAACGTCCGCATCGTCAGCTGGGTGCCGGGCTCACCGATCGACTGCGCCGCGATGATGCCGACGGCCTCGCCGATGTCGACGAGCTTGCCCGTCGCGAGCGACCGGCCGTAGCACTTCGCGCACGTGCCGACGCGCGACTCGCAGGTGAGCACCGAGCGGACCTTGAGCTGCTCCACGCCCGCCTCGAGCAGGCGGTCGAGCAGCACGTCGCCCACGTCGTCGCCGGCGCGGCCCACGACCTCGCCGTCGATCTCGACGTCGGTGGCCAGGGTGCGCGAGTAGACGCTCGTCTCCACCTTGTCGTGCCGGCGCAGCGTGCCGTCCGCAGCCTTGGTGCCGATCGGCATCGTCAGGCCACGCTCGGTCCCGCAGTCCTCCTCGCGGACGATGACGTCCTGCGAGACGTCCACCAGACGACGCGTGAGGTAGCCCGAGTCGGCGGTCCGCAGAGCGGTGTCCGCCAGACCCTTGCGGGCGCCGTGCGTCGCGATGAAGTACTCGAGGACGGAC
>Ga0180221_1001188_pt1 | contig 18493 bp, 19 predicted proteins | sample eDN5th37CKraftMG_FD_151339 | JGI IMG/M metagenome (GOLD analysis project Ga0180221, IMG submission 151339) | Enriched Miracle-Growth compost microbial communities from Emeryville, California, USA - eDNA 5th pass 37_C Kraft MG (version 2) (version 2) ...
AATTGAACGCATCGTAATAGCGGCGGATGAGGGCAGCGGTTTCGCTCCGCGCCTTGCTTTCGGCCTCGCTCATGGCAGCTCCAAATATTTGCGGTACGGAGCGCTATTAGCAGGTCGCTGGCCCGGCTGCTACCGCTCACCGCAGCGACATAGGGCGCAAGGAGTAGGTCGGGATGCGGCGGCCCGGAAGGCGCGCGGCGCGGCTCAGATCCGGCCGAGGTGCCGGGCGATGAGATCCCCGGTCTCGCCGGCGGTGCGGCCGAGCGAGCGGACGAGGCGGCGCATCCAGCGCGGCAGGCCGCCGGTCTCGGCGGCGTCGTCGAGGTAATCCTCGATGTCGTACAAGAGGCGGGTCATCGGCGTCTCCGTGAGCTGCGAGAATGCAGCACCGATATTGGAGTGACGCTGAGTCCGCTTACGGATCGGTTAAGGGCGTCGCCCGGCACGACATCCGGCGCGGAGCACGCAAGAAAAGACGGAGGGCCGCGACCTTCCCGGTGCGCGGCCCTTCGCCTCGAGCAGAGAAAACCCAGGCGAAGAAAGCCCGGGCTAGGAAAGAATCAGCGGCGGCTGCTGGCAGAACGGCGCGCGATTTCCGCCTTCGAAACCTCGCCGGACGCGACAAGGGCGGAGATACAATTCTTGGACAGGCGATAGCCGACCGCCCGCATGCACTTCCGGGTCTGCGGGCTGTTGGGCGCATAGGCGCTGCAGTTGCTGAAATAGTCGTTGGCGCAGGCGTTGCGCACCTGCGGGCTCACGGCGTGGGCATGCGGGATCGCGGTAATCGTCGCGATAAACGCGACGGCGGCGATGAGCGCGGCGCGATAGGCATGCAACTGGAGGCCGGTGAACGTTGCGATCATAGCCCTTCTCTTCCTTTTACGGGGGTCCTCGCCTCACCGGTTGCGCCGACGCAAGGCGCGGACACGCTGTCGCTGCGCGGAGAGCGCACGTGGCTCCGCGCTGCCAGCGTCGATGGTTGGGACCGTTGCTAGTGGGTTGAGGCGTCTGACCGAGAGGATGAACCGTTAAGGTAACCGCCCGGTAAATGGAAAGAATTCGGCAAGGGGACGGGCGCTTCGTGCGGCCCCCGGCGGAACGCCGCAGGTCATCCTGAGCCGGGAGATGCCGTTACCAGGTCAGCCGCTCCATCACCGCGATCGGACGGGGAGCCGGAGGGGCGAAGAGAACCGCGAGCTTCTCCGGCGAGAGCGTGTCGGCGCCCATCGTCTCGTCGCGGTGGATGCCCGAGGCGACGAATATGGCATCGATGCCGAACGCCTCCGCGCCCTTGAGGTCTGTGCGCAGGCTGTCGCCCACGGCGATGATCCGCGCCTTCGGGACCTCGGCGCCGCGCAGCTCGGCGGCACGGGCCCGCGCCGCTTCATAGGCGTTCGCGTGGGGCTTTCCGGCCCAGAACACCGTGCCGTCCATGCGCTCATAGAGGTCGGCAATGGCACCGGCGCAGAGGTATTGCGTGCCGCCGACGTCGACGACGAGGTCGGGATTTGCGCACACGAACGGCAACCCGCGCGCGCGGGCGCGCTCCAGCAGCGGACGATAGTCGTCGGCCGTCTCGGCCATATCGTCGTTGAGCCCCGTGCACAGGATCGCGTCGGCCGCCTCCAGGTCCGTCCGTTCCGCCTTCAGCCGCGAGAAGGTGGCGGCATCGCGATCCGACGGGCCGATGCAATGCAGGCGCCGGTAGTCCTTGTCCGCGATGTGGCGCAGTGCGATCTCACCGGAGGCGACGATGTCGTCCCAGGTATCACGCGGCACGCCCCGGGCGTCGAGCATCACGGCGACCCGTTCGGCGGGCACGGGGGCATTCGAGACCAGCACCACGGTTCCCCCGCCGGCACGGAAACGCATTAGCGCGTCGCACGCAGCTTCGAATGCGCGTTGTCCGTCGTGCAGCACCCCCCACACGTCACAAAAAATGACGTCGTAATTGCAGAGGAGGGAGGCGGCGTGATCGAGAACGGGCGGCGGGGTGGAATTGCGGGGCATAGCGTGGGCGACACTCGGCGTGATTGAGGGGGCGCGAACCGAAAGGGGTCTCGATACGTTCTGAGACCATGAAAGCCAAGGAATAGCAACGGAGCGGGCCATGGACCGGCACAAGCAGCCGCAAAAGGAGAAGGGGCCACGCCGGACGGAAGGAGAAGGCGCGCCTCGGCGTCAGCGTAAGGGTAGTGCGCCGAAAGCGGACGAGATCGCCGATCCGCAACGCGGCGAAGGCACGGAGGACGGCCGCCTGATCGAGCGGCGTCGCGATGCGCGCAATCCGGAAGGGCTCTGAACGGCGAAGCTGGAACCCTGCCGCCGACGCGCTCTATATTCGCTGTGCGTAATTCGAGCGGGGGCAGGGGATCGATGGCGATTACGGTCTACCGCGCGATGGCGGGCGCGTTCATCGCCCTCGCGGTCGCGCTCCAATATTGGCTGAGCGTTTTGGCGAGCCCCTCCGGCGATGTGCTGATCCTGTCGCTACGGTTCTTCAGTTTCTTTACGATCCTCACCAACCTGCTCGCGGCGGCGGCGCTCCTATGGCCGCTGCTCCGGCCGGACGATGCGGCAGCACGTTTCCTGTCGCGCGCCTCGGTGCGTACGGCCATTGCCGGTTACATCGTCATGGTCGGCGCCGTCTATTACCTGCTGCTGCTGGGCCTCAGTCATCGGCATGGGCTGTCGCTCGCGGTCGAGCACGTCCTGCACTCCGTGACCCCCGTGCTGTTCGTTATCGATTGGGTGCTGCTCGTGCCGAAGGGCGGCGTCGGCTGGCGCGTGGGACTTGTCGCACTCATCTTTCCACTCGCCTACGCCGCATGGATTCTCGTCTATGGCGCCGCGAGCGGCTGGTACCCCTATCCCTTCATCGACGTCAGCGAGCTGGGCTACGCGCGGGTGGGTGCGAACATCGTCGCATTGGTCGCAGCCTTCCTGCTCGTCGAGCTGATGCTGGTGGCCATTGGCCGTAAGCTGGAAGCACGCGGTAGGCCCGCCGTTTGACGGACCAGGCGGATGGATCGCAACGCGTGCCCCGGGCGGCGTCCATCCGCGCCGCGGTTGGCTACTTCGCGTCGATCCTCACAGCCGGTGTATCGATGGTGATGCCGTGCCGCGAATGCTCGTAATAGAGATAGCCGAGCACGGCGACGGCTACGGCCAGCACGGCGATGATCAACGTCTTTGCGTCCATGGTGGGCTCCTGCAAGGTCGGTCGCTACCCGGATTGAGTGCCATGCCCTCCGGTGAGCGGCAAGTCCCGCCGCATCGCCGCCGAGGTCACGCGACCTCGCGCGCCGCCCTGGCAAGCAGCTCCGCCGCGACGTCCGCGTTCTTCTCCTCCGTGCGATTGAAGACGTAGTCCGCCGTCTTTCCCTCGCCGATGAGCGGATTTTTCGCCAGCGCGGTGATCTCCTTCTGCCGCAGCCCCCGGTCGCGCAGCAACTGCCCGAACGGGGTCGCGCTGGGGCGCACCACCGCCCTGCCGGCATGGTCGGAGAAGAAGCGGCAATATTCGAGCATCGCCTCGAGCGGACCCGCGGAGCAATGCACGCCATTGGTTGCCGTCGTGACTTCCGGCAATCCGAGATCGCGGGCGTTCTCGCGGAGCGTGCGCCGGATCGAACCCTCCGCCGCATGCGCAGGATTTGTCACGCCCGTCATCGCGTGACGCAGATCCTTCCAGTCGGTGTCGCTCGCGCATTCGAAGACGACGAGCGCACGCCCAGGACGCGTATAGTGGAGGAGCTGCTGGGGGTGAAAGGCGTTGAGCACCGCAACCTTCTCGCCTTCGATGTTGAGCACGGTCGCGTACTTGCCCCCGGCGATTTTCTGCGATCCGACCGTGTCGACGATCACATTGAGCGCAAAGGGCGAGATCTCCGGATAGCGCTCGAGAAGCTGATGGGCGCCGAGCACCGTGCGCACTTCGGGGTGTCCGGTTTCGAGCCGCGTGCGCGTTGCGGTGGAAAGTGCCGCCATGCCGAGGCGCGAAGCGCGATTGATGACGCCGTAATGCTCTTCCATGATCCGGTACCGCGCGAGGTAGGGCCCGTTCAGCGCGCGCACGGCGCCGATCTCGACGCCGTAGCGGTCGAGCGCGTCGAGCACGAGATCGAGAATAGGGCCGAGGCGTGTCGCCGGGCGCACGGCGAGAAGCTCCGGCTTCAGGAACAGCACGAAGTGATTTTGCCCCGACGGCGGATGCGCTCCCGGCGGCGCGATCCACGCGTCGGCCGCTTCTTCCGCCACGCGAAGGCGCCCAACCGCCTTCGCGATGTCGCGCTTAAGACGATCGTTGCTCATGGCTAGCCTTAGCCCCGCCGTCGAGGTGGAACGCATAGACGGCTTCCGCCCGCCGCCGGTCGATGCATTGTCCCGCGGCCGAAAGCCAGCGCTTGGCTTCGCCCAGGAGAGGCTTTCCGCGGCGGCGCCGCACGCCGGGCGGCCCGAGGTCCTGTCCGAAGTCGACGACGTAGACCTTCTCGCCGTCCGTGCGCAGCCCGCCGAACGGATTGATGGGCGCAAAGCCGTGGCGGTCCATCGCCGCCGCGATGTGCATCACCTGGTCCGCGAGGTGATGCCCGTTGTCGGGCTGGCCGAGCAGCCAAGTGGCGAGTTTCGTGCCCACATGCTGTTCGACGAGCAGCGCCCGTCCGGCGTAATAGAGCGTCGGCGTATTGATGCCCGCGTCAGCCAGCAGCCGGCGGCGTTTCAGCCACTCGTTGCTCAGCTGCTTCAGCGTGCGCGTCAGCGAGAACGCCGTAACCGCCTTCAGCACGACATCGTGCGCGGCATCCGAGCCGATGACTTTGAAGTGGTAGACGAACGTTTCCGCGCCACCCCGGCGCCAGCCGTGCTGTTCTTCCAGCACCGGTGCAACGGCGGGACTCTCCGCAAGTCCGAGGCGCCAGAGGGCCTCGCCCGTTGAGCGCGCATCGACGAGACCGCATAGCTCTTTCTCGAGAGTCCACGAGATCGCCATTCACCCACCTACCGGCTAGCACCCCGTCGTCACCTTTATGGCGTTGGATGCAATGGCCGGCAATGGCGGAACGTCAATCGCACGTGGAACGGCTCGCGTTAGTAGTGCGGCGCAAAATCAGCTGCGGGCTGGCGGTGCATTGCAGCACGCGACGCGCGACTTTGAAATAATTCTCAATGAATGCGGTAGCGCGCGTGCACGCCACGAAAAAACGCGCCCGCCGAGGCGGACGCGTTTGTAACGTCGGCGTTAAGCTGTGCTGCGTTGCGTCAAATGACGCCGAGCGCGCGCATGGCCTCTGCAACGCGGATGAAGCCGGCGACGTTGGCGCCGATCACGTAGTTGCCCGGATCGCCATACTCCTCGGCGGTGCGTGCGCACTCGTCGTGGATGCTGTGCATGATGTTGGCAAGGCGCGCTTCGGTGATCTCGAAGCTCCAGGAATCGCGCGAGGCGTTCTGCTGCATTTCGAGGGCGCTCGTTGCGACGCCGCCGGCGTTGGCCGCCTTGCCCGGACCGAACAGCACGCGCGCCTCGATGAAGGCGCGGATGGCTTCCGGCGTGCAGGGCATGTTCGCGCCCTCGCCGACAGCGATGACGCCGTTGCGGATGAGGTTCACGGCATCCTGCCCGGTCAGCTCGTTCTGCGTCGCCGACGGCATGGCGATGTCGACCGGCACATCCCAGATGCGCCCGCCCGAAACATAGGCTGCGGACGGTCCGCGTGCCGCTGCGTAGTCCGCGACGCGCCCGCGGCGCACTTCCTTGATCTCCTTGAGGAGGTCGAGGTCGATGCGCTCCTGCTCCACGACATAGCCGTCGGAATCGGAGCAAGCGATCACGCGTCCGCCCAGCTCCTCGACCTTCTCGATGGTGTAGATCGCGACATTTCCGGCGCCGGAAACCGCGACGCGGCGTCCGGCGAAATCCTGGCCGCGCGTCTGCAGCATGCGCTGGACGAAGTAGGTTGCGCCGTAGCCCGTCGCTTCGGTGCGCACGCGCGAGCCGCCCCAGATGAGGCCCTTGCCGGTGAGCACGCCGGACTCATAGCGATTGGTGATGCGCTTGTACTGGCCGAACATGTAGCCGATCTCGCGCTGGCCGACGCCGATGTCACCCGCGGGCACGTCGGTGTATTCGCCGAGGTGGCGCCCGAGCTCCGTCATGAACGACTGGCAGAAGCGCATGATCTCGTTGTCGCTGCGGCCCTTCGGATCGAAGTCCGAGCCGCCCTTGCCGCCGCCGATCGGCATACCCGTGAGCGCGTTCTTGAACGTCTGCTCGAAGCCGAGGAACTTGATGGTGCCGAGCATCACGCTCGGATGGAAGCGCAGGCCGCCCTTGTAGGGTCCGAGCGCGGAATTGAACTGCACGCGGAAGCCGCGGTTGATGTGCACCTGGCCCTTATCGTCGACCCACGGCACGCGGAAGATGATCTGCCGCTCGGGCTCGCAGATGCGTTCGATGAGAGCGCCATGGGCGTAGTGTGGGTGCTTGGCGATGACGCGGCCTAGGCTATCCAGCACTTCACGGACGGCTTGGTGGAACTCTCCCTCTCCGGGATTGCGGCGCAGCACTTCGGCGTAGATCGGCTCCAGTTTCTCATCGAGCATTTGTTCTTGGTCCCAAGCCTGAAAGACTGACTTCGAAACGGCCAAGGGCTCCCCTGGGCCGTCGGGGTGACGTCCGCGGACAGTGGCGACACTCAGGGCCGGATTGATCGCGTGGGGTCGATGAGTTCGGCGAGGCAGCGTATCGATGTATGCGAACCCGTTGCTAATGACGCGGAGAAGCCCATACCGCAATCCCCCAATGCTTTATTTTTAAGCATGTTGCGGCTTTACCGGGCACTGCGGAGGCCGCAACCAAGCCCGCAGGGAGGGCGGAACGCCCGCAGCGGACCGGGGCGGAGCAGGGACGCCTTGTCGCAGGCGTGCCCGCCGATCCCTCCAAGCGCGACGGTTGCGGGGAGGGCGCGAGCGTCCCCATAGCGGCGTTTCAGGTCCAGCAGATCCGGGAAAATACAACCTAAGTGGCTGATTCCATTGGGCCGCCGGGGGACGCGAACGGCGGCAGGCTCAAGACTTCTGCAGCCCGAAGGACCGCGAGATGAGGATCGTCAGCGCGGGCAACGCTAGGGAGGCGGCAAGAATGAGCGCGAAGCCGAGCCAGCCAGCGCCGGCCATAGAGCCCAGGCCCGCGTAAACCGATGCGATCCCGACATTGGCCAGCAACGTCGTCATGAGAACGCTGCGCATCGAAAGCCCGAGCGCGCCAGCCGCGATGACCGACAGCTCGGCGAGCACCGGAATTGGGCGGCAGGCTGCCAGGATCGTGACGCCATGCCGCCGGATGAGGCCCGACACGTAATTGAATTGGCGCTGCTCGGTAGCGTCCTCCGAGAAATCCTTGGCTACGCTCTTACCGATCCAGAATCCGAGCACGCAGGCGAGGCTGAGGCCGACCGTGCCCGCGACGGCGCCCGCCACACCGCCGAGCAACGCCGCCATCAGGGCAATGACCAGCCCCGACGGGATAACGAGGAAGAGGTCGGCAATCAGCAATGCGATGCCGATGGCGGCGACAGCGGTGCGCGGGGTGTCTTCAATCATCGCCCCCTCGACGAGGCGCGTGAAATCGCCGTCGAAGAAGATGTACGGCAGCGCCGACAATGCGACGATCACCACCATCCAAGCCGCATACGTGAAGGCGAGGCGCCAGCGGCGATTGGAGCGAACCCGTGGGTCATCGCGCGTTCCGTCGTCGGTAGCATCTCTTGCCGGTGGTAATCTTGGCATCGGCTCACCCCGAAGCATGTCTTCCGAGATCTTTGAGAGTTCGTCGTGCGTGAAGTAATGATCGTTTAGCAACATCGAATAGACGAGCAGCTCTTCCGAAGCGAGCGGATGACCTCCACATTTTTTACACGGAACGAGAGCGCCGAATTTCAGCGCCCCGCAATGCACACATACGGCCGATGTCATCCCACAACACCTCACTCTTGTGGACGCGTTTCCATCCCTAGCTTCGCTTGAAAACTTGTCAGCCTCCGAACGGAGCTGCGCGAACCAAAGCCTGAAAGCGAAAGCGCTTATCGAAAGCGCGGCGTCGTTAGGAACAATGCGATGGGTGCAGGAAGGGCACAAGAATTGAATTGGCAACGGGCACCGATCGCGCAACTTATTCAAAATCATTGCGTCGGCTGAGGGATTTGAACCCCGACTTGGCTACGCAGCCCCCGCGACGCGTCGTGGGCTCGCCTTACGCTTCGACCTGCACGAGACCGGCAGCGAGAGCGAGCCAAACCAGGTGGGCATCACTGCGCGCGCCGATCTTGGCTTTTATCGCGTAATGGTGATTGCGGATCGTTTTCTGGCTGAGATTGAGAAGCGCCGCGATATCTTCGCTCGTGCGCCCCGTGGCGAGCAAGCGGAGGATTTCCGTTTCGCGCGGCGTTAGAGACTCGGTCAGGTGTTGTTTACCCATCAACCGCTCGGTCGCCAGCGCGTGCGCGACATCCTCACTCAAAAAATTTCCCCCGCGTACGACAGCCGTAACGGCGCGGATCAACTGCTCGGGATCGCTGCTCTTGGTCACATAGCCCGCCGCGCCGGCTTCAAACGCCTTGAGAGCAAACGCCGGGCCCTCGTGCATCGAAAAGATCAGGAGACGCGCATCCTTGTCCCACTCCCGGATGCGCCGGACAGCTTCGATGCCGCCGACGCCGGGAAGTGCGAGATCCATGACCACGATCGAAGGCGCGTGCTTCTTGTAGAGCAGATAGGCATCCTGCGCGTTGTCCGCCTCGGCGCAGACGCTGAATTCGGCATGCATTTCCAGCAGGCGGCGATAGCCTTCGCGAACCACGGGATGGTCGTCCACCAGCAGGATCGAGATGCTCATGCCGGGACCGTCGCGGCTTCCAGCGGAATGACGGCGGCGACCCGTACTCCGGCCTGCGCCTGGGAAAGCGTCAGCGAGCCTCCATAGGGCTCGAGCCGCTCGCGGATTCCGAGAATGCCGTAACCGACATCGTGCTCGATGCTGGTTGCATCCCCCGCTCCATCATCCTCGACGGTCAGCTCGATCAGGTCGTCTTTGGCCTGAAGGCGCTCGAGCCGCAAATGCACTGCAGAGGGCTTCCCGTGCTTGATGGCGTTCGTGATGCACTCTTGCGCAATGCGATAGACGTCCGTCGCGACATGAGTCGGTAAATCGCTGAGCCGTCCGGCAAACTCCAAGCGAAAGGCAGGACCGACCCGCGCGCCGTCCGTATGCTCGCTGATGAGCTGGCGCAAGCTCGCTTCGAGGCCGATTTCCTCGATGTTCTGGGAGCGGAGCCGTTTGAGCGTGCTGCGCAGGGATAGCATCATGCGCTTCTGCACCTGCGCAATCCTCGCGGCCTCCATGGCGATCTCCGGCGATAGCGTCTTCGCGCGCCGTTCGATGATCGTGGCAAGGGCAGCGGTCGCAGTGAGGCATTGGCCGAACTCGTCGTGCAAGTCACGCGCGATTGCTCGCCGCTCGTCCTCCTGCACCTGGAAGAGCCGTACCATGAGGGCTTGGCGCGTCGCCCGCGTCTCGGCGAGGTTTTCGGCGAGCTGGTTCACCGCACCGGCGATGTGATTAAACTCCTCCGTCCGGAAACGCGGCAGCCGCCATGTAAGATTGCCACGCTGCAGGTGCCCTAATCCATCGATGATCGCACGCGCCGGCAAAAGCGAATAGCTGATCATCAGCGCGGCGAGGACGGCGATACCGCACGCCATGGCCAGCGCAATGCCGAGCAGTGCGGAAAGGTGCTGCCAGGCGAGCCGGAGTGCAGCCTCCGGCTGCGCCATCACCGTAATCGATCCGGCATATCGATCGCGCACCGATAGGGGCCGTTCCACGGATACGTGCTCTCCCAGCACTTGGGTGTAGATCCAAATGAACCACTCGGGCGGTGCCTCGCCGACCGCCTCCACCTGACTGCACAGCGAGCTGCTGGGCTGCTGGATCGGCTGCAGCTTTACGCATATTCCCGGCGAGATGATTGTCTGGGTGGCCAGCGACTGCCATTCGGGGGATGGCAGGATCTCGGCCTTGATCATGCCGCCGCGCCACAGGAGCTTTTGCCAGAAAAGCGCCTCGAGATGTTTGCCGACGCGCACGGCTGAGCCCGCCACCGAAGCATTGATGGACCGGTGCGTATCAACCGCGATCCACACGAGCGCTGTGGCGAGGCAAAGCATCACCACGCAACACAGGCGTAAAATCAGACGGAGCAGCAAGTGCATGGGCTAAATCCCCCTTGCCGCTACATTGGCTGGCGTGTGCCACCGATGGCAAGGCGATGGATGGAGAACGGGCAAATTGCCCGGAACATTCGGTCACCGTGCCCTTCGCGAACTCACGCCGTCGCACCATCCTGCAGCCAAGGTGGGGAAGCCGAGCAGGGGCTCGCAAGCAATCCGGTTAACGCATTGATATTGCTGGCGTTGCGCGCAGACCAAACCTTCCTGGCGCCGCAGATGTGGCCCGCGGCCGGCGGTGTGGCGGGATCTTCTGCGCCACGGGAAACGCATCCCCATGGGCCGCAGTATCAGGAGAGAAGATCGCCAATGCTGGATACCATTAACAGCAACGTCAACCACCGCATTGCGGCCTTGTCGCGGAAGGGGCCGACCGAATGGTCCGATCCCGTGGTCTCGTGGCTGATCTTCGCAAGCGTCAATTTCTTCGCCTTCATACTGCTGTGGTTCTACGGCCTGGCGCAGCAGGCCATCGCCGGCGACCCTACGCACATCACGCTTTTCATCGTCGCTATCTACCTTGCGACGTCCGTGCACTGCTTGTGGCGGTGCGTTGCGGTTTCGCGCCAGGCGGCCGCCGAGCAGCGATTGGCAAAGGACATCACCGGGGCGGTCGATAAGCGACACCGCATCATGGAGGTCGCAGCGGGCCTTGCTGCAGGGCGTGGCGGGTCAGATGGCAGCCATATCGCCGATCATATTCGCAACCTGATCACGACCGCGAAGGCTGGCGGTGAAACCCGCAAGCTCGATCAATCGCTGCTGCTCCGTGTACTGGCCGAGCGGCTGAGTGGATCGAACAGCTTCGGCGACTTCGCGGGCGATCTAGTCATGAAGCTTGGACTGTTCGGAACCATCGTCGGCTTCATCATGATGCTGGCGCCTATCGCCGGGCTCAACACGGAAGACCAAGGGGCGATCAAGTCCTCGCTGTCGGTCATGAGCGAAGGCATGGCCGTTGCGATGTACACGACATTGGCGGGCCTCGTCGGCTCCATCCTCATCAGGATCGAATACCGGATCGTCGAGGCCGCTACTGACAAGGTCTTCGCAGATGCCGTTGCGCTGACGGAGGTCCACGTGATCCCCGTGCTCGAGCAGGCGGGCACTGCTCAATGAGGCGCGATTTCAGTCTGCGCGCGCGCGAAACCCCGTTTGATCCGCTCAGCGTCGTTCTGTTCAAGGCGCTGCAGGTCGTGGCCTTCCTGTTCTTCATTACCTTCCTGGCGCTGTCGCAACAGAAGGACAAGGGGAAGATCGACACCAAGGCCGAGTTCTTCATCTCGATGACGTGGCCGGACAATCACCCCGACGACTTCGACCTTTTCGTGCAGGATCCGCTCGGCAACGTCGTCTGGTACAGGAAGCGCGACGTCGGCTTCATGACGCTCGAGCGCGACAATCGCGGCGGGGCCAACAGCTTCGTCAACGTCAAAGGCGAAAAAGTCGCCTCGCCGGCGCGTCAGGAGCTGGTCAGCATTCGCGGCATCATCGCCGGTGAGTATACGGTCAACGTTTATCACTTCTCCGCCCGCAGCGGCGCGCCGGTGCCCGTGACCGTCACGGTTGAAAAGCTCAACCCACACGTTGAAATCATCGCGCGGGAAACGCTGGACATGACCAACGAGCGGACGGAAAAGACGGCGGCGCGATTTACGCTCAACGAAAAGGGAGAGGTCGTCAGCACCTCGCGTGTTGATCGCTCCATCCTGCAGTCTTTCTTCGATCCGACGGCCAACGGCGCCACGATGTCAAAGTATGGGTGGCGGCAATGACGATGCAGATGCACGTGCTCTATCTGGCCTGCGCCTACGCCGCTTTAAGCTCTCTCCTGTTGATCATCCTGGCGCGTGTGCGCGTGTCACGAGCCGCAAAAATCACTACCATTTTTGCGATGGCAGCGTTCAACATAGCCGTCTTCTTCTGGGCGCAGGGGCTGCTGGGATGGTCGGCGGCGACCGCACTACCGGGAAAGTTCCAGATTCTCTGGACGCGGGTGATAGAGCCGAACCCGGCGCGGCAGTTCGCGGGCGCCATCCATCTGTGGGTGGAAGAGCTGGATGACAATAACATCCCGAGCGGTGAGCCGCGCGCCTATGTGGTTCCCTATTCGACGACGCTCGCGGCGAGGGCAGCTACGGTCCAGGAGGAAATCAAGAAGGGTAATGAGCAGGGAGGTATGGCAGGCGCTGTCGACCTCGCTCCGAATGTCGCGCCAAAGGAAACGGACGGCGTCGTTGCGGGCGTCAATATCAGAACGGTGACGCAGGGGGCGCAAGCCGGGGGCGACCCATCCGGTGGAGGCGTTTTCGATCCGGCGGCGCTGGGGGGGCAGTCGAAATCGGTTGACTTCATCCCGTTGCCGAAACCTCTCTTACCGCCGAAAGATGACCCGTGGGAGGGTGGTTGATGTTGCGGCGGGGCGTGCGTTACGCGTGGTTGATGCTAGCGCCGATGATTTTATCGACGTCGTCGATAGCAGAGGAGCCGGCCGCGCCCGCTGCCCGCCTGCCGCCCGTCACGGTCGCCAAGCCCGTATCCAAGGTCGTCAGGGACTGGGACGAGTACTCCGGGCATTTCGAGGCTGTGCAGACCGTCGAGATACGCGCCCGGGTTTCAGGGTTCGTCGATGCGATCCATTTCAAGGATGGTCAGTTCGTCGAGGCCGGCGATCCCCTGTTCACCATCGACCCTCGACCCTTCGAGATTGCCGTCGAAAGCGCACGCGCCGAGATTGCGCGCGCCGAGGCTCAGGTCACGCTGGCGGCCAGCGAGGTCAAGCGTGCGACGCCGCTGCTGCGATCGAGTGCTATCAGCGAGCGCGAGTTCACCCAACGCAATGCCAATCTCAGCGTCAGTGAAGCACAGCTGCAAGTGGCCAAGGCAGCGCTGAAGGAAGCGGAGCTGAACCTTGCCTGGACGATCGTCAAAGCACCCATCAAGGGACGAATTTCAGATCGCAAGGTTGATATCGGAAACCTGATCGTTGGCGGCAATTCAGGCACGAACACGCTGCTCACGACAATCGTGTCGCTCGACCCCATCCATTTCGTTTTCGACCTTTCCGAGAGCGACTATCTGCGCTTCGTCCGCCTTGCCAAGCCGGGTCAGCGGCAATCCTCCCGCGGCGTTGATCTGCCTGTTCGGCTTCGCCTCGCAGACGAGCTGGATTACGTCCACGAGGGGAAAGTCGACTTCCTGGATAATAGACTTAATCCCCGCTCCGGCACGTTGCGTGGACGAGCGGTCTTCGCGAACGCGAACGAATTGTTCTCGCCCGGTACGTTTGCGCGTCTCAGGCTCTACGCCGACGAGCGCGAAGTGCTCCTCGTGCCCGACAGCGCCATCGTGTCCGACCAGATGCAAAAGCTGGTGTTGGTTGTCGGCGATGGCGATGTAATTCGCGCAGCGCCGGTCGAGCTCGGAAAGATATCCGATGGGATGAGGATCGTTCTCAGCGGCCTGACGGCTGCGGATGACGTCGTCATCGACAGTCTAGCCAACCCGATGGTGCGTCCGGGCATCAAGGTTGCTCCCCAACTGGCGGCGTCCGAAGTGGGGCAGTGAAGCTCGCGGCTGCAATGGCCGCCAATAAAAGAGGGCCAACTACGGGCCGCGGGACATGCGATTTTCTCACTTCTTTATCGACAGGCCTATTTTCGCGACGGTGCTTTCCACCATTCTCGTAATCGTCGGCGTCATCGCCGGCATGGCCTTGCCGGTCGCCGAATATCCAGAAATCGCTCCGCCGACCGTCAATATCAGCGCCACCTATCCCGGCGCCTCGGCCGCGGTGATTGCGGAGACCGTTGCCGCGCCGATCGAGCAGGAGGTGAACGGCGTCGACAACATGCTCTACGTCGTGTCCCAGTCGACGGGCGACGGGCGGTTGTCGATCAGCGTCGTCTTCAAGCCGGGGACCAACGTCGATCAGGCGCAGGTGCTGGTGCAAAATCGCGTCTCCATCGCCGAGCCGCGATTGCCAGAGGACGTGCGCCGCCTCGGCCTTTCCGTGCTCAAGGCATCGCCCGACCTGATGATGGTCGTCCACCTGATCTCCCCCGACGGTTCGCGCGATCAGCAATACATCTCGAACTATGCCACGCTCTATGTCCGTGACCGTATCGCGCGTATCGACGGCATCGGAGATTCGCGCGTCATGGGTGCGCGCAACTACTCCATGCGCATCTGGCTCGACCCCGAGAAAGTCGCGGCGCGCCATCTGACGCCCGGCGAGGTCGTTGACGCGCTGCGGGGCGCCAACCTGCAGGTGGCGGCTGGCTCAATAAATCAGCCGCCCGCCTCTTCTCCCGGCGGCTTTACATTATCCGTGCATACGCTGGGACGGCTATCGACACCGGAGCAATTTGGCGACGTCGTCGTTCGCGCCGAGCCCGGCGGTGCCGTCGTCCGCATCAAGGACATCGCCCGCGTTGAGATCGGCGCCGAGGACTACACGATCAATTCCTATCTCAGCAACAAGCCGGCGACGGCGCTTGTTCTATTCCAGCGTCCCGGCTCTAACGCGCTCGAGACCGCCGCTGCTGTCAAAGCTGAGATGGAACGGCTCTCCAAGGATTTCCCGCCGGGGCTTGGCTACGCCATCGTCTACAATCCGACTGAGTTCATCAGCGCCTCGATCGATGCTGTGATCGCAACACTCATCGAGGCGTTGATCCTCGTGGTGCTGGTCGTCATCCTATTTCTGCAGTCATGGCGCGCGGCCATCATCCCGATCATGGCCATTCCCGTTTCGCTCATCGGCGCCTTCATCGTGATGGAGGCGCTGGGCATCTCGTTCAACTCTCTGTCGCTCTTCGGCATCGTGCTCGCCATCGGCATCGTCGTCGACGACGCGATCGTGGTGGTCGAGAATGTCGAGCGGCGCATTGCCGAGGGACTGGAGCCCAACGAAGCGGCCCATGAGACGATGGACGAGGTCGGCGGCGCCCTCATCGCGATTACCCTTACGCTGATCGCCGTGTTCGTTCCGACAGCGTTCATCTCCGGACTGCAAGGGACGTTCTACCGGCAATTTGCGATTACCATTGCAGCATCGACCGCCATCTCGTGCTTCGTCTCGTTGACACTGTCTCCGGCACTCGCATCTCTGCTTCTCAAGCCGCACAATCAAGCCGGTTCTCAGAGCCGTGCGCTGCATGTGCTCGGCGCGCCGCTGCGTGTGTTCTTCAGGGGGTTCAATAGGGTCTTCGAGTGGATGTCCCACGGCTATGCCGGGGCGACGCAGCGGCTGATCCGTCTGCCGCTCCTCCTGCTGTTGCTGTACGCAGGACTGCTCTTCCTGACCTACGAGCGGTTTCAGACGACCCCCACGGGACTCATTCCGCAGCTCGACCGGGAATACCTGATCGTTGCCCTGCAGCTCCCGCCCGGATCCACGCTCGAGCGGACCGATGCGGTGATGCGCCGGGCAACAGATCTCATCCTTTCGCGCCCGGGCATTTCCCATACCGTCGCTTTTGCCGGATTCGATGGCGCCACGTTCACCAATGCTCCAAACACCGCCGTCGTCTTCGTCAATCCTCACACCTTCGCAAAGCGTGCCGAGCTGGGACTGTCGAAGGACGAGATCGTCGCCGACCTGAGAACCCAGCTATCCGCCATGCGGGATGCATTCATCCTCGTGATCGAGCCGCCATCGGTGCCAGGGATTGGCACGGGCGGCGGATTGAAAGGCTACGTACAGGATCGGGGCGGACGCGGTTACGCCGCGCTTGAGAACGCGGCGTGGACAGTCGCCGGCAAAGCAGCGCAGGTGCCGGGAATCGCGCAGTCTTTTACCCTGTTCAGTACTCGCACACCCCAGATCTGGACGGACATCGACCGCACCAAGTCCGAGCAGCTCGGCGTCCCGATCCAGCGTGTGTTCGATGCGCTGTCGATCTATATGGGCTCCGCCTTCGTCAACGACTTCAATATCCTTGGCCGCACATATCGCGTTACGGCGCAGGCCGACAACCCGTACCGCTTGACGATACGAGACCTCGCCAATCTCAGGACGCGCAGCGATTCCGGCGAGATGGTGCCCCTCGGGTCCGTGGCGACGTTCTCCGATACGACCGGGCCCTACCGCGTCGCCCGCTACAACCTGTTTCCAGCGGCCGAAGTGCAGATGGGGTTAGGGCGCGGCTACTCATCGGGCCAGGGCATCGACACGGTAGAGCAGATCGTCGGGGCCTCGCTGCCCGGCGGGTTCGGCTTCGAATGGACCGAGATCGCTTTGCAGGAAAAGCTCGCCGGCAACACCGCGCTCATCGCCTTCACGCTCGCCGTCGCCTTCGTGTTCCTGATCCTCGCGGCGCTGTATGAGAGCTGGCTGCTGCCGCTGGCGGTCATCCTCATCGTGCCGCTGTGCATCCTTGCTGCAATGATCGGCGTCAATCTCCAGGGGCTCGATCGCAACATCCTGGTGGAAATAGGTCTTGTGGTTCTCGTCGGCCTCGCGGCGAAGAATGCGATCTTGATCGTCGAGTTCGCTAAGCAGGGCGAGGATGCCGGATTAACCCGCTATGAGGCGGCGGTCCGCGCAGCAAAAACGCGGCTCCGCCCGATCCTGATGACCTCGCTTGCCTTCATCCTCGGTGTGGTGCCGCTGGTGCTTGCAACGGGAGCCGGCGCGGAAATGCGACAGGCGCTGGGCACAGCGGTCTTTTCCGGCATGCTGGGCGTGACGCTGTTCGGCCTCATCTTCACGCCGGTCTTTTATGTTGCCACCGCATCGTTCTCGCGAGCTTCCAAAGCGCGCGATGGGTGACAGACGGTAAATTGCAGATGACGCAGCGAAAGCTCCGCGCGGTCTCGACCCCATTACCTTCTGCTAGCCGGGGCCTCATCGTCCCGTCGCGTCGCCGAAGTGCAAAGCCGAGGAGGAGGTCAAGACAGGCTATGGAACTGAGTGCATGGTGCGTACGTGAGGCCGGCGGCCGCCATTAGGTAAACTATTGAAATCATTGGTGCCGGCTGAGGGATTTGAACCCCCGACCCCCTGATTACAAATCAGGTGCTCTACCAACTGAGCTAAGCCGGCCGCGGTGCCTATGCGCGAGCCTTATATCGTGCTCCGCTGTGTGCCGCCAGTCGCGCTACGGCCGCGGTCTGCTCCGGCGCGGAGCGGCAATTAGGCCTTCATTATCCATATCCTGAGATGGTGAACGCAGTTGCGTCAGTCCTGCGGGGAAGCCCCGCGCGTTGAATGTCAGTCGAGGTATTGCGCATGCGTTTCACGTCACCGTCACTCATCGGCGCCGCCGTCGTCCTTGGCTTCGCCGCTGCCCCCGCCGAGGCCCATGGATGGTGCCGGGCCCCAGGAGGCTTCTGCGGGCCTCAGCCCGTCAGCCACTTCGTCTATTACCCGCGCTATTCGAACGTCTACTACTGGGCAACGATCGCTCCCTATCCGGGCGCCTATGCCTACATGCCGCGCGGGTATGTCGATCGCTACCGCCGGCCCTATGGCCAGTACGCCCGCCGCTTCTGGCAGCCGCGCCGGGCCTATGCGCCGGCCTACGTTGCCGCTCCGGTCGCTGCTGCCGGATGTTGCGAGGGCCGATACCTGAAGTGAGCATTTGAAGCAGGCGGCCGCAAATCCGCCGCGATCCCGTCCGCGATCAAGCCATGATCGTATGGCGAGGGTTACGGCCAGCGGCGGAGAGGCACGGCTTTCCCCTTGCCGCGCTTCTTCTCGCAATGTGTTGCCGCCGACGGCGGCACTGAATGTGGAGACATCTGCATGATCAAGAAGATCCTCCAACCGTTGATGGCGCTCGTGCTGGCGGCAGGTCTGGCGGCGGCGAGCGTGCAGGAAGCCGAGGCCGGGCGCGGCAGCGGTGTCGCGGCAGGCGTTGCCGCCGGCATCATCGGGCTCGGGATTCTCGGCGCTGCCGCAAGCGCGCGCGGCCGCGGAGGCTACTATTATGACGACTACGAGCCGGCTTGCTATCACGGCCCCCGTCGCTGCCACTGGGAGAACCAGCGCTGCTTCGAAAACCGCTACGGCGACATGGTCTGCCGCGGCGGCGACTATGTCTGCCGGCGCCCGCTGATTTGCGATTGATCTCGAGTGCTTCCGGAAAAGTGGGCACCGGTTTTCCGATAAGAAGCACGAGGAGATAGAGAGTGCTTCCGGAAAAGTGGGCACCGGTTTTCCGATAAGAAGCACGAGGAGATAGAGAGTGCTTCCGGA
>Ga0180221_1001190_pt1 | contig 18476 bp, 13 predicted proteins | sample eDN5th37CKraftMG_FD_151339 | JGI IMG/M metagenome (GOLD analysis project Ga0180221, IMG submission 151339) | Enriched Miracle-Growth compost microbial communities from Emeryville, California, USA - eDNA 5th pass 37_C Kraft MG (version 2) (version 2) ...
CTGTCATCTAACATCAATCACCAGGAGTTCTTCAACAGCCCGAATATAGCCCCGGCCCGAACGGGAAGGGAAGGGGAGGCGCTTCGCTGGACACTGTTTTGAGGGGCTGCGCCGCCGATATGGAATGGTTTTTCTAAATGGCGTCCCTTGTTAGACGTTCTACGACCGGCTGCAGCGCTTCCGGCGTAATCGGCTTTGCGACCACCGCATCCACCACGCCCTCGTAGCTGAGGCTCTCCTGCTGCGAGGGCTCGATGATGAGCACGATTCGGGGAAGATCTTTGGCTTGCGCCTGTCTTTGGCTGATAATCGAGCTCATCAAGCCGTCGAGATCGCCGTGACCACCTCCGTCGACGATAACCAGGGCAGGCGACTTGGTGGCAAGTGCGTCTAGCGCTGCTTCAGGAGCGACGGCGATTGCCTTTAAATAAACGCGCTCCACCATGCGGGAAATGACGATCCGATTGATCGGCGAAGCTGCAACAACAAGAATGCGGCCATGACCCGTGCTCTTGACGGAAGGAGTGCCGCGGCCTGAACCTCCAAGGCCGTTTCGTCCCATGCTTCTCCTCTTCCCCGTTATCGGCTGGACTGCTGCCGGCTTCAATGCTTGGTTGCGCTGAGCGGCGGCATACTCGTTAACAGAGGATTAATGTCAACCCGCATAATCGTACGTGCAGGGCGACATAAACTAGGTTTGCAAAGACCTCCGGGCGGCATCGGAAGCTGCCCCACGTGGCGCCCAAGAGAAGCCTTGCCGGGCTGGCTTGCCGGTCAATGAAGTCCATTCTGGCCAGCGCTTGTCAGGGCAAAATCGCCCCTTGTCGCTCCTGTCAAACGACAATAGGTTTGCCGCTAAATTCGCCGGGTTTCCCGTGGGTGGGAGGCGGGCCGAAACTGGTCGACAATGGGAGTTATGTGATGAATCGTAAAGCTGGTCTGCTCTCCGCCGTTTCCATTGCCGCGGCGGTGTTCACCTTGGGGGCGGCAGCGCAGGAGCGCACCGTCAACGTCTATAATTGGTCTGATTATATAGACGAATCGATCTTGCAGGAGTTCACCGCGGAAACCGGGATCAAGGTCGTCTACGACGTTTTCGATTCGAACGAGATCCTGGAGACCAAGCTTCTGGCCGGCGGCACCGGCTACGATGTTGTCGTTCCTTCGGGCGAGTTCCTGGCGCGCCAGATCCAGGCCGGCGTGTTCCAGAAGCTCGACAAGTCGAAGCTGCCCAACCTGAGCAACATGTGGGATTTCGTGTCCGAGCGGACGGCTGTCTACGATCCGGGCAACGAATACTCGGTCAACTATATGTGGGGCACCACCGGCATAGGCTACAACAAGGCCAAGGTGAAGGAGGCGCTGGGTACGGACACGATCGATTCGTGGGACGCGATCTTCAAGCCTGAGATCGCTTCCAAGCTCGCTAGATGCGGCATCCACGTGCTCGACGCTTCTTCGGAAATCACCCATGCGGCGCTGAACTATCTGGGGCTCGACCCCAACAGCGCCAAGCCGGAGGACCTCGAAAAGGTGGAGGCGCTGCTGCTTGCCGTCAGGCCCAGTATCCGCAAGTTCCATTCCTCCGAATACATCAACGCTCTCGCGAACGGAGACATCTGCGTGGCGGTCGGCTATTCGGGAGACGTCTTCCAGGCGCGTGACCGGGCGGCGGAAGCGAATCAGGGCGTGGAGATCGCCTATGCGATTCCGAAGGAAGGCGCCCAGATGTGGTTCGACCAGATGGCCATTCCCGCCGATGCCCCGCATGTGGAGGAGGCGCACGAGTTCATCAACTACATGATGCGTCCGGAAGTGATCGCAAAGGCGTCGAATTACGTGTTCTACGCGAACGGCAACAAGGCTTCGCAGGAACAGCTCGACGCGGAGGTCATCAATGATCCGGCTGTCTATCCGGACGAGGCGACGCTTCAAAAACTCTTCACCGCCACGCCCTACGATGCGCGTGCGCAGCGACTGATCACAAGGATGTGGACCAAGGTCGTCACGGGCCAGTAAGGGCGAATGACGGCTCGGCGCCTGTCGGGCCATTCGCCTGCCGGGGTGGGCAAGGACGGAGCGGCGATGGCATCGCTGGGCAGCATTCGCAGAAGTTTTGCGCCTTGGGCGGATCCCAATGCGAAGCCGTATATCCGCTTTGAGAACGTGACCAAGCGCTTCGGCGACTTTGTTGCCGTGGACGATCTCTCGCTGACGATCTACGAACGAGAGTTCTTTGCCCTCCTGGGCGCTTCCGGCTGCGGCAAGACCACTCTTCTGCGCATGCTGGCCGGTTTCGAGCAGCCAAGCTCCGGCAGCGTCTTTCTCGACGGGCAGGATTTGCGCGGCGTGCCACCCTACCGCCGCCCAGTGAATATGATGTTCCAGTCCTATGCGCTTTTTCCGCACATGACCGTGGAGGGCAACATCGCCTTTGGCCTGAAGCAGGAGGGGATGCCAAGGAACGAAATCGGCGAGCGCGTGGCGCAGATGCTGAAGCTCGTGAAGCTCGAGAAATTCGCAGCGCGCAAGCCGCATCAGCTTTCCGGCGGCCAGCGCCAGCGGGTGGCGCTCGCGCGCTCGCTTGCAAAACAGCCGAAGGTCCTGCTGCTCGACGAGCCGCTTGGGGCGCTGGACAAGAAGCTCCGGGAGGAGACGCAGTTCGAGCTCATGGACCTTCAGCACGATCTGGGGCTCACATTCGTCGTCGTCACCCACGACCAGGAAGAGGCGATGACGATGGCCGACCGCATCGCCATCATGGACAAAGGGCGCGTGCTGCAGGTGGCGACGCCGGCCGAGATCTACGAGGCGCCCGCATCCCGCTTCGTCGCGGACTTCGTCGGCTCGATCAACATGTTCGAAGGATCGCTTGTGAGGGAAAGTGACGGCGTGGCCGAGATCCGCGACGCAAGCGGGGCTGAGTTCCGGGTGGCCGGCCCATCGCGCGCAGCACCGGGAAATACGGTCTGGCTTGCCATTCGCCCGGAAAAGATGATCGTTTCTCGCGTGCGCCCGCCAGCAGTGGAGAATGCGCTCCACGGGGAGATCTGGGATATCGCCTATCTCGGCGATATGACCGTCTACAATGTGAAGCTCGATGACGGCCGCGTCATAAAGGCAAGCATGATCAACAGCATGCGCCGGCTAGAGGATGCGCTCACCTGGCACGATCGCGCCTGGGTCTCTTTTCCCGCGGATGCGGGTGTGGTGCTGACGGGATAGCCATGCGGAAGCGTGTGTCCAACCTTGGCGGGCGCGTGGTGGTAGCCGTCCCCTATCTTTGGCTGCTCGTCTTCTTTCTCGTTCCGTTTTTCATCGTCCTGAAGATCTCGTTCTCGCAGACGACGATCGCCATTCCGCCCTATCTGCCCGTCTTCAGGTGGCAAGATGGCATCAGCGGCTTCGTCCAGAATCTCGGGGCGCTGTCCTTTGATAATTATCTCTGGCTTGCGGGCGACCCGCTCTACGTGAATGCGTATCTCTCCAGCCTGTGGATCGCGGCGGTTTCCACGCTTCTTACGCTGCTGGTGGGCTATCCCCTAGCCTACGGAATGGCCCGCGCGCCCCTTTCCATCAGGCCGATCCTCCTCATGATGGTGATCCTGCCGTTCTGGACGAGCTTTCTCATCCGCGTCTATGCGTGGATCGGCATCCTGAAGCCGGAGGGGCTTCTCAACCAGTTCCTGATGTTCCTCGGGCTCATTGACCAGCCGCTCGTCATCATCAACACGACGACGGCGGTTTATATCGGCATCGTGTATTCCTACCTGCCGTTCATGGTCCTGCCGCTCTACGCGACACTGGAGAAGATGGACTATTCGTTGATAGAGGCGGCCGAGGATCTCGGTTGCACGCCGCTGTCAGCCTTTTGGAAGATCACGTTTCCGCTCTCGCTGCCAGGCGTGGTTGCGGGATGCATGCTGGTCTTCATTCCCGCGGTCGGCGAATTCGTCATTCCCGACCTCCTGGGCGGCTCTCAGACGCTGATGATCGGCAAGACGCTCTGGAACGAGTTCTTTGCCAATCGTGACTGGCCCGTTTCCTCCGCGGTGGCGATCGTGCTCCTCCTCATCCTCGTGCTGCCCATCGTCTATTTCCAACGGGCCCAAGCACGTGCGCGGGAAAGGCTCTAGCCATGGCGGGCACATGGGGGCGCTTCAACATAACGGCGCTGGTGCTGGGCTTTGCCTTCCTTTACCTGCCGATTGTCCTGCTGGTGATCTTTTCGTTCAACGAGTCGCGCCTGGTGACGGTCTGGGCGGGCTTTTCGACCCGATGGTATGTTTCTCTGCTGTCCAATCGCGGTCTGATAGATGCTGCGTGGGTCACGGCGCGGGTTGCCTTCATATCGGCCACCGTGGCGACGGTGCTGGGAACCATGGCAGCGGTCGCGCTTACGCGCTACAGCCGCTTCCGGGGACGCCTGCTGTTCTCCGGAATGGTCTTCGCGCCGCTGGTGATGCCGGAGGTGATCACCGGGCTGTCGCTGCTGCTCCTCTTCGTCGCGATCGGGCTCGACCGCGGCTTTATGACGGTCACCCTTGCCCATATCACCTTTTCGATGTGCTTCGTGGCCGTGGTGGTGCAGTCGCGGCTTGTGTCCTTTGACCGCTCGCTGGAGGAGGCGGCGATGGATCTCGGCGCCACGCCCGTGCGGGCTTTCTTCCAGGTTATTCTGCCGATCATCCTGCCCGCTGTGATCTCCGGCTGGATGCTCGCCTTTACACTTTCTCTCGATGATCTGGTGATTGCGAGCTTCGCGTCCGGGCCGGGTGCCACAACCCTGCCGATGAAGATCTACAGCCAGGTACGCCTTGGCGTGACGCCGGAAATCAACGCCATCTGCACGATTCTGATCGCGATCGTGACCGTCGGTGTGATCGTGGCCTCGATCGTGAACAAGCGCCGGGAGGTGAGGCGCCGGGAGGAACTGCTGGCATTGAGCGGATAGGGTCGCAACTCACTCCCCGGCCGGCCTCTCCGGAAATGAGGCCACGAAAGGGGCATTCCAGGAACCGCCCACAAAGAAGGAAAGCGGCGACTCAAGCCGTGGATCCGCGCCCTCCGGCGCGGAGAGCATGCCATAAAGCGCCAGACCGCGGCCGGCGAGCGGGGCAAAGCCATTCAACCCGATCGTATACGAGCCCGACTTCGCCTCGGCATTGTCTATCTGCAGCACTCCCTTGCTGACCGTCGCCTTCATCTGGATGCCGTCTATCGGAAGCGCCCCCTCTTCCAGCGCTGCCATCGGGAAGAAGTCACCCTCCTCGCTATGCGCCAGGAACGCATCGATGCTGAGCCCGGGCACGCTCCCCTGGCCGACGGTGGCCGAAACGCTTCCGTCCGCCGACTGGAGCACCGTTTCCACATTCCTGCCGGTGCCTTTCAACATGAGGGAGAAGTTCCCGCTCGCCTGTGGCATCAGCCATTTGTAGCCGAATGCGGCGGCCAGCTCCTCGATCGCGATCTCCTCGCCGCTCATGCTGATCTCGACGGAATCTCCCTCTCTACGGCGCAGGCCAAACTGCAGCGTGCCGCCAAATGCGCTGGCATCGGAAATATCGAATGCCGCAAACCCTTGGCGCACCATGGCCGCGGCCGCCACATCCGTCAGGACCGCCTGGTCGTAGGTCGCGGAAGCAGCGGAAAAGCGAAGATCGAAATCAAGTTCGGAACGGGCTTTGGGGTCTGCCGGCTCCATTGCGACCGACAGCGGATTGAGCGCATTGATCAGGGCGTTGAGATTGAGAGTGTCGAATGCAAGGGTCCCCGCTATCGTGGGGCGGGTGGATTCAAAGCTTACATCGAGGAGCCCTTCCGCTGCGCTCTTATCGAAATTCAGCGATGCCTGCTCGAATTTCAGGCGCTTCGTGTCGCCCTGCATTCTTGCGGAGATGGAAAAGGGACCGATCCTGCTGGCCAAGGGCAGGCGTGAATGGGTCCACTCGACAAGCCGGCTGAGGGAAGGGGCTGACAATTCGAACTGCCCGTCGACGAAACCGTTTCCCGAGCGGTTCGCGATCCCCTCGAAGGAGAGATTGGCAGGTGCGGCTTGAAGGGAGAGGCTGACAGCCGCGTTGCCGCCGCCGAAAAGAAGCAGCGGCTCAGCGATCGACGCGGTGAGCGATACGCCTTCCCCATGCCAGATTCCGGTGGCGGAAAGCGATGCCTGACGGTTGAGCGCAGGCCAGTCGAGCGTGCCTGAGGAACTGGTGACGATGTCGCTCTGGTTCTCGCCATCTTCTGCGACGATGCGTCCCTCGACGAACTCGATCTTGCCGAAGGGATCGCTCGGCAGGAACGTGCTGTCCGGGTTGCGTGGCTCGGCGGAGACCGCCTGCTTGGCGACCTCGACGGACTGAGGCACCTTGCCCCATCCTTGCGGGGAAATTGGTTGAAGCTCGTTTCCCTGCCGCCGCACATGCAGCACCGGCCGGATCAGCCGCATCCGGGTGAAGACGACATCTCCCTTGAGGGCGGCGAGTGCGGAAAGATCCAGATCGATTCTTTCGGCGTCGAGCACCACCTGGGCGTTTTCATTGGCGGAATCAAGCAGGGTGACGTCGTGGAGCACGGCTTGAAGCGGCCAGACGAAGATTTCCGGCGTGTCGTCGAACCGCACGTAATAGCCGCTCCACGCGCTCATCTGGTAGGCGATGCTGTTTCGCACGATCCGCGTGGATGCGACCAAGGGGAGCACCGCAACGATCAGAACAATGAGGAGCACGACCGCTGCGACAGCCCAAATGCTTTTCCTAGCCAGCGATGTTGGCATCTATCCTCGCGTGGCTCCCACTGCGCCCTAACCATTCCTGGCGGGTTTAACCGATGGGCGTCCTATTTCAACCCTTCTAACACAGTTTGTTAGAGCCTGTTAGACACCTGCGATTTGCTACGGCAGCTTATGATTGTGCGGCTTGCTCGTTTTCGAGGCTCGATGCATAACCAGCGGGATCGAGGGGAGCACGAGACATGAACCAGACTGCGCCGCTTTGGACACCGTCGGCCGAGCAGATCGAAAACGCGCCGATGACTGCCTTCATGCGAGAAGCAGCGCGGCGGGCAGACAAGGCCCTCGAAAGCTATGCCGCACTGCATCAGTGGTCGATCGGGAATCGCGAGGACTTCTGGACGCTCGTATGGGATTTCAGCAGCATCATCGGCGAACGTGGCGAGCGCGCGCTAAAGGATGGCGACCGGATGCCCGGGGCTGCGTTCTTTCCGGACGCAAGGCTCAATTTCGCGGAAAACTTGCTGTGCAAGTCGGGCAGCGAGGATGCAATCGTCTTCCGCGGCGAAGATAAAGTGGAGCGCCGGCTTTCCTGGGACGAACTGAGGAGTTTGGTATCGCGCCTGCAGCAGCTCTTCAAGGCGGAGGGCGTGAAGGCGGGGGATCGGATTGCCGGAATGATGCCGAACATGGCGGAAACCGTCGCGGCGATGCTGGCCACCGCCTCGCTGGGCGCGGTCTGGTCCTCCTGCTCCCCGGACTTCGGCGTACGGGGCGTGCTCGACCGCTTCGGGCAGATCGAGCCGGTGCTTTTCATCGCGCCGGACGGTTACTGGTACGGCGGAAAGGCCTTCGATGTCGGACAAAAGACAAGCGAAATCCTCTCGGCGCTACCGAGCGTGAGGAAGGCGCTTATCGTCGACTATCTGGGGAAGGCTCGGGCGGTCGCCGCTGGGATAGGGCGGGCTGCGGCGCTCGAGGATGCGCTCGCACCCTTCTCGCCGGCGCCGCTGACCTTTGAGCGGCTGCCTTTCGCCCATCCGCTCTACATCCTCTTTTCTTCAGGAACCACCGGCGTTCCCAAATGCATCGTGCACTCCGCGGGCGGCACGCTCCTGCAGCATGTGAAGGAGCATCGCTTGCATGCGGGCCTCAAGGAGGGGGACCGGCTCTTCTACTTCACCACCTGCGGGTGGATGATGTGGAACTGGCTCGTCTCCGGGCTAGCCACGGGGGCGACACTTCTGCTCTACGATGGCTCCCCCTTCCATCCGAACGGGAACGTGCTGTTCGATTTCGCCGCCGCCGAGAAGATGACCTATTTCGGCACGTCGGCCAAGTTCATCGACGCGGTGCGCAAGGCCGGGCTGGAGCCGGCCAAGACCCATGACCTCTCGAGCGTGCGCGGGATTGCTTCTACGGGTTCGCCGCTTTCGCCGGAATGTTTCGAGTTCGTCTACCGCTCGATCAAGGCCGATGTGCATCTCGCCTCTATTTCAGGCGGGACCGATATTGTCTCCTGCTTTGTGCTCGGCGTTCCCATTCTGCCCGTCTGGAGCGGCGAGATACAAGGCGCGGGCCTAGGCATGGCTATCGACGTCTGGGACGACGTGGGCCGTCCGCTGAAGAGCGGAAAGGGAGAGCTGGTCTGCACCAAGGCCTTTCCTTCCATGCCCATCGCATTCTGGAATGACCCTTCCGGCGAGAAATACCGCGCCGCCTACTTCGAGCGGTTCGACAATGTCTGGTGTCACGGCGATTTCGCCGAGTGGACGCCGCACGGCGGGATCATCATCCACGGGCGCTCTGATGCCACCCTCAATCCCGGAGGCGTACGCATTGGTACGGCGGAGATCTACAATCAGGTCGAGCAACTTCCTGAGGTGCTGGAAGCGATCTGCATCGGCCAGGAGTGGGATGGCGATGTTCGCGTGATCCTGTTCGTGCGACTTGCCGAAGGCGTGGTTCTCGACGAGGCGCTGCGGAAGAAAATCCGTGATCGCATCAGAACGGGAGCAAGCCCGCGGCACGTACCGGCGAAGATCCTCGCCGTCAGGGACATCCCACGGACCAAATCCGGCAAGATCACCGAGCTGGCGGTGCGCGATATCGTGCATGGCCGCGAGGTGAAAAACAAAGAGGCGCTCGCAAATCCGGAGGCGCTGGAGCTTTACCGCAACCTGCCCGAGCTTGAAAACTAGGCGCTTGCACGCAGGGGTGGAGCGGGATTGCAGCAATGGTTAATAGAACGTTGCTCGCAAAATTTACCGAGATTCGGCGGCGCTTCGGGTGATTACGGTTTCCTTCTCGCTGGGTAAGGTCCTGTTAGGAATTGGCCACAATAGTCCCAGCAACTTGAAGGATCTTCGCCTCGCTGGATGAGGCGGGAACTCTCCTCAAGCCGTTTTTGCAGCATTTGCGTTTCGGGCGCCCCTCGGGCGCCTTCTTCTTATGCCTCGCGGTCGCGTATCAGAGCGCCTGAAAGCAGGATCACCGGCGCAATCGACGTGGCAATGATGACCAGGGCAGCCATTGCGCCATTCTCCACCACGCCCGCCTGCACCACGCCCTCAGCAAATGTTAGCAAAAACAGCAGTTTATTTTGTGGCGCGTTCCGTCATTCCGCGAGCACGCGTGTCGGCGGGAATGTGATCTCCACGAGCGTGCCTTCGCCGGGGGTAGAGGCGATGGAGAACTGAGCCCGATTGGCCTCCACCATAGCGCGAGTGAGGGGTAGACCTAGCCCTGTGCCGTCACCGCGCTTGCGTCGCAACGCATTGATTTGCCTGAACGGCTTCAGCGCCTCATCGAGTTCCGCGGAGCTCATGCCCACGCCCGTGTCACGCACCCGCAGGACGACTGAGCCATCGCGTTCATAGACCGTGGAGACAACCACCTGCCCGCCGGCGGGCGTGTAGCGCACGGCGTTCGAGAGCAGGTTGATGGCGATTTGGCGCACGCTTCTCAGGTCGGCCACCACCTCCGGCAAGCGCGAGGCGAGGGAGGAGCGGATGATGACACGTTCCCGGTTCGCCTGTGGCTGCATCATGGCGATCACCTGGGCGAGAGTGTCGTTCAACGAGACGGCCTCGTAGGCCATCTCCTGTTGACCAGCCTCGATTTTTGAGATGTCGAGGAGATCATTGACGAGGTCGAGCACGTGGTTCCCGGAACGGTTGATGTCGCGCAGATAGTCTCGATACCGCTCGTTGCCGATCGGACCGAACTTTTCGTCGATCATCAGTTCGGAAAAGCCGATAATGGCGTTGAGGGGGGTGCGGATCTCGTGACTGACCCTGGCAAGAAACTCGCTCTTTTGTGACGAAGCGCGTTCCGCCTGCGCACGTGCTTGGGTCAGCTCCTCTTCGGCGCGTTTCCAATGGGTGATGTCGCGCAGTACCGCACAGTACCCGCTGCCGTTCGGCAGCCGCCCGATCGTTATGAAGAGGGGGATGAAGCGTCCCTGTGCCTCGCGTCCGATCACCTGGCGCCCATCATTCAGAACGCTGGCAACACCGTTGTCGGCCAGTCCGGCAAGGTAATCTTGCACCGTGCGCTGGCTCTCGATGGCAAACAAGGAGGTGAATGGCTTTCCCGTGACATTCTCCGCGTCGAAGCCGAAAAGCGCCTCAGCCGGGCGGTTGATGGACCGGATCGTACCATCATTGCCGATCACGGCGATGCCGTCCGTCGCCGTGTCGACGATGGCGCGCATTTCGGAAAGCCGCGTCTCCAACTCGGCTGCTTTCGCGGCTTCCTCGGGCGTCTGTTCCTTCTGTTCGGCTGGGTGCAGAGCCAGCATCAGCGCTTTTCGGCCGGCCCAGGCAACGGATTGAAGATGAGCCTCGACGGGTCCGTCCGTTCCGTCCGCCCTGCGCAGCAGAAGCTTTTCCTTGGGAAAGCCGCCCGCCGCCGGCTCCTCGAACAGGGCACCGATCCCGCCCGCGTCTTCGAGCGCCGCCAGATCGGCGTAGCCTGTCAGTTTGAGAAACTCCCGGTTGGCATAGTGCAGCCGGTCGCCGGAGTGAATGAGCACGGGCAATGGCAGGTTGGCTAGAATCGTTTCCGCCTCCGTCTGTCTGCGCTCGGCTTCGGGACGATGAAAGGCGGAGGGAAGATAGGCGATCTGCGATGTGCGTTCCGGTGCCGTTTCCCCGGTCGCGGGTTCCGATGCGGTCCTTGGCGCCTTTTCCGGGGAGCCATCCCCGAGCTGCTGAGAGGTTTCTTCAGGCTCTTCCACAGAGGAGGTTTCAGGAACGAGGTCCGATCCCGCTGCCTCTTCCTGCGGCGCATCGATCTCGGATAGGTGGACAGGTTCGGCTCTTGTTTCCGCGCTGTCTTCAGTGGGCGCTTCGCTCTCCCCTGTTGCAGGCTGCATATCCAAGCTGGCGTCCGCGAGATCCTCCGGGCTGCCCTCATCGATATGCCGCGCTGAAGCCCCATGCCCCTCGACTGCGGCTTCTTCCGCATCCTGCTCTGGAACGATCCCCAGGTCGTGCCGCTCATCGCTCAGGAGCGGTTGGCTCACGTTCTCATTGGCTGGACCTTCGACGACATCTTCCTCAGCCGCTCCCCGTCCTTGCAGAGCATCGTCCCCTGTAGGCGGCTCAGCTTCCGCGGAGACGGTTCCATCGCCGTTTTCCGCCTCGCGACCGCTTACCGGAAGCTTCCTGACGTTCTGCTCCTCATCGGGCGCAGTCCGGCCTTGGCTGGCGCGCCGCAGCCTCTCGCCGATCTCGCGAAAGGCGGTGCGCTCACTGGCGGAAAGGCTTCCGCTCGCCGCGCTCTCCCGATGTTCCGCCAGGCTGACGATCTTGTCGCCCGAATTGGCCTCTCCGGCCGCGGCTGCGGTCGGCGTTTCACCCTCAAAGGCATCGGTTTCGATCGAACTGCCGCTGGCGGCCTGGTCTTCCTGTTCAGGCAGATCGGGCGATTGCTCGGTCTCGTGCTCTTCGGGAGCCGTACCGTCGCTCTCCGTATCCTCCCGGGTTGAAGGCGCGAGAACCATCCCGATCGCTTCGGGATCCACAACCACCTCCCCGAGACGTGCGATGCCGAAGCCACGGAAGCCTTCGAAGACGCGCCCGCGCCCATAAACCGGCAGTGCGGCAAGGTCTACAGGCACCTTTAGGTTCGTGCCCTCCAGAGGCCACATGACGGTGCGCCCCGACCATGTGTCGCGTCGATCCAGAAGGCGGCTGATCGAGCCTTCAGGATCGAGGCCGAAGGCGTTGGAAACCTGCCGGAACGTGCGGCCGATCACGTCGGACGCGTTCCTGCCTACCGTCTCGATGAACTCGTCGGAAATGGCTGAAAAGCGCCCCTGCTCGTCCGTCCGCCAGGAGAAGCGGACCGTACGTGAGGCTGGTTTTTCATCCTGCTCGCGAAGATAGGAGGGCTGCCCGGAAGATTCCGGCGCCTTCCGCGGCTCACCTGCATCACTTTGGGGCACGCCCCCGGTACCAGGCGCTTCTATTCGGGATGCCTCGGCCGGGTTTGGAGCCGCAGTCGCAATCTCTTCCTCCGCCGAACCATCCTCGACGACGACGAGAAGATGACGCGCTGGATCGTCCGTAAGCCGTGCAATCCCGGCGGGGACCTGGGCGCGGGCAGGGATGCGCTTCTTCACCAGGCGCGTCTCCTCCCGGCTTACATCCTGCACGAGACGCAGGAGCGTTTCCGGCTTGATGCCGAGGAGATCGAAGCCTTCGGTAGCCACCGAGACGCTGCCGTCAGCCTCGACGAGCGCTGCGAAATGGCCAGGTTCGCTGAGCCCGGCGACCGTTCGATGAGAGGGCTTTTCCTCCTCGGGGAGGGGAAGAGCGAGCAGCAGCGCTTCTTCCCCTTCCGGCAGCGTCACGGCGCTCGCCTGCACCGTCACGATCCGGCTTTTCAGCCCGCTCGTCATCCTCAGTGCGATGGTCCGGTCACGCCCGATATTTGGAAAGCCGGGCGCGGCCGCGATCTGCCGCAGGGCCGTCGCAGACAGCCGTGGCCTCTCGCCAATGGCAGCTTCGATATCGGGAAAACCGAGCCAAGCGGCGCCCGCCCCGTTAACCCAGAGGATCTCGTCGAGGTCTAACGACAGCACCGCCAGGGCGTCGCCCGCGGCGAACCGTTCTCGCACCCCATCAAGAACGACGATGTCGAGAAATGAATAGGATGTGGACGCCATAGAGCCCGACCATCAACACACGAGGAGTCCCAAGTTAACCACTCGTTAATAAGAGCACGATCAGGCGCCGTCCACAAACCTTCTCCGGGCGTTCACCGGGAAATAGCGGTTTGGTTAACTGGTGCACGCCTTGTCAGGGAGTTTGCTGCACCGCAACAAAATGTTGCAATGCACAATAAGCCTTGCTATATTGAGATTAATAGATGTTGTTCGGAACCGCCTGATACGCCAAAGGATGACCGAAATGAGCAAGACCACCAACAACAAAGCGGCCGAAGCCGCGGATTTCCCTGGATTCGATCCGTCGACGGCTGCGGAGCAGTTTCGCAGCTTCACCGAAAAGACGGCTGAGCAGGCCAAGGCAACCTACGAGCATATGAAGACGAGCGCCGAAGACGCTCGCAGGGCCTTCGAGGCTTCGCTTGAGACTGTGAAAAACGTAGGCGACGAAATCGTGCTCAAATCGGTCGCTGCCTTGCGCACCGGCACCGAAGCCAATCTCGCCCAGGTTGAAGCGCTCGTCGCCGCCAAAAGCTTTTCCGACGTGATCGAGCTGCAGAGCTCGTTCCTTCGCAAGCAGATGGAGTTCGCGCTGGACCAGGCACGGGAATTTCAAGCTTTGTCGCAGAAGGCAACCGCCGAGCTGACCAAGCCGGTGAAGGACGTTTTCGAGAAGGCTATAAAGCAAGCGGCCTGAGGCGAAGCGTCGCGCTGCAATTCTGACGGGCAGGCCCTATATGCCAGCCGTTCGCTAGAACATGGGGATCGGTACTCCTCCTCCTCCCATCGATCCCTTTGAAAGACCGGGGCTCCTCCCCCCGGTCTTTTTCTTTGAGGGCTTGTTGTCTCGTTTGGCAGTATCGCTCTTGAAAATGAATAGATTTGCCCGTAAGGACGCGGACAAGACGACAAGTCGCGCGGTTGTAGCTCAGTTGGTTAGAGCGCAGGATTGTGGCTCCTGAGGTCGGTGGTTCGAATCCACCCAACCGTACCATCCCCCTGGTTGCTCACTTCCTGAACTGGCGAAAACAGAAGCGCTCTCAGCCGATGGTCCGTGAGTAACGAGCCAGCGCCCTGATGACCTGTTTGGCCGTGACGCGGCCGATCTGCTTGCCCGATTCGTTATTGATGCCCACCCAGTCGTGCTGGGCAAACAGCGGCAAGACATCCTCGCAACGCGCATCGGCGGGAACCGCGTAGTCACAGGGCTCGAAATGACCCGTCTCCATGATCGCCCGCACATGGATCGCACGAGCCTTGTTCACATCGCGTACAAATTCCTCGATGTGCTCGTTGGCCGGCCTGAGGACGATATCTTCAGGCTTTCCGATCTGTTGCACCGCACCGTCCTTCAGAACCGCGATGCGGTCGCCGATCTTCAACGCTTCGTCGAAATCGTGAGTGATGAACAGGATTGTCTTGTTAAGCGTCTTCTGCAGGCTCATCAGTTCATCCTGCATCCCGGACCGGATCAGTGGATCCAGAGCGGAGAAGGCTTCATCCATGAGCACGATGTCTGTGTTCATCGCCAGCGCGCGAGCCAAACCGACCCGCTGCTGCTGCCCGCCTGAAAGCTGGCGGGGTCTTGCTTTCTGATAGCCCGAAAGCCCCACCGTTTCGATCCATTGGTCGGCTTCTTTACGCCGTTCCTCGCGGCTCACGCCGCGCACCGCCAGGCCGTAGGCCACGTTGTCGAGCACCGAGCGGTGAGGGAGAAGCCCGAATTTCTGGAACACCATGGTTACCGTATTGCGGCGGAAGCTCCTCAGTTCGGTGAGGCTCATTTTCAGCACGTCGGTACCGTTGACCAGAATCTCGCCGGCAGTCGGCTCGATGAGACGGTTTACGTGCCGTATCAAGGTCGACTTACCCGAACCCGACAGGCCCATGACGACGAATATCTGCCCCTTGGCGATGTCGAGGGATACGTTATCGAGCCCGACGACATGGCCGGTTTCGGCCTGCACTTCGGCTTTGGATTTGCCCGCCCGCAACAGTGCCATAGCGCGTTCGGGTGTATCACCGAAAATCTTGGTCACACCCTTGATCTGGATGGCCAGATCGTTTTCCGCTTTCTGATTCATCCGCGTGTCTCCGCAACGCCGATCCGGGCCTGCAGGCGGCGGCCGAACGCCTGGGTTATGCGGTCGAAGATGACTGCGAGCGCCACGATGCCAAGGCCAGCAAACAGCCCTCGGCTGATTTCCAGTCGGCCTATGCCCTGCAGCACCTGATAACCGAGCCCGCCGGCCCCGATCATCGAGGCGATCACGACCATGGCCAGCGCCATCATCGTGGTCTGGTTGATGCCGGCGAGGATCGTGGGGAGTGCAAGGGGCATCTGCACGCCGAACAGTCGCTGAATGGGGGTTGTGCCAAAGGCGCGGCTTGCTTCCATGACGGCCGGGTCGACCGAGCGCAGACCGAGGTCGGTCAGGCGGGCGAGCGGCGGCGCCGCGTAGACGATTGTGGCGATCAGCGCAGGAATCTTGCCCGGCCCGAAGATCATAACCGTCGGGATCAGATAGACGAAGCTCGGTAAGGTTTGCATCAGGTCCAGGATGGGCGTGATGACCTGGCGCGTCACGGCTGAACGTGACATCCAGACGCCGACGGGGATTGAAATAATGAGCGTGGCGATTGTCGCCGCCAGCATCAGGGCAGTGGTGGCCATGGCATCTTCCCACAAATCCATGATGCCGAGGAAGAACAACGAGACGAACACCACCAGCGGCAGTTGCCAGCGCCTGGTCGCCAGCCAGGAGATACCGACCAGAAACAGGACGATGATCCACCAGGGCGTCGCCAGTAGAAGCCCTTCGATGGCGTTGAGCAGCAAGAGGAGCGGCCTTGCCGCGGCCTCGAAACCTTCGCCCCAGTTGGCGACGACCCAGTTGAGGCCGTCGTCAACGGCACGACGCCACGAGTTCGTATCAACAATGTTTGGAAACATGTGCCCCGCCTGAAATTTTTCTGTCGGCGCGTGAGCGCGCGGTACCTGTGTCTTTCTTCTCAGTGCGCTGGTTAAACGCGGCCCCGATTTTTTCGATCATTGCCGCAACTGGTGTTGGCCGGGCTGGCAGGAAAGGCGTGTGCCCATCCCGGCAGGGAGCGCCGCATGCTGCGGCGCCTTCCTGTTCAGGTGCATTGGTTTTCTCCTGTTCCGCGGGCGGAAGCGGCACACGGCTCAGCCGAGGCTTGATTCGACCTTTTCAGCCACATCGGCCGGAACCCATTTTTTCCAGACTTCCGATTTGGTTTTCAGGAAATTGAGCGCGGTGGCTGCTGCATCGGCCTTGTTCTCATCGCCGTACACCAGCAGTTCGCTGATCTCGGCGTTCGTCAGGCCGACTTTGGAGAAATAGTCTGCAATCGCAGGCGCTTCCTCTTTGATCCATGCGGCCGCGCCGACGATGGCTGGAGAAGAAGGATAGGCCGTTACTGCAGGCGGATCCTGGCAGTCCGGATTGGTATTGCAGGCGTAGACCTCGGGCTTGGCCTCGCCGAGATCGATCTGCACGGCATCAAACTTGCCAAGGATGGCAGTAGGGCCCCAGTAGTAGAAGAGGATGGGCTCCTCGCGCAGGAAGGCGCGCGCAATGGAGGCATCGAGCGCTCCGCCAGAACCGGCCGAAAACAGGTTCCACTTATCACCCATGTCAAAGGCCTCGAACAAGGCGGTGGTAGAAAGTTCGCAAGCCCAGCCTGGCGGGCAAGAATAGAGACGCCCTTTGCTGGGATCCTCCGGATCCGGAAAGAGATCCGGCCGCGCGATGACATCCTGCGCTGTCTTCAACTCCGGGTTTGCTTCCTGGACGTAGCGGGGAATGAACCAACCCTCGACGGTGCCGTCGGTGATGGCATCGCCGAGTTCGACGACCTTGCCATCCTTGACACCCTGTTCCCAAGCATCCTGGATGGTGCTGGTCCAAAGCTCGGGCGCGACTGCCGGACGCCCGCGTGAAAGCATGGATGATGAGGTGGGCACGGTGTCCCCCGCCACGACCTCAACCGTGCAGCCATAACCCTTCTCCAGAATTGTCGCGTGAATATGCGCCAGCGCGGCGGCCGAGGGCCAGGTCATCTCTGCGATGTCTATAGTTCGGTCTGTGCCGCAGGCACTGTCCTGGGCCAGGACTGGTTGTGAAAAAAGTGCTGCGACGGTGAGGGCCGCCCCCGCGAGCAGGCCTTTTCCGCTTAAGGTCATCCTGTACAGTCTCCTTAACTTGAAAGTATCGATTAAGGAGCTAACGACTCCCGCACAGATGGTCAACCCAGAGCGTCGGGAGTTAAATAACAAAACATAAATCTAAATATAATATACACCAATGCGTTCTAGGCCGGTGTGGCTTTACTAACGCAAAATAATACAACTGTCATTTATACAATTCCTTGCAAACAGGGGTGTGCACTCACCTAAAATTAAAATTGCTGAAAATATATTGCGTAAGCGGTGGGAGCGGTCACGATTCGCCAGCGATTCCTCGCTCAAAGCGTATTCTGCGCATGTGGTCGCAACTGCATCGGGTTGGAAGCGGATCAGATGATGCCGTGCTTCCTTAAAACCGCCTGCTCATCGCCTGACACCCATCCAAATATCTTTGGATCCCCGTTCAGCTTTTGGACAAGGTAGTGAACATCGAAATCTATTGCGACGTCTGCTTGATCCTGCCGGGCGTAGGTTGCCGTCCAGGCAACATGGGCCACGCAATGATGTTCGCCTAATGAGGAGAGGCGGACATTGCGTATCCGCATTTCCTTCGTCCCTATAGACCGATAATAAGCATAACCCTGCGCCATGACTTGTCTGAATTGGTCGTCGTTCTTTCCGGTCATGATTCCCGCGGGCGAGGCTGCGATGAAGCTGGAGGCATAGAGCGACGCGACCTGATCCATGTCTATGTCGCCGCCGAGCGATTGTTTGAAAAAGCGCTCGTATCGCTGGAAAAGCTCTCTTACGCTGTTTTCCATGATCTCCTCTTGAGTTCATGCTCCTGACGGAGGAACCATCACCTTGACCGCCGCCGAGGTACGCTGGTCTCCCGTCCTCGAGCGCCAGGAATTCTTTTTGCTACGATTTTGCTTCCTCGGCCGCGCCATCCGTGACAGGTGGTTCGTGCTCAATGTGTTGGAGCGCGACCACTCAAGTCGTCGGATGTCCTGGCCTATATATTCTATTTCCGCTGGACCAAGTGAAAAGGCAGCCACCTCGCGCCACCATTCAGGTGCAGCGAAACGCTACAGTGCATAGGAAATGCCGGATTTCACTTGAATGAAGTCTTCAGCGCACCCCTCGGCGGTCATGAGGTTGTCTTCCTGTTCATAGCTTCGCGCTTGACGAATTTTATCTACGCTCGATAATTGCTCTGCGGAGGATTATTGGTAGGAGGAACACCGTGATTTCATCTAAATTGTGGGCACCAGCTTTGGCGCTGGTGCTGGGGAGTGGATTCGTCGCTGGCGCACTTGCGAACGACGATGTGCTCAAGCTGGAAAAGGATCCGGCCAACGTGGTGATGCCGAGCATCAGCTACAATGGCTGGAACTACAGCCAGCTCGACAAGATCA
>Ga0180221_1001192_pt1 | contig 18446 bp, 17 predicted proteins | sample eDN5th37CKraftMG_FD_151339 | JGI IMG/M metagenome (GOLD analysis project Ga0180221, IMG submission 151339) | Enriched Miracle-Growth compost microbial communities from Emeryville, California, USA - eDNA 5th pass 37_C Kraft MG (version 2) (version 2) ...
TGCAGTCGGTCCATATCGACGGCGTGCTGCACGAGTTCTCCTCGATCGCCGGCGTGCGCGAGGACGTGACCGACATCGTGCTCAACATCAAGGACATCGCCATCAAGATGCAGGGCGACGGGCCCAAGCGCATGGTGGTGAAGAAGCAGGGACCGGCCGTGGTCACCGCCGGCGACATCCAGACCGTCGGCGACGTGGTCGTGCTCAACCCCGACCTCATCATCTGCCACCTCGACGAGGGCGCGGAAATCCGCATGGAGTTCACGGTCAACACCGGCAAGGGCTACGTGCCGGCCGAGCGCAACCGGCCCGAGGACGCGCCGATCGGCCTCATCCCGGTGGACAGCCTCTACTCGCCCGTGAAGAAGGTCTCCTACCGCGTCGAGAACACCCGCGAGGGCCAGATTCTCGACTACGACAAGCTCACCATGCAGATCGAGACCAACGGCGCCGTGAGCCCGGAGGACGCGCTCGCCTTCGCCGCGCGCATCCTGCAGGACCAGCTCAACGTGTTCGTGAATTTCGAGGAGCCGCGCAAGGAAGTCGGCGCCGCCGAGGCGATCCCCGACCTGGCGTTCAACCCGGCGTTCCTCAAGAAGGTGGACGAGCTCGAGCTGTCGGTGCGCTCGGCCAACTGTCTCAAGAACGACAACATCGTCTATATCGGCGACCTCGTCCAGAAGAGCGAGGCGGAGATGCTGCGCACGCCGAACTTCGGCCGCAAGTCGCTCAACGAGATCAAGGAGGTGCTGGCGCAGATGGGCCTGCACCTCGGCATGGAAGTGCCCGGCTGGCCGCCCGAGAACATCGAGGAGCTCGCCAAGCGCTTCGAGGAACACTACTGAGTCTCGCGTAACGGCCGCGCGAGGCGCGCGGCAGAGGATAGGGAACACACTGCCATGCGTCACGGCAACGCTCACCGCAAGCTCAACCGCACGGCCGAGCACCGCCGCGCGATGTTCGCCAACATGGCGGCGGCGCTCATCAAGCACGAGCAGATTTCGACGACGTTGCCGAAGGCCAAGGACCTGCGGCCGATCGTCGAGAAGCTGGTCACGCTCGGCAAGCGCGGCGACCTGCACGCCCGCCGCCAGGCCATCGCGCAGTTGCGCGACGTCGCCATCGTGAAGAAGCTGTTCGACGTGATCGGCCCGCGCTACAAGGAGCGCAACGGCGGCTACACCCGCGTGCTCAAGGCCGGCTTCCGCTACGGCGATTCCGCCCCGGCGGCCGTGATCGAGTTCGTGGACCGCGACGTGGACGCCAAGGGCCTCGATTCCGGCCCGGTGCAGCAGCAGGCCGAGGCGGAAGCCGCGACGGCGTCGTAACGCATCGACCTCGCAAGCAACGAGTTCGTCGAGAGGGGCCGCGAGGCCCCTCTTTTCGTTCGGGGCTTTCGCTCGGGCGGGCTGACAAGCGAAAGACCCCGGGCCTCGCGCCCGGGGTCCTCGTTCGCAACGCCTGGAGGGGAACGTTGCGGTTGCGGAATGCGCCTCGCCCGGAGGGCGAGGCGGAGAGCGTCAGAACGCCACCTGCGTGCGCATGGCGAGCGCGTCGAACTTGGCGCCGACGTCGACGCCCGGCGCAGCGGCCGTGAACTTGTTGTCGATCTCGCCGTGCAGATAATCGAACATCAGGCGCACGTTGCGGTTGACGTACCAGTTCAGGCCGACCGTATAGACCGTCTGCTGACCGCCGGACACGCCAAACGGAAGACCGCCGATGGCGGCAAGGCCAGCGAGGCTGTTGGAGTTGTCGTTGAGGTCGATGGTGCTGTAGCGGCCAGCGATTTCCCACGCGCCCCAGCCGGAGCCGTCGCGGCTGAACGGATGGGCCGGCGTGATGCTCGAGTAGGCGCCGGAGCCGGGGCTGTATTTGCGGGCTTCGCCCGTGAGGGTGTAGCTCGCCTCGACGTAGCCGCCGTTGAAGCTGAGCGACGGCGCGCCGAACATGCGGTCGATGTCGTAGTGGAAATACTCGCCCTGCACGAAGAAGCTGCCAACGCCGGCTGCGGCTTCGGCGCCATAGACCTGGGCGCCGTCGACGCCGGCGAGAGCGCCCGTGCTCAGAATGGCGGTCGGGTCGATGCGCAGTTCCGGCCGATCCGACAGCGTCAGGGTGGCGGGTAAGCCGCCCGCGGCGCCGGCGTTGTGCAGCAGCCAGAGGGCGTTGCCGCCGATGTGGAACGAGTAGTCCTTGTCCTGCAGGACCTGGTAGCTGACACGGGTCAGCAAAGCGTCCTGCTCGGACGCGGGCCAGGAGTGGCTCGCTCCCGACGTCGGGCCGGTCAGGTAAACGCCGCCCCACAGACGGTCGGTGTTGCCGCGGATGCCGATGGCCGAGCGGAAGTCGCCGCCGCCCAGAGAAGTGGCGATCACCTGCGAGGACGAACGCTCCATGAACATGATGTCGTTGGAGCTCGTCGCCTCGTCGAGGGTCCACGGCACGTCCATGTAACCGCCTTCGATCGCGAACGGCTTCAGGCCCGTATAGCTGACGTAGGCATTTTCGATGCCGGACGTCGGAGCGCCGCCGTTGCCTGCGCTTGCGCCCAGGCCGCCGTCGGACGAGCCGCCGAAGTCGTAGATGAAGGTGTACTGCCAGTCGCCCATGAACTTGCCGACCACGCCCAGGCGGGCGCGACGGGCGTTGACGCCGCTGTCGAGATCGTGCGGCGCAGTCAACGCGGAGTTCGGGTGATACGAATAGCCGCCGACGTCGAGGTGCAGGCGGCCGGTGAGCGCGATGCAGTTCAATTCGTCCGGCGTGCAGATCGACGGACGGTTGTTCGGCGACATCTCGACGATGGCGGTGGGCTCCCTGTAGGGAGCCTTGGTGTAAACCGGCGGCGGAGCCGTCGCGACGCGCTTCTCCGTGGCCTTGACCTGGCCCTTCAACGCCGCGATCTGGCGCTGCAATTCGTTGATCTGGGCCTGGAGCTTGTCGATCTGGCCCGGGGACTGTGCGTTGGCCGCCCCGGCGCTCAACAGCGCGACCAGGCCGACCGTGCATGAAAGTTGCCACTGACTCCTAAACATTCTGTCTCCTGCTTGTAGACGCCTTTCGATCGCCCCTCACGCAAGGAACACAAATCCGTTCCGGCGACGCGCATGCGTCGCAGGTCGAAGACTTGAGTTCCTCCCCAAGTTAAAAAGGCGAACTAACGGACGTCGGTCCGTCGTTGTGCGGAGTCTCGACAATTGAGGATGCCGACTTTCCGACACACGCAGCCGTAGATTTGCCACATGACAGTCAGGTGACAATCGGATGTCAGTGCATGTGTGACACCCATGTGCGTTGCTGTTGTTGCGACGTTGCAACAGCTTCGGTCGAGTCCGGAAAGGAGCGTTTTTCCCACGACGAAAATTTTCCGATGCGCGCGATGACGATGCGCGCGATACATTGTTCTCGCTCGCCGGCGCGAAGATTTATTCTTCGGCGCAACGGCGCAACGGCGCAACGGCGCACGGCGGCGTGGCGGGAACACCACATGCGGCGACTTTCGCAGTCACGGCGTCGTGTCCGGGCGCACCCGCTATATCAATCGGTGCATAGCGACGGGCTTTCAACCGGCGCGGCTGCGCGAGAGGCGACGCATCGGCTCGAATCGGCGGGATGACCCTGGCGATGCAGCTTGACGTGTCGAACACGCCGCCGCTCCCGAACCCCGTTGCGCCGCGGGCTGCCTGGTCCGGCGGGCCCGGAAACCGGCCGGCGGGAGCCCGGGCCGAACGGGCTTCCGGGAAGCTTCAAAAATGCCCCCGGCGCCGCTATATCTGGTGCTTCGATTTCGGAGCGAAACCAATGACGACTGCTGCCCGGCTGCTTGCGGCCCTGGTGGCCATGGCGCTTGTCCAGGCGGCCGATACGATCCCGGCCGCGGCGCAGGACCGCGTCGTGCCGGCCCCGGACCAGCTCCGGTTGTCCTATGCCCCGGTGGTCAAGCGCGTGGCGCCGTCGGTCGTCAACGTCTATGCCGCCAAGGAGGTCACGGTCCGCAACCCGCTGTTCGACGATCCGCTGTTCCGCCAGTTCTTCGGCGGCGCCGGCCGCAGCCAGCAGGTCCAGCGTTCGCTCGGCTCGGGCGTCATCGTCGATCCGAGCGGCCTCGTCATGACCAACAACCACGTCATCGACGGCGCCGACCAGATCAAGGTCGCGCTGCCCGACAAGCGCGAGTTCGAGGCGCAGGTCGTGCTCAAGGACGCGCGCTCGGACCTTGCGGTGCTGCGGCTGCGCAACGCCGACGAGCACTTCCCGGCCATCGAGCTTGCGGATTCCGACGCGCTGCAGGTCGGCGACGTGGTGCTGGCCATCGGCGATCCGTTCGGCGTCGGCCAGACCGTGACCCACGGCATCGTGTCCGCGGTGGCGCGCACCCAGGTCGGCATCACCGATTACCAGTTCTTCATCCAGACCGACGCCGCCATCAATCCCGGCAACTCCGGCGGCGCGCTGGTCGATCTCGCGGGCCGGCTCGTCGGCCTCAACACCGCGATCTTCTCGCGCTCCGGCGGCTCGCAGGGAATCGGCTTCGCCATTCCCTCCAACATGGTGCGCGTCGTACTCGCGTCGGCCAAGGGCGGCGGCAGCGTGGTGCGCCGGCCGTGGCTCGGCGCCAAGCTGCAGGCCATCACGTCGGAGATCGCCGACAGTCTCGGCCTCAAGCGCCCGGCGGGCGCGCTGGTGGCGAGCGTCGTCCCGGACAGCCCGGCGGCGCGCGCGGGCCTGCGCAGCGGCGACGTCATCACGGCCATCGACGGGCAGCCGGTCGACGATCCCAATGCGTTCGACTACCGCTTCGCGACCAAGCCCATCGGCGGCACCGCGCAGGTCGGCATCCTGCGTGACGGCAAGGCAACGAGCCTCGCCGTCGCGCTGCAGACCGCGCCGGACACGCCGCGGGACGAGATCACGATCCGGTCGCGCTCGCCGTTCCTCGGCGCCACGGTCGCGAACCTGTCGCCGGCGCTGGCCGAGGAATTGCGGCTCGATCCCTCGACCACCGGCGTCGTCATCACCGGCGTGAGCGAGGGTTCGATCGCGGAGAGCCTCGGCTTCCAGAAGGGCGACATCGTCCTCAACGTCAACAACGTCGCCATCAGGCAGACCCGCGATCTCGACCGCGTCACCCGCGAGCAGAACCGGGCGTGGCGCGTCACCATCCAGCGCGACGGCCAGCAGGTGTCCGTCATGTTCAGCGGATGACGACCCGGCCGCGGCGCGGACAGGGGGAGGGGCGCAGCCTGTTCGCGGCGGCGGGGCTCGAGCGCGACGCGCCGCGTCCGCTGGCGGACCGGCTGCGGCCGCAGCGGCTCGCCGACGTGGTCGGACAGGACCACCTGCTGGGGGCGGACGGCGCGCTGACGCGCATGCTGGAGACGCGCACGCTCGGCTCGCTGATCTTCTGGGGCCCGCCGGGGACAGGCAAGACCACGGTGGCGCGCCTGCTGGCGGACGCCACCGACCTGCATTTCGAGCAGATCTCGGCGGTGTTCTCCGGCGTCTCCGATCTCAAGAAGGTGTTCGACGCCGCTCGCGAGCGCCGCGAGCTCGGCAAGGGCACGCTGCTGTTCGTGGACGAGGTGCACCGCTTCAACCGCGCCCAGCAGGACTCGTTCCTGCCGGTGATGGAGGACGGCACCATCGTCCTCATCGGCGCCACCACCGAGAACCCCTCGTTCGAGCTCAACGCGGCGCTGCTGTCGCGGGCGAGGGTGCTCGTCTTCAAGCCGCTCGACGCCGCCGCCATCGAGAAGCTGATGGCGCGCGCGGAGGCGATCGAGGGCAGGCCGCTGCCGCTCGACGCCGAGGCCCGCGCGTCGCTGGTCCGCATGGCGGACGGCGACGGCCGCGCCGCGCTGACGCTGATCGAGGAGGTCTGGCGCGCGGCGCGCAAGGACGAGACGTTCGACGCGGCGAAGCTGCAGGAGGTGGTGCAGCGCCGCGCGCCGATCTACGACAAGTCGCAGGACGGCCACTACAACCTCATCTCCGCGCTGCACAAGTCGGTGCGCGGCTCCGATCCTGACGCGGCGCTCTACTATCTCGCGCGCATGCTCGACGCCGGCGAGGACCCGCTCTACCTGGCGCGGCGCATCGTGCGCATGGCGGTGGAGGACATCGGGCTCGCCGATCCGCAGGCCCTTCTCGTCACCACCGCGGCGAAGGACGCCTACGATTTCCTCGGCTCGCCGGAAGGCGAGCTCGCGCTGGCGGAGGCGGTGATCTACGTCGCCACCGCGCCCAAGTCGAACGCGGCCTATACCGCGTTCGGCGCGGCCAAGCGCGTCGCCAAGGAGGCGGGCTCGCTGCTGCCGCCCAAGCACATCCTCAACGCGCCGACGAAGCTGATGCAGTCGGAAGGCTACGGCTCGGGCTACGCCTACGACCACGACACGCCGGACGCGTTCTCCGGCCAGGACTATTTCCCCGAGGCGCTCGGCCGCCGGCAGTTCTACGATCCGCCGGGGCGCGGCTTCGAGCGCGAGATCAGGAAGCGGCTCGACTACTGGGCCAAGCTGCGCAAGGAGCGGAGCGGCGGTCGGCCGACCGACGAAGGATGACGGACCGGCCGATTTCGGCTAGGCCAGCCGCATGAGACAGAGACATCCAGGACGAGGCGGGCCGGACCGGAGCGGCGGCCGCGCCGCGCCGCGGCGCGCGAAGCCGGCGGGTCCGCGCGGGCCGAAGGCCGGACCTCCGCACAGCGGGCGTCCGGCCACGCAGGGCCGGTTCCGGGCCCGGGACGAGCAAGGCTCTCGCGACAGGCCGCCGGAGCGCCGGCAGCCGACGCCGAAGATCGAAGCGCCCGCGAGCGAGGTCACGACGCAGGTCCAGACCGTGACCGTGTCCGCCGACGAGGCGGGCATGCGCGTCGACCGTTTCCTCGAAGCGAAGTTCCCCGGCCTGTCGTTCTCCCACATCCATCGCGTGATCCGCAAAGGCGAGCTGCGCGTGGACGGCCGGCGCGTCGACGGCAAGGACCGCCTCGAAGCCGGCCAGAAGGTGCGCATCCCGCCGGTGCGGACCGAAAGCCCGGCGCGCCCCGACGACGCCAGGGATGCGGAGACCCGCGCCTTCCTCGGCTCGATCGCGCTCTACGAGGACGACGACGTGCTGGTGCTCAACAAGCCCATGGGGCTTGCCGTGCAGGGCGGCTCCGGCATGGTGAAGCACGTTGACGGCATGCTGGCCGCGCTGCAAACGCGCGACGGACAGCGGCCGCGCCTCGTGCATCGGCTCGACCGCGACACCGCCGGCTGCCTGCTCGTCGCCAAGACGCGCTTCGCGGCCTCGGCGCTGGCGAAGACGTTCCGCACCCGCTCGGCGCGCAAGATCTACTGGGCGCTGGTCGCGGGTGTGCCGAAGCCGCGGCAGGGCCGCGTCTCCACCTTCCTCGCCAAGGACGAGCGCGAGGAGGAATCGCTGATGCGCATCGCCAAGCACGGCGAGAAGGGCGCGAGCCACGCCGTCACCTACTACGCCGTGGTCGAGACCGCCGCGCAGCAGCTCGCCTGGGTCTCGCTCAAGCCGGTCACCGGCCGCACGCACCAGCTTCGCGCGCACATGGCCCACATCGGCCATCCCATCGTCGGAGACCCGAAATATTTCGACAAGGAGAACTGGAAGCTGCCGGGCGGGATGCAGAACCGGCTGCACCTCCTGGCGCGGCGCATCGTGGTGCCGCATCCGCGCGGCGGCGTCATCGACGTGACGGCGCCGCTCCCGCCGCACATGCAGCAGTCGTGGAATTTGCTGGGCTTCGACGCCAGCCGCTACGATCCCATCGTCGAGGCGCCGGAGGAGTAGCGGGATCACGTGTGCGAGACCCGCGCGAACGCGGCGGTCGCGGACCGCGTTGCCGCAGGGGAGGCCGTGTCCTATGAGGAGGCGCCCATGCGCCGCATGACCATCGTCGCCGCGCTGGCGCTCGGCCTGTCGCCGGCTGCCGCGCAAATCTACAACCCGGCCATGCCGGCGGTGCCGCCGCCGATCCTGCCGCCGACGCCGCCCGCCGCCACGCCGGGCATGGAGGCGCCGCCGCCGCTGATCGGCGAAAGCTCGCGCACCAGCCAGCACACGGTGCCGCGCGGGATGGGCGTCGGGAGCCCGGCGCGCGAGACCCACAACGACCGCGCGATCCGCTGCGCCCACCAGGCCGCGGCGGTCGGGGTGCCGGCGGGTGCATCCGGGCAATACGTGCAGCAATGCGTCACCTATTGAGACCCTGACACGCCGGCTGCGATGCGCGACATCCTCGAAGACATCTTCCTCAACCAGCCGCTCGATCCCATGGAGGCGGCGCGCCGCAACGCGCGCCCGGCGCTGCGCCGCCGCTTCTACGAGGCGGCGACGGTGGAGACGGGCGACGGCGGCGCGTTCCGCATCGCGCTGGACGGCAAGCCGGTGCGCACGCCGGCGCGGCGTGCCCTCGCGCTGCCGACCCGCGATCTGGCCCAGGCCGTGGCGGACGAATGGATGGCGCAGGCTGACGTGATCGACCCCGCCGCCATGCCGCTGACCCGGCTCGCCAACACCATCATCGACGGCGTCTCCGCGGCGCGCGCGGAGGTCGCGGCCGAGGTCGAGAAATATCTGCGCACCGATCTGCTGTTCTATCGCGCCGAGCACCCCGAGGCGCTGGCGGCGCGCCAGGGCGAGCGCTGGGACCCGATTCTCGCCTGGGCGCGCGATACGCTCGGCGCGCGCTTCGTCCTCACCGCCGGCATCATGCACGTCGCGCAGCCGGACCACGCGGTCGCCGCCGCGGCGCAGGCGATCCCGCAGGACCTCTGGCGTCTCGGCGCGGTCAGCGCCATCACCACCATTTCCGGCTCGGCGCTGATCGCGCTCGCCCTCGCCCACGGCGCGCTGTCGCCCGATGCGGCGTGGGCGGCGGCGCAGGTCGACGAGGACTGGAATGCCGAGACCTGGGGCCGGGACGACCTCGCGGAGAGCCGCAACGCCTTCCGCCGCGCCGAGCTGCTGGCGGCGGCCAAGGTTCTGGACCTCGCGGGTTAACCGCCGCGCGCCAACCTGCGTTAAAAAGTTAACGGACGGTTTACGGCTTGCCGCTAGGCTTTCGCCGCAAAGGGGGAGCTCGCGCCCCGACATTGTCCACCCGACCCAGGACAGCGCCGTGGACCTGATCGTGTCGCCGACCCTCGTCGGGTTCAACACCCAGCCCGGCAGCCATCCGCAGCCTCCCAATCCCAACCAGATCGTCGACGCGCTGGTGGTCAAGATCGTCGACGAGACCACCGCGCGCCTGTTCGTGGCGGACAAGGTCGTGGACGTGTCCACGGCCGCGCCTCTCGTCGTCGGCTCGACGGTGCGCGTGGCGGTGCGGGGGCAGGGCGACGACGCCCGCTACACGATCATCGGCCCGAGCCCCCATGGCGATGGCGCGCCCGCGCCGGCTCACGATGGGTTCCAGCCGGCGACCGCCGACGCGGCCGACGCCGCTCCGCCGTTGCAGCCGCAGGCCGAGGCCGCCGCGCCCGCGCCGCCGCGGGCTGAGCCGGCGCAGGACAACCCCACCGCCGCGCTGGCCTCCGCCGTGCGCAGCGCGGCGGCGCAGCAGGCCGGCGCCGCGCCGCTGTTTGCCGACGCCAGGAAGGCGCTGGAGCTGCCGTCGCTGCCGCCTGCGGTGCGCCAGGCCCTCGCGTCGCTCGCGGCGCTGCCCCGACAATTCGCAAACGGCATCGCGCCTGCGGACATCCGCGACGGCATGATGCGCTCCGGCCTGTTCCTGGAAGCGCAGCTCGCCGCCGGCGCGGACGCACGCGCGCCGGGCCCGCTTCCCGACCTGAAGACGGTGCTGCTGGTGCTGCGCGCGGCGCTGCGCGACTGGACGCAAGGTGCGGCGCCGGCTTCCGACGTCGCTTTGGAGCAAGCCGCCCATGTGGCCGCCGGTGCCGACGCCAGGACCCTGCCCCCGCCCTATCGCGGCGCGCCGACCGTGGGCCAGGCTCCCATGCCGGCGACCCTCGACACCGGCGCCTCGTCCTCGCATATCGCCGGCGCTCTGCTCGAGCGCACCGATGCCGCGCTCGCGCGCCTCACGCTGCTGCAATCGGCATCGCTGAGCGAAAGCCAGCCGGCGGCGCGCCAACCGGACGACACGCCGCCGGCGCGGTGGATGTTCGAGATTCCGTTCGTGGTCCGGGACGGCGCCGCGCTCGCGCAGGTCGAGATCGAGCGCGACGCGCATCACGGACCGGCCACGGCGGAGCATCCGCGGGCCTGGCGGGTGAACTTTTCCGTCGACGTGGAGCCGACGGGTCCCGTTCACGCCCAGGTCGCGCTGACCGGCCATCGCGCCGCCGTGAGGCTGTGGGCCGAACGCGCCGCGACCGCGGCGGCGCTGCGCGCGCGCACGGGCGAGCTGTCGGCGGCGTTGCGCGAAGCCTCGCTCGATGCCGGCGACATCCTGGTGAGCGAAGGCGCGCCGCCGCGCCCGGTCAAGGCCGCGGCCGCCGGCCACTTCCTGGACCGCGCCACATGAGCGGGCCGCCGAACAGCTCGCTGGCGGTCGCGCTCACCTACGAGAAGCAGGGCGTGCCGCGGGTGGTCGCCAAGGGCGACGGCGAGCTCGGCCGCCGCATCGTCGAGATGGCGGAAGCGCATGGCGTTCCGATCCAGCACAATCCCGGCCTCGCCGCGGCGCTGTCCGGCGTCGAGCTCGATCACGAGATCCCGGAAGAGCTGTACCGCGCCGTGGCCGAGGTGCTGGCCTTCGTGCTGCGGCTCAGCGCGAAACGAACTTAGAATCCGATTAGTTTGCGGCTTTTCGGGATCATGCTCAGCCGCACTCGAATTGCTGCTCGGCGTGCCAGGCCAGCGCCTCGCCGAGATCGCGTTCGAGGCGCGCGCGGTCCTGGGGCGCGAGCCCGGCCGTGGCGATGGCTTCGAGCCAGCCCTCGAACGGCTGGCGCAGCCCCGCGAACGGCGACTTGCGCAGGCGGCGCTCGATGAAGTCGCGGAGGTCGCGCAAGCCTTCCTCCCGGTAGCGTGTGCGCAGCGGCGCCAGCATGTTGGCCTCGATGGCGTCGGGATCGAGCCGTCCCGCGACGATGCCGTGGCAGGGGCAGGCCGGCGCGGTTTCGGCGTTGAGCAGCACGCGCCGCCACAGCGCGACGAGCGCGCTGCGCTCGCGGGGACGGAAAGCGAAGGTGACGGACTGTCCGGTCATGGTGCGGCCTTTCGGCCGCATCCTAACAGAGCCGGCCCGGGGCGTTGAAAACCCTACTGCTTCGGCTGCCCCGCGGGCGCGTCCTGGCCGCCCTCGCTGGCGGGCCGCTGGTTGCCGCTCTGCGCCGGCCTGTTGCTGTCGGACGGCGGGTTCTGCTGATCGAGCGGCGTGCCCTGGCCCGCCGTCGTCGGCTTGGCGCTGCCGCTCTGGTTGCCGCCCTGGCCGGCGCTCGCGGCGGCCTTGGACTCGTCGTCGGCATTGGGCTGCGCCTGGTTGGCCGCCGGAGCCTTGGACTGGTCGGGCGCGACGCCGGCGGTGGTCGCCGTCGCCGCGGGACCGGTGGCGACCGTCGAGCCGCCGCTGTTGAGGCCGTACATCACCAGGATCACGAGGACGACGCAGAGCAGGCCCGCACCCGTGATCGTCCACGGACCGACGGGATGATTGGCGCGCAAGGTCGGATCGGGCTGGACGGCCTGCTCGGCCTGCCAGCTCGGATCGCGATCGGCCGGCTGTTCGGGACGTTCCGCCATGACAATCTCCTGTTTCCGGCAGAACGACAGGCGGGGCGCGAAGGTTCCAGGTATTCGGCGAAGGCGGTGTTCGCGGCGGCGCCGTTGCCGTATAGGACTGGCCCGAACCGCGGACGCCGCCATGGAAGCCCCCGTCACGACCGAGCCGCCCGAAACCGACACGCGCCGCCGCGTCGTGACCGCGGCCTGCATGCTGACGGTGTTCATGGTGGCCGTGGAGGTGACCATCGTCGGCACCGCGATGCCCACCATCGTCGGTCAGCTTGGCCGCTTCGACCTCTTCACCTGGGTGTTCGCCGCCTACATCCTCACCAGCGCCGTCACCGCGCCGGTCTATGGGCGGCTCGCCGACCTCCACGGCCGCAAGCGCGTCTATTACGTCGGCGCGGCGCTGTTCCTCGCCGGGTCCGCGCTGTGCGGCTTCGCCACCAGCATGATGGGACTGATCGCGTTCCGCACCCTGCAGGGCATCGGCGCCGGCGCGCTCCAGCCGCTGGTCATCACCATCCTCGGCGACGTCCACCGGGCGGAGGCGCGCGCCCGCGTGCTGGCCTGGCAGGGAAGCGTGTGGGGCGTGGCCGCCGTCATCGGGCCGGTGATCGGCGCCTTCATCGTGCAGTACCTGCGCTGGGAGATCGTGTTCTGGATCAACGTGCCCATCGGGCTCGCCGCCATCGCCATGCTGGCCTGGGCGCTCCGCGAGTCCGTCGCGCGGCGCGAGCACAGCATCGACTATCTCGGCTCGGCGCTCCTGATGTACGGGGCCGGCGCGCTGCTGATGGCCGCGGTGCAGGCGCAGGACCTGCCGCGCTGGCTGCTGCTGGCGCTGATCGTCAGCGGAGCGGCGGCGCTGGCCTGGCTCTTCGTTCACGAGCGCACCGCGCCCGAGCCCATCGTGCCGTTCCACCTGTGGCGGGTGCGCAGCGTCTCCGTCAGCAATCTCGGCGCGGCCGCCATCGGCATCGTGGTGTCCTGCGTCACGCTGTTCCTGCCGACCTACGTGCAGGGCGTCATGGGCTACAATCCCACCATCGCCGGCTCGGTCTACGCGGCGCAGTCGCTCGCCTGGGCGGTCGGCGGCATCGCCATCTCGCGGGTGCTGGCCCACGCCAATTTCAGGTCCACCTCCGCGCTCGGCGGCGGGCTGCTCATCGTCGGCTGCATCGTGTTCGTACTCGCCGACCGGGATTCCAGCGTGTGGTGGGTGACGGCGGGCGCGTGCCTCGTCGGCCTCGGCATGGGAGCCTGCAACACCACCTTCACCGTGGCTTGCCAGACGGAAATCGGATGGCATGATCGCGGCGGCGCCGTGTCCGGCAATATCTTCATGCGCACCATCGGCATGGCGGTGGGCGCCGGCATCGGCGGCGCGCTCGTCAACCTGTCGCTGGCTCATCTTCCGGCCGAGCAGGCCGAGACGGTGCGGAAAATCCTCGACCCGGTGCTGCGCGGCACGCTCCCCGCGAGCGCCGTCGCGGACGTGGCCGGCGCCATCGCGTTTGCTCTGCACGACGTCTACGTGGCGTCCCTGGCCGCAGCGCTGGCGGCGCTGCTGCTCGCGTTCGCCCTGCCGACGCACCTGCGGCTGCGGCCGGCGACCTGAGCCCGCGGACAGCGAAACCCCGGCCGAAGCCGGGGCTACGCTGCAGGCCTCACGATGTCAGTGGACCTACGGATGGGCCGGGGCGGGCGCGGGCGGCGTTGCGCTGGTGCCCGAGCCGCTGGTGGTGGGCGCCGGCGGGCCCGCCGTCGACGGCGTGGCGGCCGGTCCGGGAGGCGGCGCGTTCGACGCAGTCTGGGTGTTTTCACGGCCTGCGGTGAACGCGAGGAATAGCACCACCACGGCGAAGATCGCTGCGGCGACCCAGCCCCATGTTGCATTCGACGTCACCGAATCGTCGGGCGGAAGGTTCTGCACCGTCCGATCGCGACGCAGCGGATCGTTCGGGTCGTCATAGGTCATGATGAGTCCTCCTGATCGCTTTAGAGGAGAACGCCGCCATGGGGGACGGGTTCCTTGTCGTTTCACGGACGCGGTACATGGAAACCGCGGAAATCAGGGGGCGGGGATCGTCAGCAGGCTGGGGATGGTGCGGCCGCGCAGGTCGTAGACGCGGGCATAGACCACGCCCTCGCGCGCGATTTCCGCGATGACCGGGGCATCCAGCTTGCGGCAGTAGAACGTGCCGAGCGTCATCGCCCACTGCGCGCCTTCCGGCTCCCAGGTGACGTCGAATTGCGGGCCGAGCTCGACCGTCGCCGGCGCCTGCGGGCCGCAGGTGGCGACCCGCCAGCGTCCGCCGGCCGGCGGCTGCGCGCCGCTCGCGACGATCTGCGCGCGCAAGGCCTCCGCCGCCTGCTTGAACGCCACGCCCCAGTAGTCGAGCATGTAGCGATTGGCGGCGCCCCGCACGCCGCCGGCGATGGCGTTGAAGTAGGTGTATTCGTAAGGATGCAGCCGCGCCATGTGCACGACGGGCAGCGCCAGCGCGGCGACGACCGCGATTGCGGCGACCGCACCGAGCGCCTGCGAGCGCGCCCACAGCCAGCGGAGGCTGGCTGCGCCCGCGATGCCGCCTAGCACCGCGAGCGGCGGCACCACGAATACGAAATGGCGGATGCCGTTATACATCGCCGGCCGTGTCACCAGCGTCACGGCCACCGGCAGCACGGCGAACAGCAGCACGGCCAGCAGGGCGGCGCGCCGCTGCGGCCGCGCGCGTCCGGCGAGCATGGCGAGTGTCGTGACGATGCCGGCGAGGCCCAGCGCCAGCAGGACCTCCGGCAGCTTGAGCGCCAGCAGGTGCGGCAGGTAGGTGCGCGGCATGTCGGGCACGAGGATCAGCGAGCCCGCGAACAATTCGCGCCACGGCTTTTCGAAGAAGGTCGAGAAATAGGCCGCGGCCCGGAACGGATTGAGCGGATCGACCACGCCCCAGGGCCATATCAGCGCAAGCACCGCGTAGCCGAGCACGACCATGGGAATGAGCGCCAGCGCGAACGTGCCCAGGCGCTTGGCCGCGGGCTGCGGGCCGAGCCGGAGCCACTCGATGGCGACGAGATAGAGAAGCGCGAGGATCGCGACGATGACGCCGAAGCCGCCGAGCACCCGGGTCCCGACGGCGCAGCCGATGCCGATGCCGGCGAGCGCGATCGTGCCGGGGGACGGACGCGGATATTGCAGGAGCGCGCGCACGATGCCGAGCAGCAGCACCGCCATGGCGGTCGCGAACGGCCCGTCCTTCGGGTTGATGAACATGTGCCCGATGTAGAGCGGGCAGGTGGCGAGCAGGAGCAGCGCCAGCAGCCCGGCCCACGGGCCGCCGAGCCGCCGCCCCGCGCGCCATGTGGCCGCGAGCCCGACGAGGCCGACCAGGGCGCCGCACAGCCGCCGCGTCTCCCACAAGCTGAACGGAAGATGGCCGGCGACGATCGACGAGAGAAGGTCGAAGCCGCCGCCGTAGGCGTAGAGGTTGACGAAATGGAGCGCGCGCTGGTCGGCGAAGCCGGAGCCGAACAGGCTGACCAGCAGGTCTCCGTACTGGGCCTGGGTGAAATCGTCCCAGCCCATGCCGAAGTCCCTGAACGTCGTCAGCGCGACGGCGGCGACGGCCGCCAGCGCGAGGATGGCGAGACCGTCGGCGACGCGCTCGGACCGGCTGCCTCCCGGCGAGGCTATCGGCATGGCGTCACGCTTTCAGGCGCGGGATCGCAACCAGTTGGCTGCGGCGACAGGCGCCGCGCGCTCCGTCTCGCCAGCGGACGATTGGAGCGGCGGCGCCTCGGATGGTCGCGGGCAAAGCCGCGATCGATCGATCAGCCGGCCTTCTGGAACAGTTCCTCGGCGTATTCCCAGTTCACGAGGTGGTCGAGGAATGCCTTGAGATAATCGGCGCGGCGGTTGCGATAGTCGATGTAGTAGGAATGCTCCCACACGTCGCAGCCCAGGATGGGGGTCGCGCCGTGCACCAGCGGGTTCTCGCCGTTCGGCGTCTTCATGATGGACAGCTTGCCGTCCTTGACCGCGATCCAGGCCCAGCCGGAGCCGAACTGGCCGACGCCGGCGGCGGTGAAGTCCTCGCGCATCTTGGCGACGCCGCCGAGGTCCTCGTTGATCTTCTTGAGCAGGCCGCCGGGGATCTTGTCGCCGCCGCCGCCGGGCTTCAGCCATTTCCAGAAGTGGGTGTGGTTGTAGTGCTGGGCGGCATTGTTGAACAGCGCGGCGTTCTTGTTGAACGAGCCTTTGACCACGTCCTCGAGCGACTTGCCCTCCAGTCCGCTGCCGCCGACAAGCTTGTTGGCCGTATCGACGTAGGCCTGATGGTGCTTGTCGTGGTGGAACTCGAGCGTCTCCTTGGACATGTAGGGCTGGAGCGCGTCGTAAGCATAGGGGAGGGCAGGGAGCTGAAACGTCATGGTCGGTTTCCTTCCTCGAAGAACGTACTGGTAAGGAGGTGGGTGGGGGACGCTAAAGCGTCGGGGTCCGCTTGTCGAATGGTTAGATGCCAGGAAAATGTCGGGCCTGGTGCGGGGTTCCCGGTCAAACCCGGTCCCGCCGCTTGCATCCGGGACCGATTGTTCCGATTTGTCGTTGTTAATCAACTATCGACGCAATCCGCCTAGAATCGGGCCGATTGTGCGTCTGCGGCAGCCGACGAGGAGACCATTGGCAATGCCCGTGCTGCTTTACGCGATCGGCATCCTCGTCGGAATCGTCGGGCTGCTCACCATCGGCTTCGCCATCCCGATGCGGGATTTCAGCTTCGGCAACACGCTGTTCACGATCGGCTCCATAGGATTTGCCACCGGCGTGATCGTGTTCGCGCTCGGGGCCGTCGCCCGCGAGGTGCGCAGGCTCTCCAAGTCATTGGATGCGCTCGCAATTCCAAGGCCGGCCGAGGCGCCGGCGGCCCCCCGCGCGGCGGCTCGCCCGGCCGCGCCTCCGGCCCCGCCGCCGCGCCGCGCCGAGCCCGCGCCCGCGCCCGAGGCGCCCGCCGAGCCGACGCCGCAGGCGGCGCGCCGGCGTCCCGACATTTTTGCGGCCATCCGCGGCGGCACGGAACGCGAGCCCGAAAACCGGGACCCGGTGCTCGACGCCGGAGAAGCGCCGCTGTCGCCGGCCCCGCCGCCGGCGCGGCCCCGCCCGGAACCGGTCGAGCCGGCCATGCCGCGCCTGGTCGAGCCGGTGGTCCGTCCCGGAACTCCAGCGCCGGCGCCGGCGGCGGGACGTCCCGCGGCCCGCCCCGAGGCTCCGCGGCCGGCCCCCGCGCCGCGGCCGCCGGAGCGGCCCGCGCGCAACCTGTTCGACAACGTCTGGCCCAACGAGCAGCGCCGTCCCGAGCGGCCGCCCCCGGCGGCCGCCGAGCCGCCGCGCGACGAAAGCCGCGACGTGGACGCGCAGGGGGCGAACCTCGAAGCCGAGATGGCGCGGCTCCACCATCCCGAGCCGTCCATCCCCGAGCCGAAGCCCGAGCCTCCGCCGCCGGCCGTGGAAGCGGAGATGCAGTCGCCCGGCATTCTCAAGTCCGGCGTCATCGACGGCATGGCCTATACGCTCTACACCGACGGCTCCATCGAGGCGCAGATGGCCAAGGGCACCATGTGCTTCGCCTCCATCGACGAACTGCGCGTCTATCTGGAAGAGAATGGCTGAAGCATGATCCCGAAAGGCTCAGGCTTTTCGGACAAGATCATGCGCGAAGACAACGAGACGGAACGCTCAGGCCATTGAGTGCGGTTCTATCCGGGAGCCGCGATGAACCGGACCCCGGCCTCGTCCTTGTCGCGCCAGACCACGCGGCACCAGCGCGACAGGTCGGTGCGCAGCACCAGGCAGAACTCGTCCGGCACGCTGGCCAGCGTGCGGCTCTTGATGCGCGCGCCGGTCTCGGAGATGTCGTAGAGCTTGAGGTCGCTGGGCGCGAAAATCTCCCGCGCCGTGACGATCTTCACGGTAAGCTCGATGGAGCGGCGCGGTTTCTTGCGCTTGTCCTGCATGGCCGATGCGGCGCAGCCCCTGCCGCCATCTCAAACGATCGTCACGTCACATCGCGACGTCTCATGCCCATAGCAACGATGTCCTAACGGTCGATTACGCCGGGCCGACGCGCCCCGGATGCCTGCCATGCCGCGCCCGTACCGGCGACCTTGATCGCGAAGGCGTAGGCGAGCGCGACCTCCTTGAGCCGGTCGAAGCGGCCTGAGGCGCCGCCGTGGCCGGCGTCCATGTTGGTGCGCAGCGCGATCAGCGAGGCATTGGTGCGCATCGCGCGCAGCCGTGCGATCCATTTCGCCGGCTCCCAGTAGGTGACGCGCGGATCGGTGAGGCCGGCCAGCGCCAGGATCGCGGGATAGTCCTGCGGCCTGACGTTGTCGTAGGGCGAGTAGCTGCGGATGGTGTGGAACGCCTTGGGGTCCGTGGCCGGATTGCCCCACTCCGGCCACTCCGGCGGGGTGAGCGGCAACGTGCCGTCGAGCATGGTGTTGAGCACGTCGACGAACGGCACCTCGGCGATGATGCCGGCGTAGAGATCCGGCCGCATGTTGGCGATGGCGCCCATCAGCATGCCGCCGGCCGAGCCGCCGTGCGCCACCACCTTGTCGCGCGCGATCCACTTGTTGGCGACCAGGAACTCGGTCGCCGCGATGAAGTCGCCGAACGTGTTCGGCTTGTTGTCGAGCTTGCCGTCGCGGTACCAGTGCCAGCCCTTCTCGGT
>Ga0180221_1001193_pt1 | contig 18410 bp, 16 predicted proteins | sample eDN5th37CKraftMG_FD_151339 | JGI IMG/M metagenome (GOLD analysis project Ga0180221, IMG submission 151339) | Enriched Miracle-Growth compost microbial communities from Emeryville, California, USA - eDNA 5th pass 37_C Kraft MG (version 2) (version 2) ...
TTTCCGCATTTGTCGGTGCGCGAGAACATCCTGTTCGGCCTGAAGGTCCGCAAAGAGCCGGCCGCCGATTACCCGCGCCGCCTGCAACGGGTGGCCGACCTGCTGGGTTTGTCGCCTCTGCTGGACCGCAAGCCTTCGCAATTGTCCGGCGGCCAGCAGCAACGCGTGGCACTGGCCCGCGCGCTGGTGGCGCGGCCGGGGCTAATGCTGTTCGACGAGCCGTTGTCGAACATGGACGCACAACTGCGCATCCGTCTGCGCCAGGACCTGCGGCGGATCCATGACGAACTAGGCTACACCGCGGTTTATGTCACCCACGACCACGCCGAGGCCCTTGCCCTGGCCGACCGCATCGCGGTGATGAATGCCGGCCGGCTGGAGCAGGTGGGTACGCCAGGGGAAATATTCCTGGCGCCACGCACTCGTTTCGTCGCCGACTTCGTCGGCATCGAGAACATCCTTCCAGGGCGGATCGATGCGCTGGACGGCGACCAGGCCCAGGTCAGCCTGGAGCAGGGCGGCTTGCGCCTGGTCGCCCGCAACCCCAGCCGGTTGCCGCCGGGAACTCCCGTATGGATCGCGCTGCGTGCCGCGCAGTTGCAGGCCTTGCCTGCCGGCCATGGCGTTTCGGCACAGGCGCTGGCGTTGCACGGGGTGGTCAGCGAGGCGACCTATGCCGGCGACCGCTATACCGGCCAGGTCGAGGCCCTTGGCCTGTCACTGGCGGTGACCCTTGGACTGGATGCCTGGGGGAGCCCGCTGCTCGGTCGCGATGCTCTTGTTGGCCAGGCGGTGCGGGTGGCGCTGCAACCCGGAGCTGCCCTGGCCATCCCGCGCGAGGCGGCGAGTGAGCCGTTACCAGCGATGCGCCGGCCCCAGGAGGCGCTGGCATGAGGTGCATTCCCTATGGCCTTCGCCTGGTGCTGCTGGGGGCCACATTGGCCGGTGTGTTCGCGCTCGGTACCCGGCAGGCAGCCTTCACCGACGAGGTGGTCACCGCGCGCAGCCGCGCACTGAGCGGTAGCGAGGGGCAGCGACAGGCCATGGAGACGCTGTATCGCGAGGCGCTGCAGCACGGCGAGAACCAGGTGGTGGTGTACCAGGCGGCGATGGACTATGAGTGGCAACCGCTGTGGTCGCGTTTCGCCCAGGTCTTTCCCGGCATCCGGGTGACCTACATGCATCTGTCACCCACCGGGGTGACCGACCGCCTGGACATCGAAGGCGTCACCGGGGCGCATTACGGCGACCTGGTCAGCCAGCCGGTCAACGTGGTGCTGGACATTGCCGACCGCGGTTATCTGTCGGCCTGGCGCCCCGTCACCGCCCAGGCCCTGGATCCGCGTTGGCAATACCGCGAGCAGGTCTACTTCGTCTTCAACAAGGTCTATGGGCTGGGCTACAACACCCGGCGCGCCAGCGATGCCACTTTGCCCCGGGACCTTGGCCAACTGCTCGCTGGCGACTGGCGCAATGCCTTCGAATACGGCGCCCCTGGCGGCGGTGCCGGCACCACCGACGTGGCGCTGCTGCAACTGCTGGGCCAGCAACGCATCGACCAGCAGCAGCTGCGCCAATTGCGCATCCAGGGCGGTGCCGGTGGTGCGCAGGAGGCGGGGGTGATCAGCCTCGCCCAGGGCCGCCGTGCGCTCAATCCCTGGGCCTACCTGCCACCGCTCATGCGCCAACAGCGCCTCGGCGTGCCGGTGGCGATGGCCTATCCACCGGACTTCACCCTGCTGGTGCCCTTCGGCCAGGGGCTGGTGCGCCAGCCGGCCCATCCCCATGCAGCGAAGCTGCTACTGACCTGGCTGATGAGCCCCGACGCCCAGGCATTGCTGGCCAGTGAAACATTCGCGCTGGGCAACATGCCCGGCGCGCCGCTGCCGCCTGGACTTCCCGCCGAGGCGGAACAACGTGCGCGGCAGGCGATGCTGGCGCCACTGGAAACTGCCCGCGCGCTCAAGGAGTGGGTACCGAAGTTCCGTGCCCTGTGGCAACAGACTCTGTGAGGTTTCTACCATGAGCGATGAGTGGGCTCTGCCCAAGATTGATCTGCACAGTCACTGGTTCTCGCCCTCGACGGTGCGTCTGCTCGGCGGGCGGCGCACGGGCGTACGAATGGACGGTGTAGCCAAGGGGCGGCCGGTGCTGCTGCGGGGCGTCCGGGACGGGTTGCCGGAGCGCTTCGAACTCGGCCCCCAGTGGTTCGACCTGGAACTGCGCCTGGCGCACCTGGAAACGGTGGGCATTGTCCATCAGTTGCTGTCCTGGCCGACCACCCTTGGGCTCGATCCGCTATCTGCTCCTGGCGAACTGCTGGGTCTGTGGCAGGCTTACAACGATGATCTCGGGCAGTTGCTGCGTGCCCTCCCGCGGCGCTTTTCCGCGCTGGCCGCGCTGTCGACGTCCGACATCGCCTGGTCGGTGCGGGAGCTGGCTCGGGCTCACCAGGAACTGGGCCTGATCGGCGCGGTGCTGCCGGTGGGCGCGTTCGCCTCGCGACAGGCCGCATTGCATTTGCGCCCGTTGCTGGAAGAGGGGCAGCGTCAACGTTCGCACCTCTACCTGCACACGGGCCTGGCCCATGCCAGCGTGCCCGGACAACCGCCACTGCCCGCCGATCCGGACCTGCCGGGAATCCGTTCGGCGTTGGCCACCGCGGCGGTATTCGCGAATGCCGTCTTCACCCTGCTGTACACCGACGTGCTCGACGACTATCCGGACCTCACCGTGCAGGTCGCCATGCTTGGCGGATCAGGCATCTTCGCCAACCTGCTCGAACAGTTCCTCGCCGCGCCGCAGCGCTACGACAACACCGACGTGGCCCGGCGCCTCGAGCGGCTGAGCTTCGACACGGGCGCGGCCGGCAGCGGCAGTGGGGCGATCAGCCAAGTGGCCCGCCTGATCGGTTCCCGCTACCTGGTGTTCGGTACCGACTACGCGCCGCTCGCCGACACTGCTGCGGTGATCGGCAACCTGCTCCACGCCGAGCTGGATGTCGCTGAGCGTCGGGCGATTTTCTTCGACAACCCCGCCCGGCTGCTGCGCAGCAAGGGCGTTTCCCTTCCCACACCCGTTACCCTGAACGAGGCCTAGCCATGACCCAAGCTGCATTGTTGCCCCCTGTTCCCGACGTGCCGGCGCAGATCGATGAGATCGTCGCCTGGCACAGCCATATCTATTTTTCCGAGGAGACCCGGCATATCGCCGAGCGTTTGAACGAGGAACTGCAGGACCGCTTCAAGATCTGGGATTACCGCTGGCTGGATCAGGCCAATGGCCTGCATCCTTCGCCGATGTTCCGCTTTGCCCTCCTCAAGGAGGACTTCGAGCGCTACGTGTACTGGATCCTGGAGGCCCGCCAGGGGCTCAGCGTGCTCTTGCATGCGATCACCGAGAACGTCTACATCGACCATTCCTACCTGACCCTGTGGTTCGGCAAGCAGCTCGACCTGGGGCTCGAGCGCATGCGCGAGCAGGAGGCGCGGCGCCTCGCTGGCGAGCCTACCGAGGTCAGCGGTGTACTTCTCGTCGGCCAGCAGAGCCACCTGGCCGGCACGGTGCGCTACCGTCCCGGCGACGACACCTACAAGACCCGCGACTTCCCACCCGTCAGGGCGCTATGAGTCGGCGCGCGGGGCCGCTCCGGCAACGGCCCCGCGCGTCCTCTTGAACCTTTTCCCGTCGTCGCCCGCACCAGGACCGCCATGATCACCCCCTGCTCAGATTTCGATGCCCATCCCCCCGAGCTGGCTTCCAGCCCGTTTCGCTTCACCTTGCAGTTCGCCCGCCATTTCCTTCGCTGGTACCTGATGATCGTGACCTTGCAGGTGCTGTCTTCAGCCTGTGGCGTCAGCGTTTCGCTGGCGCTGGGACAGGTGGTGGGGGCCATCAACCATGACTCGGGCGGGGCTCGCCTGCTTTCGTCGGTGTGGCCGCCGCTGGCGCTGTTCGTCGCCCTGAACCTGGGTGAACTGGTGTTCGGTCGCATCGCCGGCTTCGCCCGGGTATATGTGGCGCCACTGCAACGTACCCGTGTCACCGCGCAGTTGTTCGCTTACCTGCAACACCATTCGCAGCGCTATATAGGCAGCAACTTTGCCGGCTCGCTGGCTAACCGCATCTCGGAAACGTCCATGGGCGTGAACATGACTCTGTGGGCGCTGATCTTCGATGTGTTGCCGGTGATAGTCACCATGAGCGTAGCGGTCGTCATTCTCACGACCGCCAGCAGTCTGCTGGCACTGTTCACGCTGGCCTGGTCGGTGCTGTTCGTAGCCTGCTCCTACTGGCTGGCGCGCCATTGCCAGCAATACTCCCGAGCTTTCTCTGCCGCCCGCAGTGAAACAACCGGCCGGGTGGTGGACGCAGTGAGCAACCTGACGGCGGTACGACTGTTCGCCCGCCTGGGCTACGAACGTGCGCACCTGCAGCGCTTCCTCGGCCGCGAGGTGGATGCGGCGCGCCGTTCGTTCGGCTTCAATGAGAAGATCGTGCTGTTCCAGCTGGCGGCTTCGCTGGTGCTGAAAGTGGGACTGCTCGGTTTTGCATTGTGGCTCTGGCAGCAAGGCCGGATTGGCGTGCCGGAATTCGTGATGAGCACCACGCTGTCCTTCGTGGTGATCTCCGAGGCCCGCAACATCAGCCGGCGCTTCCTCGACCTGTTCGAATACATCGGCAACATCGAGAACGGCGTGCGGACCATCGTCGTGCCCCATGAAATCACCGACACCCGCCAGGCACGGGCGATCCGTGTGACCCAAGGGCGCATCGTCCTGCGCGACGTGACCTTCGGCTACCAGCCCGAACGGCCCCTGTTCCACAACCTCGACCTGGAGATAGAGCCGGGCCAGCGTGTCGGTCTGGTCGGCTACTCGGGGTCCGGCAAATCGACCCTGCTCAACCTGCTGATGCGCTTGTACGAGCCGCAATACGGCAGCATCACTATCGATGGCGAGGACATCCGCCATTTCACCCAGCAATCGCTGCATTCGCAGATCAGCCTGATTCCCCAGGAGCCAGGGTTGTTCCACCGCAGCCTGCTGGAGAACATCCGCTACGGCAACCCGGAGGCATCCGAAGCCGAGGTCGAGGCGGCGGCGCGCAAAGCCCATGCCCATGACTTCATCGAGCGAATGGAGCAGGGCTATCACTCGCTGGTAGGCGAACGCGGGGTGCGCTTGTCCGGTGGCCAGCGGCAACGCATCGCCATTGCCCGGGTGATCGTCAAGAATGCGCCGATCCTGATCATGGACGAAGCCACCTCGGCCCTCGACTCGGTCACCGAGAAGGCCATCCAGCAGACCCTCACCGAGGTGATGCGCGGCAAGACCGTGATCGTCGTGGCGCACCGACTGTCCACCGTGGCGCAGTTGGACCGCATCCTGTTCTTCGAGAATGGCCAGATCATCGAGGATGGCAGCCATGAGGCATTACTGGCTCGACCGGATGGCGCCTACCGTCGTTTGTGGGAGCGTCAGGTGGGCGGTGTTTTTCCGCAACGACCTCCCGTATCTGCACTACAGGGCTGATGTTGAGCCCGTTGATGTGTGCCCACCGGGCCCCTTGCGGTTCGAGGGATGGCTTTCGCCGGCCAGTACCCCAAGACGTATCCGAATGCGCTGCGATGGTCGCAGAGAACGCCTGACACGTTTTCCTGACGATTGCTGCGGGTGGGCGGTCAGTTGCGAGATGGCTTGGCGGCTGCCGGGCCTGGCACACCGCTTCGATACCGCTGCAGACACTGCCGTCGCGAAGGGCGGAGGAGTCAGGTGACTATGAGGGTTGCATGTCGTTCGTCTCCTGTTCATAGGGCGGCGGAGATTGCCTTAAGCCGTCGTTTCGGGCTGGCAGGAGAAAGGCGCCGAAGGCGCAGGCCTTCGGCTGTCGAAGAAGAAACCACCGGTGGGCTGGTTCAGGGCTTGGCCGTCGTCAAAGCCATCCGCTGTCGCAGCGATTGCACTCGACCCTTGTCGTGGCTGGGGTCGAAATCCTTCGGCGTGCATCCGCACACAAAAGGAGCCCTTTGTTCCGCCGGTGGGCACCGGCGCTGAGTACCGTTCGACCCGAGAGGTCTCCTGGCAGCTCGTCTACCGGCCGAGGCAAGATGCCAGGGGATCTCTCGGGGGAACGGAAGAAAGTGAGCAGGAGATCCGCAATCGCGGACTGCCGATCAGGTGGCCTTCGCGCCGGCCGGCGGATCGCCGGCGGCGCGCACACGTCGCAGAAGGATGAGCGTGCTGGGTTCCTCGCAGGGGCGAGGCATGCGTACCGACCAGAGTCGATACCAGAGAGGGAGGCGACCGACGCTACTGCGATGGTTTCCGCGACTGACGTGTCGAGCGGCGTTTGGCGCCGGATTGCGAACCTTCGATGGGGGCGGTGCCCTTGCAGTCGGGATAGCGGCTGCAGGACCAGAATGGTCCCGTCTTGCCTGAGCGTTGCCGGGTGGGGCTGCCGCACAAAGGGCATGCGGGCCCTTCGGGAAGCTTGATCGACAACGCCGTGCCACGGTACTGCTGCACGAGCTGCGTGATCCAGGTGGATTGCTTCTCGATGAAAGCGTCCAAGGTCAGCGTGCCGGCCTCGATCATGTCCAGTGCCTGTTCCCATATTGCCGTCATTCCGGGGTTGGCAATTGCCGCAGGCACAGCGTCGATGAGCGTGAAGGCCGCGTCGGAAGCGCGGACGGCACGGCCTTTCTTGAGCAGGTAACCGCGGGCCAGCAGGCCGCTGATGATGCTCGCGCGCGTCGCCTCCGTGCCGATACCCGTGGTCTCTTTGAGCTTCTGCCGCAACCGTGGGTCCGTGACCAGCTTGGCGATGCCCTTCATCGCTTTGACCAGCTCGCCCTGGGTATAGGGCTTGGGCGGCAGCGTCTTCAACGCCTTCAGTTCAACTGCGCCGACCTGGCAGGCCTGGCCCTCATGCAAAATCGGCAAGACTTGGCCGCGGTCTGCCTCGTCTGCTTCCTGGCCGGTGAGCACCTGGCGCCAACCGGCGACGGTGATCTGCTTGCCGATAGCTTGCAGGTTCTGACCACCGCAGATCAGCCGCGCGATCGTGCGGTCGAACTCGTGGTGCGGAAGAAATTGCGCGAGGTAGTGGGTGCGGATCAGCCGGTAGACCGCCAGCTCCCGTTCGCTCATCACGGACAGGTTGGCCGGTTCCAGCGTGGGAATGATGCCGTGGTGCGCGCTGACCTTCGCATCGTTCCAGGCGTGCGAGCGCTGGCTTCGGTCGAGTTGGTCCATCAGGGGGCGTAGGCTGGGATCGGTGGCGAGCACCGCATTGAGCACGACCGATACCTCGGCGAACATGCTTTCGGGCAAGTAGCCCGAATCGCTGCGGGGATAGGTCGTCGCTTTGTGCGTCTCGTACAACGACTGCGCGATGTCGAGTGTTTCCTGTACGTCGAGGCCCAACTGGCGTGAGCACACTTCCTGCAAGGTGCTGAGGTCGAACGGCAGCGGGGGCCCTTCGCGCATTCGCTTGGTCTTGATCGAAATGACCTGTGCCGTGCCGGCAGCACGGATGTGGTAGGCGGCCTGCTGCGCCACGGGCTGCTGCACGCAGCGGTCTGCCTCGTCCGTGCAGTCCTGTGGCGGTTGCCAGCTTGAGATGAAAGACTGCCCACCTGCTGATAGCGCAACCTCGATGACCCAATACGGCACAGAGACGAAGCGCGCGCTCTCGCGGTCGCGTTCGACCACAAGGCGTAGCGTCGGCGTCTGCACGCGACCCACCGATAGCACGCCGGTGTAGCCGGCCTGGCGCCCAAGTAGCGTGAACAGGCGGCTGAGATTCATGCCGATCAGCCAGTCGGCACGCGAACGGGCCAGGGCCGAGTAGTACAGCGGTAGCGTCTCGTTCGACGATTTCAACGCGCCGAGTGCTTTGCGTATGCTCGCGTCGTTGAGCGCTGACAGCCACAATCGCTGAATGGGGCCACGGTAGCTGCACAGATCGATGATCTCGCGGGCGATCATTTCGCCTTCACGATCCGCGTCGGTGGCGATTACCTGCTCGGTTGCGCTGGCCAGCAGTTGCTTGACGATCTTGAACTGCGTGGCAGTCGAGGCCTTGACTTCCACTCGCCAGCGCTTGGGAATGATGGGCAGGTCGTCAAGCGACCAGCGTTTGTATCGTTCGCCGTAGCCCTCGGGGGGCACAGCTTCAACCAGATGGCCGATGCACCAAGTCACCACGGTACCGGCGCTGGTGTAGCAGCCAGTGCCGCGTTGTCTGACGCCCAGGACGCGGGCAATGTCTTTGCCTTGTGACGGCTTCTCGCACAGATACACGCGCATGAAGCCTCCTGGCGCTGACAATCATCGGATGGTCGTCAGCATTCCCGGCGGAGGCGTTCACGGCAGCCAACAAGGTGGAAGTGGCGAGCCCCAGGTTGTACAGCGGCAGGCAGGCTTGGGCGGCAGGAGGGGAAGGGGAGCAGGCAGGCGAGATTATCAGCGGCAGGAGGGACGATTACCGGCAGCTTCGCTCACAGAGCGCTGGAACTCCGTGGACCTCGGTGGAACTATCCCCGGGGGATAGTTCCACCGAGGTCAGCAGCCGGTCGTGACGGTGGCGTTAAGCGATGCAACTGGGGTTGCTGATGAGCAAGTACAAAAAAACTTACTGACGAGGAGAATTCCTTGGTCGTTAAATGGAATAGCATGAATTTGTTATTAAATTTTATGTCATCATCCTTGTGCTTGCTCTGGTTGCAAATAAGCTTGCTACCCTATAATCAATTCCGCGAAGTCCATGACTTTTTTACCCACTCATAAAAATTAGGAGGCCAACATGTCCCGACTGGCAGAATTTCGTGCAGCTGAAAAGGCGCTTGCTGAGCAGCTTGCATACCTCGAGTCGCTCAAGAATGATTCGAGCTTGAAGAAAGAGATCGAATTCGAAGAAAAACTCAAGAAGCTGATGAGCACCTATGACAAAAGTCTGAAAGACGTCATTGCGATCCTGGATCCAGCAGCTGGTGCTGTTGGCCGTAAGGGTAGCCTCAAGGTTGATTCGCGGCGCAAGGCGCGCATCGTGAAGATCTATAAGAACCCGCATACCGGCGAGGTTGTGGAAACCAAGGGCGGGAACCACAAGGTGCTGAAGGCATGGAAGACCGAGTACGGTAACGATACCGTCGAGTCCTGGCTGGCCAAATGACGTAGGGACCACCGAGTGGTCCTTATGAACGAGTTTTCAGCTGCAGGTGTTGAGCGCGATGTTTGGTGCTGCTGTGCCTCCGAGACAGATCTCTTTCGTGACTAGCAGTATCGTTCAGAGAACGCTGGAACTCGATGGACATCAGTGGAACTATCCCCGGGGGATAGTTCCACTGAATGCTTAGATCTGCGACTCGTTGGCAGAGCCTGTTTCAGTCGCCTGTTTTGGGCTCAGTACTACTGACTCCAGCCTATAAGGCAGAATCCCAACACGTCGGGCCTCGATCTTGAAGGTCACCCGCTCATTCTCTTCGGCATCCTCCCATGCATCGCGGACAGTACGCCCCTCCACCAGCACCCGCATGCCTTTCTGATACAGCGACTGCCAATGCTCGGCATCTCGGTGCCACAGTTCCACAGGTGCCCAGAAGCCGCCGCGGTCCTCGAAGCTACCATCCTTCTTGGGAACGGGGTTGTCGAAATAGACATTCAGGCGCAGAAGGCGGTTGGGCTCGTCGTTGCCGTTAGCAAATTCCCGGTATTCCGGCGCAGAGCCGATATTGCCCTCGCCAACGTAGTGAGTGCTCATGGTGTTTCCTCGAGATGGGTGGTGTGGAGAGGCGCGACGTGTCCGTGGATCCGTCGCAGGTATATCAATTCGGCCAGAGCCACCTTGCTGGCGCATTCCTGGGCTTGGCGGCCCAGCGTGTGCAGCAGGCTGATCTGCATGTTGAGGACGATGCGCTGGACTTCCATCGCGTGGAGATCATCAATCAGTGCGTCGGGTGTCGAGCGGCTGGCGATCAGTTCCTGCCACAACGCTACCCCCATTGCCGAGCGGTTGGGCTTGCGCCAGCGTAGAAACACGGTTCCTGCGCCAGTCGTTTGCTGGGCCAGTTGTACGGGCAACAAGCGGAAGGGGTAGGCGTTGGCCTGCGCCAGCACGCGCCGTTGCGCCAGTGCAATCAGCTCGTCGCGCAGGGCGTGGCACTGGCCGGCCCACTCAGTCAGCGCCCCCTTACCCTTAAAAGGAAAGGGACGTAAAAGGCCTTTTAGAGAGGCTGCCTGTTCCAGACTCTGGAAGTCAGCCTGTTCCAGGGGGATAAAGCGGCGGGCTGCCGCAGATGCCGAGGTGGTTGTCATGCCGGCGCATCTCCGCCGTCGTCCGCCTCAGTCGCCGGCTCATCAGTGCTTTCAGCCCCAAAGTCGTCATCGCCTGCGGTAACTCCAGCAGAGGTCGCCAGCGCTGAGCGCCGGACGATGGGCGGCGCATAGCGAGAGCGACGGACGCCTTCGAGCACGTCCTGCGGCAGCTCGCCGAATTTCTCGAGCGCCGCCCGGGCTGCGGCATTTTTCGCCGCGAAGTCGTCTCGGGTGCAGCCGGAGAATCGGTATTGCTGGGCCAGGCTGAACAGGCTGCGCAAGGCGTGAGCGCCCTCGTTGAGCCAGCGCTCCAATGTCGAACGATCGATCAGCGCGGTGTGGTGCGCGAGGATCAGTTTGCGTGCTAGATCGTCGTAGTCGGCCAGCAGATACACCGCAAGAAAGCCGAGTTGCGCGTTCACGAACAAGGGCAGTTTCACCGGCTGCACATTCATGTTTTCGCCAAGGCTCAGGGCGGGTGGCACATCGGCCAGGGCCTGGTCGACTTGCTCACGCAACACCTGCAACGTGTCTTTGGTCTGCATCAGCTTTTCCTCGATGCGCAACATCCACCAGTCGCTGTACGGGTCGTTCTGCTCGGCGCCCCGTTTGATCTTGTTGGCGATTGCGATGAAACCGTTGAGGCCGACGATGCCGGGCTTTCCTTCGCTGGCGGCGCGACCGTGCCAGATGCGCGAGGCATGGTGCGTGTGTAGCGTCAACGCCATCGAGCTGCGCAGCGCTCCGAGATTGAGCAGCAGTGGTTTTTCTTCGTTGGCCATGAAGACGACTCGTGGTGGGGGGAACGAGTCGCCAGCTTGGGAAGAGGGTGGAAGGCGGTCAGTCAACAAACCGAACTCGATGTCAGCCGGGTTTGCTGGCCGGAGAGCTGTCTGTTGCAACTATCCCCAGGGGATAGCTCTCTGGACGTCCACTGCGTTATGACTCGCTGCCGTTTCGGTTGAGCAGGGCATGGAGGGTGGCCAGATGCGCCTTGACGACTTCGGGGTCTGCAGGACGAGAAGCTGTTACGGGTGGCGGGGTGGTGACGTGGCTCTGTTCCTGTGCGGCCCATGTTTTGAATTCGCCGCGGATGGCTTTCTGGATCACGCCGAATAGATAACCGGCAGGCTTCCGCACCTGGCTGTCACGACAACGTACATCCCATTCGTCGAGCACAGCCTGTCGCTGATCAGCCTCAACCTGCTGCAGCGCGGCCAGCGCGCCGGCCTGCTGCTCGTCTTTCAGCGTAAGGAAACGTGCAGGCAGTTGCAGATCCTGAAGTTCTCGCGCACGCGGTACTGTACGTACTGGATTTTTAATACGAGTACTCAGTACTTCAGTACGGTCCCACTCCGGATTCCGAAGAGGGGCGGTTTTCTTGGCTTGCACACCTACTTCGGAATCCGAAGACCGCGTTTTGCGATTCCGAAGAAGGGGGGCGGCACCTTCTTCGGAATCATGGACGAACTGCGTCTTCTGTAGGTAGCTTTCGTCGTCGGGAGTGTCACCCTGGGCCATACGCTGTGCCAGTACCTGGATGCGTGTCGGCAGTGAGCGACCGCAGAGCATCGGGTCTTCGCCGAGCTCCTGGATGGCGTGATAGCCAACCCGCTGAATGGCCTTGCTGGCGTGAATGAGCGCGTGGCTGACCAGCCCCAGGTACTCTGGGTCCAGCTGCATGGCTTCAAAGGGCGTTAGAGGCTCATCGTGCAGCACGTAGAGATTGCCCCTGAGGCGTCCGGTCTTCGGGTCGCGCCGGCGGCGCACGAGGCTGAGCCAGCGAGTCAGGCGCAGCAGCGTCAGCGCCCGGGCCACGGTCTCATGGGATGCCTGCCCCTCGCAGGGCGTCGATGCGAGGTAGGGACGCAACTGGTCATAAGTGGGAAATGCGGTCACGCCGTCTTCGTTGAGCATGAGCCGGAACACCTGCCAGGTATTACGCTCCAGCGGCGTCAGGCGCCGGTCGAGAAACAGCGCGCGGGGCACACTTTCATGGCGATTGCCGCTGAACAGGAAGCCGTCTCTGGCGGGATCGGTACTGCTGGCAGGTACCAGATGCCGCAGGGCTTGATCAAGCAACGTTGAAAGCGGGGTGGGGCCTGCCGAAGGGGGGCTTGGCGGCGCCATAGGTCACACCAATCCCTGGTCGATCCAGCTGCGTATCGCGGCCCAGATCACCGACATGGGCAATGACAGGGCTTCGGCGAGATCCATGGTCAAGGCGAGCATAGCGCTGTCGTCGTCCAGCGCGACACCGCGCTCGTCGATGCCGGTCTTCCAGTTCTTCCACAGCGTCATCTCCTGTTCTTCGCTCAGTACAGGATGTCGGCCCTTGCGCTTGGGCAGGCCGATAATGTCGCGGCGCAGTGCGACCTCTTGGTGCGTGAGGCCATAGAACTTGCTGATCATCTCAGTGCTGGCCCCAAGCTTGAGCATGCGATCGATGGTGGCGATCTCCTGTTCGATGTCATGCACCTGTCCGACCAGGCGCCACAGGACATCCGTATTCACCTTCACCGAGCACCACGGGACCTGCGCGTTCGCGAGCAGGCTGACCAGCGCAGGCTGCTTCAATACGTCCAGCTCGCGTTCGCTAAATCCCATGGACAGGCAACGGCGCAATTGACCGTTGCGCAGGTCGTGCAGAGCTTGGGCGACGACGGCTTGGTTCAGCGGATGAGGTGCCGACATGGTTGCCTCCGGCTGGTTCAGTTGTCGGTCTCGCCTGGGTTGGTTTCCAGATCGAGCAGTCGACGCGCCAGTCTCACAAGACGGAAGAACTTCACCAAACCGTTGTCGCTAAGGCGCGGGGGCGCTTCCGCATCGCTGAGTTCGGAGCCGATCAGCAGCGCGCCGAGGTTGTCGTTCAGGTGCTGCTCGTCCTGCTCAAGGTTGTAATGGACGACGCTCAGCGCATGCAGCAACGTGAGCACACTACGAGCGAATGGGGCGGTTGCCGCAGCAGGTTGGAGTGCCTTGCAGCTGAAGCCGATGCCGGTGTCGAGAGGTTCGACGCAATCGGTTAGCTCGGCTTCCTCGGCGATTTCCTGCGCGAATTGCGCGATGTGGATGCGTAGGCGGTCTGGAGAGTCGAGCCCTGGCTCGATGTACCAGATGTCTGAGATTGGAAACAGGCTGCCGACCTGCACGGGAATCGCCTGCAGCACCGTGTCTGCGAACAGCGGCAACGGGGCGCCGGTCTGCTCGGCTACCAGTTGCTGGATCGCCTGCAAGCGCTCCGTCGTGGCGGCGGGCGAGACAATATGTTGCTGGATGCGTGCCGGAGCGTCGCTTTCCGGAGGAGGGCCTGGTGGCTGTTCCTGCCTGGATGGTGGCGAAGGTGGTGGGGCCGACGTAGTGGAGACTGCGGTAGGGGGCTGCGTAGTGCCGTCGCCGTCCTGCGGCGCTATTGGTGTTGTCTCCGGCTGGGGCTTCGGTGCGGTTCTGACGTTGGTTCTGCCAACATCAGGCTCCGGGTTCCCCGGTATCGATGGAGGACTGGCCACGACGCGTTGACGATGCTCGGTGCTGTCGATTTCCAGTTCCAGGAGGTTGTAGTCGGTATCAAGGACGGCCGCCATCTGACCTATGACTTCATCCCTGGCCCGTGCTACGGAAAACGCTTCTGGCTGCGTATCGAATGGGGCGAGGACATCGTTGAACAGCGTCTCGAAGTCGATGCTCAGCGACTTCCCGGCGGCGCGTTGTTGCCAGGACAACTCCGCTGCTTTGCGTAGCACAGCCAGTCGCTCGACCTGGTGGCGCCCCAGTCCGTTGTACAGCACGTTGGGAATGACCGGCAGCAGATAGCGGACAGTGTCTTGCATCCTGCTGATATGTGATTGCTGGACCGGATAGCCATCGCCGCTGAGGCGGCGAGCCAGTTCGGATTGCGACAGCGGTTTGCCGCTTTCCTGTTCGTACAGTTCGCGGGCCTTCTCGACGCCTAGTGCACGCTCGATGAAGGTCAGGCTGCCATGCAGTTCGCTCTCCGCCAGGTGACCGGTCAACGCGATGATCTCGCCACGAGCGGGCCATGGGCGGAACAGGCAAGGAATGCGGAAGAAGCGTTCATCCTTCGTTTCGGACCACAGCTCGCGCAGGATCGCCAGCCTAGTGTTGCCGCCGTTGCGGATGATGAAATGATCCGTGCCAGGTCGCCGGGTGATCGACGGAGGCGCATCGAGACCTCGCTCGCGGATCGACGCCTTGATCTCGTCGTAACGAGGATTGCGAGTGATCCGTGGGTCAAGCTCGTATGGGAACAGCTCGTCCAGCGTCACGATCATCGGTGTTTCGACGATAGGATCGCTAAGGGTCTTCGCAACGGGGCCGTTGCGCGAGAACCCTTCGGCCAGTAGCTTGCCAGCCATTTCCTGGGGCGTGAGGTCAGCCATTCAGGCCATCTCCCGGCAGGCTACGCGCCGCACGACGTAGGCGTGCCCATGCGTTGCGGCTGGACCGGTAGTCGCTGGCCGTCGAGCTGGTGAAGATCGGTGGCAAGCCCTCCTTGGTGAACTTTAGGTGACCACCGCCCGTCCGGCTGACCTGCCAGCCTTCGCTCAGGGCGAATTCAATCAGCGGTAGTAATCGTTTGTGGCCGCGGCAGAGTTCATGTGCGCTCATGGGAATGTCTCCCATCGGCCCGGCCGGTCACTCGAGCGAACTGCTCCTGCCATTGCGGGCAGAGTTCGCTGGCGAGGGCGCGCATGGTTTCCAGGGCTGCCGGTGCCTGGCGTCCGGACGGGCGGCGGTATTCGACCCGGTGTACCGGTTGCCCCGCTGTGGCCGCGCGCGGAACAGCCTCGATGGCCGGGACTTCCGTGCGCAGTACCTGGATCTCGCTGTGCTCGCGGAAAATGAGGCGCAGCGTTTGCTGTACCAGACGGGCATTCGAGGAAACGGCTGGCACACGGTTGATCAGCAGATGCACCGGTGGTGGCTGGATGCCCAGGTAGCGGTATGGTGCGATCGCGTCGACCAATTGCAGTGTCCCGCGCTGCAGCTCGCGTGCGGCCAGAATCTCCGGCGTGACCGGGGATACCGCAATATCCGCCGCCAGCATGGCCATCTCCAGCAGGACGCTGCGCGCGCCCTGGGTGTCGATCAGCACCAGGTCGTAGTAGGGGCGGAACAATGGCAGCAGATTGCGTAGGCGCAGGCGCCCATCAGCGGCATGCAGGAGCAGGGTTCCCAGTTGCTGGTGCTCATCGTTCGACAGCACTACATCCAGGCCTGAAATGGTGGTATGTGACACCAGCTCCGCCAGCGTCTGCTCATTGAATGCCAGTAGCTCGTAGATGCCGCTGCTGGCGCGATGGCTGAGCGGGTAGTAGGACGACAAGGTGGGCTGTACATCCAGATCGATCAGCAGCACACGTCGGCCGGCGTCGGCAATGAATGCTCCCAGGTTGGCCGCGATGGTGGTCTTGCCGACTCCGCCCTTCGTCGAAATGATCGCAATCACGTTCATGGCGCGCTCCTCTATGCATAGTGGAGCGTCGTCAAACGCGCTCTTCGAGACGTTCAGCGATCCAGGCGTCGATTTCGGCGGAATCCCAGCCGACCGCCCGGATGCCGAGGCGTTTGGCTTTCGGAAATTTCCCCACCTTCATCAAGTTGTAAATGTGCGCGCGCTTTATGCCTGTCTTAGCTTCAACTTCGGCGCGGCGGAGGATACGGCGCTCCGCAACAGGAGTTTGCTCAGTGGACATGGTGGTCACTCCTAAATGCTTGGTGGCACTCGATGGCGTGACCTGCAGTAGATGAGCGTCACTCCTTGAGCGCATCAAACAATCGGATATTGCTGAGAACCGGATATCTCGAATGGCGTGCAGTTTTTGTCTTTATCGGTTCATTGGCTCGGCATCGTCAAACGAATCCGTGATATCGCCACTATCGATGGAGCTCAGATGGCAATCAAGGTACGAAAGAGGATGGGATCTTTCGATGTCTTGAAAATTTGTCTGTGTGAGCGTTTTCGTCTAGCCCCCGACAAAAAAAGTCATGAGGGTATAGAGTGGGATTGGTTAGAAATTGTAAGGGGTATCTCGGATAGCCGTTTCGCTGCGTGGAGGGCGGCTACGACGAGAGATGACCTTTAAGGTCTGATAGGTTACGAAAACGGAGCAGAGTGAAGTACTATGGATAAGTATATGTTGAGAGGTTATATGGGGTTTAATCGATTGCTTTGATCTCTCCAGCTTGGATGGCGCGCTCAATGAATCTTTCTAGCTCTTCGGAAGGAGGCTTGTCTAGCATGGAAATTATAATTTCTACGCTTGGGACTTCGTCCGTGAAATGGCGAATTATAACTTCAGGATGGTGGTATAAGGTGACTTGAGATTCCAGGCCTAAACCAATTCCGTAACCTGCAGCCACTAGTATCAACATTGACTCATGCCCCGATACGTACTCGGCTACTGTGGGAAGAGGCAATGTGAACTCACAAAAGCCACGATAAATGGCATCATACACTCCAGGGCATAGCTCGGGATGATAAAGAATCAATGAGTGTCGAGTGACCTCATGAAGTGGTATTTTTTCAAAAGAAAGCAATGGATGATTTTTGGGGATGGCAATGACGGGACGATCGGTCCAGACTACTTTTTTGATAAATTCGTTACTGAGTCCGGTCTGGACGGAAAGTGCCGCATCGATCTGATCATTTTTTAGTGCGTTGACCATCTCCTTAGCAGTCATTTCAACAATCCTAACCTCAGTGAGAGGTTCTTCTTCACGGCATTTCGCTAATAACTTGGTAAGCTGGGGTTGCGCAAGTCTGTCTATCAAACCGATACGCAGTCGACCCCGATATCCACGTGATGCAGCTTGAACACGGGTTCGCGCCCCCTCCATGAAGGTGAGCATGCGTTGGGCCTCTTCCCTGAATACCTCTCCTGCCCATGTCAATCGGATACGGCCGTTGGTGCGTTGAAGTAGATGCACCCCCAGGTCGTTCTCCAACTCCTTAACGGCTCGAGAAAGAGGAGAGGGCTCAATATGGACTTTGGCTGCTGCCCGCGAGATGTTCAATTCTTCAGCCACGGCAAGAAAGTAGCGTAGGTGACGTATCCTCATGAGTAGTCTCCGTACCATGCATGTTGCATCCAACTGAAAGGCTGGCCGTAATCGCTCCATTTAAGGAGGTAGGTCCATCCCCCAAGGAGGACTCATTGAGCCTCAACCTATCTCGGCGGATAGTAATATCTTAACTACTCATGGAACAACAGGGCTCTCTGCTGTCCGATGGACGGTAAGGCGGTGATCGCACTGCTCTTGTCACTTATTCTCTTTTCTTATTTCTATGAAGTGACAGAGTTGCTTGTGTCTAAAAGTGAGCTGCTGTGGCCAAAGTTTATCTGGGTAACAAAGGGAAAGCCGAGATGTTTCATTGGGGGTGAATATTTATAGGCGGAGGGATGAAGGCTGAGTGGCGCAGATGAGCATTTTTACTGGTCGGAGTTATGTTCCTGGCATATCTTGAATGATTAATGGAAAGTTAAAAATAACCAAACATCAACAAGCCTATCTAGAGAGGGCTGCGGCGGCTATGGTCCGGGCGCACAGCAGTACCCACATTATGGGGCCTGAAGGTTGAGCCATCAGAGTGTCTTGGTTAACCCGAGCACCTGTCTTGGGCGTCTAACTGATAGCCCATATGTCCAGAGCAAACCAAGCGTCCTCACCGTTAAGTAGTGGTGATGGTATTGCGCCTGCAAGTAACTGACCCATTCATCAGCAGGTTTGATCGTTATGGCAGAACGGCCTGAGGTGCCCTCGATGATCACTATGGATTGGGGTCGATGTGGGATCGTTTGCCAAGGTAATGCTCTTGTCTCTTGCGAAAAGAGTTGGGCAAGAGGTTGCCTGGCCTCTCGAATAAGTCCACAATTATGTCCGCTGCAGAGGCAGTAAGCGAGAAAAGTTCCTTTTAATCAAAGGGTTGGAGACTGGTTGTAAGTCCCGTTTCCCGCTCCAATTCGGATCGCCTTCGCGGTGATCCACACAAAAAGGCTGCCTCAGGGCAGCCTTTTTGCGTTTCCGTCCCCTCGCTTATCCGCAGGCGCCGGCTCGCTGCCCCGCGTT